>SESE01000099.1_pt1 | contig 37073 bp, 36 predicted proteins | sample 3171371 | NCBI WGS metagenome assembly SESE01 (sample SAMN06051881, study PRJNA518727) | freshwater metagenome | biome: subpolar coniferous forest; feature: holomictic lake; material: water; isolation source: holomictic Lake 442, 13 m depth | place: Canada: near Kenora, Ontario | collected... | reverse complement strand
AAGGCATGGGGTTAGGTTTGGTGATTTCAAAAGAGATTTTAATGAAACATAGTGGTGATATTGGCTTTTATAACAACCAAAGTGCAGGCGTCACTTTTGTCATTGGGCTACCTAGAACCGAGGAAAGCCCACCTTACATTTTTGATGCGGCAGCCGTTAAGCAGTTAATTGGATTGGTATAAAAAGTGCGTTTACTACAAAAAATAAAAAACATTAAGTTGAATCCTCTGCTATTAGTGGCAAGTTGCGCCATGCCCTTGCAGGCATTGGCGATTGACCTGCAACCAGGTGAAATTCGCGCACCCATGGCGGGTAGAAGTGTAGTTCAGTTCTCCACAGTGTTTAGCCAACGCCGTGATTATTATGTGAATAGTCACAAAGTAGCAGGTCGACCAGAATATCAAGCATTGCAATATCAGCTACGTCTTGCCCATGCTTTTGAGATTGATGAACAGCCTGCCATCGTGTACGCGCAGCTACCTATCACTAATGTCCAACCAGAAGGGTCAAGCCTTAGTGGGGATTCTGGAGTTGGCGACGCTACGTTTGCGTTCGGCTATTGGCCTTATGCTAACCGTGAGACGCAGACTTATTTTGGCGTTGCTGCCTACTTGATTACCCCTACCGGTGGTTATAGTGACCGCCGCGGTTTTAATGTGGGCGAAAATCGTTATCGTGGCGCATTACAAATAGGTGTTCAAACACCAATCACCGATACCCTAAATTGGATGGCGGCATTAGATACGTTGTGGTCTGGTAAAAATAATGATTGTGGCGTGGCTTGTCTAAATCATCAAAATTTAGAACAAAAACCGTTGTATACACTTCAGTCCGGATTGAGCTATGCGATTAACCCAACCTTTTCCTTATCATCGGCTTATTTCTATAGCGTAGGCGGTGAAACTAGCTGGGATGGTGTCAGCCGAAATAATTTAACGCAATTACAGCGCTATCAAGTATCAGGCATAGCAAACTTTTCGTTTGGCCGTATTCTTGTGCAGTATGGCGGTGATTTAGAGACTAGAAACGGCTATTTAGAAGATAGCCGTTGGATTGTGCGCTACATCAAACCGTTCTAAGTACTTAAAACATAGGGTTGCTAATTTAAGTTATTGAATACCGAGTTTGAATTTAATGATGTATTTTGCCACATAGCCTACCATGCCAAATGTTAGGCCAAGAAATAAAGCAAAGGTACCAAACTTACCTGCTTTTGACTCCCACGCAAGATGGCCTACAATAAATATCATGAGTAGCATTAACCCACCTACGCCAAAGGTCATCCCAAAATCGGTAATCTGCGCTTCAGTAAAACCAAATATCGTCCCTTGCAAGTTATTTCCCCTGTGCTACTCAATGCTTAGTTGTTGATGAGTGATGTGATTTGCTGTTGTACAAATTCCATCGGTTTGCGCTTAAAGCCGCTTTTAGCAAATTGATGCCAGCGACCCATGACATAGCAAAGCATCAAGTTAGCTTGTGCTTCTGTATCCACTTTATTGCCTGTTTGTGTTTCCGCAATGCGTAGACTTTGTTTGAGTGTAACTTCTATCCTATCGTTCAGTTGATTAATGCGTAGTTGTAGTTTTTCATCTTCATTGACTAAAGCATCACCAATCAGCACACGTGTCATGCCAGGGTTTTTTTCGGCAAAGGCCAACAGCATAGAAATAATCCGTTGAATTTGTTTTTGACCATCTGTTTCTTCAACACTGATTTTGTTGATTAGGCCAAAAATAGTTTCTTCTATAAAGACAATGAGGCCTTCAAACATTTGTGCTTTATTGGCGAAGTGTCGATAGAGTGCAGCTTCACTGACCTCTAGTTTTGCAGCGAGCGAGGCGGTGGTGATTTTCTCGCGTTTGGGGGATTCTAGCATTTTGGCTAGCGTTTCTAAAATTTGTTGTTTGCGTTCGCCTGCCATTTTATGTTCCTCGCCAATAGGGGTGTTAACTCATTGAGTAGAAATTATAACTTAAGGTGAGTGAGTGCTAACACTTCAGTTAATCGATAATCAACAAAATTTGGTTTTTGTAATGTTTTACTAATCCAAATTGTTTTCATGCCTAATCTTTTTGCCGTCATCAGGGCGGCTAAATTGTCTTCTAACATCAGGCAATCGCTGGCTTTAACTTTGATTGCTTTGAGTAACAATTGAAAGCCACGCACAGAAGGTTTGGCATGAAACTTTGTAGACTCGACACTGAATATCAATTCAAAGCAATCAGTGATACCCAATATGTCGAGCACCCGTAAAGCATAATTGCGTGGTGCGTTGGTAAACACTAACTTACGGCCTGCAAGGCTATTTAGCATGTGTCGTAAGCGTTTTACTTCAAGCACCATGTCAGGTAAATCAACTAGCTTATGCGTTTCATTTAGAAAATGATGCGGGTCTGCGCCATGGTGACGCATTAAGCCTTTAAGCGTTGCGCCATAGACGCGCCAATAGTGTTGACGCAATCTATGTGCAGCGGTTTCATCTAAAATGAGTGACGCCATGATGTATTGCGTCATGGCCTTATTCATCACCGGAAAGATGTGAGCAGACGCGTTGTGTAGCGTATCGTCTAGGTCAAAAATCCAGACTTTAGCGTTGCCGTTTTGCGCCAATTTATTTGGCCTTAATCAGCGTACCTACACCTTCATCCGTTAATACTTCAAGCAATAGCGCATGTTCTACCCGCCCATCAATGATGTGCACAGTTTTTACACCGCTACGTGCGGCATCTAATGCCGAACTAATTTTAGGTAGCATGCCGCCAGACAAGGTGCCATCTGCCACTAAATCATCAATTTGTTTAGGGGTTAGTCCAGTGAGTAACTCGCCGTTTTTATCTAATACGCCGGGTGTATTAGTCAGCATGATGAGCTTCTCTGCACCCAATATTTCAGCCAATTTTCCAGCCACGACATCTGCATTAATATTGTAGGATTCACCATCTTTGCCCACACCAATGGGTGCTACGACTGGAATAAAATCACCACCATCTAGAAAGTTAATAATGCTTGGATCAATCCCACTGATTTCGCCCACTTGGCCAACATCAATCATTTTTGTGGGGTCATTTAAGTCTTCCATGAGCAATTTGTGGGCATGGATAAAATTGCCATCTTGACCTGTAAGGCCTACCGCTTTGCCACCATGCCGATTAATTAAATTGACAATTTCTTTGTTCACTTGCCCGCCAAGCACCATCTCAACGACGCCCATAGTTTCTGCATCGGTGACGCGCATCCCTTGAATAAACTCGCCTTTTTTGCCAAGCTTATCTAACATTTCGTTAATTTGTGGGCCGCCACCATGCACCACGACGGGGTTCATGCCGACGAGCTTGAGCAACACGACATCCTGCGCAAAACATTCTTTTAAATGTTCGTCTGTCATGGCATTGCCACCATATTTAATCACAATGGTTTTATCAAAAAAGCGCTTGATATAAGGCAGCGCTTCAGCAAGGGTGCGAGCTTTTTTTGCGGCTGTGGTTTGACTTAACATAAGATTTCCGTAAGCTTAGATTTGGTAAATTTAATTTACGCTAATTGTAACTAAAATTTGCTTATAACGTTTTGCTAAAAACTTTAGATTTACGCTGAAAGTTATAAAGTTTTTGTTTCTCAGTTGGCAGTTTTTCTACATTTTGCTGAGTAAAGCCGCGTTCTAAAAACCAATGTTCTGTCCGTGTGGTAAGACAGAACAGGCTTTTAAAGCCTAACTCTTTAGCTTCGTTGGCGCAGAAATAGAATAATTTATCACCACGACCCGCACCTCGATAAGCGGGGTCGATTGCTAAACATGCAAATTCAGCAGTACGTTCTGCAACAAATGGATAGAGTGCCGCGCAACCGATGACGCGGTTATCATGTTCCATGACATAAAAATGATTAATTTCCATTTCAATGCGTTCACGACCACGCCTTACTAAAAAGCCTTCCGATTCTAGTGGCTCGATCAGTTTTAAAATGCCGCCGACATCGTCAATATTGGCTTGCCGCATTCTTTCTAAGCTAAGTTCAGTTACCATGGTGCCGATACCATCAACGGTAAATAGCTCTTGAATAATGGCGCCATCAATGTGGCGTGAAATAAGATGACTGCGTGCCACCCCATGTTCACAAGCACGCACTGCCGCAGGCAGGTAGTAATTCACGTCTTCTGAAACGTTAAGGGCTTGCTCGTTTTCACTGACGTTACGAAGCAAATTTTTGGCTTTTTCTGCGGTCATTTCACGCAGTAGTTCACCCCGTAAATTATGCACCCCTTCAGAGTCCATTAAGAAAATAAGTTTGTCTGCATCTAGTGCAATGGCTGCACTAACGGCGACGTCTTCCAAGCTTAAGTTAAAGGCTTCACCCGTCGGTGAATAGCCAAGCGGTGATAGCAACACTAATTCGCCATCATTGAGACGCTTTTGTATGGCAACAGCATCTATCCTGCGCACTTCGCCAGTATGTTGTAAATCAATACCATCGAGAACGCCCATTGGTTTAGCGGTGACAAAGTTGCCGCTTGCTACCCGAATATCTGCCCCAGCCATGGGTGAATTGACTAAGCCCATAGAAAGTAGCGCTTCTATTTCTACCCGAATTGCGCCATTTGCTTCTTTAACGGCTTCCATTGCAGCATCATCCGTGACGCGAATGCCGTTTACATATTTCGGGGCAAGCTTGTCGCGTTTTAATCGTTGTTCAATTTGCGGTCTTGCGCCATGCACTAATACCAGCCTTACCTCTAGGCTGGCGAGCAGATTTAAGTCGTGAGAAAGTGCGATAAATTGTTTTTCATCGACCACTTCGCCCCCAAAAGCAATCACAAAGGTACGTCCACCAAATGCGTGAATATATGGCGTAGCAGAGCGAAACCACTGTACAAAATCTTTGGCATTATTGGGCTGCATGGTTGACACGGGAGAGGCAGCACAGTTTAGTTGTGCACTTATATTTGGGGATACCTCACTTTGCGCGTACAAGTAAGCAGGCGTGCAATCTAGCGCGGTGGCTACTTTACGTAGAAGCGTTTCATTGATGCCTAATTCACCACGTTCAATACGCGATAAATTACCAGCGTCCGCACCTACCTGCGCTGCCAGTGTTTGCAGTGTCATTTTTAGCGATTTGCGCCGATGACGAAGAGAATTAGCCAGTGACATAGTTAATTAAATTGTAAAATTTACAAAATAATAAAATAAATATGTAATTTAAGCAACTATTTTTGTGTTAAAAGTCGCCCCAGAGTATTTGCATTGCAGAAATTGCAGTTAAGGCCGCAGTTTCAGTGCGTAAAATACGGGGGCCTAAAATAACTGATTGAAAGCCATGGGTAATAGCGAGCGCGATTTCTGCAGCACTTAAGCCACCCTCAGAGCCGATGAGTAATTGAATGTTTTGCAGGGTTGTTGGCAATTCAGCCAAGCGTTTTGCCCCTAGCGGGTTGAGCAAAATCCGTGTGGCACCATCTTGTTGGTTGGACGCAAGCCATACTGACAAGTTAACGGGCGCTAATACGTTGGGAATGGTTGCCCGCCCACATTGTTCACAGGCAGAAATCACCACATTTTGCCAATGTTCTAATCGTTTTTGCGCGCGTTCAGCCGTCAGCTTGACTATGCTACGCTCGTTAGAGATTGGCTGGATAATGGCTACGCCTAATTCCACCGCTTTTTGAATGGTGTAATCCATGCGGTCGCCACTTGAAATGCCTTGCAGCAAAGTAATGCTGAGTGGTGATTCATTTTCAATGGAGTGGCTAGCGGCGATCTTAGCGAGCACCTCACTTTTTTTAACGCTGACTAGTTCGCACGCATAGTCTAAGCCATCGCCATTAAATAGATTAATGGTGTCACCTACGGTTAAGCGCAATGCCCGTGTGGCATGCATGGCGGCGTTATCAGATAGTTTTACTGTGGCGCCTATGCGTAATTTTTCAGCACTATAAAATCGAAGGTTAGACATGATGCTTACAAATTAAAGTGATAAGATTAAATTATAGACAATATTGGAGTAAAGCATGGCAAGTTTACACCCACCCGTGTGTGATTTTGGCTGGCAAGCACCGGATTTTAATTTGCAAAATATAGATGGCAGTATGATTTCGTTGGCTCAAATCATGGGTAAAAATGGATTATTGGTGATGTTCATATGTAACCACTGCCCATACGTAAAAGCCATTCTGCCACGCCTGGTAGCAGACTGCCGTGAGCTAAAAATGCTCGGTATTAATACGGTGGCAATTATGGCTAACGATTCAAAAGCATATCAAGAAGATAGCTTTGAAAATATGATGAAAGTTGCTGTTGAAGCTGATTTTTCTTTTCCCTATTTACTAGACAAGACACAGCAAGTGGCCAAGGCTTACGATGCCGTTTGCACGCCAGATTTTTTTGGGTTTAATAATCAGGCGCAACTGCAATACCGGGGTAGATTTGATGAAAGTCGTAAAGAAACCGCACCCAATAGTACCCGTGACTTGTTTCACGCAATGCAGCAAATTGCTGAGACAGGGCTAGGGCCAAAGCAGCAGTTTTCTAGTATTGGATGTAGTATTAAGTGGGCTTCTGAATAGTGCGCGACAAATGTGATGCCACGATAGGTAAGAATGTATTTCTAAAAGGTGATTAGATGAGTAATGTGAGAAAGCTGAAGTGGGGTATCTTAGGCGCCGCGCGCGTGAATGAGCGCTTATTGCCCGCGATCATTGAGGCATCTAATGGGCAATTAGTTGCTATTGCCAGCCGTCGTGTTGGCGCGGCAAAAGCCACGCTTGAAAAGTATGCGCCATGCCATGCTGGGGAAGTGCAGTGTTACGATAATTTAGACAGCTTAATTAACGACCCCAATGTTGAGGCGATTTACTGCCCAATGGCCAATGAAGAGCATGCCGAATGGGCATTGAAGGCCATGAATGCAGGTAAACATATCTTAATTGAAAAGCCCATGGCAACCACAGTCAAAGATATTGAGGCAATCGAGTCAGCTGCTATTAAAAATAATGTGAAAGTGATGGAAGGCTTTATGTATCGCTTTCATCCACAACACACACGCATACAAGAAATCATCGATTCTGGCTTAATTGGCGATGTACTTTCTGCCCGCGCTTCCTTTTCATTTTTAATGAAGCCAGCGCGTATGTATCGCATTAATCGGAGTATGGCCAATGGGGGCGGTGCTATGTGGGATATTGGCCCTTATGCTATTCACTCATTACGTTGGTGCTTCGCACAAAATAGCAAGCCAGCAGAACCCCTTTTTGTGATTGCCCATGCAAAGCTCAATGAGCATGGCGCTGATATAGTGAGCAGTGGTGTGTTGGACTTTGGCCCGGATGCGCAAGGTCGGGTCCGCTTCGGTCATTTTGATGTTAGCTTTGAACGTAGCCGTAAATCAGAATATGAAATTATTGGCACGCTAGGCTGGGTTAAATGCCATGCTGCATGGGTGTTTCAAGAGGATGTGCCGGTCATTAGTTGGGCGCTAGAAGATGGCCGATGTGCAGAAGAACGCTTTACGCCTAGCAATCATTTCACGTTAGAAATAGAGCACTTTAGTGATTGCGTGCTCAATAATAAGGATCCGTTATTAAATATAGAGGATGCTAAACAAAACTGTAGGGCTATTGAATCTGTCTTGCAAAGTATTGCTAGCGCCAAATAAGGTATAATTGACGGTTATTTAATTGATGCTAGAGGTGGTTTTATGCCTATTTATGATTATCAATGTACCAGCTGTGGCCATAAGGCCGAAGTGATGCGCAAAATCAGCGCTGCGAGTACTGAAACTTGCCCCGCCTGTGGCGCTGAAGCTTTTAGCAAACAATTGTCTGCGCCCAGCTTTCAACTAAGTGGCAGTGGTTGGTATGCCACAGATTTTAAAAATGGTGGCAATAAGACTGGCGCTACAGCAAGCAAGGCCAGCGCTAGTAAGTCTGACGGCAATTCGGAGCAAAAGTCCGAAGCCGTCGCCCCAGCTGCCTGTGCAACTGGCTGTGCTTGCCACTGATGTTGGCCAGTCATTTTTTAACGCTATTAATCAATCTATACAATTAAACGTATGAAAAAATATTTTATTACGGGCTTACTCGTGTTGGTGCCTTTGTTTATCACTGTTTGGGTGATATCAAGTTTAATCGGCATGATGGACCAGAGCTTATTATTATTACCCGAAAATTGGCGCCCCAAAGCTCAGTTGGGGCTAGAAATCCCTGGGCTTGGCGCACTGCTAACAATGCTGATTATTTTCGTTACTGGCCTAATAGCGACTAATTTTTTCGGTAAGCGATTAATTCTATTATGGGAAGCAATACTGGCCCGGGTGCCTGTAGTGAAATCTATCTATGCCAGTGTTAAGCAGGTGTCTGATACGTTATTTTCAGATTCTGGCAATGCTTTTCGGCAAGCTGTTTTAGTGCAATTCCCAAGACAAGGCGCTTGGACCATTGCTTTTGTCACAGGTAAACCAGGGGGTGATGTTGCAAATCATTTGCCTGGTGATTATGTGAGCGTTTACGTACCTACTACGCCAAATCCTACCGGGGGCTATTTTTTGATGATGCAACGTACGGAAGTGATTGAGCTTGATATGAGCGTGGATGAGGCGCTGAAATATATTATAAGCATGGGTGTAGTGGCACCGCCTGATAAATTTAAATCACAACAAAATTAACCCTTTAACTTAACTGACTACTTAACAAGACTTTACATATTATGCGTACACATTACTGCGGCCATTTAAACCGCGAACACATCGGCCAAACTGTTACTTTATGTGGTTGGGCGCACCGTCGTCGTGACCATGGTGGCGTCATTTTTATCGACTTGCGTGACCGTGAAGGTATGGCGCAAATTGTGGTAAATCCTGATGCACAAGCTGCATTTGCTATTGCTGAAAGTGTGCGTAGTGAATACGTACTAAAAGTCGTATGTGAAGTACGTGCTCGCCCAGAAGGGGCGACTAACGCCAACTTAGCAACAGGCGAAGTTGAAATGATTGCAACTGAGATTGAAGTCCTTAATGCATCGCTCACACCGCCATTTATGTTAGATGATGAAAATCTTACTGAAACGGTACGTTTAGAGCATCGTTACATTGATTTACGTCGCCCAGCGATGCAGAAAAATATGATGTTGCGTTATCGTGTATCTAAAACGCTACGTGACTATTTAGACACGAACGGTTTTATTGAAATCGAAACGCCAATGTTGACGAGATCAACGCCAGAAGGTGCGCGTGATTACTTAGTGCCTAGCCGTGTTCACGCAGGGCAATTCTTTGCCTTGCCACAGTCTCCACAGTTATTCAAACAGTTATTGATGGTATCTGGATTTGACCGTTATTTCCAAATTACTAAATGCTTCCGTGATGAAGATTTACGTGCTGATCGTCAGCCAGAATTCACTCAAGTGGATATTGAAACATCATTCATGACTGAAAATCAGATTATGGATATTGTTGAAGAAATGATACGTCAAATGCTGAAAAAGGTGCAGAACGTAGATTTGCCAGCAGCCTTTCCGCGCATGTCGTTTCATGAGGCTATGACACGTTACGGTTCAGATAAACCAGATATGCGCGTGACCTTAGAAATTACTGAGCTTTCAGATGTAATGAAAGATGTTGATTTTAAAGTGTTTGCAGGTGCCGCCAATATGGCAGGTGGTCGTGTGGCGGCTTTACGTGTACCCAATGGTGCGGCGATTGCGCGTAGCGAAATTGATGCCTACACTGAATTTGTTAAAATCTACGGCGCTAAAGGCTTGGCCTACATCAAGATTAACGATGTGACAAAATTGAACGAAGAAGGCTTACAAAGCCCTATCGTTAAAAACATTCATGCCACTGCATTACAAGCCATCATCGACCGCACTGGCGCACAAAATGGCGATATCGTATTTTTTGGTGCAGATAAGACTAAAGTGGTTAATGAGGCATTGGGCGCACTACGTCTTAAAGTCGGCCACGATAAAGGCCATGTAGATGGTCGCGCATGGGCGCCATTATGGGTGGTAGATTTCCCAATGTTTGAACACGATGAAGAGAACGATCGCTGGGCAGCATTGCATCACCCATTTACAGCACCAAAAGATGGGCATGAAGATTTGCTTACCAGCAACCCAGGCGCGGCACTTTCAAAAGCTTACGATATGGTACTCAATGGTTGGGAAGTAGGCGGTGGTTCAGTGCGTATCCACAAACAAGATGTTCAATCAAAAGTATTTGATGCGCTTAAAATCAGTAAAGAAGAAGCGCAAGAAAAATTTGGTTTCTTGCTTGATGCCTTGCAATACGGTGCACCTCCACACGGTGGTCTAGCATTTGGCTTGGATCGTTTGGTGACGTTAATGACAGGCGCAGAATCAATCCGTGATGTGATTGCCTTCCCTAAAACTCAACGCGCACAGTGCTTGATGACCAATGCACCGAATGAAGTGGATGAGAAGCAATTGCGGGAACTGCATATTCGCGTTCGTTCACAAACCCCAGCGGCTTAAAAATATAGTCGCTTAGTAGGCAATGCCAGTCACTGAACTCAACCACGTTAATCTTCGCACGCCTTATGAGGTGATGCTTAAGCTTAAGGACTTTTACTGTGATGTGGTGGGGTTAAAAGTTGGGCCGCGAGAGGGATTTACCAGTCGAGGTTTTTGGCTTTATATCGGTGATAGGCATGTGATGCACTTGGCTGAGTATCGGGGTGAGGGCGCGCCGCTTACAAACGTGCTTACCACCATAGACCATATCTCATTTACTTGCACTGATATGCCTGCCACTGAGGCGCATTTAACTGGGCATCAGATTGAATATTCTGTACGCGATTTGCCCGTATTGAATGTAAAACAAATTAACTTTAAAGACCCGGTTGGTAATGGTGTCGAGCTATTTTTTTATATGGATAAAGCTTAAGTCTATTATTGAACCATTGAATTTTATGGCTTGATGGTTGTCTCAAGAGTTGTATTAATTTAAGTGTGTGGAGTCGATAAAATGAAACAATTAAGTTTATTAAAACTATTCCTAGCAACTGCTATTTCATTTGTTTTGGTGGCGCCAGCGATCGCTGAGCCCGACCCGAAACTATGGCCAGTGATGAAAGAAGCTTTCTTTGCCAATCGAGAAATGCAAGAAGTTGATTTTATTAAAATAGAGGCGCCACGCCGTGCTGAAAGTGGGGCGCAAGTGCCCGTCACTTATAGTGTGAATAATGCCGCAGCTAAGGGCGTCGTCATTAAAAAGCTTTATGCATTCGTCGATGCAAACCCAATCCCACTGACGGCTACGTATCATTTAACAGAAGCGCTTGGTGATTTTCAGTTAGCGACTCGAATTCGCTTTGAAACGGATGCGTTTGTAAGGTTAGTTGGTGAAACAGCGGATGGTAAATTGTACCTAGCATCACGTGAAATTCGTGCAGCGGGTGGATGTGGCGGCACAGTTGAAGGTGATGAGGCAGCAATTCGCGCTAGTGCAGGTAAAATAAAATTCAAAGTGGACGAGCCCGTTAAAATTAACAGTGCAACATCGACTACCTTTAACATTAAGCACCCCATGCGTACAGGTTTGCAGCGCGAATTAGTCTCGCAAGGGTTTGTGCCTGCTTTCTATATTAATAAGGCCGCCTTTAGTTATAACGGCAAGCCATTATTAACCATAGATGTGGGGGTAGGTACGGCTGAAGACCCCTACTTTAAGTTTAATTTTGTACCAGATGCAGCAGGTAAATTAGAGGTGACGGCAACAGATAATGAGGGTAAAACCTTTGTGCAACAAGTAGATGTGAAAGGCTAACACGCTCGATATTGCTGCGCTATACTCGACGTAATATAAAAAGACCTCCAACCAAATTGGGGGTCTTTTTGATGGTGGGGTTTACTTTGTGCGGTGATAAAATAGCCACAATTCATTTATATTTCGGGAGGCGTCAATGAAAAGCTATCGTAAAGAACTTTGGTTTAATCCACCAACCCGCGTTGCTTTTATTCGGATTACTGAGCAAGTGAACGAATGCCTACGTGAGAGTGGTGTTAAAGAGGGTTTGGTCTTAATTAACGCCATGCACATTACGGCCAGTGTATTTATCAATGATGACGAGCGTGGTCTACATCACGATTATACGCAATGGTTAGAAAAGCTTGCACCGCATGAGCCTATCAGTAGCTATCGCCATAATGATACCGGCGAAGACAATGCGGATGCACATATGAAGCGCCAGTTAATGGGGCGTGAAGTGGTGGTAGCGATTACAGAAGGTCGACTAGATTTTGGACCGTGGGAACAGATTTTCTATGGCGAGTTTGACGGCCGCAGAAAGAAACGTGTGTTAGTAAAAATTATCGGTGAATAAAGATGAAATTACCTGAATTATTAGCCCCAGCGGGGGATTTAGACCGCATGCGCACGGCCTTTGACTATGGGGCCGATGCGATATATGCCGGTCAACCCCGTTATAGCTTAAGGGCGCGCAATAATGATTTCACCATGGCAAATCTTGACATAGGGATTAAAGAGGCGCACTCACGTGGCAAAAAGTTCTTTGTGGCGAGCAATATTTCACCACATAACGCTAAAGTGAAAACTTACATGGCAGATATGGCGCCAGTGATTGCGATGCAGCCAGATGCGCTGATTATGTCTGACCCCGGCCTGATCATGATGGTGCGTGAAAAATGGCCCGATATACCGGTGCACCTTTCCGTACAAGCCAATACCGTTAATTTTGCTACCGTTAAATTTTGGCAAAGCTTAGGGTTATCACGCGTTATTTTATCGCGTGAATTGTCCTTAGATGAAATTGAAGAAATTCGTCAGCTTTGTCCAGACATGGAGTTGGAGGTTTTTGTCCACGGCGCATTGTGTATTGCTTATTCTGGCCGTTGTTTGCTCTCTGGCTATTTTAACCAACGCGACCCTAACCAAGGCACCTGTACTAATTCTTGCCGCTGGGATTACAAAGTTCATGATGCCGCTGAAGATGCGGCAGGTGTCATACGCTTGAATGAATTTGATTTTCAAGCGGAGATGGAAAAGTCCAGCCTTTCTGGATGCGGCAGTTTGCCGCGCCACCCTTTGGCCGATAAGGTTTATCTCATTGAGGAAAAAGGTCGGCCAGGTGAATTATTGCCTATTATAGAAGATGAGCACGGCACGTACATTATGAATAGCAAAGATCTGCGTGCCATCGAGCACGTAGAACGCTTGGTTAAAATGGGCGTTGATTCCTTGAAGATTGAAGGTCGAACGAAGTCGCGTTATTACGTAGCACGTACTTGTCAGAACTATCGCAAGGCGATTGATGATGCGGTTGCTAACCGTCCTTTTGATTGGAATTTGCTGAGTGATTTAGAAAACTTAGCCAATCGTGGTTATACCGATGGTTTCTATCAACGGCATCACACGGCAGAACATCAAAACTACAAACAAGGCTACTCAATCTCAAATCGAAGTTTATATGTAGGCGATATTGTGGCTTATGATGCTGAAAAAGGCTTAGCTGATATTGAGGCGAGAAATAAGTTTGCCGTGGGCGATCGCTTACAAATTATTCATCCTAGTGGCAATCAAGAGCTGGTGGTGGAAGAAATGTTCAACAAAAAAGGCGAGAATATTCAAGAAGCTTCGGGTAGTGGTTACTTTGTAAGATTGCCAATCGCGGCAAATGATTTAAGTAATGCGATGGTGGCGAAATATTTGTAAGCAATGAAAAAGCCTAACAAAGTTGGTCTTTGTTAGGCTGTTATAGGCACAATGCAGTTAAATACTTAGCCAGTAATGTAACTTTCTAATTGCTTAATCAGGCGCTGTTGATAATCAATCGTTTCTTTCACTACGTCACCTATGGATAGCATGCCAATCACTTTGCCATTATCTACTACTGGCAAATGACGAATGCGCTTCTCAGACATCACTGACATGGCTTGATCTACCGTGTCCGTAAGTTTGGAGGAAATAACATTCGTCGTCATTATCTCGCTAATGGGTGTGGTTTTTGATGATCTACCTTGGAGGACAACTTCACGCGCATAGTCGCGCTCAGAGAAAATTCCCACCAATTTATCGCCCTCAAGTATGACCAAAGCGCCAATTTTATACTCAGCTAGAACTACTAATGCATCAAATACAGGACGATGTGGCGCAATTGAAATAACTTCTTTATATTTTTTGTTATCAAGTAATTGTTTGATTGTTTTCATTGTTTTCTCCTAGCAATAACTCCTACATAAAAATATACACCTTATAATGGTTATAGCAAAATTCTATTGAGTAAATTGAGCGGAAAAATTAAGAGATGCAAAAAAACACAGTCATTAAAGCACTCATTGCACTTTTTATACTCACCCTCATTTGGGGTTATAACTGGGTCGTTATGAAATTGGCGGTGCAGTATGCCAGCCCATTTCAGTTTGCCGCAATGCGTACATTTTTAGGTGCGATGGTGTTATTTGTGTTGATATTTTTAACCAAAAGACCACTGGCATTAAAAGAGTTCCCCACTATGTTGGCCTTAGGTTTATTGCAAACTTGCGGTTTTACGGGGTTGCTTATTTGGGCATTAGTTGAAGGTGGCGCAGGTAAAACCGCGGTACTGACTTACACCATGCCATTTTGGGTGATGTTGTTTGCTTGGCCCATGTTGGGGGAAAAAGTACAAGGCTGGCAGTGGTTAGCGGTGGCGTTTGCCTTGTTTGGCATGGTGCTTATATTTGATCCACTGCATATTAAAGCCGATGGGTTTAGTATGTTTTTAGCCTTGTGTTCGGGTATATCTTGGGCAGTATCTGCCATTGTTTCAAAGAAACTGCATCAACGGGCGCCACATTTAGATTTACTTAATCTTACTGCTTGGCCCATGTTGCTAGGCTCTATACCCATTATTGCAGTTGCACTTATTTTACCCGCGCCACCTATACAGTGGACCAGTACATTTATTTTCACAGTGCTTTTTAATGTCATTTTAAGCGGCTGTGTGGCTTGGGTTTTGTGGCTATACGCATTGCAGCGTTTACAAGCGGGCGTGGCGAGTATGGCTTCAATGCTGGCGCCAGTGATAGGGGTGATTGCCGCTTGGATTCAACTTAATGAAGTGCCAAATACCTATGAATTAATTGGTATGGTCTTTATTGCACTGTCTTTAATTACGATTTCACTCATTAGCATCCGGAAACATACGCAAATTGACCCAGCACAAGGGCAGGAATAATGAGGGCAAGATTAGCTTGTGTTAAAATTGGTTTATTTTTTAAGTTTTAAGGGTTGGTCACATGGCAGGTCATAGTAAATGGGCAAATATTCAACACCGCAAAGGTCGTCAAGATGCAAAGCGCGGTAAAATTTTCACTAAAATCATTAAAGAAATCACGGTGGCTGCACGTTTAAGCGGTGGCGATGTCACCATGAATCCACGCCTGCGTGCGGCTGTGGCCGAGGCCAAAGAAGAAAATATGCCGGCGGACAATATCACACGTGCTATTAAAAAAGGTACAGGTGAATTAGAAGGGGTGAATTACGAAGAAATTCGTTATGAAGGCTACGGTATTAATGGGGCGGCGATTATTATTGACTGCCTGACCGATAACAAACAGCGAGCAGTGGCAGATGTGCGCCATGCCCTGACTAAGTTTGGCGGAAACTTAGGCACTGATGGCTCAGTGGCATTTATGTTCAAACATTGTGGTAGCTTGGTGTATGAACCTGGCACTAGCGAAGATAAAGTGATGGAAACTGCACTTGAAGCGGGCGCTGAAGATATTGTGACCGATGAAGATGGCAGTATCGAAGTCATCACCCCTCCCAATGATTTTATGGCAGTGAAAGAGGCGATGGAAGCGGCAGGGCTTAAAGCAGTCATGGCTGAAGTAACGATGAAAGCCATGAGCGAAGTTGAGTTTACTGGTGACGATGCAGTGAAAATGCAGAAGATATTAGATGCGTTGGAAGATTTAGATGATGTTCAGGATGTTTATACCACTGCTTTAATAGAAGAATAGTGGCCAACGTTAGAATCCTTGGTATTGATCCCGGCCTGCGATTGACAGGTTTTGGTGTGATTGAAAAAGTAGGTGAAAAGATTACCTATATTGCCAGTGGTACGATTAAAACTGCCAGTGGCAAAAAAAATAAAGTAGAGGGTGAGGATGACCGAGAGGAATTGCCTGCCCGCCTAAAAATTATTTTAGATGGGTTATTTGAGGTCATAGATACTTACCAACCCAACCAAGTGGCGATTGAGAAAGTTTTTGTCAATGTCAATCCTCAATCAACCTTGTTGCTAGGTCAGGCGCGTGGTGCAGCGATTAGTGCGGCGGTGATCCGTAATTTAAGCGTGGCAGAATATACGGCACTTCAAGTCAAGCAGGCGGTGGTTGGTAACGGACATGCACAAAAAGAGCAGGTGCAAGAAATGGTCAAACGCTTACTTAATTTACCCGCAACACCCAAGCCAGATTCAGCCGATGCCTTAGCGTGTGCCATTTGCCATGCACATGGTGGCCAAGGCTTAGGCAAGCTCGCCACAGCTGGCTATCGTGTGCGTGGTGGGCGTTTAGTATAATGACTAAGTCTGACGTTACTGAGCCTTCAGTGGCGCAATACTTAAATCCAATCACCCTATACTTTGCAGCAACTCGCCCCGCTTTTCTTTTAGCGACTTTATCCGCATACTTTTTGGGATTGGTGGGTGCGGTCTACTCAGGGGTTAATTTTCGGGCAGAAACTGCAATTCTTGGGGTATTGCTTGCACTATTAGTCCATGCTGGAGTGAATGTACTCAACGACTATTTTGATGCGCTCAATGGTACAGATGCGCAGAATACTGAGCGATTATACCCATACACAGGCGGTAGCCGATTTATTCAAAACGGTGTATTAACCACTCAACAGACGGTAAATTTTGCGTATTTATTATTGTTTATTGCCACCCTCGGCGGCTTATATTTGTCATGGTTGGTAGGCAAGGGTTTGCTTGCTATAGGCGTGATAGGCGTATTGATAGGCTGGGCTTATTCTGCTCCGCCATTGCGTTTGAATAGTCGTGGTTTGGGCGAGCTTTGTGTAACAGTTGGTTTTATTGGCATCACAATTGGAGCAGATTTTGTGCAGCGGCGTAGCTTTTCAATGCAGCCGTTAATCATCGGTATGCCATATGCATTGTTGGTGACTAATTTACTCTATATCAATCAATTCCCTGACTGTAAGGCAGATGCACTGGCGGGTAAACATCATTTGGTCGTCAGGTTACCCTTAGCTCAAGCTATCTTAATTTATCCTTTACTACTAGCGTTAGCCTTTTTTTGGCTGGTATTTTTTGTCTACGTAAAAGTACTGCCTGTGCTGGCATTGTTATGCGCCTTGCCATTATTATTTTCTGTACGTGCATCTTGGTTATTACATCAATTTGCGCTAAAACCAGCACAGTTATTATCTGCAATAAAACTGACACTTGCCGCTATGCTCAGCCATGCGTTATTGTTAGCATTAGTGATGTTATGGGAGATGCAATGATTGGACGTTTGAACGGAACGCTATTAGAGAAAACGCCGCCTTTGGTTTTAATTGACTGCAATGGCGTGGGCTATGAATGCGAGGTGCCCATGAGCACTTTTTATAATTTGCCAGCCATTGGTGAAAAAGTCGTGATGTTGACACACTTTGTTGTGCGAGAGGATGCGCAACTTTTATATGGTTTTGGCAGCGATCAAGAGCGTGCAACTTTTCGACAACTACTCAAGGTCAATGGTATAGGCGCAAAATCAGCACTTTCTATTTTAAGTGGGCTGTCGATAGATGACTTAGTGCAGGCGGTTGCAATGCAAGATACGGCAATGTTGACACGCGTCCCTGGGGTAGGTAAAAAAACGGCAGAGCGACTATTGCTAGAGCTTAAAGATAAATTCAGCGTATCAGGCTTAACATCAGCTAATGCCAATCAGCCAAAATCAGCCAGTAGCGATGTGCTCAATGCACTTATTTCATTGGGGTACAATGAGCGTGAAGCGTTGGCTGCGGTAAAGTTGTTACCTGCCGATGCAACGGTTGCAGAAGGCATTAAGCAAGCATTAAAATCATTATCAAAATAAAATTAGCCTAATAGTTTTGGAAAATATCACACATGATTGAAACTGACCGCCTCATCGCACCAGATGCCGAAAGTCCGCGTGAGGAGGCTTTGGAGCGGGCGCTCCGGCCGAAGTTATTGGATGAGTACGTCGGGCAAGAAAAAGCGCGTAGCCAGTTAGAGATTTTTATTAATGCCGCCCGAGGCCGTAGCGAGGCGCTTGATCACGTATTACTCTTTGGCCCACCTGGTTTGGGTAAAACGACTTTGGCGCATATTATTGCTAAAGAAATGGGTGTCAACATGCGTCAGACCTCTGGCCCAGTATTGGAGCGGGCGGGTGATTTAGCCGCATTGCTGACAAATTTAGAACCTAATGATGTATTGTTTATTGATGAAATCCACCGCCTTTCACCAGTGGTGGAGGAAATATTGTATCCAGCGATGGAAGATTATCGACTGGATATTATGATAGGTGAAGGCCCCGCTGCTCGAAGTGTGCGACTTGATTTGCCACCGTTTACGTTAATTGGTGCTACCACTCGGGCCGGCATGCTGACCAATCCTTTGCGTGATCGCTTTGGCATTGTTTCGCGATTAGAATTTTACACCTCAGAAGAACTGGCGCGCATTGTGCATCGCAGTGCTGGTTTGCTTGAAGTGGAAATGGTTGATACCGGATCTTTAGAAATCGCTAAACGTTCACGCGGTACGCCGCGTATTGCCAATAGACTGCTCCGCCGTGTTCGAGATTACGCCCAAGTTAAAGGCGATGGTACCGTATCCGCTGAAGTGGCAGATGCAGCGTTAAAAATGCTGGATGTCGATAAGTTAGGTTTTGATGTGATGGATAGAAAGTTATTACTGGCAGTACTAGAAAAATTTGCAGGCGGTCCAGTGGGTTTGGATAACTTAGCTGCTGCCATAGGTGAAGAGCGTGACACTATTGAAGATGTACTAGAGCCTTATTTAATTCAGCAAGGTTATTTAATGCGGACACCGCGCGGGCGCATAGCAACTAACCTTGCCTATCAGCATTTTGGATTGCCCATCCCTAAACACTTAGCGAATGAAGCGTGGCAAGAGTGAGTCAATTTGGCTGGCCAATTCGAGTCTATTACGAAGACACTGACAGTGGTGGCGTAGTCTATCACTCTAATTACTTAAATTTTATGGAGCGCGCTCGTACTGAGTGGTTGCGCGCAATGGGGTTTGAGCAAACGACGCTAAAAGAAGAGTATGGCGTCATTATCGTCGTCCATAGCTTGTCGATTAGTTTTAAAAAGCCTGCCTACTTTAACGACATGCTCATCGTACATTCTGCGCTCAGCAACATGGGTCATAGTAGTATTGGAATGACGCAAACCATACAACGCAATGGCATCTTGCTCATTGAAGCACAAGTGAAAGCGGCTTTTGTCGACGCAGTTACCTTTAAGCCAGTAGGTATCCCTGCTAAGATTAAGCAAAAAATTACCCAACAATCATGATTAAAATACAACAGGATTCAATATGACTGTAAGCGTTGCCAATGATATGTCTATTTTCTCGCTAGTGGCGGGTGCCAGTTTGCCCGTACAACTAGTGTTAGTAGTTTTAATTATCACTTCTTTATTTTCTTGGTGGTACATTTTCATTAAATTAGCGACTATCAAACGTGCAGAAGCCAATGCAGAAGATTTTGAGAATGCCTTTTGGGCGGGAGGTGATTTGAACAAGTTATTTGAAGGCCTCACCGCGGGTCGTCGAAAACCACAAGGCATGGCCAGTATATTTGAGGCTGGTTTTAAAGAATATGTACGTCACAAACAACAGCCCCGTATGGAAGTCTCTGATGTGATGGAAGGGGCGCGTCGCGCCATGCGTGCAGCTTACAATCGTGAGCTTGATGATCTTGATGCGCATTTGCCTTTTTTAGCTTCGGTTGGCTCAGTTAGCCCATATATTGGTTTATTTGGCACAGTGTGGGGCATTATGAATGCCTTTAGAGGTTTGTCTAATGTAGCGCAAGCGACGCTTAGCCAAGTGGCGCCAGGAATTGCTGAAGCACTAGTGGCCACGGCGATTGGCTTATTTGCTGCTATCCCTGCGGTCATCGCTTATAACCGTTTTGCTAGCTCCGTTGATAGACTTTCTGTGCGCTATGAAAGTTTTATGGAAGAATTTACCAACATCCTGCAAAGAAAAAGCTAAATCATGTCACGTACTCGTAAACGCCGCATGATGAATCAAATCAATGTAGTGCCTTACATTGACGTGACCTTGGTGCTGCTCGTTATTTTTATGGTCACAGCCCCCATGACTAATCCTGGCGTGGTTGATTTGCCGAAAGTGGGGCAGACATTAAAGCAATCTCAAGTGCCGCCGGTGGTACTCACTGTTAAGCTAAATAATAAAATTGAGCTAGACAATAAGCCTATGGAGCGCGATGAACTGCTGTTGGCGGTTCGTCAGGCGCTTGCCAAGGTACCAGAGCGATCAGTGGTGATTGCGGCTGATAAGAATGTGAAGTATGACGATGTGATTGGCGTCATGGATTTACTCAAACAAAATAAAGTGGATAAAGTTGGGCTTCTACTTTCACCAGCACGATAGGTTTGACACATTAAAACAACATGATTAGAGCGTATGAAAAAGAGGTTTCATGGCAAGCAGGTGGGCTAGCGATAGCAGTGCATCTGGCGTTATTAGGCGCTTTATTGATTTCATTTAATTGGAAAGCCGCGCATCCAGTCATGAATGTAACCGAAGTCGAGTTATGGGATAGTCTGCCCAATATTCAAGTGCCGACACCTCCTCCTAGCCCCATTGTAGAAGAACAGCCCAAACCAGAGCCTGTGGTTAAAGAAGCGCCGAAACCAGACCCCGTTATTAAAGAAGCGCCTAAAATTGATATTGCGCTAGAAAAAAAACTGAAAGAACTTGAACAGAAAAAAGTGGCAGATAAGCTCAAAAAAGAGCTAGTTCTGGAACAGAAGAAACAACTCGCCGCCCTACAAGCTGAATCTCGCAAAGATGAGATGACCAATAACGATAAGTTACTAAAAGAAAAAGAGGCGCTCAAAAAAATACAGCAAGAAGCCTTGGCTGAGGATAAAGCCTTAAGTGATCAACAGGCGTTATCGACTAAAGCTGCTGCTAATGCTGGTTTGGTTGATGAGTTTAGAAGTAAAATTCAAGCTAAAATACGGGGTAATGTGAATAAAGCTTTATGTGGTAACGGTAATCCAGAGCTTAAATTTGACATCGCTTTACTACCCACAGGTGAGTTAAGTGGCACCCCTAAACTGGTTAAGTCTAGCGGCACTGTTGCTTGTGATGAGGCGGTAGAGCGTGCCATCATTGCTTCTCAGCCACTGCCTTTGCCGAGTGACGCCTCAGTTTTTTCACAATTTAGAAACTTAAAGTTAAAGTTCAGGCCCAATGATTAACTTTTTAATAAGTATAAAAATTTCAGTGAATGTAATAAAGTGTTAATCCTGTGGTGTCAAAATGAGTTGGCAGTAAAATTTAATAATATTTTTAATTTGAATCACAAGATAAATAAAGACATTAAAGCGCTTATGCATACACTTCGACTCGCGATATTTTTTGTAGTTTTGTTGGTAAGCCCAACAACACATGCTGCCTTAGAAATTGAAATTAGTGGCGGTAGTGCACAGCAACTGCCTGTGGCTGTTGTGCCCTTTGCACAAGTTGGCAATCCCCTAGACAATATCAGCAACATCATTGCTGCAGATTTAAAACGTAGTGGTATGTTCAGAGTTTTGGAAACAGGCGGCGTGGCAAGTCGTCCTGCGGATATTAGCCAAATCAAATATGCAGAATGGGCGGCATTACAGGCGCAGGCGATGGCAGTTGGTAAAGTGGAAGTGCTAGCAGGAAATCGTTTGAATGTGACGTTCCAGCTGGCCGATGTGCTTAAGCAAACTCAGCTCACCGGTATGCAATACAACATAGCACCTAATCAACTAAGAACCACCGCCCACAAAATTGCCGATGTTATTTATCAAAAATTAACGGGTGAAACGGGCATTTTTGCCAGTCGTATTGCTTATATCAATAAAGTAAATGGGCGTTATTCGTTGCAAGTTGCCGACGCCGATGGTGAGAATCCACTGACAATGGTGTCCTCAAAAGAGCCAATTATTTCGCCGGTATGGTCACCAGATGGCAGTAAAATTGCTTATGTGTCGTTTGAAAAGAAAAAGCCCATTATTTATGTGCAGTCGCTTAGTGGTCAGCGTACGGTCCTAGCTAGCTTTAAAGGCAATAACAGTGCGCCTGCTTGGTCGCCAGACGGGACTAAATTAGCTATAGTCCTCACTTATGCGGCAAATTCTCAGGTATATATTATTAATGCCGATGGTACGGATCTTAAACCGCTTACTAAAAGTAGCGCGATAGATACTGAGCCTACTTGGTCGCCAGATGCTAATTGGATTTACTTTAGTTCAGACCGTGGTGGTAAGCCGCAGATATACAAAGTATCATCAAGTGGTGGAGAAGTGCAACGTGTCACGTTTGAGGGGGGCTATAATTTAAGCCCACGGATTTCACCTGATGGTAAATTGCTGGCCATGGTACGTAATGACGGCGGTAAATTTCGTGTGGCATTGCAAGATTTATCTAGCGGCCAAGTCCAAGTGTTAAGCGACGGCTCGCAAGATGAATCGCCCAGTTTTGCGCCTAATGGCCGTGTGTTATTGTATGCAACACGGGTAGGTGGGCATGGCGCTTTAGCCGCCGTATCAGCAGATGGCCGTGTGAAGCAGCGCTTGAGTGAATCGGGTGGTGATATACGTGAGCCGGCTTGGGGACCATTAATTAAGTAAGTCATAATTTAAGTATTTTGTAGTAAAAATTTGTTTACGCTATTTAAAGCGTTATTAAAGGAGAGCAAGATGAATAACCCAACATGGAACACCAAGCTATTAAGTACTTTAGTGATGGCATTGGTATTAGCCGCTTGCAAAAGCACGCCTATGGTTGATAAGCCGGCAGCGGTTGAAGATAAAAGTCCTTCGGCAGCACAGGCCGCAACTAAGCCAGCTGAAGCTGCAGTGGCTGATACTTCTGCGGTAAAAGAAGTGGTGATTGATGGCAATGCAACTGCAAATGCGAATAATCCATTAAAAGATCCGAGTAATATTTTATCAAAGCGTAATATTTATTTTGATTTTGATAGTGATGCAGTTAAGGCGGAGTTTCGCCCAATGATAGAAGCGCATGCTAAATATTTATTGGCGAATCGCACGGCAAAAGTAATTTTGCAAGGTAACACCGATGAGCGTGGTACACGTGAATACAATCTATCACTTGGCCAACGTCGCTCTGTAGCGGTAAAAAAATCACTCAACTTACTTGGTGTGCAAGATGCCCAAATTGAAACAGTAAGTTTTGGTGAAGAAAAAGCCACCGCTGCATGTGCTGATGAAGCTTGTGCAAAACAAAATCGTCGCGCTGATATTGTTTATGAAAATGAGTAATCATTGCATCACTAAATAAAGATAAAAGAAATATATGATAAAAAAACTGACTCTGGCTAGCTTGTTATTAAGCACGTATTTATTTGCAATCAATGGTCATGCGGCCTTGTTTGATGATAAAGAGGCGCGTAAGAAAATTCTAGAAGTAGAAGCGACGGCCACTAGTCAGAATCAAGCAGCACAGGCTGAGTTAGCAGTGTTGAAAAAAAATCAACATGCCATTGAACAGCGAATAGTCGACATTGAAGCGATTACCAAAGGGCAAGGTTTGATTGATATGCAAAATCAGATTGAAACGCTAAAGCAAGAGGTAGCAAGACTGAAAGGCGAGCTTGAAGTAGCAAATCATAATGTTGAAGCGACTCAGCAACGACAGAAAGATTTATATAACGATACGGATATGCGTTTGCGCAAGTTAGAGGAAGCAGGGGCGCCTGTGGCACCGGCAAAACCTGTTGCCGATGTGCCAGTTAGCACCTCTGCAACAAGCGCACCTCCTGAAGTAAGTGTGCCTGAACCAAGTAAAAATACCCAAGAATATCAATTGCTAGAACTAGCTAATGGATTATCGAAGGAGGCTAAGCACAAAGATGCATTTGCCGCTTATGACAAATTTCTAAAAGATTACCCTAATAGCACATTGGCCGCAGAGGCCATTTATGGATTGGGCTATTCTCAGTTTGCATTAAAAAATTACAAATCAGCTATTGTCACGCAACAAAAAGTATTGGATTTGCATGCAGATAGCCCCAAAGTGCCTGATGCGATGTTTAATATGGCGAATAGTCAGATTCAACTTAGCCTGCTGCCAAATGCTAAAAAAACCTTACGCGAATTAATCGCTAAATTCCCGAATAGTGAAGTGATTCCTGCTGCCCAAAAACGCTTAAAAGCATTAGAGGCAATTAAGTAGAGATATTAATAATTGCAGTCAGCAAAACTTTGCTGACTGCAATAATCTATTAGCACATGTGTTGACCACCATTGATAGCAATATTGGCGCCCGTAATGAAGGCCGCGTCGTCTGAAGCTAGATAAGACACTAATTTTGCAATTTCTTCTGGCTTACCTAAGCGACCGACCGGAATCCCTGAAACGATTTGATCGCGAACTTCTTGCTTGATTGCCATGACCATCTCTGTCCCAATATAACCCGGTGAAATGGTGTTAACCGTAATGCCTTTAGCGGCAGTTTCTTGAGCCACTGCTTTGGTAAAACCATGCATACCCGCTTTTGCTGCAGAGTAGTTTGCTTGGCCAAACTGGCCTTTTTGACCATTGATAGACGACATATTAATGACTCGGCCCCAACCTGCCGCCAACATATCATCTATCACTTGGCGCGTAACATTAAACACGCTATTAAGATTGATGTTCAGCACGTCCATCCAGTTTTCTAGCGGCATTTTTTTAAACATACCATCTTTAGTAATACCTGCATTATTAACAAGCACGCTTACAGGACCTACGTCAGCTTTAACTTTAGCAATCATTGCTACGCATGATTCAAAATTTGAAACATCACCCATCGCAATATGCATATCTCTACCTGCTGCACGTTCAGCGACTAGCCATGCTTGAGCTTTTTCTTCTTCTGGTGCAATGTAATTTGCAACCACAGTAAAACCATCAGCAGATAACTGCCTACAAATGCAACTGCCAATACCACCTGTACCACCCGTTACCAATGCAATACGTTTACTCATGCTTTTCCCCTTGATCGATATATTCAGTTAAGTGCTTTTATTCCAAAAATTGCCTATCTTTCAACAGCGAGTGCCACACCCATGCCGCCACCAATACAAAGAGAAGTCAGGCCTTTTTTGGCATCTCTACGTAACATTTCGTGCAACAACGTGACCAGTACACGAGCGCCACTGGCACCGATTGGGTGTCCAATAGCAATCGCGCCACCGTTCACGTTAACCTTTGTTGTATCCCAAGCTAAATCACGATTAACCGCAATCGCTTGTGCTGCAAAAGCCTCGTTAATTTCTAATAAATCTAAATCCTTAACACCCCAGCCTGCAATTTCAAGACAACGTTTGCTGGCAGATATCGGACCAATCCCCATAATGCTAGGGTCAATACCTGTAGATGCGTAAGCTTTAATGCTAGCAAGTGGTTTTAGTCCAAGCGCCTTGGCTTTAGTTGCTGACATGAGCATGACCATCGCTGCGCCATCATTAATACCAGAAGCATTGCCGGCTGTGACGGTACCTTCTTTATCAAATGCGGGGCGTAGACCAGAAAGCATCTCAAGGGTGGTGCCGTGTCGTGGATATTCATCGGCATCAACGACAGTATCGCCTTTTTTACTTTTAATGGTATAGGGTACGATTTCATCGGAAAATTTGCCCGCTTTTTGTGCAGCTTCGGCTTTATTTTGAGAGGCGCAAGAAAATTCATCTTGTTCTTGGCGGCTGATGCCATATTTCTTTGCAACATTTTCAGCCGTGACGCCCATGTGGTAGTCGTTATAGACGTCCCATAGGCCATCGACAATCATACTGTCAACTAACTTGCCATCACCCATGCGTAAGCCGTTACGCGAACCATTTAATACGTGGGGCGATGAACTCATGCTTTCTTGGCCGCCTGCAATGACAATCTCAGCATCACCGCTTTTAATGGCTTGCGCACCCAACATCACTGCTTTAAGGCTAGATCCACACACCATGTTAATAGTCAGTGCGGGGACTTCTTTAGGCAAGCCTGCTTTTATCACAGATTGGCGCGCAGGGTTTTGTCCTACACCAGCGGTTAATACCTGTCCTAAAATAACCTCGTCTATTTGGTCGCCTGATACGCCGGTACTTTCAAGCAAGCTGCGTATAACTGTTGCCCCTAAATCTGCGGCGGATACATTATTAAATGCGCCGCCAAACTTTCCTACGGCAGTTCTTTTTGCTGCAACAATCACTACGCTTTCCATAATTATTCCCTTAGATGTTCTAAATTGGTTTTTTACGAAATCATATCTACTAGGTTACAGTCAGATTTATACCATAGTATTTTTTATTAGTCTAATGTTTTATGTCTTATATAAGACATAAGATTTTAAATGAAGTAAATATTGGAATTATTGTGTGTGTTTGTAATTGCCGCCAAAGAACTCCATCATCATAAAGTCTTCTAGACCGGCATTATCTTCAGGGCGAGCGGACTGGACGACAACACGGGCTAAGCGTTGTGAATCCCAATTAAAATCGCCTTGATAATGCTGCCGTATCAGCCAAATCATTTTTCTAATCATGATCAGCCTCACATCTTGTCCAGTGACCGCCTCAACTTCAAATGACTCTCGTCTAGCATTGCTATAGTCATTGGTCCAACCTCGAAATGAAAAAGCAGCATGTCGAGCGCTTAAGCTAGTAATTTCAAATATGCCATTGGTGCCATTTTTAAAATTGTTTTTAATTCTTTCTTCTCGCACCTGCTCGGCAGTAGGACCAACTTCTCGCGCAACCGCTTCGGCATTTTGTTTGGCCGCATCTGCCTCTGATGCTTGCCGTTGCGCACGTCTGGCGTTCACATAAGCCATCATGTCAACGGGCTGGTCTTTTGCTGGCACAACTTCATGACTAGGCGCTGGCGTGGCAATCACATCTGGCACACTAAAAGATGGCTTGGCATTTGTATTAGATTTTTGCGTAATCACTTTTGGTTTAACTTTTACTGGTTTGGGTAAGGGCTTTTCTGGTTCTGGTAGCGGTTCTATGACTTGGGGGCGGACTGGTGGCGCTAGACTCACCTCCATTGTGGTTGGCAATGCTAATGAACTTTTATCGAACTGAAGAGGTGGCAAGGCTAAAAATAAAACCAGCGCGTGCACCAATAGTGAAAAGATAATCGCAATGAATGTATTGCGATTAATGTGTATGCGAATCAACACATTCCGACTATGCCATCGCGATGGCGATTTCAGCAGAAATTCTTCGAAACTATGATGGGCGGATTGATTAATTTCCATAGCCCATTAATAACCCATATCTGTCCAAATCTTCTCTAAGCGCTTGATAGAGATTGGAAATGGCGTTTTGAGTTCTTGTGCAAATAATGAAACACGTAATTCTTCTATTAACCAACGGTAGTCCTGCAATGGCTGTGGAATATCAACATGCGCTTGATAAAGCGCACTCATTTTATCTTGCCATTTTTGCCACAGCAACCCTACACTTGCTGCGCTCTTACCGTCACGATCTGGGTTAGCAGGCTGTTTCTCAATACGTAATCGTAGCGCTTTTAAGTAGCGCGGCACATGTTGTAATTGCTCCCACGGCGTTTGACTAAAGCAGTTTTTATAAACGAGTAAGCTTATTTGCTGCTCTAAATCACGCTTTAATCGATTAACTGTCGCCGGCATTTTTGCTTGTTGCGCTGTGAGCAATTGATATTCTGTGGCAATGCTTTGTGCTTGCCTCGCCACCGCCTGACTCACCGCTGGCAAACGTGTTCTCGCGCGGGCTTTTAACTTCATAAAATCAGCATTGGAGCGTGGTAAGTCATCTTCACCAATAAAAGCTCGGTCTGAAATGGTGATGATTAAATCTTCACGCAAATCTTCAGGCGACATAACGTTACGCAAAATGAGTGCGTACTGATTAAAGTTAGGTAAACTTTTCTCTAGTTGCTTTATTTGTTCTTTAAGCTCAAAACGCATCAATCGGCATACGCCTTTTCGATGGTTAATGGTCGCATCCGTCTCGGTATCAAACAACTTAACGGAAATACTGTCTTTATCATCTTCTAGTGCAGGGTAGCCAGTAATTTTTCGACCATCACGCTCAAAACTAAGTGTTGTTGGTAAATCACCAAAATCCCATTGCTTTAGACCGGTTTTTTCAATATCTGGAGAAGTGTTTCTGAAAGTCAGTTGTGCGGCAGAACCCAACTGTTTTTTTAGTGCATTCCAATCACGCCCCATGGCTAATTCCCGCCCCGCATCATCTACGATACTAAAATTCATCAGCAAATGTGCGGGGGTTTCTTCAGTCCAATCTTCTACCGAAATTTTTAAGGTGGTCACGCGCTGAATATGTCCCGCTAATACTGACTTAATTAAGCCTTCACCAACGTGGGCTTGCTCTAGAAATACCGTGACAAACTCTGGCACCGGTACGCATACGCGGCGGTAAGACTTTGGTAAAGCTTTAATCAGATAAGTCAGTTTTTCACGCAGCATACCCGGCACTAGCCATTCAGTTTGTGCATAATTAAGTTGATTTAACAAAGCTAATGGCACTGTAGCCGTGACCCCGTCGAGAATGTGGCCGGGTTCAAACCGATATTTAAGCGGAATCTCAACACCATCAAGAAACATTTTTTCAGGAAACTGCACAGCGGTAATCGCATCGGCACCATGGCGCATTAAATCATCACGTGTCAGATACAAAAGTTTGGGATTAATTTTTTCTGCACCTTCTCGCCACTTTTCAAATGTTGCGGCCTGAAAAATATCAGCGGGTATCTTGCTGTCATAAAATGCAAATAATTGATGTTCATCGACCAGTACATCTTGGCGGCGTGCTTTGTGTTCTAATTCTTCCACTTCGGCAATTAGACGTTCATTTGCCGTAAAAAATGGTGCTCTAGTATCAAAATCACCATTTGCTAAGGCTTCTCGAATAAATATCTCACGAGATTGTTTAGGGTCAATCGGCCCGTAATGCACGCGACGCTTAGGGATGATGGTTAAGCCGTACAAAGAAACGCGTTCCCAAGCGTTCACCATGGCCATTTTTCTATCCCAACGCGGGTCTGAATATTGGCTTTCGGTTAACCCTCGCGCTAGCGGCTCTATCCAATCGGGTTCAATCTTTGCAACGCATCGTGCATAGAGTTTGGTGGTATCGACCAATTCTGCCGCAATCACCCATTTCGGACGCGTTTTTTTAAGTGCAGAACCAGGCGCTACAAAAAAACGAATGCCCCGCGCGCCGGCGTATGAATCGTTATCGCCATCTTTAAAGCCAATGTTACCGAGCAAGCCTGCCAATAGAGCTTTATGAATCTGATCAAAGTAGGCTTCTTTATCATTCGCCTTAAAATCCATCTCATCGGTAATTTGTTTAATTTGCCCATGTAGCTCACGCCATTCTTTTAAACGTAAGAAGGATAGAAAATTACTGTGACACTGGTTTAATAAATCTTTATTGGACTTTTTAGTTTTCAGCGCATTGTCAAAGAAGTCCCACAGCTTGAGATAGCTCATAAAATCTGAGCCTTCTCCCGCAAACTTAGCATGTGCATTGTCTGCAGCTTCGCGTTTATCCATCGGTCTTTCGCGCGGATCTTGTATACTCAATACGCTGGCAATAATCAATATTTCAGTCAGGCAACTTTCACGTTTGGCAGCTAAAATCATACGCCCCACGCGTGGGTCTAATGGTAGTTTGGCAAGTTGTAAGCCAATTTCAGTGATTTGACGTCGACTATCTACCGCACCGAGTTCTTGCAATAACTGATAGCCATCAGTGATTAATCGACTGCTGGGTGCTTCAATAAATGGAAAGTCATTAATATCGCCCAAACGTAAGGCAGCCATACGTAATATGACGCTGGCAAGTGAGCTGCGTAAAATCTCTGGCTCGGTAAACTCTGGACGACCATCAAAGTCTTGCTCGGAATACAATCTTACGCAAATACCGTTAGATACACGACCACAGCGCCCCGCGCGTTGCTTAGCCGCAGCTTGGCTAATTTTTTCTATCTGTAACTGTTCAACTTTGGCACGTGTGCTATATCGGTTCATCCTTGCCAGCCCAGCATCAATCACATATTTGATGCCTGGAACGGTGAGTGAAGTTTCTGCCACATTGGTGGCCAATACGATACGGCGAGTGGAATGACTCTTAAATATTTTCTGCTGATCTTCAATACTTAAACGCGCGAAGAGGGGCAACACTTCAATATGTTTAAGTTTGGTTGAACGACCTTGATATTTACGAAGATGCTCCGCTGTATCGCGAATTTCACGCTCCCCCGGTAAAAATACTAAAATATCGCCATCACCTTGCCGCAACAAATCATCTGCGGCGTCTAATATGGCCTCTTCAATGGCCTCTTCTTCGTCATCTTCCTCTAGCCAGCGTGCTTCAGTTTTAGCTTTGCGTGCAATACCAAAAATCGTATCGTCTTCTAAATCAAACTGAGCGTTATTAGCCTCTGCTGTCGTCTGTGCACGAAAACCCGCTTTACCTAATGGGCGATAACGAATTTCAACGGGATAAGTACGACCAGATACTTCTATAATCGGAGCTCCCAAAAAATGATTTGAAAAGCGTTCAGCATCTATCGTGGCAGAGGTGACGATGATTTTTAAATCTGGGCGCTTGGGTAGTAACTGTTTAAGGTACCCCAACAGAAAATCGATATTTAAGCTACGTTCGTGCGCTTCATCAATAATAATGGTGTCATAAGCGTTAAGAAATTTATCGCCTTGGGTTTCCGCCAGTAAAATGCCATCAGTCATCAGCTTGATATAAGTGGATTCTGTCAGTTTATCGTTAAAGCGCACTTTATAGCCTACCACCTCGCCAAGGGGGCTTTTTAGCTCTTGTGCAATACGTGTAGCAACAGAGCGAGCAGCGATGCGTCGAGGTTGAGTGTGGCCAATCAACCCTGAAACGCCACGACCAAGTTCAAGGCAAATTTTAGGAATCTGTGTGGTTTTACCTGAACCCGTTTCGCCGCAAATAATCACCACTTGGTGATTAGATATAGCTCTCGCGATTTCATCTTTTTTGCCACTGACGGGCAATTCAGGTGGATATTCTGGTTTGGGTAAACTAGCAAGTCGAGAGGCGAATTTTTGTTGAGATAAGCGTATTTTTTGTGTAATTTCGTTAAGTAACCGTTGTGCTTTTATTGCGGAGTTGTCGTCTTTTAACTTTTGATTTTCTAGTGCATCTTTTAATTTCCGGCGCAGTACGAAACGATCTGTCAGCATGCAACTTTGTAACGCAAACTCTAAAGAGGCTGACGTTAACACTTTAGACTTAAGGGTTTCAGGCTGGTTAAGATTCATATTTAAGCATTTTAACATGCCGACGATGATGCTTTGCTTACTGGATTAAACATGCTTTAAACTAGCTAAGGTCACAATCAATGATTGCCCTTGCCACGAGAACTAATCGCTAAAGACCTCACGCCATAAAGTTTTTACCGCTAATACATGTGCGCTGACTGCAGATAAGGGCACCTGCAAATGCGCTGCGCCCTGTAACTTGAGCATATGCTGCGTATGTCGATAATCTCTGTAAGCTAATATAACCTTTTCAGCTAATGTTGCTTCGATGATGTTGAGTGAGGCCAGTAGCTTTAACAAGCCAATATTGCCGATATTCTCAGTCAATTGTGGATATTTTTTTGCATGAGCTAACACCAAATACTGTACTAAAAACTCTACATCTATAATGCCGCCGATACTGTGTTTAATGTCGAAAATGTCTGCTGTAATGTGTAGCGTAGCGCGCATTTTTTCACGCATAGACTGCACGTCCAATTTCAGCTGTTTTATTTCTCTGGGTAATGTCATCACCTCAATACGAATCTTATCAAACACATTTCCTATGCTGGCATCACCTGCTACAAAACGTGCGCGGCTAATTGCTTGATGTTCCCATACCCATGCTTTATTAAGTTGGTAATCTCTAAATGCCCTCACGTTGCTAACCAGTAAGCCACTGTTACCATCTGGGCGCAATTGCAAATCAGTTTCGTAAAGCAGGCCGGCAGAAGTCAAACTGTTAAACCAGTTATTAATACGCTGCGCAAATCGCGCGTAGACTTCTCCAGCTTCTGGTGCCTCATCATCGTAAAGAAAAATAATGTCTAAATCAGAGGCGTAGCCAAGCTCTTTTCCGCCTAGCTTGCCATAGCCAATAACTGAAAACTTAGGTACCGCTAAGTGCTTGCCACGTACATGAGGCCATATGTACATCAAGCTTACAGTTAGGACCAAATCAGCTAACTCACTTAGATAATCTGAAAGTTTCTCTGGGGTCAATTCCCCATTAATATCTTGTGCGGCAAACCGAAATACATTGGCATGTTTGAAATGTCGCATTAAGTCCATCTGTTGCTCAACATCCCCATCTGCTGCATTAAGCCGCTTTTCTAATTCAACACGCATGGCTACAAAGTCTGGCGCTGCATATAAAGTGCGAGTATCAAGTAACTCATCTAGCAAGATGGGATGTTGGATTAAATAATTACTTAACCAAGGACTGCTGCTACATAACTTCACCAGCAAATGCATTGCCTGTGGGTGTTCAGCCAGTAATGCTAAGTAACTAGCACGCCGACAGATACTTTCCAATAAATCTGTTATTCGCAAGAGTGCAATATCGGCATTAGGCATATCTGCTGCCTGAGAAATTGCCAATGGCATCAAGGCATCAAAGCGTAAGCGGCTGACTTCTGGTAATTGTAAATATCGACTACTTTGATGCAAGTTGATTAATCTACGTAGCGTTTCGGGGGCCTCTTCAAAGCCGATTTTCTGCAAAGCCAATACAGCCTCTGACTCAATCAATCCGCCATTCCAAATAGACTTTTCAAGATCTAACGCTTCTTTGCTGGTATTCGCATCACTAAAAGTGGCATCAAAATGTTGCTGCACTTGGTTGCGGTAAAAATTTAATTGCGCTAAAAAAGTATCCCAACTGTCAAAGTTCGTCGCCTTGGCAATTCGCGCTTTTGTCTCATCTGATTTTGGTAGTTCCTGTGTTTGCGCATCTTCAACATACATCAGTCTGTGCTCTAAATTTCTTAAGAAGGTATAGGCGCATTTAAGCTCACTCACTGTTTTTTCAGGCAACAATCCTTTTTCTTTTAGCAAGTCCAATACTAATAAAGTAGGTTTTATTTGCAAACTTACATCTTGACCGCCACGAATGAGCTGAAATACTTGCGCAATAAATTCAATCTCACGAATACCACCTCGACCAAGCTTAATGTTGTCGTGCATACCTTTACTATTCACGTCACGCTGAATTTGAATTTTTAAATCACGCATACTGGAAAATGCGCCAAAATCCAAGTATTTACGAAATACAAAAGGTTTCAATAATCTTGAAACTTGATTGCCACCTGTGACTTCATGGCCTTTAATCCAAGCGTAGCGTTCCCACTCACGCCCATTATTTTGATAGTAATCTTCAAGGGCATCTAAATTTGAAACCAACGCACCTTCACTACCAAATGGACGTAAGCGCATATCAACGCGAAACACAAAACCGTCTTGGGTTATTTCATCGATGGCTGCAATGAGTTTTTTAGCCAAGCGTGTAAAAAACTCTTGATTACTAATAGGCTGCTCACTTTGTGTTTCACCTTCTGTGGCATAAGCAAAAATCAAATCTATATCGGACGAAACATTAAGTTCCCCACCACCCAACTTACCCATGCCAATGACAATAAAGTTCTGTTGATGGCCTTGCATATCTACCGGTTGACCATGCGCACTCACCAGCCAGGCATTAAGAAAATCAATAGAAGTGTTGATGACACACTCAGCAAGCTGTGTAGTCGTTCGCATCACCTCTTGTAAATCAGCCAATCCATTTAAGTCTCTAACAATAATGCGTGCAATTACTTGCTGCCGTAAAAGACGTAAAGCACGTTTTAATGTGACTTCATCAAAAATATTTTGTTGCGCTAAAAAATTCTGCATTCCGCTTAACTGATAAGCTTGATGATGATTTTCTAGCAAATCATTCATCAAATTACTATTGTTTGTGAACAATCTAGCTAGAAAAGGGCTGCAATTAATTGCATGACGCAAAGCATCCTCATCGCTAGAAGAGACGCGGTTTTCAGATAACAAATTATCGAGTGTTAGCATAAGATTTTTAATGTACTATTGCATTTACAATTGTGTTACAAGATATATTTGAATTAAATAAAACTATAAATAGGTGTTAATTCTAGGAGATTTTTAGTATGTCTATTAATTCAGTTCTTCATGAAAGCCGCGTTTTTGAACCAAGTGTAGACTTTGTAAAATCTGCAAATATCTCAGGTATGTCAGCCTACAACGCTTTATGCCAAGAGGCAACAAACGATTATGAGGGCTTTTGGGCAAAATTAGCGCGTGAGTTATTAGTGTGGCACAAACCTTTCACGAAAACACTGAATGAAGATAATGCGCCCTTTTACAAATGGTTTGAAGATGGAGAGCTTAATGTATCTGCCAATTGTTTAGACAAACACCTTAATACTATCCCCAATAAAACAGCCATTATCTTTGAAGCTGATGATGGCAGCACAATCAATGTCACATTTAAAGAACTTTATCACCGCGTTTGTCAATTTGCTAATGGCTTAAAAAAGCTAAATATTAAAGCAGGTGATCGCGTTATTATTTATTTGCCTATGGGCATTGAAGCGGTCGTTGCGATGCAAGCCTGCGTGCGTATTGGTGTGACACACTCGGTCGTATTTGGTGGATTTTCTGCTAAAAGTATTCACGAGCGAATTATTGATGCAGGTGCCGTAGCCGTGATTACAGCTGATGGTCAGCATCGTGGTGGCAAAGCTTTACCTTTAAAAAATGCGGTTGATGAAGCCATTGCAATGGGCGGCTGTGAGACGGTCAAAAATATAGTGGTTTATAAGAAAACTGGTTTAGCCATTGAAAGTCATGCCAATGAGATATGGTGGCATGATTTAATTGCTAACGTTGCTGATACCTGCGAACCGGTCATGATGAATGCCGAGCATCCGCTCTTTTTACTCTACACTTCTGGCAGTACCGGTAAACCTAAAGGCGTCCAACATTCATCTGCAGGCTATTTGCTTCACGCAATGAACACTATGCGCTGGACATTTGACATTAAAGACAATGATATTTTTTGGTGTACTGCAGATGTAGGATGGATTACTGGACATACTTATGTCGCATACGGCCCATTAGCTATGGGCGTGACGCAAATCATTTTTGAAGGTATTCCCACTTACCCAGATGCCAGCCGCTTTTGGCAGATGATAGAAAAACATAAAGTCACTATTTTCTACACAGCCCCTACAGCGATTCGCTCGCTCATTAAAGCTTCTGATACGGTGGAGAGTACGCATCCAAAAAATTTCAATTTAACCAGCTTGCGATTACTGGGCTCTGTCGGCGAGCCTATTAATCCAGAAGCTTGGATGTGGTATTACGAAAATATTGGTGCCAGTCGTTGTCCTATTGTAGATACATTCTGGCAAACTGAAACAGGTGGTCATGCGATTACACCGCTACCAGGCGCGACCTCATTGGTACCAGGTTCTTGCACATTACCTTTCCCAGGTATTGATATTGATGTTGTCGATGAAACTGGCAAAGCGGTGCCATGGGGGACGGGCGGCCTATTAGTCATTAAAAAACCATGGCCATCTATGATACGCACTATCTATAAAGACCCTGAGCGCTATAAATCTAGTTACTATCCAATTGATTTAGGCGGCACTACCTATTTAGCGGGCGATGGTGCAATTCGTGATGCTAAAACGGGTTTCTTTACCATTATGGGTCGTATTGATGATGTATTAAATGTCTCAGGCCACCGCTTGGGTACTATGGAGATCGAGTCAGCTTTAGTTTCCCACCCATTAGTTGCTGAAGCTGCGGTTGTAGGTAAGCCGCATGATATTAAAGGCGAATCTGTTGTGGCCTACGTCGTGTTAAAAGGCGCTCGTCCAGAAGGTGAAGAGGCTAAGAAAATTGTCGCGCAGTTGCGTGACTGGGTAGGTAAAGAAATCGGCCCAATTGCTAAACCAGATGAAATACGTTTTGGTGATAACCTACCAAAAACCCGCTCAGGCAAGATTATGCGTAGGCTGTTACGCAGTTTAGCTAAGGGTGAGGAAATCACTTCTGACTTATCAACGTTAGAAAACCCAGCAATTTTGGATCAATTAAAAGAAGTCATACGTTAATCGTAGGGGCTTGCTAGCATCATTACTATGTTAGCAAGCCTGTTTTTGGGCTTTACTACGCTCTTGAGATTTACTATCCGGATAGCAGACGTCCAAAATCTTCACTACCGACCCAAAGCAGACAGTCAATGTCAGACTGCTCTTGCGCTATTTTGACGCTAAAAATTCTTTATATTCTTTTTTAACTGCCTCTAAGTACTTATAGTTTTCATCTGACTTTAAAGCTTCATAAGCAATCATTGCATTAATATACTTAGTCACGACATCTTTTGGCATTTTTATCTTAACGGGAATTTTATTCATAACAGTACGGTAAGCTGAATTAGGATGGAAATCAGACTTACTACTTAACACGGGCTTATGAGCCATGACAGCCTCTTTTAATGGTACTCTAATCCAAGACTATCGGTGCTACCTGTGACATTAATATGAAGGATAAATGAAGATAAAACTATTTGGTTGTAGTTTATGAAGTGGCATAGCGCTACAAGATTATTTAACTAATACAATACAGACTAGCGAATTGATTCAAGGTCGATTGTGGCTATTTTTAACCAGCTCCCTTCCGCACTATCAGTGATGCTAAATCCCAGCTCTTGAACAAAAGTGATCATCTCCTG
>SESE01000096.1_pt1 | contig 37345 bp, 29 predicted proteins | sample 3171371 | NCBI WGS metagenome assembly SESE01 (sample SAMN06051881, study PRJNA518727) | freshwater metagenome | biome: subpolar coniferous forest; feature: holomictic lake; material: water; isolation source: holomictic Lake 442, 13 m depth | place: Canada: near Kenora, Ontario | collected... | reverse complement strand
CTACCAGCCCAAGGTCAACATGCACAGTGGCCAGGTGATAGGTGCGGAGGCGCTGATCCGCTGGCAGCATCCCGAAAAAGGTCTGCTGGTTCCTGCTGCATTCCTGCCGGTGATTGAAGATCACCCGCTGGCCATTGCGGTGGGCGAGTGGGTGATAGACACGGCCCTGATCCAAGTGGAGCGTTGGCGGGCTGCTGCGCTGAATCTGCCGGTCAGTGTCAACATCGGCGCACGCCAGTTGCAGCAAGTCAACTTTGTCACGCGCTTGCAAGCCATCCTGGCCAGGCACCCGCAAGTCAACCCGGCAAGCCTTGAGCTTGAGTTGCTGGAGACCAGCGCGCTGGCGGACATGACGCAGGTGTCACAGATCATCGAGGACTGCGCCCAAATGGGAGTGACGTTTGCGTTGGACGACTTTGGCACGGGCTACTCGTCGTTGACTTACCTTAAGCGCCTGCGCGTGACCCGGCTCAAGATTGACAAGAGCTTTGTGCGCGACATGCTCGACGACCCCGATGACCTGGCGATATTGCAAGGCGTCATCAGCTTGGCTGCCGCCTTTAAGCGCGAGGTGATTGCCGAAGGCGTGGAGACGGTGGCACACGGTACTGCCTTGCTGCAGCTGGGTTGCGAACTGGCACAAGGCCACGGCATCGCACGACCCATGCCAGCAGATCAGTTGCCAAACTGGGCCGCGACCTGGCAACCAGATGTAGCCTGGAATGGTAGTCAATTCCGGTGAGGTATCACAATTTACGGATCAGTGAGCTGCCACAAAACTGACGTTCGTGGCTGTCTGCTTTACGCTGCACAACCCAATTACGTTACGGTCATTCCCAAGGTGGCCCGCGGGACCCGGACCGAAATGGCACACAGCGCCGCAGCGGTCCCGAGTCAGAGGTGTTGTGGGCATGCGTGAGGTAGTCAACCAGTGCATGCCAATACTGCTGGTTGGAGATGGCACTGGGGTAGATGGTGCCATCGACTTGCGCAACATGGGGCTTTGAACCCGCTGCTCAGGGTCAAATATGTGTCAATCGTCCTTCTCAATCCCAGCCTGCCCGCGCAGGGCGGGATAGGGCTTGCGGCCCATCATGCCTGCCCACAGCAGTTTGTTGAACTCCGCCGTTGGCACCTGATCGGCTTCGGAGAAGTCAAAGCCGGCCATGACCTTGTCCCAATAAGCAGCACTCTGTCTGGGCTTGATGCTGGGACCTGTTGCAAACTTCACGCTGTGGCCACCCAGCGTCAAATTCAGCTTGGTCGTCTTCAGCACCGTTGACGCGACGGCGCTATAGGTCCACAAACCGGACGATTTGATATCGAACACGTCGGCCATGGGTGGTTGAAAGGCGGTGTTCAAATTGATGTGCTGCGTGCCCAGAATATCTTCAATCGTGCGCAGCACATTGACCTGGTTATAAAGTCTGCTGACGACCACCCCCTGCTTCACGTAGGGCCCGACGACATAGGCCGGGGCGCGATGCGAATCGACGTGATCGGGGCCGTCCTGCACGTCGTCCTCGATGACAATCACCAGCGTGTCGGCTGCGTACGGACTGTGCGCCAGCGCCTCGACCAGGCGGCCGACTGCCAGATCGTTGTCAGCCTGCTGGGTTTCTGGCGTATTGACGCCGCCGAGCGCAGTGCCAAAACTGCCCATATGGTCATGGCTCAATCGCACCAGGGAAAGGCTGGGTAGATTTTTGTTGGCGACGAATTCATCAAACTCGCGCTTCCACTCGGCGTAGCGCCACAAGTCCGGGTAGTTCTGGTCGTAGCCGCGAAAGTAGATGTCGGTCAGCGGCACCAGGGCCGGATCCAGTGCAGCGACTTGAACAACGCGCGCAGCGAAGGGATCGGATACCGGTTTGGCCATGGTGCCGATGCTGCCGATGTTGTTCACCAGAAAGCCGTAATTGCGAACGGTCCCGCCGGCCTGCAACACGGCGTTGAAAATAAAGCCGTTCTGGACACCAAACGGAGCGTCGGCGGAGGCGTGGTTGCCAGTCCCGGTCAACAGGTTGGCCGTGCCGCCTGGCAGGCGTGCCGAGGCTTCACTGTAGCTGGTCGTCCCGACCGGCCCCGCTGCGCCATCGCGCAAGGCGACCGTTGCAAAATTCACCGGAACGTTGCGGTTTTTTCCCTCTGACTCATACGACAGACCACGGTCAATGGCAGAGTAGCTGATTTGCTGCGTGATCGCTTCCGTGTTGGTGACCCGGCCTTGCAGCACCCATGACCAGCCGTCCATGCTGCCGTCGCCAGGGTCCATGAAATTGTCCAGCGTAACGAAGCTGGTCGCCAGACTGTGCAGGTTCGGCGTGATAGCTTTGCCAAACTGGGTCAGCCTCGGGTCGCCGTTCGCGCCATTGGCGAGATCACCCAAAATCTGGTCGTAAGTACGGTTTTCCTTCACGACATAAATGATGTGCTTGATGCGGTCATGTAAAAAACGCATTACCGCAGCATCGTTGGCATCCGGTACGGCAGAGTAGAAATTGTTCTGCGCGACCTTCGCCGTCAGAGCCGGCAGGTCAACGGATGCCGGTGTAGGCGCACTGACCAGGGACGCCCGCTCCAGCTGAAACTGGTACTGGTTCGATGCTTTCGCGGCATTGCCAGCCGCTGTGTTTCCACCAGGATAAGTGACGCTCGTCAGGCCGGCGGTCTGGCTTGACAGGTGGCCGGGATTGGGGCCAGTGGCGTTCTTGCCGTTGACGATATACATCCAGCTGCCGTCGGCACTGAAGGTGATGTCGTGCGGCTCATAGGCGGTCGGAATCAGGCCGCTGACAGTGTTGGCGTTGGGGCCGGTTAACGGAATCACGGCAATCGAGTTGGCACCGGCATTGACGGCATAAAGCGTTTTGCCGTCGCTTGAGAGTGTCACAGCAAAAGTACCAGCACCGGTGTAGTTGGGGCTTGGCAACATGCCCGCCGGTGCGCGCGCGTCGATCCTGCTGGTGACCTTGTTGCTGGCAGTGTCAATGACGGCCACCTGGTCGGCGTTGTCCTGTGCCACGTAAAGCCTGGACTGCGCCGAGTCGAGCGCCATACCAAGGGGATTGCCATCCACCTTGATGCGCGCCACCAGGCGCCCCGAAGTGACAGAGGAAATATCGATCACCACAATCTCACGGTCGCGCGCCGACGACACATAGGCCAGGTTATTGCCCTTGACCACGACAGCGAAAGGATAGGTGCCGCCAATACCACCGCTGGCACCCTCGTTGTTGACGAAGAAAGGGCGCAAATCGTGGTCATAGCGCACACTGCCGGTTGCCGTGTCGATCACGCTGATCGAGTCGTTGTAATTGTTGGCGACGACCAGCGTCTTGCCATTCGCGGAAACGTCCATCCCGCCGGCGTTGGGTTGAACCTTGAGGCCGACGCCAATGCCCGAGTGTTTCAGCGCAAGCTGCTTGACTGGCGCCCAAGCGCCAGCGGTCTTGGCATAGACATAGACCGCGTCGTCGCTGCCTCCAGCCGCATACAGCGTGTTGCCATCAGGGGAGAAAACCAGGCCAACATGGGCGTTGGTTTGCTGAATCACCTGGGTCAGCAAGGGCTTCGCCTGGTTGGCACCCGCGACGTTGTAAAAGAAAATGTACTGCGTCGAGTTCTTGGCATCAACCGTGCCGTCCGCTTTGTAGAGCGAGTTCTGACCGGCGCACAGGATCGCCAGCGTTGTGCCATCCGGGCTTAATTGCGAGCGTACCGCCTCACCTGCGACAAAGCCCGGATAGTCGGCCAAGCCGGGGCTCAAAAACTGTTGTACGGCACGACCCATGAAGGTCGGCGTAACGTGCTGGCCGGTCGCCAACGTCACGCCGCTGCTGAGTTCCGGCAACGCGGCATGCGCAGACGCGGCCAGCAGCAAGGTGAACGCGAGCTTGCCGATGCTGAGCAGCTTCTTGGTTTGAAGTTTGTTCATGTGGATTTGCAGTTGAAGGGTCGACACAAGGCGGTTCGGTCTGAATTTTAGGGTGCCGGATGAAAGTCAGGTTCATGCCAGCAAGAACGCTTCATCCAAGTCCGATTGGCGCACGCCACCAAGTCGTCTATATGACGCTGGGGACACACCTTGAAACCTGAGATGGCGTTTTTGGCTGGCTGCCTGCGGCACAATCTGTCTCATGCTCTCCAGTTGGTCCAAAGCAGTGTCGCTTTTTGAAGTCATTCACCTTAGCAAAAGCTACGGCAACACGACTGTCGTCGACGACCTGTCGTTCGAGATTGCAGCCGGTGAATGCCTGGGGGTCATCGGCCCCAATGGCGCCGGCAAAACTACCACCATCCGCATGTGCCTGGGACTGAGTACGCCGGACCACGGCAGCGTCACCGCGCTGGGCTTGCAGATGCCGCGCGACGCGCTGGCGATCAAGGCGCAGCTTGGCGTGGTGAGCCAGATGGACACGCTGGACCCGGATTTCACCTGTGCCGAAAACCTGCTGGTTTACAGCCGTTACTTTGGCATGAAGGACAAGCAAATTCGTCAACGTATTCCGGCGCTGCTTGAATTCGCCAGTCTCACACACAAGGCCCATGTCAAGCCGGGTGAATTATCAGGCGGCATGAAGCGCCGCCTGAGCCTGGCGCGCGCGCTGGTGAACGACCCCCGGCTGCTGGTGCTGGACGAACCCACCACCGGGCTCGACCCACAGGCGCGTCACTTGATGTGGGAGCGGCTGCAACTGCTGTTGCAACAGGGCAAGTCGATCCTGCTGACCACGCACTTCATGGACGAGGCTGAGCGCCTGTGCACGCGTCTGCTGGTGCTGGACCACGGCCGCAAGATTGCCGAGGGCACGCCACGTGACTTGATCAATCAGCATCTGGAGCCTGACGTGGTAGAGGTCTACGGCAACGGCGCACAGGAGCTGGTCGCAGCGCCTCTGAAGGCGCTGGCGGCCCGTGTTGAAGTGAGTGGTGAAACCGTCTTTTTCTACACACACGACGCCAAGCCACTGCTGCAGGCGCTGAGCGTGCACCCGCAACTGCGCACCCTGCACCGCCCGGCCAATCTGGAGGACTTGTTTCTCAAACTCACCGGCCGCCAGATCAGGGAGGACGCATAGTATGCAAACCCAAACATTGACGACTGCAAGCGCGCCCAGCGTGTGGCGCCTCCCCCAACTCTCCCTGCGCTTTTGGCCGGTGTTTTTGCGTAACCTGCTGGTCTGGCGCAAGCTGGCGATACCCAGTCTGGTCGGCAATATTGCCGAGCCGCTGATGTGGCTGGTGGCCTTTGGCTACGGCATGGGGGCGCTGGTGGGCCAGGTCACAGTCGATGGCACCAAGGTCCCCTACATTCTGTTTCTGGCCAGTGGCTCGATCTGCATGAGCGCCATGAACGCTGCCAGTTTCGAAGCCCTGTACTCTGCGTTTTCGCGCATGCATGTGCAAAAGACCTGGGACGGCATCATGAACGCGCCGGTCAATCTGGACGACATCGTGATGGCCGAAATGCTTTGGGCAGCGTTCAAGTCGCTGTTTACCGTGACGGCCATCCTGGGCGTCATGCTGGCCCTGGGCATCAGTTACTCGCCCAAGCTGCTGGTGGCCTGGCCGGTGTTGCTGGGCGTTGGAATCACCTTCAGCTGCCTGGCGCTGATCTTTAATGCGCTGGCCAAGGGTTATGACTTTTTCACTTACTACTTCACGCTGTTTCTGACACCCATGATGTTCCTGAGCGGTATCTTTTTCCCGCTCGATCAGTTACCCGCCGTGGTGCGCGCGGTGTCAAGCTGGCTGCCGCTGACCAATGCCGTCGAACTGGTGCGCCCCCTGTTCATGGACCAGTGGCCAGAACAACCGGTGCACCATCTGCTGGTGCTGGTGACCTATGCGCTACTTGGCTTCTGGGTCGCACTGGCGCTGACGCGCAAGCGGTTTCGGGGGTGAAGCTAATTAGATTGCACACAATTCAATTGCGTGATATAGTTTAGCCATGACAAGGCAATACCCTAGCGCTCAGGGCAACCCCGCCCTGCTGCTGGACAATCAGTTGTGCTTTGCGCTCTATTCCACCTCGCTTGCCATGACCAAGCTCTACAAGCCGCTGCTCGAAGCGCTGGGGCTTACCTACCCGCAATACCTCGTGATGCTGGTGTTGTGGGAGCACGATGATGTCTCGGTATCTGCATTGGGTGAACGCCTGTTTCTCGACTCCGGCACGCTGACGCCGCTTCTCAAACGCATGGAGGCAGCAGATTTGTTGGTGCGCAGCCGATCAACGCAGGATGAGCGCCGGGTTCACATTGCTCTCAGCGCGGCAGGTCGCAAGTTGCAGGCACGTGCCGCAAGAGTTCCAGCCTGCGTAGTCAACGCGGTCCAGCTTTCTGTACCGGAGCTGACCGCTTTAACGAAAAAGGTGCAGACCCTGCGCCGACGGTTGAATGCCTGACAGCACACATTTTTGGTTTTCCCACCCGTTCTCCTTTTCTTTACCCGCTTCAATGCAACCTTTATAAGGAATCATCATGGTCACCAAAGTTGAAAAAGTTGTCTATCGTGCCCACGCCAGCGCCACCGGCGGGCGTGATGGCAGCGTCAAGTCGTCCGACGGTCTGATCGACCTCAAGTTGACGGTGCCAAAGGAAATGGGCGGTGCCGGTGGAGGCGCCAACCCCGAGCAATTGTTTGCCGCCGGCTACAGCGCCTGCTTCTTAGGCGCCATGAAATTTGTGGCTGGCAAACACAAGCTGGTCCTGCCGGCCGAGGCTTCCATCAACGCCACTGTCGGCATCGGCCAGATTCCGGCCGGATTTGGCATCGAGGTGCAAATGCTGGTGAGTCTGCCCGGCATGGACCGCGCGGTGGCACAGGACCTGGTTGACAAAGCGCACCAGGTCTGCCCCTATTCCAACGCGACCCGCGGCAACATCGAAGTGACCCTGACGCTGGCCTGATTTGCAGGATCGGCCGACCTACTGAACCCGCCCCTTCCAATGAAACCCACCGTGCTTGATTTTCTGGTCCGCCAGGACCAGCTTGCTACAACCGAGTTGCGCAGCGCGCCAGAGCAGGCATTGAACAGCGGCGAGGTCCGCCTGCGCGTAGACAAGTTTGCGTTGACATCCAATAACATTACCTATGCCGCGTTTGGCCAGGCGATGAACTATTGGTCTTTCTTTCCGGTTGACGCAGCAGACGCTCCACTGTGGGGGCGCATCCCGGTGTGGGGTTTTGGCACGGTGCTGGAGTCGCTTCATCCGGCGCTGGCAGTGGGCGAAAAGTTCTATGGTTACTACCCGATGTCAAGCAGCGTGGTACTGCAGCCATCACGTCTGTCGGGCCATGGCTTTTCGGACGGCGTGGCGCACCGCGCGCTTTTACACCCGGTCTACAACCAGTATCTGCGCTGTGCCACCGATCCTTTCTACACCAGCGACACCGAAGACTTGCAAGCCCTGCTGCGACCGCTGTTCATCACGTCCTGGCTGATTGACGATTTTCTGGCCGACAACAACTTTTTTGGCGCCACCGCCGCTGCCAGCCCACCGGCAGTGATGCTGTTGTCCAGCGCGTCCAGCAAAACAGCTTACGGCACTGCGTTTCAATTGGCACAGCGCCCGGGGATAGAAGTGCTGGGTTTGACATCGGCGGCCAACGTCGGGTTTTGCGAAAGTCTGGGCTGCTACCACCGCGTATTGAGCTATGAGCAGCTCGACCAGATCCATGCCGATGCCGCTTGCATCTACATCGACTTTGCCGGTAACACCGACTTACGGCGCGCTGTTCATGGCCGCTTCAAAAACCTGAGATACAGCAGCTCGATTGGTGGCACGCACGTTGAGCACCTGGGTAGCGCCAGGGACTTGCCCGGTCCTCGCCCAATCCTGTTTTTTGCACCGGCGCAGATCAAAAAACGCGGCTCGGAGTGGGGTGCCGAAGGCTTGGGGCAGCGCCTGTTACAGGCTTGGCAGGCTTTTATTTCAGAAGTCAGCGTAGCGGCGAACCCTTGGCTCCTGGTCGAGCAACACCAAGGCCCCACGGCGGTGGCGGCCGCTTACCATCAAGTTCTGGGTGGGCGCGGCGATCCGCGTCACGGCCATATGCTGACACTGAATTTTTAAGCTTGGCGGGCAGGCGCTTTGCGCGCCTATCGTTGGCAGATTCAGGCATGATGCTGGATTCAAGAATAACGAGACAAAGGACATCCATGAAACTGGCTTTACTGTCAGACATTCACGCCAATATTCAGGCATTTGATACCTGTCTGTCGCACGCCCGCGACCATGGCGCGCAGCAGTTTGCATTATTGGGCGACTTCGTTGGATACGGCGGCGACCCGGTGGCCGTGGTTGAGCGGGCGCAGGAGATGGCAAGTGCCGGCGCATTGCTGGTCAAGGGCAATCATGACGCGATGGCCGTCTCGCCCCCGCCAGAGGTTAAGACGATTGGTGACAGCACAGCGGCCTGGACCCATGATCAACTGAGTGCCAGCCAACTGCAGTTTCTCGACAATTTACCGCTGACTCGTCAACAAGGCACTATTTTGCTGGTGCATGCCAGCGTCGACGACCCCGAACTTTGGCGCTACGTGTATGACCAGCGCTCGGCCGGCGCCAGCCTGGACGCAGCTGTGCACATGCCCGATGTGCGCTATGTTTTTGGTGGCCATGTGCACCAGCAGAGTTTGTATTACCGCGGCGCCGGCGTTGACCTGATGAAATTCATGCCGACACCCGGCGTCGCGGTTCCGGTGCCCAAGCACCGCCACTGGCTGGCCACCATCGGTTCGGTTGGACAACCGCGGGACCACAACCCACAGGCTATGTACGCCTTGTTTGATACCGACAAATTGCAACTGACATTTCACCGAGTTTCCTACGATCACCAGGCCGCGGCCGCCGCCATTCGGGCGGCTGGCTTGCCAGTCTTCTTTGCCGAGCGCCTGGAGGTTGGCCGATGAAGTTGTTGGAGCCCGGCGCCGAGCTGGACGGCTTCACCATTGAAGAGTGCATTCATTCCGGTGGCATGGCCCACATTTACCGGGTGCATTACTCGCTGAGCAGCAACGACGGGGTGCGCGATCCGGGCTTCTCGCTGGCCATGAAAGTGCCTCGCATGACGGCCGGCGACGGCGCCGAAAACATTGTCAGTTTTGAAGTTGAGCACCAGATCATGCAGGTGCTGACAGGCACCCACGTGCCGCGCTTTGTCGCCGCCGGTGACCTGGAAAACGTCCCCTATCTGGTGATGGAATACGTGCACGGCAAAACCCTGGAGCACTGGCTTGACGCGCCACAGCGACCGCCGGTGAACGAACTGGCCCGCCTCGGCACAGCGGTGGCGCTGGCGGTGCACAGCCTGCATCAACAAAACACGGTTCATCTGGATTTGAAACCGGCCAATGTGCTGATTCGCGACGACGGCAGCGCCGTGCTGCTGGACTTTGGACTGTCGTGCAACGCGCTTTACCCTGATCTGCTGGCCGAACAATTGCGCAAGGCGGTTGGCTCGCCGGCCTGGATTGCACCCGAACAAGTGGTCGGCGTGCGGGGTGATCCGCGCAGCGACATCTTTGCCGTTGGCGTCATGCTGTACCAGTTGGCCACCGGCGAACTGCCATTTGGTGCCCCTCAAACCACCGGCGGATTGCGCCAGCGATTGTGGATGGATCCGACGCCGCCGCGCAAGCTGCAACCCGAGCTACCCGAATGGCTGCAGGAAGTGATTCTGCGCTGCCTGGAGCCCGAGGCGGCCAAGCGTTACCCGTCTGCGGCACATCTGGCGTTCGACCTGCGTCACCCGGAGCAGGTCACCGTCACGCAACGTGGTCAAAACACCAAGGGTACCGGCTTTGGGACCCATTTCAAACGCTGGCTGAAGGCTGCGGGCATGCAGTACCAGCCGAGCCCCTTGCCATCTCATCAAATTGAAGAAGTGCCGATCGTCATGGTGGCCATCCCGCACAAGGATGTGAGCGACGCCACGCTGTACTCGCTGCGACAAGCGGTGGCACGTTCGCTGGGTACCCGACCCGGCGCCAGACTGGCGTGCGTGACGGTGATTTCGCCTGGACAAACCAGCACCTCAAGCGATGCAAACAGCGAGACCAGTGTGCAGCGCAAATACATCGCCAGTCTGCGCCAGTGGGCACAGCCGCTGGATATGCCGGGTCGTCAAACTTCGTATCACGTGTTGGAGTCAGGCGACGTGGCGCAAGCGCTGGTCAACTACGCAGTCGGCAACGAGGTCAGTGTCATTGTCATGGGCGCCGCCACGCACGGCCTGAAGACGCAACGCTTTGTAGCCACGGTGCCAATCAAGGTGGCAATGGAAGCACCTTGTACCGTGATTCTGGTGAAGCAGGCCCTGCCGTTTGAGCTGCTTTCTGATGAAGGGGAGGAAATCGAGCCACCCTGGAACAGGGATTTGGACGCGCCTTTCTAAAGCATTGCCCGACAATGCAGACATGCAACCACTTTCTCCCGACGCGACGTCGCCCTCCATTGTTCACGCCTACCAGGCGCTAACGCCCGACGTCGTCATGGACGCGCTGGCCAGCGTCGGCCTCTATGGCGATGGGCGCCAACTGGCACTGAGCTCCTACGAAAACCGGGTCTACCAGTTGCATCTGGAAGACGGTTCGGTGGTGGTGGCCAAGTTTTACCGCCCCGAGCGCTGGAGCGAAGCGCAGATTCTGGAGGAACATGCGTTCTCGAAGGAACTGATGGAAGCAGAAATCCCGGTGATCGGACCACTCACCCTGAACGCCAGCACCCTCCATCACTTTGGTGGTTTTTCTTTCAGCATCAGCCCCAGTCGGGGTGGCCGACTGCCGGAGCTGGACGACCCCGATGTGCTGGAATGGATTGGCCGCTTTTTGGCGCGCATTCACGCTGTCGGTGCCGTCAAGCCATTTGCCAGCCGGCCGGCGCTCGACTTGCAGAGCTTTGCCATCGACTCGCGCGAGTGGCTGCTCAGCCATGACAAGGTGCCGCTCGACGTGCAGTCGACTTGGGGTCGCGCCTCGCAGGAAGCTATTGATTTGATTGCCGGCTACCCGGCTCTGACCAGCACTGGGCGGCAAATCGACGCTGACAGTGAACCGATCAGACAGTTGCGTTTGCACGGCGACTGCCATCCCGGCAACATTCTCTGGACGCCGCTGGATTCACCCGCCAGCAGCGGCCCCGGTCCGCATTTTGTTGATCTGGACGACGCCCGCAGCGGCCCCGCCGTGCAGGACTTGTGGATGCTGCTCAGTGGCGATCGCCAACAACGCACACGCCAACTCGGCGCTTTGGTCGATGGCTATGAACAGTTCCGTGAATTTGACCGGCGCGAACTGGCCCTGATCGAACCCCTGCGCACCTTGCGCCTGATCCACTACAGTGCCTGGCTGGCGCGGCGCTGGAGCGACCCGACCTTCCCTATCAACTTCCCCTGGTTTGGCTCCAGCGACTACTGGCAGGGCCAGGTGCAGATGCTGCAAGAACAGATGGAAGCGATGCAGGAAGAACCGCTGCGGGTCTAACTCACGCCGCGGCAATCGAGCGCAATTGCAACGCGAATGGGCCGGCCTGCCGGTCCGCGATCATGATGCCCATCTGGCGCAGGCGCTGCGGCTCGAAAGCCGCTGCCTGCGGTTGGCTGCGTCCACGAAAGCTGGCCACGAAGGCCGCCACCGGCAAGCTCACCGTGGTCCATAGCCCAGTCGTTGTTTCAAAGCTTGCCTGGTAGTTGACGCCGTCAAAGTTATCGTCAGTGCGCAAATTGAGCTTATAGCGTCTGCCGTCACCGCAAACCTCCAGCAGATAACGCACTGGCGAGTCGGCACCCAGGTCGCGCGCGTGGGAGCGCACCGAGGCAAAGCCGCCGCCGTTCAGCAGTGAAACCTGGCCCTCAAAGACGGCGAAACCGGCCGCATCATGGCGCAACCGACTGCGCGACAAACCGCCCATCACGAGGTCGTCAACAGCCGACCATTCGGTGATCGAACTGGCAGCAGCAAAACTGAATAGCAGCTGTTGCACAAGGTGCAGATTTTGATAGCAGACTATTTGCCGTTGATGCCCAGCAACTCGACTTCAAACAACAGCGTTGCGTTGGGCGGAATCACGCCACCGGCACCGCGCTCGCCATAGGCTATAGCAGCCGGGCAGGTCAGCTTGGCCTTGCCGCCGACTTTCATGCGTTGCACGCCTTCGGTCCAGCACTTGATGACGCCGCTCAAGGGGAACTCGATCGGTTCATTGCGCTTGTAGGAGCTGTCAAATTCCTTGCCATCGGGGAAGGTGCCACGGTAGTGCACCTTGACCTTGTCGCTGGCGCTGGGGCTGGCGCCAGTGCCATCCTTGAGTGAGCGATAGACCAGTCCGCTGGCTGTCACCACAGCGCCGGCTTCCTTGGCAGCAGCAGCGCTAACAGCGTCCACCGCCCAGGCCACGGGCAGGGACACCAGCGTGGCGGCGAGAGTGGCAAGGCGCAAAAATGTATTCATGGCAATCAATTCGATGAGTGGAAAAAAGGTAATTGTCGCAGCCTGCCAATATCCTTGAATTCATCTCAGCGATTGATCGGCAGCGTAGCGAGGACATCCATCACTTTTACCAACCTGGGGGCAGCGGCGGTGCAACCCGCCAAGGACTGCGCTTCGGGTCAGGTCCGATCCGGTCGTCGGCGATGGAATGCGTCAAGCTTGGGGGTTGTCGTGATAAAACTGAATCGCGTTTCGCCCGGCATCTTTGGCCTGATACATCGCTGCATCAGCCCATTTGAGAAGATCGGTTCCATCAGCATCCTGTTTGATGAAAACAACAATACCGATACTGGCTGAACATTGATGTTCAACCATGGCGTCCGGCTTGCCGGCATGTTTGACCTTGATCCAATAGGGTGCCGCCAGACTGTGGCGAAGTTTCTCGGCAATGACTCCGACCTGCGAAATCGATTCCTCGCGGTCGGCACTCAAGTCGCTCACCAGCACCACAAACTCATCGCCGCCAAATCGTGCTACAGAATCGATCTCACGCACACAGGCCTTCAGTCGCCTGGCGACTTCCATCAATAACAGGTCGCCCGCTGCGTGTCCATGGACGTCGTTAAGCGGCTTGAAGTTATCCAGATCAAGGAACATCACTGCACCATAGCGGCCGCTACGCTTGCTCTCGGCCAGCGCCTGGGTCAGGCGGTCGTCTAGCAGGCGACGATTCGGCAACTGGGTAAGCGGGTCGTAGAAGGCCAGGCGAAGAATCTGGGCCTCGGCTTCCTTCATGGGGCGCAGAACCCAGAGATGAAGTACCGGGGCAACGATAACGGCCAGCAGAACGGGATCCAGGAACTCCCAAAAAAAAGGCGTTACCTGTGCACCAAAGAGTGGCACAAAGACGCCTTCAATAACCAGCATGATGGCGAATTCGATCCCCAGAATGGCCACGCCCAACTTGACAGCGTTAGCCAAGGGGGTAGTGCCAATCTTCAGATTGGATGAATGGAGTTGCATTTGGGCCTTATGCACCGGTGCTGGAAATCAGCGTCCAGTGGTGCGCCACAGTATAGGAGCGTCAACCAGAATCCGAGTGAACTGGTCAGATTTTCCGACCGGTTGGCATTGACGCAAAGGTTGCTCTTTACCCTTGCGCCTTGACCACCGGTCCGACCACACCCTCCAGGTTGGAGACCAGCGCCTTGCGGTACTCCGACACATAGAACTCCACCGCCCTCTCCTGATCTTGTGCTGCTCCGTTATGAGAGACGAAATTGAAGGCGTTGTAACGACCTGCGGCGAACAGGATGGCAGCGCTGACCTCACCGTCGTTTCCGCCCTCCGCCAGGCGATTGGCGAAATGGATGAACTCGTCGACCAGCTTGAGAAATTCTGGCGGGTAAGCCATGGAGTTCTTTCTTTTTACCAAACCTTCAAAGCAACAAGGCGTTGACGCGCTTCACATACGCCGCCGGGTCGGCCGGCATGCCACCTTCGGCCAGCAGGGCCTGGTCGAACAGGATGTGCGCCAGGTCGTTGAAGTGCACCGAGCCCTCGAGTTTTTTGACCAACGGATGCCCAGCATTTACTTCCAGCACCGGCTTCACATCGGGTGCGACTTGGCCGGCCTGTTTCAGCATGCGCGCCAACTGCGTGCTCATGCCATGGTCTTGCACCACCAGGCAGGCCGGGCTGTCCACCAGACGGGTGGTGACGCGCACGTCTTCGGCCTTGTCTTTCAGCGCTTCTTTCAGTTTGGCCAGCAACGGTTTGAAGGTTTCGGCGGCTTCCTCGGCAGCTTTCTTCTCGGTCTCGTCCTGCAGCTTGCCCAGGTCCACGGCGCCTTTGGCAACCGACTGCAGCGGCGTGCCGTCAAAGTCGTGCAGGTAGTTGAGCGCCCACTCGTCGACACGGTCGGTCATCAGCAGCACTTCGATGCCTTTTTTCTTGAACACTTCAAGTTGCGGGCTGTTTTTTGCTGCCGCAGCGGTATCGGCGGTGATGTAGTAAATCGCTTCCTGGCCTTCCTTCATGCGCGCTTTGTAGTCGGCAAAACTGACGCTCACGGTGTCGGTGGTGCTGGAGGCAAAACGCAACAGTTTGGCCAGGCGGTCCTTGTTGGCGAAGTCTTCGCCCAGACCTTCTTTCAGCACGGCGCCAAACTCGGCGTAGAACTTGGTGAACTTGCCTTCATTGGCTTGTGCTTGCGCTTTGTCTTCTTCGCTAACGACATCGGAGACCCCTTCGGTGGCCGCATCGGTCACGCCATCCGCGGACGGTGCGGGCGTTGGCAGCTTGTCATGTTTAGCCAGGTCTTCCAGCATGCCCAACACGCGCTTGGTGCAGCCTTCACGAATGGCTTTGACATCGCGGCTTTCCTGCAGCAACTCGCGACTCACGTTGAGCGGCAAATCGCTGGAGTCAACCACACCTTTGACAAAGCGCAGGTAGGTGGGCAGCAAAGCCTCGGCGTCGTCCATGATGAAAACGCGTTTGACATAGAGCTTGACACCGGCCGATTTTTCGCGGTTGAACAAGTCCATCGGCGCCTTCGCCGGCAGGTACAACAGTTGCGTGTATTCGGTGCTGCCCTCGACCCGGTTGTGGGTGTAGGCCAGTGGCGCTTCAAAATCGTGGCTGATCTGTTTGTAGAACTCGTTGTAGTTCTCGGGCGTGATGTCTTTCTTGGCGCGGGCCCAGATGGCGTTTCCCTTGTTGACGGTCTCCCACTCGCCGGTCTTGAGCATGGCGCCAGGCTGACGGCCACCGTTCTCGTCGCTGGGGTTGATCAGCTCGCCGTCTTTCCACTCTTCTTTTTCCATCAGGATCGGCAGACTGATGTGGTCCGAGTACTTGCCGATGATGCTTTTGACCTTCCAGGCGTTGGCATAGTCCATGGCGTCTTCGCGCAGGTGCAGGGTGACGCTGGTGCCGCGGGCCGCGCGGGGGATGCTTTCAACTTCGAAGTCACCAGCGCCGCCGCTGATCCAGCGCACGCCCTCGTCGGCCTTCAAGCCAGCGCGGCGGGATTCGACCGTGATCTTGTCGGCCACAATAAAGCCGGAGTAAAAGCCGACACCAAACTGGCCGATCAGCTGCCCTTGTTCGGAAACGTTGGCCTTCTGGTCACCCGTGAGTTTGGACATGAAGTCCTTGGTGCCGCTCTTGGCGATGGTGCCTAGATGGTCGATCGCTTCCTGCTGACTCATGCCGATGCCGTTGTCTGAAATGGTCAGCGTTTTGGCGTCCTTGTCGAACGACACGCGCACTTCGAGGTTCGGCGCGTCTTCATACACGGCATTGTTGTTGAGTGCCTCAAAGCGCAGCTTGTCACAAGCATCCGACGCATTCGAGATCAGCTCGCGCAAGAAAATTTCCTTGTTGGAATACAGCGAGTGGGTGACAAGGTGCAGCAGTTGGGCAACTTCGGCCTGAAAGGAAAGCGTTTGTTTGGTCATGGTGGGTTTGAAAATCTGACAATGGATACCGGCGTTCCGGGTGCGGCCGCCGCCAACCCACAATTATGGGCGATGCCGGTGACTTCAAGACCCGGTGTCATCGATGGGCACCCAAAATTCGACTCAGCGGTGGCAGATCTCGCCCAGCACCTGGTCGAAGGCTTGGAGCAGTTTGTCCACATCGCCGGCTGTGGTGGCCGGGCACACCAGCATCATGTTATGAAACGGCGTGATCATCACGCCGCGATTGAGCAGTGCCAGATGAATCAGGTGCTCCAGCTCGGCATCGAGTGCAGCACCGGCTTCGCTGCCGTTGCGCGGCGGGGTAGCGCGAAACTGAAACTCGGTGCGCGCGCCCAGTTGCGTCACACACCAGGAAAGACGATGGCGCGCGATGACCTCGCGCAGGCCTTCAGCCAGCCTGCTTGCGATAGTCAGCATGATTGCGTAATGGGGCTCGGTCATCAGCTCGCCCAGGGTGACGCGCATCGCCGCCATCGCCAGCAGATTGGCGCTAAGCGTGGTGCCGATGCCCGAGTGACCGGTCGGCGCATCGTGCTTGGCCTGCACCGCACGCTGGGCCCATGCGGCGCTGAAGCCGTACGCCGCGCAGGGCACACCACCACCGACCGGCTTGCCCAGCACAATGGCATCCGGCTGCAAACCATGGGCGCGAGCGTAGCCACCGGGGCCGCAACTGATGGTGTGGGTTTCATCGAGCACCAGCGCCGCGCCATGCTGGCGGATCAGCGCTTGCGCCGAGAGCCAGTAGCCCGGCTCGGGCAACACCATGCCGATGTTGGTCATGGCCGGCTCGGCCAGCACGCAAGCGACGTCGCCCTGAGCCAGCGCTGCCCCCAGTGCCGCCAGGTCATTGAACTCGACCACCACGGTATGCGCAGTCAGATCCTGCACCTGGCCCAGCAGGCTGTCGCGTTGCACAGGCATTCCCTCCACCAGATCGACGAAGACATCGTCCACCGTGCCGTGGTAGCAACCGTTGAAGACAATCAGCTTGCGCCTGCCGCTGGCCGCGCGCAGCCAGCGCAACACAAAGCGGTTGGCATCGGTGGCGGTCATCGCAAACTGCCACAAGGGCAGGCCAAAGCGCTCGCTGAGCAGCTCACCGACCGCCGCTGCGTCGGCGCTGGCCAACATGGCGGTGATGCCGTGCGCCGCCTGGCGTGCCACGGCACGCGCGACGGGTGTTGGCGAGTGACCAAACATGGCGCCGCTATCGCCCAGGCAGAAATCGTATAAATCATGGCCATCGGCGTCCAGTACGTGGGCGCCCCCTGCCTGAGCTATGTGCAGTGCAAACGGCGTGCCCCAGTCGTTCATCCAGTGCAGCGGCACACCGAACATGAGGTGCTGCTTGGCGCGCTCGGCCAGCGCATTGGAGCGCGGGTTGCGCGCGACATAGGCGGCACGTTCAGCTTGCAACAGGGACTGGGCGCGCGCCCAATCGATGCCGCTGCGGCTGATGCGTGAATCATTCGACATGGCGAACCTCAAACCAGCAACAACAAATGCTCGCGCTCCCACGAGCTGATGACGCGGTTGTAAGTGCCGTATTCGAGTTCCTTGACGGCACAAAAGGCGTCGACAAAGTGGGTGCCCAGCAGTTCGCGCATCGGAGCACAAGCGCGCAGCAGCTCGATGGCATCCTCCAGGTGCCGCGGCAGCTCGTGCGCCATGTTCCAGGCGCTGGTGGCTACCGGTTCGGCCGGTTGGCGCGCTTCCAGCACGCCCAGGTAGCCGCAGGCCAGCGTGGCGGCAATGGCCAGATAGGGGTTCACATCGACGCCTGGCACGCGGTTCTCGACACGCCGGGCCTCAGGCCCGGACTTCGGGATACGGATGCCGCAGGTTCGGTTGTCGTAGCCCCAGCGCACGTTGGTCGGCGCCGACATGTGCGGCGCCAGGCGCCGGTAAGAGTTAACGTAAGGGGCGAACATCGGCATCACCTGGGGCACATAGTTTTGCAAGCCGGCGATGTAATGAAAAAACGCCGGGCTGGCGCTGCCGCCCTCCTGGCTGAAAATGTTGCGCCCATCGGCATCGACAATGCTCTGGTGGATATGCATGGCGCTGCCGGGTTCGGTCTCCATTGGTTTGGCCATGAAGGTAGCGAAGATGCCATGGCGCAGCGCGGTTTCGCGCACCGTGCGCTTGAACAGGAACACGCTGTCGGCCAGCTCCAGCGGGTCACCATGTGTGAAGTTGATTTCCATCTGACCGGCGCCGGCCTCGTGAATCAGGGTCTCGACGCCCAGTCGGTGCACACCGCAAAAAGTCGACAGCTCCATGAAGAAGGGATCGAAATCGTTCACCGCATCAACCGAATAACTCTGCCGTCCGGCCTCGGGTTTGCCGGTGCGGCCAATCGGCGGTTGCAGCGGCTCGTGCGGGTTTTGCTGGCGCGCCACCAGGTAGAACTCCATCTCGGGTGCCACGATCGGACGCCAGCCGCGCTGGCTGTAGAGCGCTATCACCTGGCGCAACACGGCACGCGGCGACAGGGCCACCGGCGTGCCATCCCATTCAAAACAATCGTGGATCACCACCGCCACCGGCTCGGCGGCCCAGGGCACTACACGAAAGGTGGCAACGTCGGGCTTGCACACCATGTCGGGGTCGGTGTCGCCGACGTGCGGTCCGTTGTCCGGCTGCTGACCGTTGACGGTGTTGAGCAACACGCTTTTGGGCAAGCGCATCTCACCGGCATTGAGGAACAAGTCCTTGGGCAAAATCTTGCCGCGCGCAATGCCGGTCATGTCGGGGATCACACACTCCACTTCATGGATGCGGTGCTGCGCCAGCAGTTGGGAAATGGGTTCGTTCATGCAGAGTCTTTCAGCCATTGCAGCAACTGTTGCGTCACCGCCGGGCTGTCCAGCAGCGCCATGTGGTTCGTGCGATAGACAATGAGTTGCGAACTTTTGGCAAACTCTAATGTCCGCTGCCGATCATTGTGCTGGCCTAACGCGCTGTGCAACGGTACCAATCCATCACCCAGCAAACGGTCCACCAGGGCACTGCGTTTTGCTGCGGTCGTGGCCGCCACCGTGTAGCAGGCCACTCCCTCGGGCAAGGGCAGGTGCTGGCGCTTGTCGGGTTGTCTTTGAAACCGGTCGCGCCCCTGCCAGTCGACGTCCAGCACATGGCCGTAGCGCAGGTCGGTGATACCGGCACTGCGCAGCTGGCCCAGCTTGGCAAAGGGTCGGCTGTAGGGCGTGCTGCCCAGAATGACATCGATCCAGTTGCCGGCCCGCTCCAGCGGTGCGCCATGGTGGGGTGTGCCCAGAAACACGATATTCTTCAACAGACCAGGCCAGCGCAATCTATTCCGTTTGGCGTAGTGAACAGCGCTGCGTGTCAGCAAGCCGCCCATGCTGTGCGCGACCACCGTCAATTCCTTGATGGGTGTTGGCCAGTGGGTGAGGAGTTGCTCAAGCAAGCTTGCAAGTTGATGCCCGTTTTGCGAGGTATGCAGACCTGTGTTGTAGCGCAGGTAAACCGGCGTATAGCCCAGCGCCGCGCCGAGCGTTGCGCCGTGGTCACCAGCTTGGTCCTGATGTTTCGTGTGCCACTGCAAATCGTTCATGCACAGACCGTGAATCAGCAGCAAGACCTTGCCGCTGGCCTCTGGCATGTTCGGCAACACTTGCCAGTCCAGCGCCTGGCCCTGGTAACGCAGTGTCATCGGCGTGGCCAGCGGATTGTGGCTGGACAGCAAGCGGTCGCCCAACACGCCATTGAGCGCGGCCAACACCGCTTCGCGCTCAGGTGTTTCGGGGGGCTCCCCTTCTATTCTCTCGAGCAGCGGTTGCAGCCGGGCAAACGCCACATCGAGCCCTTTGCCGACCAGCTGCGTGACGCCTAGCACGCTCTGGTAAATCAGACCGGTCAAACCGCGCGTTGTGCCTTGTTTGTTTCCACCTGGCACGCCCATGCTGCCCCACACAGACTGGTGCACACCCTCGGCCATGCGGGCCACACCTGCCGTCGCCTGCGTTGCCAACTGCGCCACCGCTCTGAGATCAACCGCGCGCAGATGTTTCAGCGGATTTTTGGTTGCCGGCTTGGACATACGTGAAACTCCTAGATCCGAGGATCAGCTAAAACTTCTCATGCGCTGCCAGGTAGCGCCACTGGCCCACTGGCAGATTGCCCAGCATCACATTGCCGATACGTACACGCTTGAGCCCCACTACTTTCAAGCCAACCAATTCGCACATGCGGCGAATCTGGCGCTTCTTGCCCTCCGTCAGCACCACACGCAATTGCTCCGGGTTTTGCCACGTGACCTTGGCCGACTTCAAAGCCTGTCCGTCCAGGCTCAACCCGTGGCGCAGCGTCTCCAGCCCGGCCGGCGGAAAGACGGCCTGCACATTGGTGCTCACAGGGTCGCCGTCATTGATCTGCAAGAGCCGATCCGGTTGACCATCGGGCTCGGTGAAGCCGGTGTAGCTGACCCGCACCAGGTATTCTTTTTCCATCACTGAGTCTTCGCCAATCAGCTGGCGCGCCACGCGGCCGTCCTGCGTCAGCACCAGCAGGCCAATCGAGTCAATGTCAAGCCGCCCGGCTGGCACCAGGCTTTGCAGTTGCTTGGGGTGAAAGAAGAAGCGCGCGTTGTCCTCCACCCAGCGGTTTTGCGGCTGGATCAAGGTGATGGCGGGTTGGTGGCCGTCTTCCGCCTGGCCGCTCACAATGCCCATCGGCTTGTTGAGCAAAATCGTCACCTGATTGGCTTGCTGGCCTTGCGCCTGCTTCGCTATTTCAATGCGCACATCGGGTGTTACCTGCATACCCATGGTCGCAACTTCACCGTTGACCTTGACCCAGCCGCGGCCGATCCAGTCATCCGCCTCGCGGCGTGACGCCAGCCCCAGCTCGGCCATGCGCTTATTCAGACGCATGGTGCCGCTGGTGTTGACCGTAGCTGTGGTGCCGACTGGCGTCCGACCAGGGGGTGGTGCAGCGCGACGAAACGTGGGGGGATTCTTGGCGTCTGTCATGGCTTGTCGCGCAGTGGGTCCAGCACCGCCAAAATGGGCAACAACACGCTGGCGCCCAGCTTCTTTGAGCGTTCGCCACTCCAGCCTGCCACTTCGTCCGGCAAAGTCGCGTTGTCCTTGAACGGCATCTCGATGGTGAAGGCCAGGCAGTCAAAGTTCTGCCCAATCCAGTTGGTAGCCAGCGTCATATTGGCCTCACCCGGCTTGGTGCGGGTGTAGCCTTGTGCTGTTTGAAAATCGGGACATGTGTTGCACCACACGCTCTTGAAGCTATTTTCCAGTGCCTCAATACGCGGCGAATAGCCTGGAGTGCCCTCGGTGCCGACACAAAAGTTATACGGCAGGTTTTCATCGCCGTGGGCGTCCAGACTGAGGTCCACACCCACTTCCATCATCTTCTGGCGCACCCAAAATACCTCGGGTGATTTTTCCAGGCCGGGGCTTTGCCATTCGCGGTTCAGGTTGGCACCAGCGGCATTGGTGCGCAGATTGCCGCGCACGGAGCCATCCGGATTCATATTGGGTACCACGTAAAAAACGCATTTTGACAACAGCACGCGGGCCACCGGGTCATCGCCATCAAGCAGGCGCTCCAGGAACCCTTCCACAAACCATTCAGCCATGGCTTCACCGGGATGCTGACGGGCGATCAGCCAGACTATTTTTTTCTGTGCAAGCGTGGTGGCACTGCGCTCGTTGGTGATGCGCAGCAGCGTCATGTCGCGCCCATCCATGGTCTGTCCCAGATGCTGCACCTGCACCGTGTCTGATGCAGCCGCCAAGCCGATCAAATCGAGGTGACGCTCATGGGAGTAGGGCTCAAAGTAGGCGAAGTAAATGCTTTGCGTCTCGGGCGTGATGTTGACGCTCATCTCCTTGCCGTCAAACCGGGTGGCGACACGAAACCAGTGCTGCCGGTCATAACTCGCCACCACGCGGTAGCCGTCCCAGCCTTTCGGGTAAGCACTGCTGCCTGCATTCATAAACCGCAGCCCTACAGCCAGGCCCGCCGCACCTTGCAGGCAGAAATGAAACCACTGCGCAAACTCGCTGGCGCTGTCGCGCCGGATATTGAGCTGGATGTCCTTGGCGTCGGCCAGGCTCAACACCTCGATGGCGCCGGAATCAAACTGGGTCGAAATGTGGAGTGGGGTCATGCAATGTGCCTGATTGGAAATGCCGTCTGCTGCGCTTTGTTCCGGAGATTGTAGAAGTGCCCAACCAAGGCCCTGTCAGCGCTGCCAAAACCACTGTGCGAAAACGCCAGCCCAGGCCATCTCTGGCCACTCGACTGTCAAAGATTCAGAAGAGCAAGTGCTGTAAGGTGATAGAGTCTGTGCCAGACCGATTACCCACAGAGTAAGGTCAGGCGGAGTTGACATGAAATTCAATTTTTTTCAGTGGCGTTCGCTCAAGACAAGAGTTACCGTGCTGATGCTGATCATTTTCCTGACCAGCCTCTGGTCGCTGGAGATCTACGTCAATCGGATGCTGCGTCGGGATATACAAAGTCTGGTCGCCGAACAGCAGTCGTCAACAGTTTTTGTTATGGCCGAAGAGGTCACTCATGAGCTACAGGACCGCTTGACTGCGCTGGAGCATGGTGCGCAGAGCGTTAGCCACGACCTGCTGGCCAGCTCATTGGTCCTGCAGTCATTTCTGGAAGATCGCCTGACCTTTAGAGGTTTATTCAACGCAGGCACCTTTATTACCGGAATGGACGGTAGTGTGATCGCCTCGGTTCCGCTCTCGGCAGGTCGGGTCGGTGTCAATTACGTGGACCAGGATTACATGGGTGCTGCGCTCAGACAAGGGAAAGCAATGATCGGTCGACCGATCATCGGCAGGATGTCACGCGCCCCGGAATTTGGCATTGCAGTGCCAATTCACGATGTGCAAGGCAAGGTCGTTGGCGCCCTGGTTGGGGTAACCGACTTGAGTCAGCCCAACTTTCTCGATCACATTGCGGGAAGTCGGTACGGCAAGACCGGAGGTTATGTCATTGCTGCGCCACAGCACCAACTGGTGGTCACCGCCACCAACAGGAGCCGCATCCTGGCCGCGCTTCCTGCTTCCGGCGTCAACCCAATGATGGATCGCTACGCAATCGGCTATGAAGGCACTGACATTTTCGTCGACCCCCTGGGTGAGGAGGTGCTGGCCTCGGTCAGGCGTATTGCGGTGGCGGGTTGGTACGTGGCGGTCGCCATGCCGACGGCAGAGGCACTGGGTCCGATTCGCACCATGCAGCAGCGCTTGCTGCTGGCTTCAATTTTTCTGACGCTGCTGATAGGTGCGCTGACCTGGTGGATGGTGAAGCGCCAACTTGCACAGTTGCAGACCACCGTGACCACATTGGTCTCGCTGGCGCAAGGGGACCGGCCGGCACTGCCTTTGCCGATTGCCCGCCAGGACGAAATCGGGCAATTGATCGGCGGCTTCAATCAGCTGCTGCATACGCTGGCCCAGCGGGAGGACGCCTTGCGCGAAAGCCGCGAACGTTTTGACCTGGCGGTGCAAGGCTCGTCAGACGGCATTTGGGATTGGGATATTGCAAAGAAGACGATCTATGTTTCAGACCGCTGGTGCGGGCTTCTGGGCTACCGGTCGGGCGAAATTCGCATAGGTCCGGATGGCTGGGTTCCCTGGATCCATCCGCAGGACGCCGAGCGGGCACGAGAACACCTGCTGCTGCATTTGAAGTTCAAGACCCCGTACGCGGTGGAATTTCGCCTCAAGACTCAGAATGGTGAATACCGGTGGTTCCTCAATCGGGGACAGGCGATCTGGAATGCCCAGGACCGGGCCACGCGCATGGTCGGCTCCACCACCGATGTAGCCGAGCGCAGGGCGGCCGAAGAATCACTGGAGGAGAACCGGGAGAAATACCTTACCTTGAGTGAGGCGACGTTTGAAGCCGTCTTCATCTCGGAAAATGGAAGATGTCTGGAACAAAATACCCGTGCACAAGACTTGTTTGGCTATAGCGCGCAAGAGGTTGTTGGCAAATCCGCCGCGCTGTGGATAGCGCCTGAAGATCGCGACCGGGTGCTGCAAAACATGATGGCGGGCGATGAATTGCGCTATGAAGCCACTGCGCTACGCAAGAACGGCACAAGATTTCCCGCCATCATCTGCGCAAAGATGATGCACTACCGGGGCCGCCTGGTTCAGGTTACCACCATGGCAGACATTACCGAGCGCAAACAGGCAGAAGCCAACCTGCGCGTCGCCGCCACCGCCTTCGAGTCACAGGAAGGCATGATAGTGACCGATGCGCACAGAGTCATTCTTCGAGTCAACAAGGCGTTCACCGAAATCACCGACTACACGGAGGAAGATGCGGTGGGTCAAAATCCGCGCCTGCTCAGCTCAGGTCACCACGATGCAGCCTTTTATGCAGCCATGTGGGCCAGCATTGGGGGTACCGGATCATGGCAGGGTGAAATCTGGAACCGGCGCAAAAGCGGCGAGGTCTATCCGGAACGGCTCGCCATCAACGCCGTCGTGGATGGCAATCGAAACGTCACCAACTACGTCGCCGCATTTTCCGACATTACCCAGAAAAAACAGGCGCAGGACGAAATCCAGCATCTGGCCTTCACCGATCCACTGACCGGTCTTCCCAATCGTCGGTTGCTGCTGGACCACCTGAAGCATGCCCTTGCGACCTCCGCGCGTAACAAGCGCAAAGGAGCTTTGCTGTTTATCGATCTGGACAACTTCAAAACCCTCAACGACACGCATGGTCATTTTCAAGGTGACTTTCTGCTGGAACAGGTGGCACAGCGTTTATCGGTCTGCAGTCGGGAATGCGACACCGTGGCCCGTCTGGGTGGTGACGAATTCGTGGTGATGGTGGCAGATCTTAGCGAGAACACACCGGAAGCCGCTACCCAGGTCGAAGCCGTCAGCGCCAAGATTTTTTCCACTCTCACCCAGATCTACCAGCTAGACGGACTCAAGTATCACATCACGCCCAGTATCGGCATCACCCTGTTTGGCGGCGAGCAGTACGAGAGTATCGATGAGACTTTGAAGCGGGCCGACCTGGCCATGTACCAGGCCAAGGCCGCGGGCCGCAATACGGTGCGCTTCTTTGATCCCCAGATGCAAGCGGTGGTCAGTGCCCGCGCCGCACTGGAGGCGGGCTTGCGTGATGCTGTTCTGAATAGCCAGTTCACCCTTTTCTATCAGGCCCAGATGTCCGACGAGCCCCAGATTAAGGGGGCTGAAGCATTGGTGCGATGGCAGCATCCCGTGCGCGGCCTGGTGGCACCCGCCGAGTTCATTGGCCTGGCTGAGGAAACCGGGCTGATTTTGCCCCTTGGTCAATGGGTATTGCAAACTGCCTGCACGCAGTTGGCCTTGTGGGCTGGCCAGCCCCAGATGGCCCAACTCACGGTAGCGGTGAATGTGAGTGCCCGCCAGTTTCACCAGCGCGATTTTGTGAACCAGGTGTTGGCAGTACTGGCGCACACCGGTGCCAACCCGCAGCGGCTCAAGCTGGAGTTAACGGAGAGCGTGCTGGTAGCCAATGTCGAGGACGTTATCGCCAAGATGAACGCACTGAAAGCGCTCGGTGTTGGCTTCTCGCTGGACGACTTTGGCACCGGCTATTCATCACTGTCGTACCTGAAGCGATTGCCGCTCGATGAGCTCAAAATCGACCAGGGTTTCGTCAAAGACATTCTGCTTGATCCGAACGACGCGGCGATTGCCAGGATGGTTGTCGCGCTGGCCGACAGTTTGGGGCTGGTGGTCATCGCTGAAGGTGTGGAGACGCAGGCCCAGCGTGACTTCCTCGCTGACCTGGGTTGTCATGCCTATCAAGGCTACCTGTTCGGTCATCCATTGCCGGTGCAAGAATTCGAAGTTTTTGTAAAACAGGTATGACATTTACTCAACAACCACTTGGCCACCAGCCCTCAATAGTGAGGCGGCAGTTCGTCGCGCAAGTTACGCGCCGGGCCCAGACCACCCTCCGTGCTTGACTGTCGCAGGTGAGCAATCTCGCGCGTCAGCAGATCAATTTGCTGTTGCTGGCCAACGATGATCTGATTCAGTTGATCCAGAGAATCTTCGGTGAAGCTGGCCTTGATCTCCAGATCGGTCAGGCGTTGCTCCATGTCATGTGAGTTTTGCATACCGCATTTTGCCCAGCAAGTTGATGTACGGATAATCGACCCATGAGTTTCACCGAAAAAAAGACCACCAACGTCACCACCCAGGCTTGCAGCAACAGCTTCGCCAGCCTGGCACTGAACCCGGCTACCCTGGCCAACCTGCAACAACTGGGCTACCTGGAAATGACGCCGATCCAGGCGGCCAGCCTGCCCACGGCGCTGGCTGGCAAAGACCTGATTGCGCAGGCCCAGACCGGCAGCGGCAAGACCGCCGCTTTTGCGCTGACCTTGCTCACCAACCTGAACCAGCGCCGGTTTGCCGTGCAGGCCCTGGTGTTGTGTCCAACACGCGAACTGGCCGATCAGGTCACGATGGAGATCCGTCGGCTGGCACGTGCCGAGGAAAACATCAAGGTCGTCACCCTGTGTGGCGGCATCGCGCTGCGCGGTCAGCGCGCCTCGCTGGAGCAGGGTGCCCACATTGTGGTCGGCACACCGGGACGCGTCATGGACCACCTGGAGCGCGGCTACCTCAACCTGGAAGCGCTCAACACGCTGGTGCTGGACGAAGCCGACCGCATGCTCGACATGGGCTTTTTTGACGACATAGCGACCGTCACCAAACAGTGTCCCTCGACGCGGCAAACGCTGTTGTTCTCTGCTACTTATCCGGAAGGCATCGAGAAGCTAGCGAAGCAGTTCATGCGCGAGCCAACGCAAATCAAGGTCGAAGCACCACACGCCGAGAGCCTGATTGAGCAGCGTTTTTATGAGGTCACACGCGCCAACCGTTTCCAGGCGGTGGCATTGGCGCTGAATCACTTTCGCCCGATCAGCACGCTGGCGTTTTGCAACACCAAGCAACAGTGCAAAGAGCTGGTCAGTTACTTGCAGGCACAGGGTTTTAATGCGCTGGCGCTGTATGGTGAACTGGAACAGCGCGAGCGCGATCAGGTACTGGCGCAATTTTCCAACCGCAGTTGCTCGGTGCTGGTCGCCACCGACGTCGCTTCGAGGGGCCTGGACATCGCACAACTGGAAGCAGTGATCAATGTCGACATCACACCCGACGCCGAGGTGCATGTGCACCGCATCGGACGCACCGGGCGGGCTGGTGAATCGGGCCTGGCACTGAGTCTGGCTTCCATGAGCGAGATGGGGTCCGTCGGAAAGATCGAGCAGTATCAAAAGAGCGCATCGGTCTGGCACAAATTGGATGAACTGATACCCACCGGCAAAGGACCGCTGCTACCGCCGATGGTGACGTTGCAACTTATGGGCGGGCGCAAGGAGAAAATTCGTCCCGGCGACGTTCTGGGCGCCTTGACCGCCGATGCCGGCTACAGCCGCGAGCAAATCGGCAAGATCGTCGTGACCGAGTTCACCACTTTTGTGGCGGTACAACGTGATGTCGCCCTGCCGGCCATGCAAAAACTCAACGCCGGCAAGGTCAAAGGCAAGAGCGTCAAAGTGCGGCTGCTCTGAGCTTGTCCTTCTTGCTTGGGCGCTTGCCCTTGACGCCGCCGGTCGATGCTGGCGCGGTGCCGACCGTCTGTAGCGGCTCAAAGCCCTCGATTTTTTCAAGTGTCCATTTCAACTGCTGACGTTTTTCTATGAGACGGAAATGCGCTTCGCTGTCGGCACTGACGAAGCTCAAGGCGACACCACTCGCCCCAGCGCGGCCGGTGCGACCGATGCGGTGCGTGTAGTCCAATGCAGAGCGCGGCAAATCGTAGTTGACGACCACCGGCAACAGCGCAATGTCCAGGCCACGCGCCGCCACATCGGTGGCGATCACCACTTTCAACCTTGAAGCCTTGAAATCCGCCAGCACCTGGGTACGCTTGCCCTGGCTCAACTCACCGTGAAACGGCTCGGCGTTGATGCGGGCTTTGCGCAATTTGTCGGCCACCATTTCGGCGGCGTGTTTGGTAGCGACAAAAACCAGTACCCGGCTCCAGTGGTTTTGTTGAATGAGGTGGCGCAGCAACTGGGTGCGCTGTCCTGCATCCACCGCAATGGCGCGCTGCGCAATATCGGGCTGTGTCTGTGGTTCGGATGGCACCGTGATGCGCACCGGATCGTGCAGCAATTTGTTTGCCAGCGCCTGCACCGCAGGCGGAAAAGTGGCCGAGAAAAACAGGTTTTGACGTCGCGTCGGGAGCAGTGCGATGATGCGAGCCAGTTCTTCGGCAAAGCCCAGGTCAAACAGACGGTCCGCTTCATCCAGCACCAACGTCGTAACGCTGGACAGCTCCAGTGCGTTGTGCGCCACCAGGTCCAGCAAGCGCCCCGGTGTGGCCACCACCACATCGGTGCCGCCACGCAAACGCATCATCTGCGGATTGATGGAGACACCACCAAACACGATGGAGACCTTGAGCGCGTGCGTCAGCTGCACGCCCAGGCTGCGAATCTCCTCGCCCACCTGGGCGGCGAGTTCGCGTGTCGGCACCAGCACCAAGGCGCGCAGGTGTCTTGGCTTGGCTGCCGGAGCCTTTTCCAACTGCTGCAACAAGGGCAGCGCAAAGGCCACCGTCTTGCCGGAACCGGTTTGCGCGCTGGCCAGCACGTCGCGGCCCCGCAAGGCCGCCGGAATGGCCGCCACCTGAACCGGTGTCGGCGCCGGATAGGCTTTGGCGCTCAGGGCGCGCAGCAAGGCAGGCGACAATCCGAGTGATGAAAATGGCATAGACAGAAACTTTATAAGGTGAAGGTCGGGGCAAGGGGTAGCCGTCGCATAATCATCCAGTCGACAAGAAGGCGCCCGTGAAAAAAACATTCCCATTAAACATCGAAGGCAAGCATCGCGACCGCGTGCTGGAAGCCACCAAGCACGAAATCCGCAAATACACTCAACGGGAGCGGCGAAAACCCCTGCCCGAAGGCGTGGACTACTGGGATTTTGACTGCAAATTCGGCACCAGTGCGGAAAACGCGACCGTGGTCCATTTCGCGACCATCACTGCTTTGATCGACATGGTGGCCAAGGACGGGGGTGAGGCGTTTTACCTCGAACTGCTGGCCAAAGAGGGTCACCGCACCGCTCGGGGATAATCGCGGGGTTTCGTTTTCACAAATCAATGGAGTTATTGCATGTCTAAAGAGTTCCGTACCGAAGCCGAGCGCAAGGCAACCCCGCGCCCCGTGGCACCCAAGGGTGTGTGCTTTACCGCAGGCAAGGGCCAACTGCGCAGCCTGGAACGCGGTACCGCCACCAACAACAAGAAAAACCCTGGCAAGCGCTGCAAAAAAGGCGGCTGATTTGAATCAGGGTTGAGTTGGCCTTGAGCCGGCGGCTGCGGGGCAGACGCCTGAGGCTCATGCGCTTCGTTTTTTGAATTCGCCTCCAGCGTCATCGGCACGCAAAACCACCCGGCATGAAAAACTGGCGACAACTGTTCAACACAACCAGTTCTCTTTGCTCCTGTGTCATTTGCATTCTCCTAAATCAAAGATACAACCAAAGTCTGGGCTGATATTCCCGCGCCCAAAACCTTGGACTTCAACAGTCACTATCGAGCTTGTTTTGGAAAAATTTGTCGCCACTCCGAAGGGCCATTCCTCAAAACGTTTTCGAAAACCTTCCGATGTGGCGAATCCGCTACCAACCACGACTTGCGCTGCTCACGGAAAGATTTGCATAAGCAGCGATCACTGACGGTGATCAAGGCCAACTTGCCGGAAGCCCCATCTTTTGGAGTTGGCTTGCCAGACAGCCGTCGGCGGTGGTGGACGCAAGATCTAGTGAAAGTTTCGATGCTGCTTGATGCCGTTTGTCTGCAGTGCGATACTGAATTAACCTGTTTGAAATTCCCACCCGCCTATCCATAAGATGAGTGACATTCGCGCCCTGCTGCTGACCGACGTGGTGGACAGCACCAAGCTGTCGGAGGCGCTTGGCGACGCGGCAATGGCCGACGCCTGGGCAGCCCACGACCGCTGCGCCCGTGATCTCCTGCCGATCTGGCGTGGACACGAAATCGACAAGACCGATGGCATGTTAATGCTGTTCGAGGTGGCGGCCGACGCGGTCGGCTACGCAAGGTCTTACCACCGTGCTCTCGCAGCGCTGCCGGTCCCGCTGACGGCCAGGGCGGGTCTGCACGTTGGACCAGTCATTCTTCGCGCGAACAGTGTTGCCGACGTTGCGCGCGGCGCCAAGCCGCTTGAGTTGGACGGTCTGGCCAAACCCACCGCTGCCCGGGTTATGTCGCTCGCGCGTGGCGGCCAGACCCTGCTGACGACTGCCGCGCGTGAAACCCTCGGCGAGACGAGCCTGGAGGTTAGGTCGCACGGCCACTGGGTCATGAAAGGCATTGCGGAGCCGGTTGAACTGTTCGAGGTCGGCGATGCTGACACGCCGTTCGTGGCGCCGCCGGACGGCGAAAAGGGCCACCGTGTCGTGCGCAAAGGCGAGCGCTGGCTTCCCGTCAAGGAGGTTGCGAACAACCTGCCACAGCAGGTCACATCGTTCATCGGCCGGGAACGCGAACTTGACGAGATCAAAGCGTACCTGAAGAGAGTGCGAATGCTGACGTTGCTCGGCATGGGCGGCCTCGGCAAGACTCGTTTGTCGCTGCAGGTGGCCGCCGAGCTGCTGGCCGAGTTCCCCGACGGTGCCTGGTTTCTCGACCTGGCACCGATTCGCGACAATGCACTGGTCGTCGGTGAAGCGGCCCAGGTGATGGGGGTGCGCGAAGAACCCGGTCGGCCGCCGCTCCAGACCCTTTGCGAGCACCTGAAATCGAGGCGGGCGCTTCTGATTCTGGACAACTGTGAACACTTGATCAGTGCCGCGGCGGAACTCGCCAACGCGTTTTTGCGGGCGGCACCCTGTGTCTACATATTAGCCACGAGCCGCGAGTCACTGCGCATTGCCGGTGAGCAGAGTTATCCCGTTCTGCCTTTGCCGGTTCCGGGGCGCGGGGACGGGGTCGAGGCGCTGTCGCGATCAACGGCAGTCCGTCTGTTCGTAGAGCGGGCGCAGCAGCACAAGCCGGCCTTCGCCCTTAGTGCGCGCGAGGCGCCCGCAGTGGCCGAACTGGTGGCGAGGCTGGAGGGCATTCCTCTGGCGCTTGAACTCGCCGCGGCGCGGGTTCGGTCTCTAACGGTGGCCGAGATCAACGCGCGCCTCACTGACCGTTACAAGGTCCTGACCGGCGGCGCTCGCGCATTGCAGAAACGACAGCAGACGCTTCGGGCACTGGTGGACTGGTCTTACGACCTCCTGAACGATGCCGAGCGTACCGTCCTCAGCCGTCTGGGTGTGTTCGTGGGCGGCTTTGACATGGCGGCGGCCGAGGAGGTGTGCGGCGCAGAGCCGCTCTGCAGCGATGACGTCGTCGACCTGATCGGCTCGCTGGTTGAGAAATCCCTCGTGACGTTGGAGGAACACGACGAGCGCGCGCGATACCGAATGCTGGAGACCATTCGCGAATACGCGCGCGAAAGGTTGGAGGATGGCGGCGAAGCAGCCGCGACGGCAGCCCGGCATTGCATGCACTATTTCGGGATGGCGAAAGCCGCCAACCAGGGTTTGCAAGGCCCAGAGCAGGCGAGCTGGGTCTGGCGCGTCGAAGTCGAACTCGACAACGTCCGCAGCGCGACAGCGCTGGCGCTGGCCGGCGGTGTCGACCCGATCATCGCGGTCAAGATCGCGGTCGCGATGCAGGGTTTCTGGGTCTTGCGTGGCTACTCGACCGAGGGCCGCGCACTGGTCAGAGCGACGCTGGCGCTGCCGGCGGTACAGGCATCGGATATCGCCCGTGCCCACGCCCTGTACGTGGGCGCGGCGTTAGCCGAGAGCCAAAGTGATCACTGCGAGGCCTCGACAATGCTGGAAACCTGCCTCTTGCTGCGGCGCGAAATCGGCAACCCGGTCGACATAGCCGCAACGCTGTCGACGCTGGCGCAGGCTCGACTTCAGCTTGGTGACGCGGCACGAGCCGAGGTCGGGGAGCGCGAGGCGCTTCAGATCTTCCTGCAACTGAGCGACCGTGTCGGGGAAGCCATCGCACTGCAGCACCTCGGGCTGATCGCGCTCCATAGCGGCGACGATAAGCGGGCGACATCGCATCTGGAGCAATGCCTGGCCATTGCTCGCGAGCTCAAGAACCAGGAGATCGAAGGCGAATGTGAACTCATCCTGGGTCAGATCGTTTTCGAGATCGGCGACCGGGCACAGGCCTGCCTTCGGTTCAAGCGCTCACTCACCGTATGCCGCGAGTCCGGTGACAAGCGCGGCGCGGCCAATGCGCTGTGGTGGCTGGGCAAGGCCGATCTTCAAGGCGGGGATATATCTTCAGCCCGCACTCGACTCGGTGAGGCAATCAGAACGTTCCGCGCATTCGGGATGTGGGGAGAACTGCTCGGCTGCCTTGAAGATCATGCGGTTCTGGCACATATCGAGGGTCGAGTCGCCATCGCGCCGGGTCTCGCGGCGGCGGCCACCATGTCGCGGGATCGACTTCGCATCCTGAGACCTCAAAGAAGCGAACAGCGCTGGCAGATGCACCTCGATGAGATACGCCAAGTGAATAACGGTGCAGGATTCGATGCTGCGTGGAACGAAGGGCGTAACTGGAATGTCGACCACGCCATAGGCACAGCCCTGTCGATGCAGAGCGAGTCGGTCAGAGTTTGGTGACTCGATGGTGGTCAGTAAGAGAAATCAACTTCAATCTTGCTCTGCGGCCGACCCGAAACCAAACATCTTGCGGGAGGTCCTGATTTCGCGAGTGCCATTTTTGCGGACACCGACAGCACACAACCACGTGCGAATGCTTTTCTGGATGGAGCTTTCGACCGCGCAGACCTTCAAAACAACATCGTCACGTGTACGCAGTCTTGATCTTTTTCAACCGAGACCTTGTCCGAACCCTTTCGTGCCAGAGCGATCATCTTGGTGTTTTCAAGCAATATTTCGGCAACAAAGCCACGCAAGCCCCGCCCTTTTGCATGCTCCACCATACGTTGCTGTAACGCGCCACCCAGTCCCGTGCCCTGCCATGCAGGATCGATCAGAAATGCTGTTTCAGCCATGTTGGTCGTCGGAGAGACAAAATAGCACGCTTGTCCGACGATCACTTCCAGCTCACGTGGCCCGGTGACGGCAACAAAGCCGACCTCGTCTTCGTAACTGAAATTGCAAAGGCGCTCAACGTCCTTGTGGGAGAGAGCCTGAACGCGGCGGAAAAACCGGGTATAGATGTCGGTCGCAGGAAGCTTGAAGAACAGCTCCCGAATGCCGTCGGCGTCGGAAGCACGCGCTGGCCGAAGCGTCACTTGTTTGCCGTTCTTCAGGCTGACCACCCGCTCTTCCTCGACCGGATAGGCGCGCATGTTTTGCAGCGTTTGGTCGGCGGCAAGATAGCCCAGCCGCTTGGCTTCTTCAAGCAATTGTTGACGAAACTTGGGGTGTGCCAGCTGAATGAGGGCGATGGCGCGCTCGCGCATGGGCTTGCCAAAAAGGTAGGCAATGCCGTACTCGGTAATGACGTAGTGGACATCGGCGCGCGGCACAGTGACGCCTTCTCCGGCCAGCAGCACCGGACGAATGCGCGAGGTTTCACCATCCTCGGTGGTGGCGGCCAGACAGATGATTGGCTTGCCACCCGGTGAACGTGACGCACCCCTGAGGAATTCGGCCTGCGCGGCAATGCCGCCGTAGAACTCACCCGCGAACTGGTCGGAACAAACCTGACCAGTCAGGTCCACTGCAAAGGCCTGCGTCACGGATACCATCTTGCGCTGCGCCGCAATAGTGTAGGGGTCGCACACAACATCAATAGGCTCAAACGAGAACAGCGGATTGAGGTCCAGAATGTCATACAGCTTGCGCGATCCCATCGCCAGACTGGTCACGATCTTGCCCTTTTGCAAGGTCTTTTTCCGACCGGTCAGAATGCCTTTTTCGAGCAAAGGGATAACGGCATCGGTAATCACATCGGAGTGGATACCGAGGTCCTTGCGGTCCTCCAGGTATTTGAGCGCCTCATTGGGAATTCGACCAAGACCGATTTGCAGGGTGGAACCATCTTCAATGGTGCTGGCAACGTAGCGGGCAATTTGCTGAACGACCACTTCTTCGGAGACATGATGCACATACTCAATCATCGGAGTAGCTACTTGCACCAGGTAGTGAATTTGACTGACATGGACGGCCGAGTCGCCCATGGTCCGCGGCATGTGTGGGTTAACTTCGGCGATAACCAGCTTGGCGTTTTGAACGGCCGCCGCAACCACGTCTACCGACACCCCCAAACTCATGTAGCCAAACCGATCCGGCCTGGAAACCTGAATCAGCGCCACGTCCAGTGGAATGCGTCCCAAATTGAAAAGTTCCGGGACGCGTGCGATCGAAATCGGCAAGTATTCGGCCATCCCATGCTTGATGGCCGACCGAACGTCTGAACCGACAAAAAAGGTGCGGTGCCGGTACTTGGTCAGCGGCTTGCCGGACTCGTCGTGGGGAATTGCGCCGTCTGTAAAAAAATGAATTAGTTCAACGTCGGCCGGCGCAAGGGGCAACTCCTCCAATGCCTTGACGAGGGTGCGTGGAGTGGCGCAAGCAGTACCCACAAAAATCCGGTTTCCTGGCCGGATCTTTCGCGCAGCTTCCTGGGCCGAGCAAAGTTTGGAACAGTAAGGTTCTGTTTGTAGTGAGTCCATGGCATTAGCGTCGAGGCGATAAGGCGATCGAAAGGCAGTGCAGGAGTATGAAAAGGTTTCAGGCACTTTCCCTTTTCCGTTTCCGCGATCCCCCACGGACTTTAACTGAAAGCATTTGTCAAAAACTCCCCTTGCCGGCTCATACCTGCAATTGAGTGTCAGTCGTCGCCTCGGGCGTAGGCTGTTTGCACATGACAACAGAACAATAACCAGAAACAACAATCGCTGTACTTCAAGCACCGCGTGCCATTTTGGGCGACGCAATAGTGGACACCGCCGCTGCGTGCCTACGCTCCAATCTGGCGTCCCTGGCCACCGTGACTTTGTCGGCGGCGGCGGCAGTTCCTGCCCAGACCCTCAAACAAGCCACCACGCCGAGAGGGTCCTGGCAGCCCGATCGGGTTGGGGCGAACATATATGCATTGGAGGTCGGTAATGTGGCGTTGAGTTCATCAAGTTGCGCACCTGGACGTGTATCAAGGCTGTTCCTTATCGTCCTTGGCATGCCACTGCTGGAGTTGCTCCCGCCAGGCGGTCCAGTCGTAAGGTTGACCCGTTTCAAAGCGCGTTTGTAAATTCTTCAGGACGTTTGGCCAGGCCTTTTCAAAGTAGGCGCGCGCCTTTGGCCATTCGCCGGAGGTTCCCCACCCCAGATGGGTCAGTGTCAACTCGGTGTTGTCTCCGACCGCCGCAAAACGCAGGATGACTACCGTGCGCTGCACGCGCGCTTGCGGCAAATGGGGAGGTGCATTCCAAGTGAATGACAGCATTTGTTCGGGATCCAGCGCTAGCATCTGCATGGTGTCTGCACCCTTCATGCCGGGCTTGCCGTAGGGGTCCATGTAGATATGAAACGCGCCGTCCGGGCGAGCGTCCACCTCAGCCTCCGGGGCAAAGAAGCTGGTCAGCCCCTCGTTGGTGGTCCAGGCTTTCCAGACAGCACTGACCGGTGCCTTAACCGTGACCCCGAGGGCGATCACGGGCTCGGCCGCTTGCAGCGTGCCGCCTGCCACTACGCCCATCGAAAAAAGTACTTCTTTCAACATGGAGTGCTCCCAGCATGATGAGGAAACGCGAGGATACCCGAGAACCGGGGCCCGTGGTCATCTGGTTACGATGCAACCCGGACACCCGTCTCAGACGCACTACCGGCATACCTACCTCCCCATGGCAGGCATCCAACTTTGCAAGCCTTCAGAGCAGTTCAGTCTGCTCCACCGGGCTGAAAGCCATGGCTTACCTTTCGCTGGGGCGAGCGAACGCAAGTCTTGCATCCAGCGAAAGTGGGGATGTCATATCACTTTGCGACAAGATCCGAGATGACCTGAGCAGCAATCTGCTGACTTGCACTGGTAAAGCTAGTGTCTAGAAAGTCGCTTGTTTCGTCCAACCACGCCACCATGGTGCCAAACGGAGTGGCGTATTCGTAGGTCTTTTGGTTCCTCCCCACTTCGCGACTGGCAGCGGTCTCTCGTTGTGAGACCTGGATTCGCAATACAAAACGGAGCTGCTCGTCTCGCGTGGCGTCAACCTCAATTTCCTGTACTTCAACAGTAACCAATGGTGTTGAAGTTTCCGATGTGAGTGTCCAATACTTTTGTGCCCGGTCCTCAAGATTGCGCCTGAGCCCAACCAGCAACGAGTGACCTTGTTCCAGGCGCACCAAGCGCTGCTTGACTTGCTCTACCTTCAATGGTGGCAGGACGCCAGTTAAGCCCACTCCGACCCCCGCAGCGCCGCCTACGAGCATGCCACCAATGGCACCCAACGGCACACAAAGTGGTGCCCAAGGCCCACAGCTCAGGCCCCACATCCCACCCGCCAGACCGCCGGATCCGCCTCCAACAACTGCGCCATCTTTTATAGCAGTGTTATGAATATTAATAGAGCCGAGGTACTTCTGATTCGCTACGACAGAGATCGAAACTACTTCCCCCAAAGCAATTGGCCTGAGAGCGGGCACTGTTGCGCAACCGGACAACACAATAGCGGAAAGGAGCATCGAGACAATGCGAGCGAACAATTTTGATTGCCTTCTGCCAGAACCGGCTATGTGAACCAAGAATGCCCCAAACTCTGCCACCACAATCGGTACCTTGCCCATGGTTGCTAGCGAATAATTCTTCGCAAACTCACATATTGCGCCGGTACTGCCCGCCGACCTCAAACAGGGCATTGGTGATCTGGCCCAGCGAGCACACGCGCACGGCGTCCATCAGCACTTCAAACACGTTTCTATTTTCGATCACGGCTTGCTGCAGACGTTTCAGCAAGGCCGGTGATTCTTTGGCGTGCAGCGCGTGAAAGTTGGCCAGGCGTTTGAGCTGGCTCTGTTTTTCTTCATCGGTGGAGCGGGCCAGTTCCAGTTTGTCCAGCACGGCGTCGCCATGCGGGTTGCGGAAGGTGTTGACGCCGATGATGGGCAGCTCGCCAGTGTGTTTGAGCATCTCGTAGTGCATGCTCTCGTCCTGAATGCGCCCGCGCTGGTAGCCGGTTTCCATGGCGCCCAGCACGCCACCGCGCTCGGCGATGCGCTCAAACTCCAGCAACACGGCTTCTTCCAGCAACTCGGTCAGCTCTTCGATGATGAAGGCGCCCTGCGACGGGTTCTCATTCTTCGCC
>SESE01000092.1_pt1 | contig 38139 bp, 21 predicted proteins | sample 3171371 | NCBI WGS metagenome assembly SESE01 (sample SAMN06051881, study PRJNA518727) | freshwater metagenome | biome: subpolar coniferous forest; feature: holomictic lake; material: water; isolation source: holomictic Lake 442, 13 m depth | place: Canada: near Kenora, Ontario | collected... | reverse complement strand
TCTGCCTGATTTCAAGCCACATATGCCAAAGTGGCTGCGGCACACAAGCGGCGAATGGAACCCAGCACCAAGATAGCTATTTCGGGTCAGGCGGCAAGCGGCGCATGTGATTGACCGCCAGCCAGCGTTCCGTATCGGTGAGCTTGCCGGCGAAAGCGGGCATCTTGCCGACGCCATGGGTGATCTTCCAGTAAAGCTCGCCGTCGGTAAGGGGCTGGTTGCCAGGTTGGGTCGGAACAGCCAGGATGCTTTGGAGTGAGTAATCGACTTTCTCTTGCGTCCCGTCGCCCCGGCCATTCTTGCCGTGACAGGACACGCAATGTTGCGAGTAGACCTTTGCGGCCTGTTCTATCGACTCGGCATTGATGGGAATGGGGTTGGTGAGATCGCGGGCAGCAACAGGGACGTTCCAATTGCCGGCGAGTGCCGGTGTCACAGCGAGCAGGGCGAGCGAGAGGGTCAGCAGGTGTTTATGGGTCATGGTGTGGCTCTGTGGGGGTAATGGGGGGGATGGCGGCATCGGTGTCGGTCGTCAGTAAACTTAGGCGAAGGCTGGCCAACGTAGTGACCGGCAATGGGGGCGTTTCGCGTCCGTCGAATACCCAGGCGATGAACGCCGGGCTGTATTTTCGCCAATTCAAGGTGAACTGTACAGCAAAGGGGGGCGAGGCATCCACCGGAATCGTGAAATTGACGAAGACCGTGCGGCTCCCGCGGATGGGAATCACGGTATTATCCGCGATGGATACCGCGTCGGTAGTCGTATTTCGGCGGTCGGTGAAGTTGCCGGCAGCATCGACGAAGCGGGTGCCGAAACGGATTGCGCCATCGGGTATGAGATTGTTTTCATCGAGTTGCCCGAGTGCTGCGATAGGGTGCGCCATGGCATCGGTGACGATGGCCGATAGCCATGCCTCGTTGGAGTCCACCGTGCCGGTGGGAAACTGATGGCCGACGCGGACACTGCGAACCTCCAAGGCGACCTCGACATGATCGCCGGCGTGGACAGGCACCGCCTCGGCGGGCCGGAAGGGGTCTACAGTCCGGGTTCGCACACCCGCGACACGCAAGGCGACAAGCCCTGAGGACAGGAAGGCTTCGACTGCCTCGCGCTGGTCCACGTCGCGGTTAAAGGTCGGCAATGCGGTGTTGGAGCCGGTAAAACGGTGGCTACGTATCAGCCCGTCTTTGGCGGCGGGATCGTTGGACGGTATCTCCGGCATATGGCAGTCGATGCACCGGCCCGGCAAGTCTTCATCATGCACGGTTTGGTGGTGGCGGCGCAACTGGCCGAACTCGTCGGTGAATGACATGGATGTGCTGCCGTTGACGGAGGATGGCACCGTGAGGCTGTGGCAGGTGGCGCAGTATTCCGGGGTGCTGTAAAACGGCTTCGCCAATACGCTACGATGAAGCCAAGGCGTGATTGCTATCATCGTCTTGTGAACCTTCGCCAGCGTCCGGCTGTCGCTGAGGGCGAAGGGATGCAGAAACGGCTCACTGATGCGGTAGTCGCCGTTGCCCGCACCGGTTTCCATAATGCGGTGGCAGGACAGGCAGGTAATCCCCGCGTTGGCCTGCCAACTGTCGGCATCGAGCTTATGGGTCTCGCCCGAACTCTTCAAGATGGGGTCATGGCAACGGGCGCAGAACGCGAAGCTGGGCTGCCCTTTGCGCGCTATCGTGCCGATGACGACCTTGCGGTAGACGGGATTGTTGAAGGACGAGAAATGATGCGTCGAAGCGTTCCACTGGTGGAAAATATCGGTGTGGCAATGGCCGCAATACTCCGATCCGCCAAGCTTCATCGGATCGACCCAGCCGTCGGGATGGCCTTGGCCCAAGGCGATGCCACACCAAAACATCAGTAGTAGCATGCTTAACATCGGTTCTTCAGATCAACTGCCCACCACACACATTGCAAACCTGGGCCGAGATGCCCGACGCCCCGTCGGATATCAGCCAGGCAACCATCGCCGCAGTCTCCGCCGGGGTGATGGAACGGCCAAGTGCGACATTGCCGAACCCCGGCGGTGGGCTATCCTCAGGCACGCCCATCGTTTTTGCCATTTGCCGCGATGTCTCGATGATCGTCCGGGTTTCCGGCATGCCGGCGGCCCGTACGCAGTTAACTCGCACCCCCGCCTTGCCGAACTCGGCTGCAAGCCCCCTTGTCATGGCCTCGATGGCCCCGCAGGCCGCCGTGATGTTTACCATGAACGGCAAGATTATTCCGCTGAGGCTGGCCGAGAGCGTGACGATAGAACCTGATCGCTGCGGGGCCATGCGTAGCGCGGCCGCACGGCTGGTCAAGTATTGGGAGCCAACGATCACCTCGAATGGCCGCAGAAAATCCGTGATCCCGATTTGGGCCGCTGGCAACGCATAGCGACCCTCGGAACACCGCTGACCGATGCCGTTGAACACGAAATCAAGCTTCCCGCCCTGTTCAATGGCCGCATCCAATGCTCGATTGATCTGATCCTCGTCAAGCGCGTCCACCTTCGCCGCTGTCGCCCTGCCACCTGCTGCGACGATTTCATCCGCGACTCTCTGCGCCGCCATGCCATCCCGTCCGGACAAGTGGACTTGCGCACCACAGGCGGCGAGTTCTCGGGCCACTGCCCCTGCAATGGCACCCGTTGCCGCGAAAACCGCCCCGCTTTTCCCGCTGAGATCGACAGTCATGCTACTGCCTCCTGTTTCACTATAAACGCCCGAATCTGCGCTGCGACAACCTCCGGGGCTTCTTCGGCGAGGAAATGGCCGCAGTCGGGGAGTTCATGCACGGTGCAGTGTTTCAACTCTGCTTGCCAAGTTTCCAGTTCCTTGCGCCGGAAGGCGATGTCTTTGTGTCCCCAGACCACGAGGGCGGGTTTGCCCGTAAACGCGGCTCGGTCGTTCCAAATTTCCCGCAACCAATCCGTCGCTCCGATGATGTAGCCCGGCAAGGCCGCGCTGGCTGCGCGGGATTCTGGGTCAGGCTGGGCGTTCTTGTAATGGGACATGACTTCCTTCGTCAGGATGGCACTGTCGCCTACGGCCCTAGGCGTGACTTGGGTGATGAAAAAGTTGAATCGGCGAATCAGGAACTGCATGGGCCAACTGGACATCATGGAACTGAACCGCACAAAGTGGCGATCCGTGTCCACCGGCCAACACCAACTATTGAGGATGACGATGCCTGAGGCCCGATCCGGGTGCTTGCGGGTGAAATCAAGCGCGATGGGTCCACCCCAGTCGGAAAACACCAGCGTCACGTGATCGAGATTCAGGTGGTCCATCAACGCGGCGAAGTTCTCGGCGTGAGCCGCAGGATGATAATCGGCTTTGTTGTGGCTGCGACCTGACAGGCCGAATCCCAAATGATCCAGTGCGATGCAGCGGTAGTCGTCTCGCAAGGCGGCGATCAGATGGCGATATTCAAACGACCATGTAGGGTTCCCATGCACGAACACCAACGGCAAGCCCTCGCCTTCATCCACATAATGGATGCGGCCCCGTGGCGCTTCGAAATACCGTGAAGCAAACGGATAGAGTTCACTCGAAACCCAATCCGGCCTGATTTTGTTATTAGCATCTATCATGTATAATCTCCAAGGTTATCGGCGGAATTAAAGTTGACAAAGCTTAATTCTAGGCTAAGCTCAATTCCAGCCATTAGCCATTAGCCATTAGTTTTCTTGCTTGCAGCGTCCCACCAGCGGGTCGCCACGCTTAGTACGAGTAAGGTTGTAGCCAGGCTGGCGGCGACACTGATGGCGACGTACTGGCCGGTTTGCTGGGCGGGCGTCGTCGAGTGGACCAATAAGACCGAGAAGCCACCGACGACGATGATGCCATTGAACAAAATCCCTTTGCCGACATCTTGCATGACCCGCAAAGTCGCCGCCGCATGATCCAAACCTGTCCGGCGCTCATCACGGTAGCGCCATAAATAATGTATCGCAAAATCGACGCCCACGCCCATGGCGATGGAAGCGAACACGGTCGTACCCAATCCCACGGCCACGCCGGTCACGCCGATGAAGGCATAGGTCAGCACCAGGCCAATGCCGATGGGCACCAGCATCAAGGCCGCCCCGGCGCGGGAGCGCAGGAAGGCCCAGCCGATCAACCACATACATAGCCCTGACAGAAAGACCGACAAAGCCGTGCTGGAGCCGATGCCGGCCATCCAGCGGTGGATTACATTCGTTTCTCCTCCGAAAGTCACCTTCGCCTCCTGGAAGGTCGAGCCGACTTCCTCATCCAGCCAACGGACGAAGGGCGCGCTCTCGGCGTAATTGCCGCGCTTTAGGAAGATGCGCAGATTCGCCCGCTTGCGGTTGCCGTCGGCTATCTCGTCGAAACGCCTGGGGTCGCCGGACAGGTTGTACAGCAGGAAGAACTGGGCGTTGGCGTCGGCGTTTTCGGAAATGCGGTAATACTCGGGGTTTTCCGCGTGGAAGGCTTGATTCATCTTCTTCAGGTAATCGGCGATGGAGATCGTCCCGCCAACCTGCGGCCATTCCTCGATGCGCTTTTGCAGGCCATCCAGCCGCTTGAGGAAATACGGCTCATAGATGCCGTCCTCCTTGCCGGTGTTAATGTCCACCTCGATGAAGTTAAGCCCCATGTAATCGTCCCGGATGGAGTAAAAATCCTGATAAACATGGCTGTCGCGGGGGAAGAATTTGACCGGCTCGTAATCAGGGGACAACAGCGACATGCCCGCGACACCCAGCACGGCCACCCCCCCCAGGAAGCCCATGGCCACGTTCCGGTTGTCGATGACGCGGCCCATCGAAGCCGCCACCAGCCTGTCCCAGCCGCTCGGCCCCCCGCTGCTGCGGGCTGCAAACAATCGGGCAAAGGCCGGGCTGGGCTTCGCGTCGAACAAGACGATTGCGGCGGGCAGCACGGTCAAGGACAGCGCCATGGCGGACATGACGCCAATGGCGACGGTCACCCCGAATTGATAGACCGGGATCATCGGCGAGCCTTGGATCAACATCAAAAAGCCCACCGCCGTCGTCACCGAGGTCATCACGATAGGCTGCCAAATTTCGGCATAGGTCTTCGCCACGGCTTGCTTGGCGGTCAGTTCCGGTTGTTTCAGCCGCCAATCAAAATAGCCGCTTAAGAAATGCACCGAATCGGCGATGCTGGTCGCCAAGATGACCACCGGGATGGCATTGGAATAGGGTGTGAAGCGGTAGCCGAACAAGGGCATGGAGGCGGCGGCAAGGGTGATGGCAGGCACCATGACCGACAGCGGCAACAGCACCCCGGCCAGCGAACGCAGGGACAGGAACAGCAGCAGCGAGGTGAGCGCCGCCGCCACCGGGTTCAGTTTCAGCGCGTCCTCGTTGAGGTAGACATTGAGCGTCCCGGTCACGATGGGCGGGCCGCTGACTTTGATGCCGATGCTGCCTTCCTTGTCCATGCGCTCGCGCAGTTTTTCCAGTTGGTCAAACACATACAGCACATCGGCGGTGTCTTCAAAGTCACCGAGCAAGCCGGCCCGCTTGCCGTCTTTGGAAATGATCAGGCCCTCGAACAAGGGGAACGCCTTGGCCCGCTCGCGCACATAGCGGGCCTGCTCCAGGCTGGTGGGCATGGGTTCCAAGAACGGATCCACGTCGAACCCGCTGGCCGTGCCACGAATATCGTCAAATGTGTCCAGCGAACGCACGGAACCCGGCCTGATGCCTTTGATATCCTCCAGGAAACGGCTGACCTCGCGCACGGCCTGCAAGCCTTGCGGTGTGAAAATATCGCCGGTCTTGCGGTCATAGACATCCACGAACACCGGGTCGTTGATATGGTAGATGCGCTGGATGTCCAGTTTTTGCTGGTAGGACAGATGGCCCCTGGGCAGGAAAGACGCAATCGACGTGTCCGCCCGGATGTGGAAAAGGGGCGGGATGCAGGCAACCACCAGCAGCAAGACCACTGCGAAGGCCGCTTTCGGGTATTCCGTAATGAGCTTGACCATTAGCATTCTCTAAATAAGTTGATGGAACCCAAGGGGAATCTTGCGTTCCGGGGTTAAAACAAAGTTCTTCTGATCTTCAAAAACACGCTTTCGCGCCCCACGTAGCTGCCAAGCAAACCGACACTGCCGCCGGTGTCGGCGTAGGCTGTCCCGCCCAAGGCCACCGAGGTAGCCTCGTCGATGTCATAGGAAGCCTGGGTGCGGATGGCGAAATCACTGTAACTGATGTCCATGATGGCAAAACTGTCCAAGGCTAGGCGGTCGTTAAAGAACGTCTTGCGCACCCGAAAGGACGTCATCTGCGATTGCAGCGCCCGTGTCAGCGCAGTTCCGCCCCCAACTTGGTCAATGAAATACTGCAAAGCCCAGTACCATTCGCTATTGCGGCCTTCCACGCCGATTGCGGCCAGCAGATTCCAACGACTATCCACGCCATTGGTTTGGATTCCGCGCCTGAACAGGCCACCCAATTCGGCGGGGTTGATGGTGAAATCCCGGTCTGGGGAAAACGCCACCTCGCTTCGCAAGACAAAAGAACCCAAGGTAGCGGCTGCCGAACCGCCCAGCCACAGTGTCCGGGGCCGGTTTTTTTGCGGCGTGGGGACGGTTTGTAGGACGAAGATATCCTCTTTGGTGGTCATGACGTTCAAGGTCGCGCTCCAACGGTCATGGTTGGAGGCCAGCTCGGCACCGCCAGCCCAATCGGCGATGTTGCTGTTCTCGTCGTCGTGTAGGCCGTCGAACCGGCCGGCGTTGTGAAATTGGTCGTCGCAATAGCTGCCGGTCTGCGGCAGGTAGGACAGCGCCGAAAACGGCGCGAAGGTCAAAGCTAAGGAGGTGGAATCGCTCAGGGAGACCCTTCCTTTGGCGAGCCAATTGGGCAGCTTGTTTTGCACGTCCAAGCGGGCGAATCGGCAAAAGTCACGCCCGTTGAAACGATCCAGCAGGATGAAGCCCTCCGTGTTGCCCTGGGTGATGACCTGCCGCCCTAGGGAGAAATCGAATTTATCGTAAACACCGCCCAAGGTAAGCTCCTCGATCAGGCGGTACATGGCGCATTCTGTGATGCCCTTGGGATGGGTGCTGTAAGATCCGCCGCAAGGGCTGAGCACTGCCTTCGCCGTCAGCTTATCGTTCAAGGCCAGCTCGGCCCGGCCTATCAGTCTTAGATAGCTCGGCCCGAACTCGCCCTGCCCTGTCTGGAACTCCGTCGCCCCCTCCAGTTCAAGGGAGCGATACAAAAGCTTCACCCCGCCCGAGCCTTCGCTGGCTGCGAGCGGAGCGAAAAACAGCAAAAGCAGCAAAAGACCAAGGAATCTCAATGGTACATCTCGCGGGCCAAGGCTTCCTCTTTGAAATACGACTCGGGGACGCCGCCGTTATACGTTGCCGAGACGATGCCCAAAACCGTCTTATGGTCGTTCACCAAATCATGGGAGACCAGTTCCTTCGGTGTCAGGATGCCGGCCACCGCATGCACGTCATGGGCTTCGTTATGGCGGATTTCACGGTCGCCTTTGAATAACCGCTGATCGACGATGTAAGCTTGATCCGTCCTGATTTTGAAAATGCCATAGTCATAACCCAGGTTGCGCTTGAGGTCGGCAGTCCTAGGCTCCACCCGCGTGACCGCGACGGGATGGCCTTCCTCGGTCTTATGCTCCAGCACCGTGCCGATGTAATCCTCGGCTTGGAAGCCTAAGTTGATATCCTCCATCGAGAAGTCCGTTTCCACAAACTTGTCGCCGCGCTCGATGGGGGGTATCCGCTTGGTGGTCTTCAACGCAGGCAGGTACAGCCACATAAAATCGTCGCCGTCCTCCACCTCGATCTCCAGCAAGGCGGTGTGGCGCATATTGGCGGGGCTAAGGAACACGGTGACCTGCTCGCTCTGTTTCTTGCTGAACTCGCGGCGGAAAATCTTGCCCGTCCTATGCCGCACGTCTCCGCTGCGGTCGGTTAGATCGATGGTGATATCCCAAATGAAATCCTTGCCCCTGTCACGCACATGGACGGCGTGCAAAATATCCGCCCCCTCGTCGGCTGCGGCCTCGAAGGATGGCATCAGCCCGATCAGGAAAACGCCTAACAAAAATAAAACGCGCATTTACAAACCCTCTAAATAGATTTTCCACAAAGGAACAAGACGGGCGAGAATCTCGCCCGCCGCTTCGACAAAGCCCGCGGGATCCGCCGCGACTTCGCCCGCTGTGAACGTCTTCAACGCGCACAGATGCGGCCCGGCCAGATAATGACCGGCCTCGCCGCCATTCATGCTCTGCTCCAGCTCCCCGTAACGGCTGCAACTGCCGAGCATCAAATCGTCACCCAAGCCCATGCCCCGGCCCAACGCCACAAGCTCGGCGGGGCGCTGGCTCACCGCCCGCTCCATCGGCGAGCCATGGGCCAGGAAATGAGGCGATAGGTACAGCCCCGCCCAGACTTGCGTCGGCTGGATGCCGACAAAAAGTTGAGGGTCCTCCTTCTTGCGCCCTTCGCGGTAGAACAGCGCCAGCATATGATCCTTGTAAGGGCTTTGCCCCCGCGCAAAGCGCATGTCGCGGTTGATGCGCGTGAGGGTCTTGTTGACCTGCGGCCGACATTCCAAATCCGGCATCTGCGCCTGCAACCGCGGGCCTATCGTCGATACCAACGAACGCATCGGCACTAGCAGGTGCGCCTCGTAACGATGCCGATTGGCTTCGAACCACGGCTTGTCGCGAAGGCTGGATAGATCGCTCAAAAAGGCGAAGGTGTCGGACGAAAGGAATGTCATTGCTTCGTACCCATTATGAATCCTTCACCGGGTGCAAGGCCGTAAGCCTTGTTCGTTGCACCAGGGGAGCCGTCGATAGCCCCGTCGATGGGAATGTCGGTCTCGAAGTTGCGGGACATCGCGAAGGGCTGGCCAGGATAGACGGGGGAGGACAGAGGCATCACCCCGACCGCGACCAGCGTCCCGTCAATAAAGCCGTCACCGTTGAAATCACCGACCCGCCCGGAAATCGTTTCGCCCATTTTCAGTGGGCCGGCTTGACCCGCACCGGGTGTTCCCTGATCCGTAGTCAGCGGACCGGGAATGGTGAGGGTTCCGGTGGTGCCATGGAAGGGAATGCGGATGATGCCCTTCGGCCCGATGCCCAGATCCAACAATAGATCCATCGCCATGGTCACATTGCCGTCAGCCGCCGTCATCGCCATCTGCTGGCCCGCGAATTCCCCGCCTTCGCCCACGGCGGGCAGGAAACGTGTGCCTGCCAGCGTGAAGGTGCCGAGGTCGGCGTTCTCGTTGATCCGGGTGCCGTCGGATAACAGTCCGTCCACCGGAGGGAAATCCTGTTCGGCTTTTATGTTGGGTTCGTCGGCGCCGTTGTTCCAGAACGGTGTCACAAAATTCTGCGTGGTGGTGAAAGCCATATTGCGGAGCATCACCGGAAACAGCGGTGTGGGTGTCATGTAGGCGCCTGGGCCAAAGAAATAGCCCGTACCCAAGTAAGAGCCTGGCACACTCCACAGAGTCGCCGCCCCCGCAACGGGTACGCAACCAGTCAAGAACACCCCCCCAATCAGGAAGTGGCGCAGCCGCGCTGCCGCACTCACCCTAACCCTCTTCCAGAAGAAAAGGGGATTCAGTGCTTTCATTGGTTGCCTCCTGCCGATTTTTGCGCGAGCAGCCTGACTTCTGATGCCGGGAAAGGATGATTGGCGCGATCTGCTATTTTCTGCCGATCCGCCGCAGTGCCGGGAAGCTTTCCGGCCAATACTCCAGTATAGGGCATGTCTGTTTCGAAGTAGCGTATCAACGCATAGGGCGCACCGGGCATGAAGACGGATGTCAGTGGCATGTTCCCGGTCACGACGATCGCCCCGTCCAGTAACCCGTTGCTGTTGAAGTCACCGAGTCGTCCGTGTATCTTGTCGCCTGATTTTAATGGCCCTGCCCGATCCGTGCCGCCCTCGATCCCCAATTGGGTCTGAATCGACTGAGGCAGTGTTGCCTCCTGCGTCGTGCCGTAGAACGGTGCCGCCACGACCCCGGAGGCCCCGATGCCCATATCGAAAACAATGTCCATCGTCATAATCATCGTGTGGCGATCCAATAGCACCGATAACTGCTCGCCCTGGTGCGCGCCGCCGCCGCCTATGCCAACCAAAACCTTCGTGCCATTCAGCTCGAACGGCCCGACGTCCGCGTTCTCGTTGATCGGGGTCTTGCCATCGCTGAAATAACCGTCCGGTTTGTCGGATGTCGCTATCTCCCCTTGCACGTTGGGCTCTTCGCCGCCGTTGTTGAAAAACGGCGTGACGAAGGTGGTTGCCGACGTGAAGGCGACATTGTGGATCGTCACGTCGAACAGCGGCGAAGCCGGCAACCGCCCGGGCCCGTAGAACGTGCCTGCCCCCATGTAACTGTCCTTGATGCTGAACACGGTGAATGCGCCCGCCGTGCCGCTGGCGAACAGGCTCGCTCCGATCAACATGGCACAAGCCGGAAATTTAATGTGTTTGAAGTTCATGATTGTTTACCTCTAGTTTTATGGTGGTTAAATCCCCGCCGCGCACGATGCGATAGCGGCCCCCGACTGGCACAGTGCCACGCTCCTCGACAGAGCCGTCCGGCCATAGCACCTGCACCTTGATCTGATCCCCTGCGCGGCGCGGGATGCCGAAGTGCAAAGTATACGGGCTATGCCCTAGATAGGATCCGCGCGCCCGCACGACCTCGTGTCGGGACCAGCCCGCGCCGCTGAGTGTGACCTCGGCCCCTAGCGCCTCGAGATTGCCGGTTTTAGGATTGCTCAAATCAATTAACACGGCGCGTTCTCCGCCGGTCGCGTTGCGCAAAATCAAAGGCGCCCCACCATTGACCGACACAATGCCGTCCAAGTCCCCGTCGCCGTCGATATCGCCCACCGCCAAGCATCGCCCGACGACCGGATCACTGACCGGCCGTCCCGTGAGCGCGGCAAGGCTTTTGAACCTTCCGCCCTCCTGCGCCACGAACACATCGACCGGCTGGCGATACGGAATGGCACTTTGAACCTTCTGGATGTCCGGTTCGATGTGGCCGTTCGCCAGAATCAAATCATCAAGCCCATCTTGGTTGAGATCGGCGAAACGGATTCCGAAGGTCAGCCGCGGCAGCGTCTCCGTCGCGATGCCGCGTTTTTGAGCCGCATCCACGAATACCTTTCCGCCGGCTGCCCGCTCGTAAAGCGATACGGGTTCGTCGCTTAAGTTGCCGATGGTGATGGACAGCGCCCCGTCAATTGACTCCCCGACATCCACGCCCATGCCCGCCCGAGCCTCACCGAGTTCGTCGTAGCCGACCCCGACGGCCAGCGCCGTGTCGGTGAAGTTGCCTTTGCCGTCGTTGACGTAGAGCTTGTTGGCGACGGTGTCGTTGGAGACGAAGATGTCCGGGAAATGGTCGTCATTGGCATCCAGTGCGACGACCCCGAGCGCCTTGTTCTCCCCAGGGTCGAACCCCGTTGTGGCACTCACATCGGCAAACTTACCATTGCCGAGGTTATGGTACAAGCGGTTGTGCAAGCCCTGGTAGACCTTGGGCGTCGCGTAAGACTTGTGGATGCCGTCCAGCGTCGTAAAAACGTCGGTCTGCGGACCCCATTTCACATAGTAGGCGACGAATAGATCCAGCTTTCCGTCATTGTCGGCATCAAGCCAAGCGGCGGAGGTCGCCCATTCGGGCGAACCGAGTTCCAGCCCCGCTGCCTTCGTCACATCGACATAGACACCGCCATCGTTGCGCGACAATCGGTTGCCGTCGACCGTCGTGATGACCATATCCGCGTCGCCGTCCGCGTCGTAGTCGGCGACGGCGATGCCCATGCCATAACCGGCAATCGCACCTAAACCGGCGGCGGCGGTGACTTCTTTGAACCTGTCGCCTTCGTTGCGGTACAGCCTGGCGATGGGATGCCCGCCCGTCTGCGCGGCGGGTTCTGACGCATGTTTCGCCGCCGGGCGTTTGCCGGGTTTCTGTTGCCCGGCGGCTGGCGGGTTTGCCGCAGTTTGCGGTTTGCCCCTGGCCGTATCAAGCGGCCTGCCGTCCGCAAACAGCGCATCGAGCCGGCCGTCGCCGTCATAGTCGAACAAGGCGCAGCCCGATCCCATGGTTTCCGGCATTAGCTTCTTGCCCGCCGCGCCAGTTTGATGGACAAAATCGATGCCGTGATCGGCCGCTTTTTCGGCCAGCACGAAGGGTCGCTCCAGGGCTTTGGGTTGCACGGGGGCGGCTTGAGTGTAGGCCGGTGGCGGCACGGCGGCTTTTTTCTCCTCGGTCTTGTCTTTTTCCGAACAGCCGCCTAAGGCCAGCAATGCTGCGAGGGTGGCTTGCAACAGTGTGTGTTTTGTCATTGTAGCTTAAACACCTTGATTTTTTGGGCTGCGAAATTAGTCTCATCTTCGGCTTGGCGGAACGCCAAAGTCGCTTGTTGCGCCGATTCATCGGCTTTGTGGTACTTGTAAGCGTTTTCTTCCTTCTTCTCATCTTCTGCATGGCCGAGCGCACGATGCGCGAGCATTGCGTAGTAATGGGCGGTGGAATCTTCGGGGTCAATTTCCAGTGCTTTGTTGACCGATGCCAGCGAGTCTTGGAAGCGCCCGTCGAGATAGGCAACGTGCGCCTTCAGCTTGATCGCCATGCGGTCTCCCGCGAACGCGGCGATGACCTGATCCACAGCCGCCTCGGCAGCGGCATAGTTGCCTTCCTCGACCAACAACTGCGCCCACAGCCAGGCATTTTGCGGATCGGCCGGGGCCAACTGCTCTGCTGCAGTCAGAGTTTGCCGCGCAGCCGGGAACTGGCCTTCTTCCAATTCGACGCGCGCCCGCGTTCTCAGGAAGTTTGCCGATTTGGGATCTTCAGCGATGGCCTTTTCAGCCGCCTGCTTGGCCAGCTTGAAGTCGCCCTGGCGGAAGAAGCCCACGGCGTAATCGTTCATTAGCTCGCCAGGCTTGGCGCCTTCCGGCGGTTTTGCCTGCGCGATCAGGCGTTCGCCATCGCGCTTGATCGACAGGGTGGTGGTGGCAATTTCGGTGACCGGCAGATCAGGCACGGTGTAGAGCTTGGCAAAGCCCTTGCGGTTGGCGTTATAGGCAAATTCGGTGTAATTTCGGTTGAACTTGCGCCACAGCAGGCGAACCTTGACCGTAGCGCCTTGGGACAAATCGCCAAGCTGCGACAGTGGAATGGAATAGCGCGACAGATCCGAGGTGCTAGGCGGAATCACCGCGACATAGATCGGCGCGACCATTTCATGCGCATTGCGCTTATCGATGCGCTTGCCATTCTTATCAACCTGCACGGCATTGAAGATACGTGTGTTCTCGGTGAAGTAGCCGTCGCGGTTCATGGTACCCGCCGTATAGGTTCCGCCCGGACCGTTGGCGATGACTTCGATCCACGCTTCGTTGGAATCGTTGGTGCCGCCGGGGAAGGTATGGCCTACGCCAGTGTTGCGGACGACGACATGCAGTTCGACATGATCCTCCGTGGGGGTGATTTCATGCGTTTGCCCATCGGCCAATGCAGTGATATTGTCTTCACCCGCCGAAACCCCGCCGACGTACACCCGCAATGCCTTGTCGCGCAATGCCTTCTCGGTTTCTTCGACCATCTTGGTGTCGCCGCGCAGCCAAGGCAGCGCGGTGTTGGCCGCCGCGAAACGATGCGAGCGCACTTTGCCGTCTTTCGCCGCGAGGTCGCCCCGCACGGCTTCGACCAGCGGCATGTGGCAGTCTTTGCATTGGCGGGGTTTGGGCGGAAGGTAGAACGTACGGGCAGCGTTGTAAGCCACGCCGCTGTTATGCCAGTTATCGTACTCGTTCTGGCCGCGCAGCCAGCGGTAGTCGTTCACCGGGCGTTCCAGCGCCACTTTATGGCAGGTCGCGCAGTATTCGGACTTGCGGTAAAACGGCTTGAGCATGTCGGCCTTATGCCTGCCCGGATTGGCCTTCAGATAAGTGTCGTGCAGCGTTGCGGCAGGGCCGGACACCGCGCCGGAAAAAATATAGCTGTCTTTGAACTCGTCATTCCAAACGTAGTTGGCGTTGCCGGTGTGTCCGGGTATGTCCTTAATCAAGTGGCAGCTCAAGCAAATCAAGCCGCCCTGAGCCTCGACCGAGCCTTTGTCGATGTCCCCGGCCATCCGGCCCGACAACTGGATCAGTGGATCGTGGCAACCGGCGCACCAACGCGACTTTATTTTGCCGGTGGCTTCTTTCGGCAAGCCGAACTTCGTCAGATGCTTCTCGACGAACTCGTTCGGTTCGGCAGGCGTGTTGCGCAGATACTCCAGTGTCGCCACATAGAATGGGTTGTTGAAGGACGAGAAGCGGTGGGCGGATGAAGACCATTGTTCGACGATGTCGGCATGACAGCGTTCGCATTTTTCCGCCCCGATCAACACCGAGGTCGCAAAACCCTGTTCGGTGACTTCCTGCCGGATCTTATTGACATCTGAGGGCGGGATGGCCAGCAGTTTCATACTCTCGGTCTTAGTGGCACCGCTGGCCAGGCTGACCGGCGACGGAAAGAACGGATGCTCGGGCAAAACCCGCGTCGGCTGCACATATTCGCCGTAACCAGGCGTTGCCGCCTTGGCCTGCGGGTTCAACACCACTGAGCCGGGGGCCACGCCAAGTTCGACGGCGATCAGCACGGCGGCAACGGCGGTCATGGCGACCGCCCCGCCGACTATTACCCTGTGCGCATGCCGTGACCGGGCGATGGCGCGATGGCCGAAGTAGAGCAGCACGATCAAGGCGGCAACCACCATGTGCGTGTAATACAGCCAGTCCATGTCCGCCCGCTTGGCGTTGAACAGGAAGTAAATGCCCGACCACAGCAGGACGGCTAGAGTCACCAGCATCGTCACGCCCGTGGCGAGCAGTTTTGTCCGAATCAGCGCAGATTTGAAGCTTTTCGGGATGTGCAGACTGATGAAGCCGGTCAAGCCCAGCACGAGGAGGATGCCTAACAGGCTGTGCAGCAGCACGGATGCCTGGTAAAAGACGGACACGCTACACAGGTCGTAGGCATTGATGGAGCAGCCGAAGCCGTAGTGGCGGGCAAGCAGGAATAGCGTGTTGGCGCACAGCAGCGCAAACAAAACACCCACCAGACTATGCCATCGCCTTTGCCCGCCTGGTAGCGTCGCGACCAGAAACGCTTTGAGACTCGGTAACATATTAATCTCCTCGTGGTGTGGTGGTGGAGCGTTTTAAGGTTTACCTTGGTTCCCACGCGTCGCTTGGGAACCCGTTTCGGCTTGGAATGACGCATGCAAGGCCGGCAGAGACGACTCCAGGCGGGTGAGAACTTCCTTGACTTGTTTGGCGTATTTTACGCGATCCGACTTCACCGCTAACGCGGCTTTTAGTTCAACGGCCACCGCTTCGGCCAAGGCCGCTTCCGGCGCGTTGATTTTTTTCAATCGTGCGGCTGAGCGCTGGGCACGCACAGCGAAGTCTTCCGCCCATTCCGGCAACATCCGTGCGTAGTAGGTGTCCATCGCCGGGCCCGGGTGCGCGACACCTTGCGGCGGATCCAGCACTAGCCCCAAGTTGGCGATGCCCGCCAGTTCCAATATCCCGCTGAGATGCGGCTTAACCGGGATGTCGGTGACTATCGTCCGGCTCATGACCAAGGGCGCACCAGGGGCGAACAGATACTTCAGCGGGGTGCGCCCGGCACCGACGATGCGCCCGTCTAAAAACCCGTCGTCGTCCGCATCGCCTAGGCTACCGATGATTGGCCCTCCGCTCGGCAGGTAATCCGCGTGGTCGAAGCCGCCGGGCGTACCCGCTTCAGTTTGCAAAGACGGCGGAACCCACAGCACACCGCTGGTGATGTCGATATTCCGGCTGACCACCAAGCCCTCGGGAAAGCCTGGATCAAGCGCCATGTCGGTGCGCAGCCGCCAATTCAGGCGCTCGTCAACGCGGTAGGTCTCCCCGCCCTCATTCGGCCCGTCTGAGGCCACCACCGCCAACATCCGCAACGCACCCTGGCCAATGTTCAGCACACTGCCATGCAAATGCTCATTGAACGGTACGCCGTTGCTTAACAAGCCGCCCCTAAAGTCGCCGAAAATCTCTTTTTCGCCGGGTATATTCGGTTCAGCCTTGCCATTATTGAAAAAGGCGATATCGCCCGCTAGGCTGGCGTTCAGCTGGATATGGGTAAAGCGTCCGCCGGTGATTGGTGTGGCCGGCATCGGACCCGGCCCGTAAACGGTGCCGCCCACTGTGTTGATGACGTAGCCACCTTCCTCGGCCAAGGCAGGGGAGAGGGCCAAACAACAGGCGAGGCATACGAATGCCTTAAGCATGTCGCGCTCAGCGTTGCGTCGTTGCGTCGTTGCGTGAGAAAAAGGCCCTTTGTTTGACCTGCAATGCTCAGCCATTTCAGATGCTTGAAATCGAGGTTTCACGCAACGGCGCAACGCCGCAACGAAAAGAAATTCCTTGGCGCGGAATGCGTCGAATAGTTTCATTTTTTGGTTCCTCCGTTTTTGGTTGTCGCGGCTTTGACAGCTATTGGGGAATGCACTCCGCGCCGCTTTTCCAGCAGGCTCGCCAAGGACTGCGCCTTGTCAAAAGCCCGCGCCGTCGCATCGGCGACTGAGTTGGGCGCATTCCCTGACGGGAAGTTATAGGTGGTCAGGAAAGCCGTCGGAATGAAGATCATTTGGCGTATGGATTCCAGCCGCCAGCGAATTTCCGCCAAGTCCGCCCGCTTCTGTGGCGGCGTAGCGATGAATGCGGCTTCGTAGTTGGCGCGGGCCGCCAGCAGCCGCTCTTGGATATCTTTTAACCGTTCGGTCAGTAGATCGAGGTGGCCGCCGGTCAGCGTGTCTTTCACCAACGGGCGCAAATTGACAATGCCGTGCAACGTCAATTCCAACGCAAAAAGCGGCTCGATGGCGATGTCGGTGCGGAAGCCTCGCTTATTTGCCACCGGGGCGCCAGGCAGCAGATCGGCTTGCATTGGCACATTGGCCGTCGCCACGATGGTTCCGTCCATGAAACCGTCGGCATCGAAGTCGCCGACGCGGCCCATCAGCAAGGTGCCGCTCTTGAGGCTGCCGGCCTTGTCGTAGCCGCCGGGCTTGCCGGCTGCGGATTGCAGCGACAGCGGCACTTTGCGCACCCCAGTCGTCAGTTCGAATCCGTTCACCCGCACGATGCCCTCCGCAAAACCCGGATCGAGTCCGATGTCCACCGTCCACACCATGTTGTAATTGGCATCGAATTGGTAACGTTCACGTCCCCCGTTTGGCCCACCCGCGACCGCATATAGCCAGAAGGTTTTGCCTTCGGTTTTGGCCTTGCTCTTGCCTTTGATATCGTTTTGGTTACCGCCAATCTCCAATGCACCCGCGTCGATGTTGGCGTTTGCCGTGGTCTTGCCGTCGGACAGAACCTTGCCGCCTTCGGTAAAGGCTGCGACACCTTCCAGCTTGGCGAGGTCGAAGGCGATGCCGCGAATCGAGCCGTCGGGTAGGGGAGTGTCCGGCACGATGGGTCCAGGCCCGAAGAAATGCCCACCGTGCAGTGTGAAGGCATGCTGCACGTTATCCGCCAGCGTGGCGACAGGAAAGTAGGTTAGCAGCGCGAGGCCGCAAATCACAGAACGATTCATCTTGTCGTTTCCTCACACGTTTTTTTGAAGCTTGCCGCAGCCGGACCGCTGGTGACTTGATTGTGGATCGCAGCGCGCCAATTCTTGTGCATCTCCACGCCAGCCTGCTGGGTTTCGGTCAGCGCATCAAGGCCCGCTTGTAGCAAGGTCGGCGCGAGCAGTCGAATTTGTTGCGACTTGCCAGATTTCATCGAATCGCGTGTATAACTAGGATCGGTCTGATAGCGTATCGCCAAGCCCATCGCCGCGCCAGTGAGATAATCGAGGCAGGCCGCCGGCGATTCCTGCCGGAACGGCCTTATCTGGGCCAAGATGGCATCGGGCTTGTCGATGCGGGTAAACGCGACGCCCATGCCGAAGCCCGCATGCATATCGGGTCGGAACTGTTCCGGGAATGCGGCGATTGCTTTGTTGACTGCGGCGAAATCGTCGCCGTGTTTGATCCATAGCGCCCGGCCCGCGCCGTGCGCGAAGGTTGAGCCGGATGCGTATGGCAAGCGCTGAACCAGATCGACCGCCCCCGCTTCGACCGAGTCTTTGAACAAGGTGACGGCGAAGCCCATGCCCTCATAGGCATAAAACTGGCCGCGCAGATCCAACTCGCCTAGCTTATTGCGCACCCGCACCAGGTTGACCGTCGGTGCCAGTCCATACCACATGCCGAGGCCGGCATAGTGCAGTCGGTCAAACTTCGGATCGAAAGCGGCGATCTGTGCCGCAAAAGGGGCCAGCGAACCGTCGGCGCTGGTGTCCAGCGCGGTCGCCATGCCCATCCCGACCCCCTCGTGGAAGAACGGACGGTCATAACTCGGTGCCTTGGCGAGCGCATCGATCACCGCATCAGGCTTGTCGCCGCGGAATTGCGTCATGAAGCCTTTAATCATATTGTAGGCGATGATGCCGGCACCCTCGCCACTGGTCGCGCCGATGCCCGACATGTCGATTTTGTCGGCGTTCTCCCGGTTAAGCAGCAGGGGCAGGTTGTCGCGGAACCAGTTGAACATCCTCGCTTCGGAATTAGTTTTGCGCTCCGGCAATGACTGTCCCCCCACGCCGCCGATCACGACAGGCCGCCCTTCAGGATTGCGCAAGGAGAACACGCGCTCGGGCATCTTTTCGGCCCATAGGATCGAGATATCGGTGTTGATCGCGCCTATCGAGTTGTTAGGGTTGTAGGCATCCAGCACCGCCTCCTTTAGGTGCGCAGGATCGATATCCAATCGCTCCGTGATATCGCCATGTTTGCCGCCAAGCCGAACCTCGCCACGCTTCCAAGCTTCGCGCGCGCCCTCCGCGTTGCCGGCTTTCGCCAGCGCGTCGCCAAGACGCACATAGGCGAGAATGTCGGAGGGCCTGCCAGGCCTTGCTTCTTGCAGTGCGATGGCGCGCTCGAAATAGGTGATCGACGTGTCGTTTTTCTCGAAGTAATCGGGCCAATGCAGATAGTTCATGCCCACGCCGTAGTTGGCGATCCAATCGTCCTTGTCCTCATCCAAAGCTTTCTTGAACTGTTCAATGGAGCGCTTGGACAGGAAGCCCGCGCCCATCGGGCCGACCACCGGAATCTTATCGATGTACGCAAACGCCAGGTTATACCGAATTCCTGACGGGGGGCCGGGAGGCTGTGCAGTCGGGGAGCAGTGTTCCGCCTCTTTCTTGCCGCAGTCTTTGTCGTTGTCGGGGCAAACCGGAGGCTCCTTGGGGCAGGGTGTCAGATTATTGACTATCGCCACAAAGAATCGGATCGGCCGGTCGTACAAGTTCGACTTCACCGCCAGTTTGCGGTAGAGGTTGCCGGCGATGATGTCATCGGGGTGTCCCGTCAGATAGGTTTCCAGCGCATCCAAGGCTTCGCTGCCCTTGCCCCCGTCCGCGAGTGCCTGGGCTTGCGCCAGCACCGGGGTGCGCTCGTTCGTCAGCGCAACCGCAGTCACCATCGCCAGTGTGCGTTCGGATGCCGATGTGCCGAATGTTTGATCGTTCCGCGAACAAGAAGACAGGATGGCGAAGATCGCCAGCACGCCCGCAAGCGTTAAATTGCGCAAGCCATTTCCTTCGACAAGGCTCAGGACAGGTCTCATTGATTGTTTTCCTCTTTTCCGGTGATCGTCGTTAGCGTGAAATCGAGCGGGGCGCGTGTCCGATTGGGCGAGAGAGTCTGCGCCTCTTGCAGCCGTTCATCCAGCGGCGGCGGATACTGGTCCATGCCGAGATACGGCATCGGATCCACCCCGCCCGCATGGGCCGTGTAATGGTCGCCATCCTTGACGTAGCCGACCAGTTCAAGCAGATAGGTGCGCGTCAGCCCTGGCAGGGGTGGGGGTTGGTCAATCTTGAAGGACAGGGCAATCTCGTCGCCCGAACCAAACAAGGCATATTGGCCGTCGGCGGCTTCGACCAAGGGGGCAATCGGCCCGTAGGCGGTAAAATGCCCGCGCATCGGATTCCACAATGCCGCGTAATGGATCGAGTAGTAATCGAATTGTTCGGGATTGCGCGAGGTCAAAGCCGAGAAGCCGTGGAAGCGCATCGTCGATTCCGCCAATTTGGCCTCAGACGTTTGCGCTGTTTTCACGCCGCTGCCCAGGCCAAACGCAATGCGGTCCCAATAGATGCTGATGCCGGAGCGGATGCGTAGCTGCCGGGACTTTAGCTGCCCCTTCAAGGGGGCGACCGCAGTTTTGCCTTTGCCCGCCGGAATCCCCACCGGGCCTACATCCTGCCAAGCCCCTTCGACAAACTGCTCAAGCCAAGGCCACGGCAGGTGTGGGCCGTTGCGCTGGGCCTGCGCGATCATCGACGTAGACTCAAAGTAGAAGAACCAACCCGTCGCCAGCAGCGCATCCACTGAGGCGGGTTCCACGTTGTCAGGTATGTCAAAGGTTATCCAATGCGGCTCTGCGAAACCAGGGTTTTGCGAGCGGGCAAAGAAGTCCGCATGGACTTTGTCCACCTTTGCCAGGATCGCCGTCAGGTCGGAGCCGTCGGAGCCAGTCGCCCGCGCCGGGGCAACCAGATCGCCGACTACATAGAAAGGCTCAGCGGGGGCTGGCGCGGGGGCTAGGCGGGAATTCGGGTAAACTTCCGTTCCGTTCGGATGGTCGGCCACAAGAAGCTTGGCCCGGTCAAGAAATACGCTCTCATGCAATTCCTCGGTAAGGCGGATATCCATCCGCCCGTCGCGTAATTTGACGCGGTCGCCCGGTATGGCAAGCATCTCGCGATCGCGCACAGGGAAATAGATGCCACGGTCTAGCGGCACGCCCATGGGCCCGCTGATGAAGCTGTCGGTCAGGTAATCGAACTTTTCGCCATTCCACACGAATAGGCTGGGGCAAGAACCCGAAATGCGCTCGGATTCTTTGAACACATAGGGCGTGACCGCCGCGTCGATCTTGAGCTTGTTTTCGATAAATCCATTAGTCCATTCAAGCCTTAGTATCTCGACATAGTTGCCTTTGCCGATGCCAATTCGCAACACCCCGCCTGGTGACTGGGCATAGGCATAGCTGCTGCCTCGGCGGACTTCGATCTGCGTCATCAGGCCGCTCGGGGCTGCCCTGACCCCATGGGCAAACAATGCGATGGAGTTGCCTACGCCTTCGGTGGCGTTATGGGCGAAGGCCATCGTGCCTTCCGCCGTGACATAAGCCAAATCCTCCCGACCATCCTTGTCGAAGTCCCCGGCAATGAGGCGCGCACCAGCCGCCGGTTTCGGCCACCGGCCTAAAGGCTGCCCGGTGAAATTGCGGTTGCCCTGGTTGCGTAGCATAATCGCCTGCCCATCGGCAGGGACGACGAGCAGATCCAGTAAGCCATCATTGTTATAATCCGTGGCCCGTGCTTGACGAGGCCCACCGGCGAGTTTAACATCCTGCGTCGCCGCCGGAGTTGCGCCACGGGCATCGAGATTCCAGACAAAGCGGATCGCATCCTGCATCAGCAAGGCGACATCTAGCCGTCCATCATTGCTGAAGTCACCGACGGCCAAACCGTTCGCCCCGCCACCCGCAGTCAGGCGCGATGCCTCGCGGAAACCAGCAGGACTACCCGCCGCGACGACCAAGGCATCGCCACGCAAAATCAGCAAGTCGCTCAGTTGGTCCCGTTGGATATCGGCAACGGCCACCGCTTTGGCATTGGTCAACTGGCCTGGGACAGGCCCGGTTTTGTAGAGTGCATCCTCCTGCACAAATTGAAGCTTGCCGACGTTGGTCAGGGGTGTCTTGCCGCCACCGACGGCAATGTCGATGTCGCCGTCGGCATCCAAGTCGGCCAGTGCCACGGGGGTTACCGCGCCGGTCAATATGCTCTCATAGTCCTTGCCCTTTGATCCCTCAGGATCGCCGACCAACCCCTTGGCGAGGGACAGCCCGGCCTTGCTGAGGGCAAGAACCCTGGGCCCTTTCTCGTCGAACCATTCCAGCCGTATATCGCGGGTGTCGGCCGGCACCCTGCCTGCAACCAAAAACGCCCCGGTCTTAGCCGGATCCGAACGCAACAAACGCCCATCACCGCAAGCAACGGCAATCGCCTCAGCCACTGCGCCCCCTGCGAGCGTGACATAAGTGTCCGCCGCAACCGCCTTACATCCCGGTTTGCTCTCTGTCACCGTGTAGGCCGGCACGACCGCAATGAACTCAAAGCCCTTCGTGCCATCCTTCGAAATCTCAGGGGCAGCCGGGAGAACTGGCTGGGCCAGCTTGCCCGGATCCTTTTGTTTTTCACGCCGGGAAAACTTTTCTTGCTTCTTCAGGGCGTTGAACTTCGCCAAGGTTTGCTCGGCCAGTTCCTTATTGCCACTGGTCTGATAATACCGATACATCTGGTACAGCGCGGAGGAGTTGTCCGGATCCAGCCCCAAAGCATTCACTAACGATTGGAGAAAAGCCTGATCGTTATGCTCGGACTGGGCAATCAGTGCCAGCTGATAATGCACATAGCCGTCGTCCGGCGCAAGTTCACGGGCGCGCCCCCAACTCTTTTTCGCGGATGCGGTGTCGCCCTCCGAACGGGCGAGCGAACCCGCCAGGTAATGGGCATTCGGAAAGTTCGCGTCCCGTTGCAGGGCCATGGCCAGCCATTTTTTAGTTCCTGCGACATCGTTCTTCTTGTAGTAAACAACAGCGACGTTGAATGCGTCGGCGGCTTGTTTGCTCAGATCAGAGGCATGCTCGAATGCCCGCAAGGCATCGTCGAGCGCAATCCCTGACTCATACTTTGCAACGCCTTCATTGCGCAGGCGTTGCAGTTCTTGGACGGGATCGCTCTGCTGCGGATTCTCCTGAAAGACCGACGCGGCGGTTTTCGCGTTGCTGCCGCTTTCCGTCACAGCCAGTGCCTGCGACCCCAACGCAAGCATCAAGCTCGCAACGATCCCCGTCGAAAGTTTCGAAACGGCTTTTTTCATGGCTTGTGCGCATTGTTTGCTGTACCCGCCACCTTCGATGCCTTATGGGAAGGTTTTGTGTTGTGGTGAGGCGGACGCGCAGGGGTTCCCCCTCCCGTATCTTCCGACGATCTCGCATTGCGCGGTTTCCAAGGGCGCAGAGGCTCGCCCTCGCGCAGGAAATACCGTTGATTGACGGCGACATCTTGGAAACGTTGGCGCTTTCCTGAGAGCCACAGCACATCCAGGTCGTCCACTTTTTTGGCAGTGCCAAGCCCGACATGCACCAACGGTGTGCTCTGCGACTGAAAGCCGTTGCCGGCATTGGTCTCCCGGTAAAACAGGCCACCCGGCGTGTAGGCCGTGACCCGGGCTCCAAACCCGTCACGGTTGCTCTTCGTGCCTTCCAACTCGACGGCGATCTGTGCGCCGGGGTGAGGATAGACGTTTTCGTACATGATCGCTTTCTGGTTCGCGTTGAGCGCGACCATGTCCAAGTCGCCGTCGTTGTCGAGATCGGCCACGATGAGACCGCGCCCGTCCCTGTCATTGTCGACACCATTGGCTGCCGCCACCTCCTCGAAGGAGGAACCACGCAAATTGTGAAACAGAAATTTCTTCTCATAACCGGAGAAACTCATCTCGCCCAGCGGTGGCCAGTTCATGGTATCCGACAAATTGACCTCGCTGTCAAGCATGATAGGCATCAAAATGTCGATGTAGTCTTTTTTGCCACCTGAGATGAAGCCATTCTGCACATAGATATCCTGGAAACCGTCGTTGTCGTAGTCGATGAACTTGGCCCCCCAGCCCCAACGGGTGTCGCAGGTGCCCAACGCCGTCGAGACATCCGCGAAGGTGCCATCGCCATTGTTGCGCCAGAGCATGTTACACTCGTGCAGATAGGGTTCCGTGATGTTGGTGACGTAAATATCGAGGAAACCGTCGTTGTCGAAATCGCCCAGTTCGGCGTTCATCCCCTTTTTAGTGTCCACGCCGATGGCGGCGGTGGACACGTCGGTAAAGGTCCGGTTGCCGTTGTTGTGGTAGACCTTGTCCGGGCCGAAGTCATTGGCGATGTATAGGTCGATCCACCCGTCCTTGTCGAGGTCGCCGGTGCCAATGGCCAGCGTCCACCCTGTGTCGCCCAGCCCCGAGGCCTTGGTGCGATCCACGAAATGGAAGTTCCCCGTATTTTCCATCAGGAAGTTGGTGCCGCCGTTACGGGCCGCCTCCCAACTGTCATGCAGCAGGTTAGTCCGCTTACCGACGTTGGTCAAATCCACGTCCGGGAAGTATGCACCGAAGTAGAGGTCGAGATCCCCGTCCTTGTCATAATCGAAGGCCACCACGGCGACCGGGTTGCGGGGATAGGGCGCATCGGCCAGTGCATCCTCCATCGGCTCGAAACGCTCGCCCTTGACGTTGCGCATAATCAAGCTTTTGCCGAAACGCACGATAATCAGGTCATCCCAGCCGTCTTGGTCCAAGTCGGCGAACAGGCTCATCATCGAGAAATTGGGTTGCTTATTGACATCGGCAACCCCATAGCGAGCTGCCGCCTCCTCAAACTTCATGCCGCCCTTGTTCATGAACAAGGCGTTTGGCACGTCTTTCAGGCTGTTGGTGAGATAGATGTCGAGCAGGCCATCGTTGTTGACATCGCCGACCGACCCGCCCGCGCCCAATGCTGTGAACCAAGGGCCGAGATTGCGTAGTTTCTCGTCCACCGACGGGCCATGGTGGAGAAATGCAAACCCGGCCGACTCGGTGACATCCCGAAACGCGGCGTTGCCCGCCGCTGCTGGCTTACCCTGCGAGGGGGGCTGCTCGACGCGGACGACCCGGTTTAACTCTGGCTTGCTCAGAACGCTGGTCTCGCCATTCGGCCACTGAATTTTCACTTCATCCACCGTCCTCAGCTTGCCTAGCCCGAAGTGCAGCCGTGTGCTAGACCCGCCGGCAAAGCCATTGCCGATGTTCACCTCACGCACCAGCGGCCCCATCGGGGTGGTGATGGTTGCCCGCGACCCAACTGCGTCGGTGTTTGGCGCTCGACCGACCAGTTCCAGTTCCAGCCAAGCGTTATTACTGAGGGTCTGGTTGTGAAACAGGTTCGGGGGGGCTGCGTTGTTCGTCACGAACAAGTCGATGCGTCCGTCGTTGTCAAAATCGCCGGTGAACACGCCCCGTGACTCCGAGGCAATGGCAAGCGGACCCTCTTGGACTCGCTTGAAGCCAGTTCCGCTCTCGTTGGCAAACAGAACTTTGCGCTCCTTCGCGGCGATGCCACGACCCATCAGCGGGGGCCACTTAGAAGCGCTCGATGGATCCTCTCCCTCGTTATTCCACAGAGCGGGCAGTAAGACATCGAGGTAATCCCCCTTGTCGCCTTTTAAGAAGCCGTTGGCGACGTACAAATCGAGGTCGCCGTCATTTTCCAGGTCGAAAAACTTGGCGCCCCAAGCCCAGCCTGTGTCGCAAACGCCCATTTCCTGGCTGATATCGGTGAAGCTGCTGTTGCCGTTGTTGCGCCAAAGCATATTGCACTCATGTAGGAATCCTTCGGTCACATTGGTGACGAAGATGTCCAAAAATCCGTCGCCATCGAAGTCGCCAAATTCCGCGTTCATGCCCTTCTTGGTGTCGATGCCCAAGGCATCGCGGGTAATGTTTTTGAACGTGCCGTCTTTGTTGTTCAGGAACAGGGTGTCTTGCCCATAGTCATTGGCGACGTAAACGTCCTGCCAACCGTCATTGTTGATGTCCGCATGGCCCACCGCCATCGTCCACCCCGTGTCTGCCAAACCCGATCGCGCAGTGGCATCGGTGAAAGTGCCATCACCGTTGTTGCGAAGATAGACGTTACTGCCGCCGTTGCGGGATTTTTCCCAACTGTCGTGCATCACCTTATCGTCGCTGAGGTCGAACATGTTACGGTCGGGGAAATATGCACCTAGATAGAGGTCGACATCGCCGTCCCGATCCGCATCGAACGCAATGGCTGAGAGCGTATTGCGGTGCAGTCCCGCCAGCCCTGACTTCTCCGTGACATCCTGAAAAGTGCCGTCGCCACGGTTGCGCATCAACCGGCTGACGCCCATCTGGAAAACGAACAGGTCTTTCCCCCCGTCGCCGTCGTAATCAAAGAAGATGCCGCCGGCGGACGTGGAATTGGCAGTGTTCATATCGGCGACACCGGCGGTTTTCGCCACGTCGACGAAGCGCATCCCGCCTTCGTTGCGCCACAGGTAATTAGGCTCGCCAGCCTTGGCGTTATTGACGAACAGGTCCAGATCGCCGTCCCCATCGTAGTCGCCGACGGCAGCGCCCGCCGCGCCTGCGGCAACCATGTCCATGATGTGCCCGAGCTTTTCGTCGAAGACCGCCGGGACATGAGGCATCGCGATACCGGCTGCCTTTGCCACATCGACGAATTCCTGGCCTGGGCCTTTGCTGTTTGCCACAGGGGCCTGCTTGGAACTCGCCGCCAGCGCACGGATGCCTTTGCCCCGCTCCAGTATGTACCAGGCATCCGGGGTCGGCGGATCGAAGGATTCGCTGATACCGTCGGGCCAAGTCACGGTCGCCTTGGCGATCTTGTCGGCACGGCCTAGGCCGAAATGCATGCCGAACATGCTCTGCGAATTGAAACCGTTGCCAACCGCCACTTCGCGCAACATCCGTTCGCCGCCCGCCTCAATGCTGACACGCGCGCCGATGGCATACTGATTGGCCGTCCCTTGGCGCAGCACGAAGCCGATCCAGTGGCTGCTGCCGGCTTCGGTCACGTTACGGAATAGCCGCAGCGGCCCGGCGACATTAGTGACAGCCATGTCCACCCGACCGTCCAAGTCGAAATCGGCGATGGCCACGCCGCGTGAATCGCCCGGGTCATCCACGCCGGCTGCGGACCCTTCGGACACAAAGCTGCCGAATTTTTGGTGCAAGAAGACGTTGCGCTCATGGCCGGCCATCGAATAGCCGGCCATGTCCGGCCATTTCGTCGCGTCGCGCAGATCAATGCCCTCCAGGAACACAAAATCGAGAAGCTTGCGCATATAGTCCTCGGGTCCGTCGGAAATGAAGCCGTTAGCCACGTACAGATCCTGCAATCCATCGTTATCGGCATCGAAAAACTTCGCGCCCCAACCCCAGCCGGTATCACACGTGCCGGTCTCGGTGGAGACATCGGAAAACTTAAACGCCCCGTGATTCTCCCAGAGCATATTGCACTCGTGGAGATAGGGTTCGGTCATGTTGGTGACGTAAACGTCCAAGAAACCGTCATTATTGTAATCGGCTATCTCGGCGCTCATGCCCTTCTTCGTATCCACGCCTATCGCAGACTCTGTCACATTGGCGAACTTGCCGTTGCCTAGATTGCGGAAGACGGCATCGGCACCAAAGTCGTTCGCCACATACATATCCTGCCATCCGTCATTGTCGAGGTCGCCATGGCCGACCGCCATGGTCCATCCCTTATCCTCGACCCCCGCAGAGGCCGTCACATCGGTGAAGGTGCCGTTGCCGTTGTTGCGGAACAGATAATTCGGGCCGCCGTTCAGGGAGGACTCCCAACTGTCGAACAGCACTTTAGTGTCAGGCAGGTGATTGAAGTCTTTCTCCGGGAAATAGCCGCCGATGTAAAGGTCAACATCCCCGTCCCGGTCATAATCGAAAGCGACCGCAGCCATCGTGTTCAACAGGTGCGCCAGCCCGGATTCCTTGGCTTTGTCTTCAAAGGCGCGGCCTTCAATGTTGTGGTACAGGCTCAGTTGCCCGAACCGCAGTAGCAATAGGTCAAGCCAACCATCTCCGTCGTAATCGAACCAGATCGCGTGGGCGGAGGTGCCGGTTGCCGCCTTGTTGACATCGGCGAGGCCCAACTTGGGGGCGACATCTTCGAACTGGAAATTGCCTTTGTTGCGGAACAGTGCGTTCGGCGCGTCCTGGCGGCTGGTCACGACATAGATGTCATCCAGCCCGTCGCGGTCGAAGTCACCGACGGCCACGCCGGCCCCGCCCGCAGTCAGCCAAGGCATGAGATTGTGGACGCTGGGATCGAATTGGGCGCGGGCATGGCTGAACACCGCCCCCGCCTTCTGCGCGGCTTCTTCGAAGCGAGGGCCCGCCGTAGCCGTCGGCGCGGCGGCTTTGGCGTCAGTGTTCACGGCCTTGCTTTCCGCCAGCTTCGCCGTCGTCGGAATCGCCGGGGCGACAGGGCCGCTGCCCGGTTCCCCGGTTTTTCTCTCTGCCGGCTTCCATAGCACCATCGTAACCGTGGCTGCGATGACTAGAGTAGCTAATATGCCGATTAAAACCGTTTGTGATTTCCTCATTTACCGCACACTATCTTGATTCCACTTGCATTGAATTCTCGCCGCCGCAGGTCGTTGGCCGGCATGGCGTTTTGTAACATTTTCCAAGTCTCGCAGAGTTCCGCCTCATCGGCGTTGGCTGTCAGCCGATTGATGGTTTGCCGGGCCGGCTCGTCCAGGGTTGAACTCACCGCGTGGCGGCGCGCAACGTCCATGCGTTCGCTGAATGTCTGACGCAGGGCTTTGGCCAACTCGGGGCGTTTGCCGTTAAGATCAATGGCAAGTCGCAGATGGCTAAGTGCGTTGGCGACCGTCAGCAATGCCGCCTGCGCAGGCGTGACCGGAATTTCGGCGTCGAAAAACCGAGTTTGCGCGAACGGTGCGCCGGGCAGTATCACGGAATCGTAAGGGAAGCGACCGATGGCATTCAAGGTTCCATCAAGCTTGCCGTCAAAGTTGGCATCTCCCAATGCCCCCGGCACCACGCCGCCGCTTTCAATACTGCCGGCTCGATCCACGCCACCGGGATTGTGCGCTTCCGTCTGCCGCGAATAGGCCAACACGCGGGGGCTGGTTGAGAAGGTGAATTCTTGGAGTTTTACGATGCCGACAGGAAAGCCCGGATCAATGCCGATATCATCGCGAATCGTCCAATGCCAGCCATCATCCAGGAAAAAATTGACCTTGCCTTTGTTAGGCCCGTCTTGGACGGCGGACAGAAATAAATTGAATCGACCGTTCATCAGACTGACGAAACCGACATCAATGTTTTCATTGGCTTCGGTGCCGTCGGACAGCAAACCATCCACCACCTTGCCCTGTAGTATCTCGCCAGGCAAATTCGGCTCCGCGCTGCGATTGTTGAAGGCCGGGATGAAGCCGGACAGTGTGCCGCCCGGGGCCAGATTCGCCAAGCCACCTGGCTTTAACGGCTGATCGGCTAGGGGGCCGGGACCATACAGTGTGCCACCCGTCAAGGCGACACGGAAAGGCGGCGAGCGATGCTGCCACAGGAAGGCGAGATCGGTGTCAACCGGCTTGTTCGCATCCCGGATGGCACGCACCGCGGCGTGCAACCCGGCATCGGCCAGACTCAAGCGTTCGCGCAGCACCGCAACATAAGGATAGGCCCGCTGGCCTTTTTCCCATATCCGCCGCGCATCGGCAGGTTGATCCTGCAGCGCGTAAGCATCGCCCAAGGCCAGATAGCCCAAGGCATACATATCGTTTTCGTCCTGCTCGGCCGGGGATAGTTGCTCATGTAAGGTGACGGCTTGGATAAGGTACTGCTGCGCCAGCGGGGCTTTGCGGAACCAGTCCGGCCAGTAAAGATTGTTGATGCCACGGATATACCAAGCGACCCAGTGGTCGGCCTTGCGCTTGATGATCTGCTCGACGGCATCCTGTGAGCGCGTGGACAGATGTCCTTGCCGCAGCAAGTCCTTTCCCGCCATCTGATCGACATAGGCAAGGCTAAGATTCAGTAGTACCGCGTCAGTAGGCTTGCGCCCGGCCAGGGCAGCGAGGAAGGATTCCGCGACGGTCTCCTTGCCCTCGGCTTTCAGGCGCAGCCGTAGCGCGTTGAGTGCCGGGACATCCGCCATGGACTCTGCCGAGAGTTCCGCCGCGACGGACTGTGGCTTGGCGCCTTTCGTCAAACGGTCATGCCAAGAAGCAAAGGTTTTGGTATCGGCCTGTGCAATCGCAGCATGAGTAGGGGCGGGTTCCAAACCCGCCCGGTCTTTGCTGACGGCCTGTGCGGTCGTAACACCCAGTAATGTAGCCCCGCAGAACAACAACGAAACGATCCGCTTGGGTGTCTTCATAGAATTTCCTCAACAAGGGTGGGAATAAGCCATTCGGGCATAGTTTGCGGCGCGGAACCTTCCGCAGCCGATGCGAACAAGCGATAGCGGGCCCGCCCCGCCGCGATTTTCACGCCGTCGTGGCTCTGGTTCACTAGGGCCAAGTCGAAAACGCAGAAGGTCGCGCCGACTTCGGCAAGCCGAACTTTGGCCTCTAGGGTATCGCCCGGCATCGCCTCGCCAAGATGGTCGAGATGGAAGGCGGTGGCAAAAAAGCCCCCAGTGCAGGTTCCCATATGGCGCAGGGCTTTGTTGCAGGCCCGCTCGACCAGCGCAGCGGCGTGGGAGAAATAGATGTTGCCGACGAGGTTCGAATGCGTTTCGTCGGTATCCAGCCACAGGGAGGCGATGCCATGCCCGTTCTCAGAACTCGGCTCGTGTCGCCACGGAACCGCCTCGTCGCCATGCGATTCCGGCATCGGACCCAAGGGTGGCGTGAACGGCCCGGCACCGGGTGGCGGTAGCCGTTCATTGATGAAGTGGGCGAAGAATGGCGGGAACGGTTCCACCATGACGTGACCTCCCGGCCCCACGTCAACCCAAGTCAGGCGCTGGATGCCTTGTGCGACGATGCGCCGCGGTGCGCCATCGGGCCCGGTTTCTGCCCACTGGAAGCCGAGTTCGAATGTCGATGGATGGCCGGTCAGCACCCGCTCCAGCCAAACCCAAGCCCGTAGCGACGCATGGAAACGCACAGGGCGGACGATCTGCACCCGTGTGCCGTTGGTGACCATCCCCTTGCCGCCCTCGCTGAAGGCGTGGGCCAGTGCGGTGCGAATCTCGGACATCGCCTCCTCGCGCAGAGTGCCCATCCAAGCGAAGAAGATTGAGGCAGTGGGACTCTTTAGAGGCGGCAACGCTTCCTTAAACGTCATCTCAATGTCACGAGTGTAGTGGGTGACACGCTTGGATATGTTTCGACGCTCAGCCAGACGAACCAACGCGATTGCCGAAGGTCCGGCCAGTGCGAGTTCCAACACCCCGGCGGCGATTACGCCGGCATCGGTTTGGCGGAACACTGGGTCGCCGTCCTGCATGCCGACGAACGAGACTCCGGTATCGGCGGCCCGAGCCTTGATTAATGCCTCGTGGATCGCCCACACTATCGCACCCGCCCGGTCACGGTCATTCATGGCCCCGGTCAGTGTGTGCCATAGGCGGATTCTCGAATCTGGCAGTAGATCGCCCCAGGGTCTATGGCTCCGGCCAACCTGCTGCAAATCGCAGCCAACCCGCCCGCTGCCGCAAACAGTCAACAGCCGGGCTGCGTCGTGGGCGATGGACACTCCCTGCGCCATTCGATCCGGCAACCCAGGCGCGCCGTCCGCTTTCCATAGCAGATCCGCTGGCGCGATGGCTAGCTGCCCCGCGACTTGCGCCGCCGCCGCCGTCCGCCGGGCCTGCTTGTCGCCATCGTCGACAACGCCCAATGCGACGTTCATGTCCGCCACCTCTGGATGTCTCGCCAGCCAATGTGCGAGGGTGGCTTGGTCACAGTCCATTGGATCGAATAGGGCGTGCGCGTCCGGCCGCGTTGCATGGCTCTCGACAATGCTCACGCGATAGCCCTCGTAGCGGGCGACGGCGACACCGTCGGTTGCATTCCAAGCGCGCACTTGGGTTAAATAACCGGTTGCGGTGCGCTCGCTGATTTCGGCCTCGACCAGTGTCGTGCCGGCTTCCCAGGCGGCGGCGTAAAAAACCGCCTCGGCAATGCCAATCGGCAAGCACACATCCTTAGGCACCAGCACCTGCAAGCACTGCAACATGGCATCGAGGAAATAAGAGTCTGGTATCGGTGCGTCAGGCTCGGAACGCTCACGGCGCAGCCGGAAGAGTCCACGGCGGCGCACGTCGTCGGAAAGATCGAGCATCAGCAGAGCTTCGATGCGTTGGAACAAACGGCCCTGAAACAGAATCGCGTCATAGAGATGGGCACCGACTTCGGGCGGAACGGCGCGATAGCCCGCGCCGGGCGCATTGGACATGGGGGGTCGTGGCGTTCCGGGTTCCGGTTTGCCAAGCTGGCAGCGTGCGGAGAAGGCTGGATCCACCCAAGCTACCCCCGGAATGCCGACGCAACCCGTCCAGTCCCCAGTTGCGTTGCGGCGGACATCAAGTTCGATGACCGTATCACCTTGCTGGGCGGCGATGATCGGGCGCGTAATGCGCAGATCCAGGAATCGCGTAACGACACCATCACCCGCCAGCAGACACGCACCAGTGCCTATCGCGGTCAGCGCTTGCACCGTGGCTAATAACAGAGACCCACGGAAGGCGTGGTCGGCCAGCCAGCCATCCCGATCTGGATTTAGCGAGGGGCGGGACACGATTACCACACCGGGTTCGTGCACCACCCGGTCATCGACATACGGCAAGCCGGGGTTCGGGCCTGTGCCTCGCAACTGCCGCCAAGTGGGCAGGCCATGCATAGGCGCGGCGACGACCAGCGGTATCGGAATGCTAACCTGGCCGCAGCATTGCAAGAACCAACGGATGCCATGATCAATCGAAATCGCCGCGACATTCCGTCGCTCCAAAGATTCCAGCACATTAAGCTTGGCACCCATGCCGACATCGGACCAAACACCGTAGGCGGGGCAGGCGATTTGTATCTGCGGATGGGTGAGCTTGATTTCATCCAAGGCGGCGGCCATCGCCTCGTTTGCCAGCGCGTAGCCGCTGTTTCCTTGCATGCCCACGGACCCGATGACGGAACCCAAGGCCACGCAGAGTTTCAGGCCATCGATACCAATGGCCTCCAACAGATTGACTAAGCCACCGACCTTGATGGCATATTCGCGCCGTAACGATGCGAGGTCAGGCTGGGTAGCCAATGCGGGAATATTTACCCCGGCCCCATGTATCAAACCGGCAATGGCCTGCGTCCCCATCCGGTCTGCGCCCCGCTGCAAGGCCGTCCGCACGGAGGACTCATCGGTCACGTCGCACTGCAAATAGACCGCCGACAAGCCTTCGGCGGCGATGCGCATCAAAGTACCCTCGACTTCCTCGCCTGGGGCATCCTCGGGCGAGGTGCCTAGCAGCAGGGCGCGGGCGCGAGTGGCCTGCAACAGCGCGAAGGCGCACTCGGCGGTAATTCCCTTCGCGCCGCCGGAAATCACCACGACATCACCGGCTTGCAAGGGGATTGCGGAGTCCGCCTGGGGTTCCCACAGGTTTAATGCCATGTCCTGGTAGCGGTTCTCAACTGCAACCGGTGCGGGGATGCCGAGGTTGCGAACCGCTCTCACCATGCGCACACCGGGATCGACCTGGGCAAGGGCGACCGGGGCGATATCCGCCGCCGTGTCGGACTCGACCGCGAGAATGGGAAGGTCTGGCATCTCAAGCGAGAGGCTCTGCGCGAAGCCAAACACCGGGGCCATGCCTGGACGCGAGGCGAAAACGACCGACTCGATACCCTCAACGATCTGCGGCCCGAGTCGGGCAAAGAATTCAGTGACCCTGTCGATGGAGGCGCGGCTACCGGGCAGCGCAATCAGTCGCGCTGGCTGGTCGCCGGGAGACCAGGCAGCCGAAATTCCGTCATCGACCCGTACCCCGGCCGTCGCCAGTTGTCCGGCGATGCGCCTAGCGTCTTCGTCTCGCTCGGGCGCAGACAGGATCACCGCCCGTGCGATGGGCATCTGTGTGGTGACAAGCTCCGCGTCCCGCCAGACACGGACATACCCCAGCACGGGCAAATCCTCAGGCAAAGAACCGGATGCGACCGTCAAAGGGGCAGTAGTGCTGTGTTCGCCGGCATCCCCGCGCACGGCGGCGAGGGCGATGCCGTGAATGGGGGTCATACCCAGAGCCAAGTCGTCGGGCAGTTCGATGTCCATAGCGCGAAGCTTGGCACGAACCTCGGCGATTTTGATCGAATCCATGTTAAGGTCACGGGCAAGGCGGGCTTCGGGTGAGATCATATCAAGGTCGTAGCCGGTCTCACGTGCCACGAGTTCACGGATAATGTCTTCGATGCTGGCTGTGGCGGGGATGTCCGCCGCCGGCTCCGCGCCGGGCATAGGGGCGGTGCGTTTGGCGGCATGGCGGTCGGACTCCTCGATCAACGCGGGAGCCAGGCCCCTGCTGCGGGAGCAGGGGTTCTTAATGAACTTGCGTTCGCTGGCCTGGACGAAGGGACGCCAGTAACGGTCTGCGTAGAAAGCTCCCCAGTCGAACAACGCACCGGCCACGAAAAGCTGGCCCACCCCTAAGCAGAACTGGGCATCGGCATCCCCCGTGCTGGGTTCCAACGCACACACCGGCACGGCATTGCCCAAGGTCTTACGCGCCAGCCCGGCCAGCACCGTGCCGGGACCGGCCTCAACGAGGATGTCGCAGGACGCGGCGAGTGCTGCGACCATTTCACGAAAGCGCACCGGTGCCATGATCTGCGCTGCGATATAGGCAAATGGATCAAACTGGGCAGGCGCAAGCCCACCTTGGACGACGGAAAAGAAAGGCACACGGACACCCCGTTCCTCGCTGCGGACATTGGCAAGCAGCCCGAGTGCCTCGGCAGTGGCGGCCATGTGGTCGGAGTGGAATGCCTTGGATACATTTAGCGTTACCGCATCGATCTTGCCTTTGGCGGCGAGACCGGCAATCGCGGCAAGGGCTTCAGGATCGCCTGCCACCACGGTTTGACCTGGCGCGTTGTCGTTGGCGACGACGGCGTAGCCTGCGGCCGCCGCAATCATCTCTTGGGCCATCCCCACATCGCACTTCAGTGCCACCATTCCGCCCGGAGGGGTGATGCCCTCGGCGGCACAGGACTCGGCGCGGATGCGGATGATTTCAATGGACTCTGCTTCCGACAGCATGCCTGCCACCACTAATGCTGCGATTTCACCCAAGCTATGCCCGGCCACAGCGCACGGGGTGATGCCCACTTCGCGCAGCCATTGAATCCATTGCAGACTGGTCATCACGATGGCAGGTTGGGCGATGCGGGTGTCACGCAGTGCCGCGTCCCAACGGGCCGTCACCTCGGGGGTGTCCGCCCGCTCGGTCGGGAGGTCGATGAACCCGGACAGCCCCTCGGATCCCAAGGAGGCGAACTGTGTGTCCCACAGGGCGCGTCTGGCGGCGGCCCAGCCCGCACGTTTGGCTAGGGTGCAGCCCATGCCGACGAACTGGGATCCTTGACCAGGAATCAAATAACCGATGCGCAACTGTGGGTTCGCCCGGCCGAGCAGTGTGCCGGGAGGCGCTAACCGCATTTTGTCCCCAGCACCCATAGTAGGGGCGGGTTCGGAACCCGCCCCTACGAGCACCTGCGCCAGCGACGCAAGCCGGTCGCGCAACTCATCGACGGTCCCCGCAACCACCGCCATGCGGACTGTGGCGGCTTTGTCGCGAAAGGCACAGGCAGCGGCCAAGTCCACCATCTCACCCTCAGCCATGCCATTGGATAGCCGCAGTAGTTCCTCCACGCGATCCAGCAGGCCGGGAACATTGTCGGCACTGGCAATGAACAGTTCGGCACTCTGAGCCGAAGCGAGGAGCCATTCAGCATCTCGCGTGTCCATGCCGCGCTTAAGGATTCCCTCACTGGTGACCGCGACATGGCAGTTGATGCCGCCGAAGCCGGCACCGGAAACGCCCGCGCGCAGCCCCGTCTCCGGTGCTACGCAGCCTCCCTGTGAGAGGGGATAGATGTGCGCACCCGGGGTATCAAAGGCATCGGCTGGTGTCTGGAATCCCGCCATCGGTGCAAGTACGCGCTGGTTGACGGAGAGGACGGCCTTGATGAGACCTGCCGCCCCGGCGGCGGCCTTGGTATGCCCAAGTAGGGTTTTTATCGAGGTGATGCCGGTGCGGCGCAAGTCCGAACGGTCGTCGCCACGCGTGGCAGCCAAGAAGCCAAGTAGTTCCTGCCGATCCCCGGCTGGCGTGCCGGTCCCGTGGCCCTCGATGAAGTCGAGGCTGTCGGCGGCGAAACCGCTACGCTCGTAACAACGCCGCATGGCCAAGGCTTGGCCACTCGCCTTCGGTGCTGTGATGCCGCCCGAGCCGTCCGAAGAAATGCCCCAGCCCGCTATCCGCGCCCACGGCTTAAGCCCGTGCCGCCTCACTTCCGGTCCGCGCATGAGAACCAACATGCCGCAGCCTTCGCCGGGAAGAAAGCCGGAACAGTCTTTGTCGTATACGCGCATCGGCCCGGTAGTCAAAGCCCCGGTGCGCGCAAAACCGACCATCTCAAGGGGGTCGAGGCTAATGTCAACGCCTCCCGCCACCGCCATGTCTAGGCGTCCGGCTTCCAAAGCCTCGCATGCGGCGCTCACTGCCAACAGTGACGACGCGCAGGCTCCGTCGATGACGTAGCCACCGCCGTTGAAGTCGAGTACGTTGCAGATACGCCCCGCGATGACGTTGGAAAGCGCACCCGCCAGCGTGTCTTCGTTAGGGACCGGAAAGGCACCTTTGAAGCTCTGCTCAATCTCCCCGATGAGCGCGGCAAGCTCCGAATCACGCAGGCCCGCCCGTGCGGCCCCGTCTGCAACCGCTTGGCGTACATAGGGCCAGCGCAAGCGCAGAAGGTTTGCCCGCGACACTTCCCCGGTAAGGGAATTGCCCAGGATGACCCCGCAGCGGTCACGCCCGGCTGCGTCGAGATCCACGCCACTTTCTTTGATCGCCTTCATTGCGGTCGTGAGCGCGAGCCAATGAACCGGATCGGTCGCCTCAAAAGTCGCCTTGGGAACCCGGTGGGCCTTCCAATCGAATTCGAATCCATCAATGACCGCAGCACACCTGACGTAGGTCTTGTCATGATCGTCGCGGCTTGTGGAGCCATACTCGTTCAATTGCAACCGTTGCTGCGGAAACTCCCTGAAACCACGACGGCGCGTCAAGGCAGTTTCCCAAAACTCCGTAAGATCTTTGGCACCCGCGTAGACGGTTGCCATGCCAACAATGTAGATTTCTACGCTCACGATATGTGCTCGTTTTTCAATAGCTGTCCAGCATAGGGTTGGTACGGCGGCGTGGTGATATTCACTCTATAGTACAGTGTTTTCAACATCAATATAGTTATTTGATTAATTTCATAAAATTTCAAAAATTCCATCGCCGCCATTGATGGTTGTACTGCTATATAATGGTGAAGTTACTGAGGTAGGCAATGTCATATAGGCCGCCGCTGATCGCTGAGATACTGGCTGTGGCGGTTGGCGTTGGCCCAACCAGTTGAACGGTCCCCGAACTGCCAATGAACGTAGCTTCCTGCAGTTGCATGTTGAACATACCCGTCTCGGTGTCGCTAGTGCGCACTGGGTATTCGACTACGAAACTGTTGTTGGCGTTAAACGTCGCGGTGGCATCCACGGGGCTTCCCGTCGAATCTAACAAGTTGCAGAGAGAGTGGCGTCATAGGTCTCAAAAGTATTGCCACCGGAGGTGACGGAGCTTTGCCCTGAGAAGTTATTGATGTAAAAATTATTAGCGTAGAGGGTGATGCCACCGGGACCGACTCCAGGAACTGGCACGAGGACTCCGCCGCCGGCTTGCAGATCGACGGTACTGCCCAAGAACGGGCCGGGCGTATTGGAAATGAAACCGGCATTGGCAACATTCGATGCTGTCGAGAGGACAACTGCGGCAAGCACCGTGCGGGTCGGTGTGGAAAGGGAATGAATCACCACAATAATATCTCCAAACTTCAGTTTGATCAAAGTCCGTTAGCTAGATTCACATCCCTGTGTTCTGGATACCGGCAATTCATGCCGGTATGACGGCTTAATTCAAATAAGCGTTCACTCCCCCTAGTTTTAGTGGGTGTCTCGTCCGCTGAAATGGCGGCCAAGATGGCCTCGCTCCCAGGAAAGGGCAGGGGCGTGAACGCTTACCACTATCCTGTAGATCGGATAGGACTCTGCTATAACTATAGCATAGTTGCAATT
>SESE01000091.1_pt1 | contig 38276 bp, 30 predicted proteins | sample 3171371 | NCBI WGS metagenome assembly SESE01 (sample SAMN06051881, study PRJNA518727) | freshwater metagenome | biome: subpolar coniferous forest; feature: holomictic lake; material: water; isolation source: holomictic Lake 442, 13 m depth | place: Canada: near Kenora, Ontario | collected... | reverse complement strand
TTGTCCAGTTCGATCGCCAGATCAAGCTCGGTGAGCAGCGCTTTTCGAGCCTTTAGCTTGGTCTTTCCATGTGCTTTTAAATTTATTCTCTTAAGTTGTTGCGCCATGCTATTGGCGGCGTTCATCAGTTCTTCCGCTGGCACCACCTCATCGAGAAAACCTGCATCTCTTGCACTTTGAGGAGTGAACATCTCAGCGTTGATGACCGATCGCTGAAAAGCTGACTTACGAAGCCGATCACGCGCCAGCGCAATTCCAACGTGGTGCATGGTCATGCCAATCCTGACTTCATTGAGCCCAATCGTGAATGGGCCATCAACGCCAACTCGGTAATCAGCACTCAGCAACAAAAATGCGCCTTTTGCGACAGCATGCCCCGAGCAGGCCACAATGATCGGATAGGGGAAAGACAGCATGCGCCGAGCCAGCATACTTCCTGCGGTCACCAGCGCGATTGCATTTTCTGGTGAAGAAGTCATGATTTTGAGGTCGTAGCCGCCCGAAAGTATGCCCGGTTGTCCGGTGACGATGACAATTGCGGCATCTTGTTCTGCGCGATCCAGTGCCTGATGGAAGCTCGCGATCACATCAGGAGAAATGGCATTTGCCTTGCCGTTGGATAGGGTCAGTGTGGCGACGCCATCATCGATTTGGTAGGACAAGAGTTCAGACACAATTAATTCCTTGCAACATGTAAAAGAAACGCAACATTGGGTGGCTCCATCGTACCCGGCAAATTACGTGACCTCGCGCCCGATGCGACACCTTGCGGTCAATCCAGTCGATTAGCTCTGCGGTCAAATCAAACCGACCCAGCCGTCGTCGTGGCGCACGAACGTTTCCTGAATACTTAGCTGCAGAGCGGCGTCCAGCGGACCCTGCGCCAGCGTTATCGTATTGCTCTTGAAATGGTCAATCTTGCCGGTACCCACGATGCAACTGGTAACCCCCGGCAGATAGGCGCAAAAGCGCAGTGCCAGGTCGTTCCAGCTCAAGCCTTGCGGGTCGAGGTCCATGGTCTTCCAGCGGTCCCAGTAGTGCGCTTCGCAATAGCTGTCGGGACGCTGGTTGCTGTTCCAGACGGCGCCGGCCAGCGGGCGCTTGGCAATCACACCTATGCCATTTCCTTTTAGTTGACTCAGGCGCGCCGGAATGGACTGTTGATTGCAGATGTTGATGGAGGTCTGTACCGCGCCGAAGCGCCCACAGGCAATACTCCAGTCCAGCTCGGCGTTATCGCCTGAATAAGCGACCACCCGCAGCTTGCCGGCGCGGGCACAGTCCTCCAGCGCGGTGATGACCTCGCCTTGCTCAAGGACGGGCAAGGGGCAGGAGTGCAGGTGTGCAATGTCCAGGTAGTCGCAACGCATACGCGCCAGCGCGGCCTCCACGCCAGCCACGATGCAGGCGTAGGTCCAGTCCGGCACGCCGGCAATGCCGTAGCCGACCTTGGTTGACAACACATATTCGTGGCGCCGATGCGCCAGATGCCGGCCGATGCGCTCCTCCGAGAGCCCATAGCCGCGTGCGGTGTCGATCAGGTTGACCCCCAGGTCCAGCACTTCGTTGAGCAGGCGACCTGCGTCGGTTTCGCTGACGCGCTGGTCGTTCAGATGCATGGCACCAAAGCCCAGCGGTGTGACGCTCAGGCCGGTGTTGCCAAAAGCTCTTGTTTGCATGGTTTGATCGGGTAGTGCGTCAAGGCTCAAGGACTGATCAGCAGCGTGCCGAACAGTGCCGGAATGTTGAATGTCAGTTTGCCCTTGATCGCCTGAATGCTGGTGCCGGTTATGGCATCGGTGAACGAAGCAACCTTGAAGTTTTCAGGCAGTTCTAGCGTCACGCTTCTGGGGAGCTGGGCGTTGTTGGTAGCGCTGATCGCGACCTTGTCACCCAGTTGCCTGCCCAGCACGATGACATGCGTATCGAGCAGCAGCGGCGCCCCGATCGAACCACGGCGAAGCACCGGGTTATCGTTACGCAGTTTGATCAGGCGTTTGACCTCCGCCAGCAATTCGGTGTCGGGCTGACCACCCTGGTCGGCCCAGGGATAGGGTGCGCGGTTGTAGGGATCGTCGCCGCCGGTCACGCCGACCTCGTCGCCGTAATAGACAGCGGGTGCGCCGGGGAAAGTCATCTGAAAGAACATGGCAAGTTTCAGACGCTGTTTGGCGTCGGCAATGACGCTGGCGTCTGCCTTGTCCTCACGCCAACCCAGGTAGTGCAGGCTGCGCGCCTGGTCGTGCGTCGAGAGCAGGTTCATCAATGCATAAAAGGCCTGGGGCGGATAGGCCTCACGCATCAACTCGATGTTGCGATACAACTCGCTGGCCTTGCCGCCAGCCGCGTATTCGAGCGCCGTGTTGCGAAAGATGTAGTTCATCGTCGAATCGAACATGTCGCCGAGGAAATATTTGGAGGCGTCGAACCAGGTCTCGGCCACCGTCAGGGCGTCAGGGCGGTGCTGCCTGATGGCGCTGCGCCACTCGCGCCAGAAGTCATCCGGCACCCAGGGTGCGACGTCCATGCGCCAACCAGCGGCGCCGCGGTCCAGCCAGAGTTTCATCACCGAGTCAGGGTCGCCGTAGGCGTATCGGCGAAACGCCGGTGAGGCCTTGTTTAGCTCGGGCAGGTCGGTCACACCAACCCAGCCTTTGTACTGCTTGTTCGGTTCCGCTTGACTGGCGTCGAAGGTGTACCAGTTGGAGTAAGGTGAATCGGCGCGAATCTTGCCGCCCTCGAATGCGCCGTTTGAGTGGTGGTTGCCAAAGCGGTCAAAGTAGATGGAGTCACTGCCAGTGTGGTTCAAGCTGGTGTCGGTGATGACGCGGATGCCACGCTTTGCTGCTTCTTTCGTGAGCAGAACAAAGTCCTCGTTGCTACCGAACGCCGGGTCGATGTTTTTGTAGTCGGCCGTGTCGTACTTGTGGTTGCTGGCAGCCTTGAATACCGGTGTCATGTAAATCGTGTTGGCGCCCAGGTCCAAGATGTAGTCGAGCTTGTCGATAATGCCCTTCAAGTCGCCGCCGAAGAAGTCGTTGTTGTAGACATTGTCAGAGCCATCCCCGCTACCTGGCTTCCACGGTTTGTCGAGCCAGTTCTGGTGCAATTCGACGGTTGTGTTGTGGTACCGGGCGACGCCAGGCTGCGGGTCGTTGCGTGGGTCGCCATTGCGAAAACGCTCCGGAAAGATGTAGTAGTAAACGATGTCGGGTGCCCAGTCCGGCACTTTGAAATCGGCCGCGTAAATGGTCTGGCGAAAGCGCCGGATGGTTCCGGTTGAGGTCGGTTTGTCAGCCACTTCGCCAACACCGCCGGAACCTTTTTCGCGCGTCCAGAACACCGGGTCATGGTTGTTCTGGTAGACAAATATCTTGCCTTCAATTTCAGCTTCGAACCAGTAGCCGTAAACGCTGACATCGGTGAACCGGTAGCGGGTGCTCCAGCGCTCTAGCGCGCCGCGTGTGCTGCTTGTCATCGCCTGCCGTGCTACTTCGGTGTAGGCCAGCAGCTCCTGATTGCCTTCCAGCTTACGCTTCTCGACCACCAGCGTGAGTTTGCTGACGCCCGGCAGTGCGCTGACGCCAAAATCAAACGTGCTGCCGGCGGCTCTGGCGCCGAACGGCGACTTGTCGGCGGCAGCGCGCGAGTCGAAGCGCAGGCTCAGGGCGACCGGGTTGGTGACGCGGCGGGCGCTGGGGTCGGCAAAAGTCTTGGCGCCAATGCCGAGCTGCGGCCGGCCACCGGGGAAAGCCAGCCTGATCGTGTGTTCACCAGTGAAAGTGTGCGACAGATTGCCCGTGCCGCCAGCTACCAGCTCCGCGTTGCTGGCGCTGCCGAAGCTGCTGGCATCCTGCCAGGAAGCATCGGCGATCTTGAATTCATGCCGCGCTGGCAGGTTCACGTTCAGGTAGTAAGCATCACAGCTGTACTGGAACGCAAAATTGTCAAGCGCTGCCCAGTTGTTCATGCTGCCGCGCAGGTAGAGTGTGGTCTGACCCAGCGGCGCGTCAGCCGGGCAGGTTTCGATGCGCAGGGCGGGGTTGCTGTTGGAGGTGTCCATGGTCATGGTGAAGCGATGCGCGCCATTGAAAAGCTGTTGAAGTTCGGGGCCCTTGATGGTCAATTGTTCCGCTGCTTGGCCGCGACCAAAGTCGGCATCAGCCGACCAGCCCTCGTCAGCGAGCTTGAATGTGTGTTGTCCAAGGATGCGGGTGACAAGTTCATACCGGTTGCAGGCCCAGGTGAATTTCTGGGCGTCTGCCGCGTTCCAACTGTTAAAGCTGCCACGCAGGTACAGCGTGCGAGCGCCCAAAGGGTCAGGTCGACAGGCAGTCTCGGTGTCGGCGGGTGCGGCGTGCGTTTCGCTCTGGGCTAGCAGCAGGGCAGCGCAGCAGGCCAACAGAACCCGGTTCACCCCTTCACACCACCAGAGGTCAAACCCGACACAATCCAGCGCTGGGCGGCCAGAAAAACCAGCGTGATGGGCAGGCCCGACAGCACAGCCGCCGCCGCAAAGTCACCCCACAGGTACTTCTGTTCATAGAGGTAGTACTTGGAGCCGACCGCGAGTGTCAGATTGGGCTCTTCACGCAGCAGAATCGAAGCCACCGGGTATTCGATGATGGTGCCGATAAAGGCCAGCACAAACACCACCATCAGGATCGGCACCGACATCGGCAGCAGCACCAGGCGGAAAGCTTGCCAGTGCGTGGCGCCGTCCACCTTGGCGCATTCCTCGATCTCTGTCGGTATCGTTTCAAAGTAACCCTTGATGGTCCAGATGTGCATCGCCACGCCACCCAGGTAGGCGACGATCAGGCCGGCGTGGGTTTCGATACCCAGCCACGGAATGTAGGAGCCCAGCCCTTCGAAGATGGCATAGATGGCAACCAGTGCCACCGCCACCGGGAACATCTGCAGCAGCAACATGCTGTTGAGGATGGTGCTTTTGTGGGCGAACTTCATGCGCGCGAAGGCGTAGGCGGCGGTGGTGGAGATGGCCACGATCAGCAGCGCCGAAATGCTGGCGATCTTGATCGAGTTCCACAACCACAGCAGCACCGGAAACGGCGGTGTGACCAGGGTGCCGTCGGACGTCGTATAGGCAAAGCCCAAGGCCAGCCTCCAGTGCTCCAGGCTGATTTCGGTCGGGATCAGCGAGCCGGTCGAGAAGTTGCCCGGCCGCAGCGAGATCGAGATCACTGACAGCAGCGGGAACAGGGTGACAGCGATCAGCAGCCACAGCCCGACGTGGGCGGCTGTGATGCGCCAGCGCTGGCTCTTTCCGGTCACGATGGCCATGGCGTCAATTCCTCTTTAAGTCGTTTAACTTGCTCAACTTCAGGTTGGCCAGCGACAGCAAGGCCACCATCAAAAAGATCAGGGTCGAGATGGCTGCGGCCAGGCCAAAATTGGCGCCGGCATCGGTGAACGCGATGCGGTAGGTGTAGGACACCAGAATGTCCGTGGTGCCGGCCGGCAACTTGGTGTTCAGGTAGTCGGGCCGGCCGTCGGTCAGCAGCGAGATCAGCACGAAGTTGTTGAAGTTGAAGGCAAAGGCCGAGATCAGCAGCGGCGTCAGCGGCCGCGCAATCAGTGGCACGGTGATCTTGAAGAAGTTGGTCAGCGGCTTGGCGCCGGCAATGGCAGACGCCTCGTACAGGTCGGCCGGAATGGCCTTGATCAAACCGGTGCACAACACCATGATGTAGGGGTAGCCAAGCCAGGTGTTGACCAGCAGCAGCATGGCCTTGGCGAGAGTCGGATCGGCGAACCAGGCCGGACGAATGCCGAAGACGGCGTCCAGGATGGCGTTGATTTCACCAAAGTTCTGGTTGAAGAGGCCTTTGAAAACCAGGATCGAGATGAAACCGGGCACGGCGTAGGGCAGAAACAGCAGGGTCCGGTACAAGGTTCGGTAACGCAAGGCCTCCCAGTTCAGCAACACGGCCAGTGTCATGCCCAGTGCGGTGGAAAACAGCACGGTGAGGCCGGCAAAGACAACTGTCCAGATGAAAATCGAGATGAACGGCCCCCGCATGTCGGCGTCGAACAGCATGCGTGTGTAGTTGGCCCAGCCGATGCTGACCGGGAAACCTGGCTGGACTCGTTCACCTTGTGGGTTTTCGAAAAAGCCGGTCGCCTGGTTGGGCCGGTACAGCGTACCGGTCGCCAGTTGCGTGAGCGAACCATCGGCATTGTTTTGCCACAGCGGCTCGATGGTGCCGAATTCATGCACACCGGCATAGCTCAGCACTCGGTGATCGGGCAACTCAAGTTTCAGACTCATCAGTGCATCGCGGTAAGCCAGTACCTCGCGCAGCGGCAGCGGGGCTGCCAGCATCGCGCTGTTGTCCGGCAGGGTCTGCATTGGCACCGCTTTGCGCTCGGCACCGGCACTGTCCAGCGACAGCGGCGGCGAGAGGAAGCGCGCACCGGTGGCGCCTTGTGGTGGTGTCAACAGCAGTCGCAAGGCAGAGCCCTCGGCATGCAAGGTGAAGTTCAGCGCCTGATCCTCGTCGACCGTGGCCTGGTCAAGCAGGTAAGCGCGCGAGCGCTCAAGTCCCAACAGGTTGCTGGCCGAATAATTCGTGAAGCCGATCTGCACCGTGTACAGCAACGGAAAGGCTATAAACACCAGCATGCCGGCGACGCCCGGGAACAGGTAACGCCAGGCCAGCGTGCGTGCCGAGGCGTATACGTACAAGGCCAGGGCGCCAAAAGTCAGCACCGCCACCGCCGACAGAGCTTGGCCCGCCGTGTAGATGCCAAACACCAGCCAGAGCAATCCTAGTGTCAGCAAGGCCAGCAGCGGCCACTTGAGCCAGTGATGCGTGTGTTTCATTTCATTTCACCTGCATGCGCGCGGCGGCACCGTCCAGCGCATCCCTGGGCGACTGACGCCCGTTGGTGACGGCTTCCAGCGCGGCGTCCATGGCCGGAAAGAAGCGGCCGGTTTCCGGAATGTTGGGAATCGGCTCGCCGGCCAGCGCGTTGGCCATGGTGGCCCGGATGTTGGGGTCGGCCGACAATTCCCGAAAATACGCCTTGTTGGCCGGTGTGCCCAGTGACACATCAGCCGAGATGATTTTGAGACTATCGACGCGCAGCAGGTGGTTTTCGATGAACTCGCGCGCGATGTCTTTCACCTTGCTGGGCGACGAGATCATGCAGCCGAGCACGCCGACAAACGGTTTGGACGCGTGGCCGCCGATGCTGGGGATGGGGGCGACGCCAAAGTCGATGTTGCTCTTGCGCAGGTTGTCCCAGGCCCAGGGTCCGCTGATCATGGTAGCGATCTGGCCGCGGTTGAAGGCGCTCTCCATCTCGGCATAGCGCGCACCCTTGGGCATGTGGCCGTCCTGAATCAGGCGCGCCAGCATCTCCACACCCTGCAATGCGCCGGGTGCGTTGACGCCTACCACCTTAGGGTCCAGATCGCCTTGCGCGGTGCGCCCGAAGATGAAGCCGCCGGGTCCAGCCAGCAGTGGCCAAGTGAAGAACGACTTGTTGTAGTCCCACATGATGGCGTGTCGGCCTTGCGCTGAAAGGGTCTTGTCGAGTGCGATCACTTCCTCAAAACTGGCCGGTGGCGTCTTCACTATCGCCTTGTTGTAGATGAGTCCGATGGCCTCGATTGACAGGGGATAGCCCCAGACCTTGCCCTGGTAGGTGAAGGCCGACCAGGCCGATGCCTCGATCTCGTCGCGAATGCGTCGCGGTGGCTTGATCGGCACGATGAGTCCCGACTTGGCCCACTCGCCAGCGCGGTCGTGCGGCCAGCAGAAGATGTCGGGGCCTTTACCGGCTCCGGCGGCGGACTGGAACTTGTCGGGCGCCCCCTCCGGGTGTTGCACGATCACCTCGACGCCCGAGACCTTGCTGAACGCGTCCCCCACTTGTTGCAGTCCCTTGTAACCCTTGTCGCCATTGATCCAGACCAACAGGTGCGGCGTCGTGCTGCTGAAGCTGGTTGTAGGCAATATCGCGGCGCCAGCAACGGCCAGTGACGCCAGCGTGATCCTGACGATCCCCACCTCACGCGGCACGGCGCTGCTCCGATGTTGAATGACGGCGAAAGGCTCGTCCCTGGGCATCGAAAAGGTAAGCCCATTCCGGCGGCACACCCAGCAGCAACGCGTCACCGCCGCGAACCCGCGTCTGTGCATCGATGGCGGCGGTCAGTACCTCGGTGCTGCCGGGGTTGCTGCAATAGGCATAAGTGATGCTACCCAGTGACTCGACAAAAGTCACCTGGGTCCGCAACGCGTTGTCGGCCACCCCGGTACGCAGGTGTTCTGGGCGCACGCCCAATTTCACTTTGTCGCCAATGCGCGCGCTCGATGCGTCAACATTGCAGCGGATCACTTCACCGCCCAGCAGTTGTATGGTGGTGCTCTCAAGGCTGGTCTGCATGACTTCGCCGTCGATCAGATTCATGCCTGGAGACCCAATGAAACAGGCCACAAAAAGGTTGTCGGGGTATTCGTACAGCGTCAGCGGCGAGCCGACCTGCTCAATGCGTCCTGCCGACAGCACGACGATGCGGTCGGCCAGCGTCATGGCTTCGACCTGGTCGTGCGTGACATAGACCATGGTGGTCTTGAACTCTTCGTGCAACTTGGCAAATTCATAGCGCATGCGCACGCGCAGTGCGGTGTCCAGATTCGACAAGGGTTCGTCAAACAGGAACACTTCTGGTTTGCGTACGATGGCACGACCGATGGCTACCCGTTGGCGCTGCCCGCCCGACAAGTCCTTGGGTTTGCGCGACAACAGATGGTCGATATTGAGGATTTTGGCGGCCTGGTGAACGGCGCGATCGATCTCCTCCTTTTGTGCGCCGGCGAGTTTGAGCCCGAAGGCCATGTTGTCGTACAGGTCCATGTGCGGATAGAGTGCATAAGACTGGAACACCATGGCGATGCCGCGTTCCGATGGCGGCACATCATTGACACGTTTGCCGCCGATCTCCAACTCGCCTTGCGTGATGTCTTCCAGTCCGGCTATGACACGTAACAAGGTCGATTTTCCGCAACCGGATGGGCCGACGAAGACCATGAACTCACCGTCGCGAATCTCCAAGTCAACCTGGTTCAGGATCAGGTTGCTGCCGAACGATTTGCTGACTTTTGAAAGCTTGACATCCGCCATAGTTCACCTCTGCGCTCACACGATGGAGGTGAGGCGCTTGTCTCTTGTTGGAAATCGAAGTGGCTCGCTGGAAGCTTGGGTCACCTCGACGTGCCAATCAGGGTGACTGACACTAAATTTTAGTTAAGTATACAGTTAATGTATGTAGTATTACAACGGAAAAGTCAGGCATGGCTTGAACTGAATTGCATTCAAATTTGTTGTTACCATAGTCGTCATGATTTATTCAATGTAATTTAACTACATTGACCACATAGTTTTCATCATGAACTTCGAATCTTCACTGGTATCTGATCGAGACACCCTTTTGCGCGCCGTGGCGACGGCGCCGGCAATGCACGCTCTGCTGGCGCAGCGTTGGGCGCGCACCCAGTCAAAGGACAGTAATCTGGTGGGTAGCGGTACCGTGCGTCGGGTGCATTACCTGTCGATGGAATTCCTGATGGGCCGCGCGTTGGGCAACGCGCTGGCGGCGCTCGGTTTGGAGGGCGACGCCCGGCGGCAGCTCGCCGCCAGCGGCTTGCAGTTGTCGGAAGTGCTGGAACTTGAGAACGACGCGGCGCTGGGCAATGGTGGCCTGGGTCGACTGGCGGCTTGTTTTTTGGATGCTTTCGCCGAGTTGGGTCTGCCGTCGTTTGGTTATGGCTTGCGTTACCAGTACGGCATGTTTGCCCAGCAAATTCTGGATGGCCGGCAGATCGAATCACCGGACGACTGGATGCGCTGGGGTAACAATTGGGAAGTATTTCGACCTGAGGTGCGCTACGCCGTCGGATTTGGTGGCCACGTGGAGGGTAACGGCAGCGGACGACATTGGGTGCCTGCTGAAAGAATCATTGCGCAGGCCTACGACTTTATTGTGCCGGCACATAACAGTGAGCGTGTCTCCACGTTACGGCAGTGGCATGCCAGCGCCGAACGTGCCATTGATTTCGCCGCCTTTTGTCGTGGCGAGTATCTGGCGGCGTCCAGCCACCGCGTTGCTGCCGATGTCCTGAATTGGGTTCTCTACCCGGATGACAGCACGGTTGCCGGACGCGAATTGCGTTTGAAGCAGGAAGCGTTTCTGGTCAGCGCCTCGCTGCAGGATGTCTTGGCGCGTCACCTGCGCGAAGGGCGCGGACTGACGCAACTGGGACGCGCCAACGCCATCCACCTGAATGACACCCATCCGGCACTGGCACCGGCCGAGTTGATGCGCTTGTTGCTGGACCAGCATGGACTGGAATGGGACGCCGCCTGGACCGTCACGCACGAGGCCGTCTCCTATACCAACCATACCTTGATGCCAGAGGCACTGGAGACCTGGCCGGTGCGCATGTTCGAAGCCTTGTTGCCGCGCCACCTGGAAATCATTCGCGAGATCAATCGCCGTTTTCTGGAACTGGTGCGCTCGCGCTTCCCGGGTGACGAAGCAATGGTGAAGCGGGTTTCGGTCATTGATGAAGCCAGCGACGGGCGCATTCACATGGCGGCCCTGGCGATCGTTGCATCGCACAAGGTCAACGGTGTCTCGGCCTTGCACTCGGACTTGATGGTGCAGACCATTTTTTCGGATTTCGCAAAATTGTTTCCGGGACGATTCCACAACGTCACCAATGGGGTCACGCCGCGACGCTGGTTGATGCAGGCCAACCCGGAACTCTCAAACCTGATTGATGGGCGAATTGGCAAGAGCTGGCGCCAGGATCTAGGCCAGTTGTCCGCACTCAAGGCCCTGGCGGCCGACGCGCCATTGGGGCATGACTTCAGGCTGGCCAAGCAGCACAACAAAGAGCGTTTGGCGGCCCTGATAGATACGCGCCTGGGCATCAAGGTGGACCCCGCCAGCCTGTTCGACGTGCAGGTCAAACGCATCCATGAATACAAGCGCCAATTGCTCAACGTGTTGCAGGTTGTTGCCCGTTATCAGGCCATTATTGACAAGCCGGACGCGCACTGGACACCGCGTACCGTCGTCATTGCCGGCAAAGCGGCGTCGGCTTATCACATGGCCAAGCTGATCATTCAGTTGACACATGACGTTGCCGCGGTGGTCAACACTGACCCGCGCGTGGCGGATCGCTTGAAACTTGTATTCATACCCAATTACGGCGTCAGTCTGGCCGAAGTGATTATTCCGGCGGCTGACCTGAGTGAACAGATTTCAACTGCCGGAACCGAGGCCTCTGGCACTGGCAACATGAAATTTGCCATGAATGGCGCGCTGACCATCGGCACCTGGGATGGCGCCAACATCGAGATGGCGCAGGCGATGGGGCAGGAAAACATGTTTGTCTTTGGTCTGCGTACCGAAGAGGTGCAAAAGATCAAGGCGCAGGGTTACCGGCCGCGCGATTACATCGAAGCCAATGCACAGCTCAAGCGCGTACTCTATGCCATCATGGCGGGCGACTTCTCCCATGGCGACACGCAACGCTATCATTCTCTGACCGACAATCTGTTCGATCATGACCCCTATTTACTGATGGCAGACTTTGCGGCCTATGTGGCGGCGCAGGCGCAAGTAGATGCCTTGTTTGACTCGCCCGCAGAGTGGGCTCAGCGCGCTTTGCTCAATGTGGCAGCTATGGGCAGTTTTTCGGTGGACCGCACCATTCGCGAGTACATTGAGCGCGTTTGGTCGTTGCCAGCGCGCCACTGAGGAGGTTGCCGTCACAATGATGGACAACGTTTAAATTTCAAGGATCCGGATGATTTCCGATGCAGATGCTCAGGCGCTGGCAGGTGCTTGCCATCCCGACCCGTTTGCGGTGCTGGGGTTGCATGTCGACGCGCTTGGCAAACTCTGGGTGCGAGCCATGCTGCCCGGCGCCCATCAGGTGCAGGTGGTTGATGCGCAGACAGAAAAGACGATTGCCACCCTGGTGCTGCGCCATTCCGAAGGTTTGTTCGAGTGCATGCTGCCGCGTCGGCGCAAGCGGTTTGACTACCGCCTGCGTGTCATCTGGAGCGCCGCCGCCGCGGAAAGTCAAGGTGTTTATGCCGACGCCTACGCTTTTGGTGCGCAACTTTCAGATGAGCAGTTGCTGGCATTGCGCGATGGCAATCACCCGGATCCCTATACGATTTTGGGTGCGCACGTTCTCCGGCAACAAGGGGTTGACGGTGTGCGCTTCGCGCTGTGGGCGCCCAATGCGCGACGCGTCAGTGTGGTTGGAAGTTTCAATAACTGGGATGCTCGGCGTCACCCCATGCGGCTGCGTCATGTGGCGGGTGTGTGGGAAATTTTTGTGCCGCACGCGGGTCTTGGAGACCTCTACAAGTTCGAGCTGCTGGGACCGAACGGTGAACTGTTGCCGCAAAAGGCCGACCCTTATGCGCGCGCCACCCAGCTGCGACCCGACACGGCAAGCAAAGTTGCCGCCATGCCCGAGAGAAAATTGTTGCCGCTGGAGCGTGCCCAGGCCAACGCGCGCGCGGCACCCATTTCAATTTACGAGGTTCACCTGGGCTCCTGGCGCTTTGGCGCAGGCGGTCGCTTTGTCAGTTGGGACGAGTTGGCGCAGTCGTTGCCGGACTACGCAGCCCAGCAGGGCTTTACGCACATTGAATTGATGCCGGTCAGTGAGCATCCGTTTGACGGCTCCTGGGGCTATCAGATCTTGGGTCTGTATGCCTTGAGCGCCCGCTTTGGTCCGCCTGACGGGTTTGATCGGTTCGTGCAAGCCTGCCATGAGCGCGGCGTGGGTGTCCTGTTGGATTGGGTACCGGCACATTTTCCGTCTGACGCCTGTGGGTTGGCGCAATTTGACGGCACCGCGCTTTATGAATACGCCGACCCGCGCGAAGGATTTCACCGTGACTGGAATACGCTGATCTACAACTTCGGTCGCAATGAAGTGCGCAATTTTCTGGCCGCCAATGCTTTTTACTGGACTGAGCGGCATGCGGTGGATGGTTTGCGCGTGGATGCAGTAGCGTCCATGCTGTACCGCGATTACTCCCGTCCCGCTGGCCAGTGGATTCCCAACTTTGAGGGGGGTCGGGAAAATCTGGAAGCCATTTCGCTGTTGCGCCAGGTCAATGAAAAAATAGGTGCCCATGCGCCTGGCGCAATCACCGTAGCCGAAGAATCGACATCGTTTCCTGGTGTATCGGCGCCAACCAGTGTCGGCGGCCTGGGCTTCCATTACAAATGGAATATGGGCTGGATGAACGACACCCTGCAATACATGCGCGAAGACCCGGTGCACCGCCGCTGGCATCACGACAAGATGAGTTTTGGACTGCTCTATGCGTTCAGCGAGAACTTCGTGTTGCCGCTGTCGCACGACGAGGTGGTGCATGGCAAGGGATCGCTACTCGGGAAAATGCCGGGCGACGATTGGCAGCGCTTTGCGAACCTGCGCGCTTACTACGGCTTTATGTGGGGGCATCCTGGCAAGAAACTGCTGTTCATGGGACAGGAGTTTGCGCAGCCCATGGAATGGAATCACGATGTCGAGCTACCTTGGGCTCTGCTGAAAGACGAGCGACACGCTGGTGTCCAGCGACTGGTGCGGGACCTGAATCATCTGTACCGTTCGCAACCGGCGCTGCATCGTCTTGACTGCGAGGCACGTGGCTTTGAGTGGTTGGTGGCGGATGACACAGAATGTTCTGTATTCGCCTGGTTGCGGCGCGATGAGCATTCGGCCATGGTGCTGGTGGTCAGCAACTTTACGCCAGAGCCGCGCTATGACTATTGCATCGGCGTGCCTGACGGCCAGGTACTTTGGCGGGAGGTGCTCAATACCGATTCTGCCTATTACGGCGGCAGCAATGTGGGGCAGAGCGATGTGCCATTGCGCACCCAGCTTTTTTCTGCAAACGGACGAGCGCATTCGTTGAAACTGACGCTGCCTCCTTTGGCCACAATTTTTCTGGTGCCCGCATGAGCCTGACAGTAGTCCTGAAGGAAGGCCGACACGAGCCCATGGGTTCCCATGTGCGTGATGGTGGCGTCAATTTCGCAGTGTTTTCACAGCACGCCCAGCGTATTGAACTGTGTCTGTTCGATGCTGCCGGGGCGCGTGAATTACAACGGTACGATCTGTTCGGTCCGGATGACGGCGTTTTTCATGGTTTTATTCCCGAGGCCGGCGCCGGTCTGGTCTATGGCTTGCGGGCGCATGGACTTTATGAGCCCCATTCCGGTCACCGTTTCAATTCAAACAAGTTGCTGTTGGACCCAAATGCGCGAGAAATTGTGGGTCAGTTCTCCTGGGGTCCCGAGCACTTGGGCTACGACTTGAACCATCCGGATGGCGCCAATTCGTTTGACCTCCAAGACAACGCCGCATCGGCGTTGAAGGCACGCGTCGCAGCCCCTTCAGGTCTCGCGCCCGGCTACTTCAATGCGCCGCGCCACGCGGCCACCGACCTGGTGCTGTATGAAGTGCACGTCAAAGGCTTCAGCAAGGCGCATCCCGACATTCCAGAGCCGTTGCGGGGCACCTACGCCGGCTTGGCGCACCCGGCGGCCATTGCCCACTTCAAGTCTTTGGGCGTGACCACCTTGGCACTGTTGCCGGTGCAGTACAGCCTTGATGAACCGGCTTTGGCGAGTCGTGGTCAAACCAACTATTGGGGCTACAACACGCTTGGTTTTTGCAGCCCGGCGCCGCGCCTGGCAACCCAGCCTGACGACCCGACTGCCGTCAGCGCCGAGTTTCGCCAAATGGTGCAGACTTTGCATTCGCATGGTCTTGAAGTGGTGCTGGATGTTGTCTACAACCACACGCCCGAAGGCAACGAGTTTGGTGCAACCCTGAGCTTTCGGGGGCTCGACAACGCAAGTTGGTACCGTCTCGAAGCAGCAGAGCGCAGCCACTTTGAAAACTTCAGCGGTTGTGGCAACACGCTGCAGGTCGCACATCCCAAGGTGACCCAGTTTGTGCTGGACTCGTTGCGCTATTGGGTGACGGAGATGGGGGTTGACGGATTTCGTTTCGATTTGGCGCCCGTGCTAGGACGCACTGCACTTGGCTTTGACCCGCAAGCGCCGTTTTTTACCGCCCTGCGACAAGACCCGGTGCTGGCCCGTGTACACCTGATTTCCGAGCCCTGGGACAGTGGCCCTAACGGTTACCAGGTGGGGCACTTTCCGGGTCGATTTCTGGATTGGAATGACAAATTTCGGGACGTAGTGCGCGGTTACTGGTTGCAGTGCGGGGTTGATCGGGCCGAGTTTGCCCGCCGTTTCACGGCATCGAGTGACCTGTTTCACCACGGGCAACGCCGACCTACTGCCAGTGTCAATTTTCTGACCGTGCATGACGGACTCACACTGGTTGATGTGGTGAGCTACAGTCACAAGCACAACCAGGCCAACGGCGAAAATAACCGGGATGGCCGCGACGGCGAGCTGTGCGCCAATTTTGGTGTTGAGGGTGCCACGGACGATGAGCAAATCAACCGGCAGCGCGAGCGCGTGCGACGCGCCATGCTGGCAACCCTGTTGCTCGCACAAGGTACGCCGATGCTGTGTGCCGGTGATGAAATTGGCAACAGCCAGCAGGGTAACAACAACGCTTACTGCCAGGACAATGCGGTCGGTTGGCTTGATTGGTCGGCTGCCGACTACGGTTTCAAGGACTTTGTTTCTGACCTGCTGGCGCTTCGTCGCGTAGAGCCCGCGTTGCGCAGCAATGAGTGGTCGTCGCTGCAGTCACAAGGGCAGGGCGGTTTAAAGCACGTCTGGTGCAAGCCAACAGGACAGGAAATGCATGCTCAGGATTGGCATGACACGTCACAGCACGCTTTTTCCTGTGAGATTTTCTATGCCGGTGAGGTGGTGCACCCGCATCGTTTGCTGGTGGTCTTTAATCCGGATGCAAGCCCCGTCTTGTTCACTTTGAACAACAGCCGTTGGCAACTTGTGCTGGACAGCAGCGGTGAATTGGCAACGTCGGTTGCACCGCAAACTTACTTATTGGTGCCGGCGCAAGCGCTGCTTGTGTTGCGCCGCAGCGTCGCTTGAGTTCTTACTGAAAACCCCGACCCATGATCAATCTAGAACAGCGCAGCGCCGGTATTTTGCTGCATATCACATCGCTCCCAGGTCCGCACGGTGTCGGTGACTTTGGGCCTGACGCCTTTCGCTTTGTCGATTGGCTGGTGGCTGCCGGACAGCGCATCTGGCAGCTATTGCCTACCACCCCGATTGGCCCCGGTGACTCGCCTTATCAAAGCGTCTCGGCCTTTGCCGGCAGTCCCTTGATGGTGGCACTGGAGCCTTTGATCGATGCCGGTTGGTTGGCCGCGCCGCAATTGCCGGAGGATGGTTTCGACGCCGCTCGCGTGCAGTTTGGCCGCGTCGTGCCCTGGCGCTTGATGCAACTGCGCGCCGCTGCCGCTGGTTTCTCGCTCCAATCATCCGCCCACGAGCGCACCGAGTTCGACGCCTGGTGCGCACAACAGGCGTACTGGCTGGACGACTATGCACTCTTCATGGCGCTGGAGACGGCACATGATGGCAAACCGTGGTGGCAGTGGGACGCTGATGTGCGACGGCGTGAGCCGGCCGCGCTACAACAGGCGCGCCGGCAGCAGCAAACTGAAATTTATTTTTGGCAATTTGTGCAATGGTGTTTTGACCGCCAGTTGGACGCCCTTAAAGCCTACGCCAATGCGCGCGATGTCGCCATCATGGGCGACTTGCCGATCTTTATTGCCCATCACAGTGCCGACTGCTGGGCGCGACCCGATCTGTACCAGCTCGATGAATCTTTCCAGCCGACCGTGGTGGCCGGCGTGCCGCCCGACGACCTGGGTCCGCTGGGCCAGCGCTGGGGCAACCCCCTGTACCGCTGGGAGCGCATGGCCGAAGAAGATTTCACCTGGTGGACGGCGCGCGTGCGTCGGGCCCTGGAGCAGGCCGACGTGTTTCGCATTGACCACTTTCGCGGCTTTGCCGGTTACTGGGAAATCCCGGCCAGTTGCCCGACTGCGATCGAGGGGCGTTGGGTGCCTGCGCCCGGCAAAGCGCTGTTTGCGGCGATTGAGCGTGCCCTGGGCAAGGTTCCGATTATTGCCGAGGACCTGGGGCTGATCACCCCCGACGTGATTGCGTTGCGCGATGGTTGCGGTTTTCCTGGCATGAAGATTTTGCAGTTCGGCTTTGGTTCGGACGGTACGCATGAGTTTCTGCCGCACAACTATGGCAACGCCTGTGTTGTCTACACTGGTACCCACGACAACGACACGGCGCGTGGCTGGTGGGACAACGCGCCGCAGCGGGAACGTCAATTCGCTGGCAGCTACCTGGCCGCCAACACGCATGACATCCACTGGGCCATGATTCGTGCCGCCTGCAACTCGGTAGCACATATGGCAGTGTTTCCGTTGCAGGATGTGATGGGGCTCGACAGCAGCCACAGGATGAATCTGCCCGGCACGCTGGGTGGGACCAATTGGGTTTGGCGCTTTGCTTGGGAGATGCTGGGCAGTGAAGCGGGCCGGGTGCTGGGCGTCATCAGCGCTGCCAGTGGGCGCAGCCCGATCGCGCTGCTGCGATTGTCAGCCGACCCGGTTGGCTAGCAGGCGCCAGGCGCATGACTTCACTCAAGCAGCGCCCGCATTTGCTGGCTCTTGCCTGGCCTTTGCTGGCCGAGATGGTGCTCGGTTTTGGCGTCGGCCTGCTGGGCCTGTGGCTGGCTTCGCGTGAGTCAGACGCGAGCTCGGCTGCGTTTGCCCTAGCCAATCAGCTGCAGGGCGTTTTCTTCCTGCTATTTCGTGTTATCGGCATGGGCGTGAGTGTGGTCATCACGCAAAACCTGGGGGCTGGCAGTCGTGCCGGCGCGCAAGCCACGGCGCGGGCCTCCTTGGGCGCCAGCAGCTGGCTCGGTTTGGCTACCGGCCTGGTCGTATTTCTGGGCGCTGCTCCCTTGCTGACCATGCTCAATGCGCCGCCTGCTGTGCTGCTGCTGGGACAACCTTACCTTCAGGTGTTGGCACTGGCGCTGGCGCTGGACGCCTTCAATGCCAGCATGGCGTCGGTGATGCGCGCCCACATGCTGACCCGCGAAGTCATGTTCAATATTCTGGCCATGCACAGTGTTCATTTGTTGCTGTGTCTACCGCTGATGCGCGGTTTCGGCCCGGTACCGGCTTTGGGCCTGGTCGGCTTCGCCTGGGCCATGGTGCTGAGTCGAGCCTTCGGTTTGCTGGTTCATCTGGCACTGTGGCGCTGGCGTCTGCAAATCATTCCGCTTGCTCGTGACTGGTGGTCGCTGCATTGGCAACTGTTGCGCCCGGTGTTGCACATTGGCTTGCCCGGCGCTGCCGAGAACATCGCCTACCGGCTGGCGATGCTGGTGTCGGTCACGGTGGTGGCCGGTTTGGGTTCACAAGCCCTGGCGACGCAGACTTACGCGTTTCAATTGATGAACGTGGTGGTGCTGTTCAGCGCTTCACTCGGCTTTGCCTGCGAGATTCTGGTCGGGCATCTGATCGGTGCCGGACATTTGCATCAGGCGCATCGCTTGCTGCGTAAGACTTTGTTGTGGGGTCTGGCAGTGTCTTTTTGCATTGCATTGCTGGTTGCGAGCACAGCACCCTGGACCCTGACACTTTTCACACAGGATGCGCAAATCATTGCCAGCGCCACCACACTGCTGTGGCTCACGGTGTTGCTGGAGCCGGGTCGTACCTGCAACGTGGTCATCATCAATGCGCTGCGTGCAACCGGCGATGCACGCTTTCCGGTCGCCGCTGGCGCTGCCTCCATGTTGTTTGTCATGGCCGGTGGTTCCTGGTTATTGGGCGTGCATTTCAAACTCGGACTGGTGGGTGTCTGGATTGCCTACAGCACTGATGAATGGTTGCGCGGTTTGACGATGGCGGCGCGCTGGTTCGGACAGGGCTGGGTGCCTTCTGCCATGGCAACGCGCCGGCGCGTGGTGCGCCAAGGTGCACGGGCAACGGTTGCAGGACGGTGAGCTTCAAAATGCACAGAGTTGACATGAAAAAATGGTGGACCGGATTGTTTACTTTATTGAGTTTGTGTACTAGCGCGCCGGTGTTTGCCCAGCCTTTGCCGAAGGTCACCAGCGGGATGATCGAGCGCATCGCCAACATGCCATCAAAATATGTAGATGCGCGGAATATTGATGTCTGGCTGCCCGACGGCTACGATCCGGGGCGGCGTTACAGCGTGCTGTACATGCACGATGGGCAGATGCTGTTCGACGCCAGCACAACCTGGAACAAACAGGCCTGGGAGGTGCCGTCAACGCTATCCCGGTTGATCAGGGAAGGGCGCATTCCAGAGACCATCGTTGTCGGCATCTGGAACAACGACAAATTTCGCCATAGCGAATATTTCCCGGAGAAATTTTTACCTTTTCTCAATCAGCCGATACGCAGCCAGTTGATTGACGAGGGACTACAGGGCCAGCCGCGCGCCGAACGTTACCTGCGCTTTCTGGTTGAAGAGCTTAAACCAGCCATCGACCAACGGTTCCTCACCCGGCCCGAGCGCGAGCACACTTTTGTGATGGGTTCCAGCATGGGTGGACTGATCTCGATCTATGCCATGAACGAGTATCCGCAAATTTTTGGCGGAGCGGCGGGCATGTCAACCCATTGGGTCGGGTCGTACCAGGCGAATGCCGCCATACCGCTGGCGGCATTCAATTACCTGCGCGATCATTTGGCCAGCCCCGAGACGCATCGTTTGTACATGGACCATGGCACCACCGAGCTGGATGCTCTGTATGGCCCGTATCAGGCATTCATTGACGAGATCGTGCGTGACAAGGGTTATACCAAAGAAAACTGGGTGTCACGCACCTTCCAGGGTGAAGGACACAATGAGCGGGCGTGGGCGAAACGCCTGGATGGCGCCTTGATCTTTTTGATGGGCAAGCAGCAACCCTGACAGGTCATAAAAAATGATGCACAGAAGAATGAATTTGGGTTTGATGCTGGCAACTTTGACCGTTGCATCGTCAGCCTTTGGCGCTGTATCAGGCGCGGCGCTGCAAGATTGCGACGCAGCAGATTTTCAGACTGTACTGAAGGCTTCGCCAACGGGTGTTCGCCTTGAATCCCGCGCCTACTGGCTGAACCGGCAACTGGCTCAATGGCCGGCGATGGACGCCAGCGGTCGCTTCAAGCTTTACCACTCTAACCGTGGCCAACTGGTCGTGACGCAGGGCGCAACGGTGAAGGGTGCCGATGGCGCGCTGGCCCTGGACGTCTTCAAGGGCAGTGTGCCGCAAGCAACGGCCAAGCGCTTCAAGTTTGTCGCCGATGGGGTGGTACTGGCAATCAGAACGACGGATCTGAGCAGACTGTCTGCCTTGCACAAGCAGCAGCTGGTTCTGGTGCAAGAGGACGCCAAAGGACAGGTGCGCCACGCCACGGCATTGCAGTCGGCCGGTGGGCTGGACGACTTGTACGCGCGCGCCCAGGGCGTGACCGATCTGGGCGTTGCCGTGACCTTGAAGCATACCCAATTCAAGCTCTGGGCGCCGACCGCGCAACACGTCTCGGTTTGTGTCTACAACACCGGCTCTGGGCCAGCCGTGACACGCCAGGCCCTGCGCTGGGACGCTGTCACCGGTGCCTGGTCGGCCCGCCAGGGCCTTGATTTGTCGGGCAAGTACTACAGGTATCTGGTCGATGTTTTTGTGCCCGGCGCTGGCATCGTGCGCAACCGTGTCACCGACCCCTACGCCATCAGCCTGACAACCGACTCCAGACGCAGCTATATCTCCAACTTGGATACTGCAAAGCTCAAGCCCAGTGGTTGGGACAACATGCCAGCGCCACACAAGGTGCAAGCCCAGACCGACATGGTGGTGTACGAGTTGCATGTGCGTGACTTCTCCATCAATGACAACTCGGTCAGCGCTGCGCATCGCGGCAAGTACCTCGCTTTCACCGAGGGGGGTTCCAACGGTATGAAACATCTGAAGGCCTTGTCGGATGCCGGGCTGACCGATGTCCACCTGTTGCCGGTGTTCGACCTCGCCACCATTCCCGAAGGGGGCTGTGTCACACCGGCCGTGCCTGATGCACAGGCGCCCGACAGCGAGGCACAGCAGTCCATCGTCATGGTCAGCGCGGCAAACGACTGCTTCAACTGGGGTTACGACCCCTATCATTTCAACGCACCTGAAGGCAGTTATGCGACCGACGCGGCCGATGGTGCCATCCGCATTCTGGAGTTTCGCCAGATGGTGCAAGCGCTGCATGGTGCTGGTCTGCGTGTCGGCATGGACGTGGTTTACAACCACACCGCCGCCTCCGGACAAAATGAAAAATCAGTGCTTGATCGGATCGTTCCCGGCTACTACCACCGGCTCAATGCTGTCGGCGTGGTTGAGCGCTCCACCTGTTGTGACAACACCGCCACTGAGAACATGATGATGGGCAAACTCATGGTCGACTCGGCCGTGCTGTGGGCCACGCACTACAAGATCGACTCGTTCCGTTTTGATTTGATGGCGCATCAGCCACGCACTGTGATGCAGGCGCTGCAGACGCGCGTCAACCAAGCGGTGGGGCGCAGCGTCAACCTGATCGGCGAGGGCTGGAACTTTGGTGAAGTGGCCGACGGTGCCCGCTTTGTGCAGGCTTCGCAGTTGTCGCTCAACGGCTCAGCTGTAGCGACCTTCAGTGACCGGGGGCGTGACGCGGTACGCGGTGGCCGCGCTGGCGACAGTGGCGAAGCATTGATCAAGAACCAGGGCTATATCAATGGCCTGGTGTATGACCGAAACGCCTTGGCCAACGCCAGCACGCCGGTGTCGGAGTTGATGCAGACAGCCGACATGGTGCGCGTTGGCCTGGCCGGCTCGATCCGCGATTATCCGATGACGACTTACCTGGATGCCAGCAAGACCTTGCAGCAGATCGACTACAGCGGGCAACCAGCCGGCTATGCCAGTCAACCGGACGAGGTCGTGAACTATGTGGAAAATCATGACAACCAGACGCTGTTTGACATCAACGCCTACAAGCTGCCTGTGCACACCAGCCGCGACGACCGCGCGCGGGTGCAGATGCTGGGTGCCGCCATCGTTGCGTTCAGCCAGGGCGTGGCTTATTTCCACGCCGGCATGGATACCTTGCGTTCCAAGTCGATGGACGGCAACAGCTACGACTCGGGCGACTGGTTCAACCGGCTGGACTGGAGCTATCGTGACAACTACTTCGGCAGCGGCGCCCCGCCCAAGGGCGACAACGGCAACAACTATGGCCTGATCAAACCGTTGTTGGCAAACCCGGACATCAAACCGGGCACCGCCGAGATTGCACTGGCGCGCGACATGTTTCGCGATTCTCTCAAGCTGCGCTCCAGCTCCACCCTGTTCCGCTTGCGTTCCGCCGCCGACATCAAGGCACGGCTCAAGTTCTTCAACACCGGCTCAACACAAAATCCGACGCTGTTGGTGGGTCATCTTGATGGCGTCGGCTACCCCGGCGCCGGCTTCCGGGAACTGCTCTATTTTGTAAATGTGGACAAGACCGCGCAGCCGTTAACAGTGCCGTCCGCGCAGGGCAAACCATTTGTTTTGCATCCGGTACATCGGGCCCACGATGCGGCAGATAAACGGCCGGCCTTGCAGGCGCGTTTCGAGTCGGCTACGGGGTACTTCAGCGTTCCGGCACGCACTGCCCTGGTCTACGTGATCGAGTGACAGAAGTTGTCGGTGACTTCAACCGGCGCACAGTTTTGTGCTGCGTTATCTTTGGTCACGGCAGATCAATTGGGCCGACTCGACTCTTCAATTCTCGCCTCGGCAAGCAACCACTTGCGAAAGGCTTTGACTGCCGGTCGGCCTGCAATGGCTTGCGGAGTGACCAGATAATAGGCATCCTGCTGCCCAACCATGATGTCAAAGGGTGAAACCAGTTTTCCTTCGGCGATGGCCGCCGCAACCAATGGTTTGGAGGCCAGCGCGACGCCAAGTCCGTCGACCGCTGCAACGAACGCCAGACCTGAGTCGCTGAAGTGCGGCCCCACGCTGCTGTCAACGCCGCTGACACCGGCGACTCTTAACCACTCGTCCCAGCTCGGGCGCGCTCGCTCGTTGCTAAGTGCGTCGTCGTGCAGCAGAACCTGAAACCGGATGTCCGCTACTTGGTGCAGCGGTACCTTTGCCTGCAGCAATGCCGGGCTGCAAACTGCGATGTAGTCGGAGCCAAACATGCGGTCAACGCGAAACCCGGGATAAATGCCGGAGCCAAATCGAATCTCCACTTGCGAGTCATCCTCACGCAAGTCGATGCTTTCAAATACGGCAGCACCGTCCGACTGGTCGCGATCAATGCTGTTGAGAGACCTGATCACATGCAGATTCAAGCTTGACTCGGCCTGGGTAAAGCCGCGCAGACGCGGCACCAGCCAGCGTGTCGCGAAGGATGGCGGTGAGACGACGATCAGTTTGCCAGTGGCAACGTGGTCGTGCGCAATTTCCACTGCGGCCGCAAAACACTCCAAGCCTGCACGCACCTTGGGCAGCATGACTTCGCCTTGCGGTGTGAGCTCCAGTGCGCGAGTCAGACGGCGAAAAAGCGCCAGGCCGAGAAACTCCTCCAGCAACTTGATCTGGTGACTTACCGCGGTTGGCGTCACCGATAGCTCGGTGGCTGCATTTTTGAAGCTGAGGTGACGCGCGGCTGCTTCAAAGGCGCGCAGCGCATTCAGGGGTGGCAATCGATAGGACATGGCTGAGTTTTATTGCTTTGTCAGATGAGATTTGATCGTTTGCTGCGCTGCAACATCCGGGATATCGTAGCACCGTGTTCTCACCGAGCACTTTTAAAGGAAAGATCCGACATCATGGAACAAAGTTATCTCGATATGGAAGCCCGCATCCGGTTTGCGCGACAACAGCGCAGCGTTGCCTTGGGGAACCTGATTTCTGACATTGGCAGAAAGTGCAAGCAGTTTTTTGCTGCCATGCAGTATCCGCGCTCAGCTCAGCACGACGCTGCTGCCAGGTCATCGGCCATCATCGGCTACCCCTATTTACCCTAAACCACCCGGAGCTTTTATGAAAACCATTTTCAGTCTGATCAATTTTTTTGCCGGCATTGTGCTGGTTCTGGTCGCAGGGGCGATCTTCGTCAATGTGTCGCGCAATCCGGCAAGCGCCGGCGCTGGTGTCGTCGTCGTCGCGATGGGAGCCGCCTGCCTTTGGTTGTCGCGGCAATTTGCCTCAGGTAAAAACACACAGATAAACGGGGCTTACCTGTCACCGACAGGGCGCTAACGTCCCCGAACGGCATCGATGCCAAGCACGCCGGCGTCGTCGGCTCCGTGCCCGGCGGCGATGAGCTGATCCATTCGCGCTGCCACCGATGGCAGCGCCGCCAGCGGGCGATTACCCGCAGTTTCCAGCATCAGCCGCACATCCTTGCGCGCCATAGTCAATTCAAAAGTCGGGATGAAATTTCCTCTTGCCATGTTGGCTCCGCGTCCCGCAATGATGGCGTTCAAGTCGAAAAAACTGAAGGCCTTGATGGCGTCTTCCGGATTGACCTGGCTGGCCTGGGCCATGGTGAGTACATCTGCCAGCACTGCCGACATGCCAATGATCATGGCGTTGCCGAACAATTTATTGACTGCGGCAAGATCGCTGCGCTCGCCAAAATACTCCAGCTTGCCAGTCATTTTTGCCAGTTCAGTCTTGACCCTTTCAAAGAGCTCCTGGGGTCCGGCGGCCATCATGGTTCCCTGGGCGTTGCGCGCCGCCGCCGGTCCCATGAAGACCGGGCAGTGCAGGTACTTCACCCCTTCGGCCTGCAAGCGCTGGGCTCGCGCAGCGGTCAGCGTCGGCAGTGTTGTGGTGTGATCGATGATGATGGCGTCGGCGGACAGCCCGACGCGCGCAGCGGCCAGCACTTCTTCAACCACGGCGTCATCCTTGAGCACGAGGTGAACCCGTGACGCACCGCGCACCGCCCCACTCGGTGTGGCTGCTGCGATCACGCCGAACTGCCCAAGCGCCTGAACCTTGTCGGCAGAGCGGTTCCACGCCGTAACCGTGTCGCCACGTTTGACAGCCGCTTCTGCGAAGGCCCCGCCGAGCAGGCCGGTACCCAGAAATGCAATGTTTGACATAAGTGTGATCCTTCAGTGGGGTGATGGCGGAACATCTTAACGTGAGCTTGCCCTATATCCAATATCAGTCCAGCCCAATTTGCTTGACATTGCATCAGGGTTAATGTGGCATGAAGGGGTCGGAAGGGATGCTCTGTGGGAAGCTGCGATAGGCGACAAGGTGCCGGCGTGTAAAACCGCCAGCACAGCGCTAAACTCATTGCGGCTGGTTTGGCCACAAGCGCAGGTTTTTTAATTTGGTTGGAACACAAAAAGGGGCATCATGAAAGTTCGACTGTTCTCAATCAGGGTCGCGGTAGCCGGTGTCTGTCTGGCGGCCCTGGCGGCAACCGCCCAGACGTTGGCTTTGCCGGCCAACCTCATCGGCCTGGACAGCGATGCGGGCGGGCAACTCCTGATCGAGAGCTCGGCACGACAGGCCTACTGGCCACTGAGTCTTCAATTTGTGACGCAAAAAAACCAGGCCTATTGCGGCGTGGCGAGCATGGTGATGGTGCTCAATGCGATGGGCGTCAGTGCACCGGCGACGCCCGACATAGAACCGTTCAGAACCTTCACGCAGGACAATGTTCTGAACCTGGATACCGAGCGAATTTTGCCAGTGGCACAGCTACTGGAAAACGGTATGACGCTGGACCAGTTTGGCCAGTTGCTGGGGGTGCATGGCGGCAAAGTTCAGGTCTATCACGCTAACGAGAGCAGCGTTGATCACTTTAGGACGGTGGCTGCACGGGCACTGGGCGCGCGCGACCAGCACGTTGTCGTGAACTACCTGCGCAAGGCTTTGGGTCAGGAGCGCGGCGGACATATTTCTCCATTGGCGGCGTTTGACGCCAAGACCGATCGATTCCTGGTGCTCGATGTGTCGCGCTACAAGTATCCGCCCGTCTGGGTCAAGACCACGGAACTCTATTCAGCGATGGACACGGTCGACTCCGACAACCAGAACCGGCGTCGGGGCTTTGTTCTGGTCCGCAAGGAGCAGTAACTGCCTATGAAACATCTTTCTTCTATCGCACGTCCTTTGGGCGCGGGCCTGTGGGCTCTTGCAATCGCCAGCGGGACTTTCGCCGCAGAACCTGCACTACCAATTGCACCGGTCCGCGATGTGGTTCAGGTGCTGCACGGGGTGACGGTGCACGACCCTTACCGTTACCTGGAAAATGTTAAAGACCCCGAAGTGCAAGGCTGGTTGCGCGCTCAGGGGGAAGTGACGCGCCAAACGCTGGACAAGATTGACCTGCGTGAGCGTTTGCAGAAGCGCATTGTGGAGCTGTCCGCCGCTACAGGCGACAGCATCAACAGCGTGGTGCGCATGCCACTCAACAGGGTGTATTACCTCAAACGAGCGGCGGGAGAGACACAGTTCAAGCTGATGATGCGCATCGGTTTGGAAGGGACAGAGAAAGTTCTGGTGGACCCGCAAGTCGACACCCAACGTACCAGCGTACCGCATGCGGTGAATTACTTTGTGCCGTCGTGGGATGGCAAGTATCTAGCTTATGGCATGTCCGCTGGTGGTTCAGAGGATGCGTCACTGTATATCCTGAACATCGACGACGGCACAGCAGTCGGTGCTCCCATCCCCTTGGTGCCAGAAAACCTGGTGTCCTGGCTGCCCGACAGCAAATCATTTACCTACAACCAACTTAAGGTGTTGAAGTCCGGCCAGCCAGAAACCGAGACCTACCTGGATAGCCGGGTCATGTGGCTCAAGGTGGGGCAGCCACAATCGAAGGCCGTGGCAGTGTTTGGCCCAACGGTCACAAGGAAACTCGGGCTGGCGAGACTCGATGTCGGCAAAATCATCTTTAGCCTCGACAGCAAATGGATGGTAGCCCGCACCACAGATACGACATTGCCCGAAGGTTTTCTGTTTGTCGCAAAGGCGGCTGATTTGGGCCAGCCTGATGTGGCTTGGAAAAGGATATCGACCTATGCCGACAAGATTACCGACGTGGCGCTCAAGGGCGATGATCTCTATCTGATGACTTACACCGATGCACCGCGCAACCATGTCTTGAGGCTTGACCTGAAGAAGCCGCGCCTGGCACTGGCCCGCGTGGTTGCGACGCCACCCAAGGATGGTGTGCTGGAAGAATTTTCGCTCAACCGAGACGCTCTGGTGGCGAGCATTCGTGAGGGCACTTCCGTTGGTGTGCGTCGCTTTGCGCCAGGTGACACAGTAGGCGAGGCTATTACATTGCCGTTTGCAGGTGCGGCTGCTGTTCATGATGACCCGGCGCATGTGTACAGCAGTATTTCATACAGTTTGAGTGGCTGGACCCAATTGCCGCGTGCATTTGTTTTTGATGGCAAGGACTCGCTGGAGTCCGGCCTGTATAGCAGGGTGGCTGAAAACATTGCGTCTGACGTTGAAGTAGTCGAGGTCAAGGCACCTGGCCATGACGGCACGTTGATTCCGATGACCGTTCTTTACAAAAAAGGCATCAAGCTTGATGGCAACAACCCCACTTTGCTGAACGGTTACGGCGCTTACGGCTTCTCTGAAACTGCGCGTTTTTCCCCTTCATCGATGGTCTGGCTGGAGCAGGGTGGGGTGTTGGCCTATGCCAACGTGCGCGGCAGCGGGGTTTATGGCAACGACTGGTACAAAGCTGGTTTCAAGACCACCAAGTCCAATACCTGGAAAGACGGCGTGGCGTGCGCCCAGTACCTGATCAGGCAAGGCTATGCGTCCCCAAAAACGCTGGCGGTAACGGGCGGTAGCGCAGGTGGAATTTTTGTCGGACGCGCTGTCACCACTGCGCCTGAACTGTTCGCTGCTGCCATTTTCAACGTTGGCATGATGGACACCATCCGTTCAGAAGAAAGTGCCAACGGCATCACCAATATTTCCGAGTTTGGCAGCGTCAAGAACGCATCGGAGTTTTCAGCGCTGCTGGACATGAGCACCTATCACAACATCAAGGACGGCACGGCCTACCCAGCCGTTTTATTGATGCACGGCTTGAATGATCCGCGCGTTGATGTGTGGGAAAGCGGCAAAGCAGCGGCACGCTTGCAAGCAGCCTCCAGCAGTGGCAAACCGGTGCTGCTGCGGCTCGACCTCCAAGCCGGTCATGGTGTGGGCAGCACGGCGACGCAGCGGTACGCGGAGGCGGCCGACAGCTACAGCTTTTTGTTGTGGCAAATGGGGCGAGCGCAACTCCAACCCTGAAGTGAAAAATCATGACTATCAGAATCGTCAGACTTGGAACCGAGCGGGCGCCGGGTGAAGGCCTGCGCATAGGCACCGTCAGGCGTCCACCGCGTGGCGTGCCAAAAGCCGAGTTTGCACGCCAGAACTGGTACGACATCTGGTACCCCAACCTGGCGCCCAGCGCAGAGACTATGAAACTTGGTCAGCAAACCGATGACGATGCCAAGTGGAATAATTTTACCAAACGATTTCGCTCCGAGATGAAGCAAGCCGATGCGGCTCGGACCATTGCGCTATTGGCAAAACTGTCTCAGAGCGCTGATTTCTCGATGGGCTGTTATTGCCAGGATGAGTCGCGCTGCCACCGCTCGATTCTGCGGGATTTGTTGAAAGAGGAGGGCGCTGTTGTGGCGACGTGATGACTGGCGATTGACGCGTCGCTAAGGGGTCTTAGCCTTCGGTTTCGAGATGGTTTCGATGCATGGCTGTAACGGCTATATCACGCTCGCGCTTGAAGCAACTTGGTCTTGGACCACACAGAACGTTTCCTGACATTGGCATTGCCGAATTGCCGTCGTTTCGAGTTGCGACTAAGCTTACCGAATTCAGTTGCTCGGCTCTGCTCGAGCGAACCTTCTGTTCGTGGGTGCTGCCCTCTTTTCCGTTGTTATAGTTAGGGGCCTCATTGGTTACATCGATAGATCTTTCAATGGCCAGTGGATGAGTAAAAAGGGGTCAGTTTGATATGAAAAAGTACAACTATTTACCGTGGCTCATGGCGGCGTTTCTGTCACTTGGCGGGTGTGCCCACCAAGAGGAATCCAGAACCATCGCGATTCAGAAAGTCGAGTCTGCTGGCCAAGCCTATAGTGGCCCACGCACTCCGATTTCGGTCGGAAAGTTTGACAATCGTTCGTCTTTCATGCGTGGCGTTTTTTCTGACAATGTGGATCGCCTCGGGGGGCAAGCACAAACCATTTTGGTGACCCACTTGCAGCAAAGTGGCCGCTTCAGTGTGCTGGACCGCAGCAACATGACCGAAATTAAAGAAGAGGCTGCACTTCAGAAAAAAGCACAAACACTCAAGGGCGCCGAGTTTGTCGTCACTGGTGATGTGACTGAGTTTGGACGCAGGGACGTTGGTGACAAACAGCTATTTGGTCTGTTGGGTCGGGGCAAAACACAAATTGCCTATGCCAAGGTCAATTTGAACATCGTGAATACGCTGACATCTGAAGTGGTGTTTTCGTCGCAAGGCGCCGGTGAATTCAGTTTGTCTGAACGTGAGGTCATTGGTTTTGGCGGAACCGCGGGTTACGACTCCACGCTCAATGGCAAGGTACTTGACTTGGCCATTCGTGATGCCGTGAACAACCTCGTGTCCGGTATCGACCGGGGTGCGTGGCGCCCTGCTCCTTGATCGCTCACCACCCATAGCAAGGAAAATACATGTCAAGTATCCGATCAAGCTTCACGGCTGTGTTGCTAGTCTGCGCAGCGTTGGGGGGGTGTGCCACCAAACCAACTCCGCTCTACCAATGGCAGGGCTATCAAAACAATGTCGACGCTTACTTTCGCACCGATAAACTGAGCCCAGACGCGCAAACACAGCTGATGGAAGAAGACTTGCAGAAGATTCGCGCCAGCGGGGGTACTGTTCCACCAGGGTACTTTGCACACTTGGGACTGCTGTACGGGCAGCAGGGCAAGTTGGACCAGTTTGCCCAACAAATGCAGGCTGAAAAGAAACAGTACCCTGAATCTGAAACATTTATGGACTTCCTGTTGCGTAATTTCAAAAAATAGGGGGTCTCATGAACCGAAAATATTATTTCAAGGCATTGGCTGCAACCGTTGGTGTTCTCTTGATGGTTGGTTGCGCAACTAAAGCGCCTTTCGATTACACAGCCTTGAAGGAAAGTCGTCCGCGTTCTATTTTGGTGTTGCCTCCTTTGAACAATACACCTGAATTACAGGCGTCGTATAGCGTGCTGTCGCATGCAACTCGGCCGCTTGCCGAGGCTGGCTACTATGTGATGCCAGTAACCTTGGTGGCCGAAGCCTTCAAGGAAAATGGGATGACTCAGCCGGCGGATATGCACGCAACGTCAGCCGACAAATTGCGTCAGATATTTGGAGCGGATGCTGCCCTGTACATCACAATCCGCAGCTACGGGACCGTGTACCTGGTGCTCAACAGTGCCACTGTCGTGTCTGCTGAAGCCAGGTTGCTGGATCTGAAAACCGGCAAGCTGTTGTGGACAGGCTCCGCATCCGCCTCCAGTGAAGAAGGGCAAAGCCAGCAGCAAGGAGGAATAGCGGGGTTGCTGATTGCTGCCATCGTTAAGCAGGTGATGGCGACCACCCTGGATCAGAGTCATCAGATAGCGGGCGTTGCCACTGCTCGCCTGTTGTCAGCCGGCACGCCCAATGGTCTGTTATTTGGTCCGCGTTCGCCAAACTACGGCAAAGACCGATAGGTTTTGCAGTGGGTGAAATCGCTCTGACCCGGCAATTTCCCCATGCATCGGATTGACTGCAAATCGGTGTACCGACAAAATGGAACCTGAATAAGCTGGCAAGGAACATCATGGCCTCAAATATCGTTTCATCGGACCCGGAGGTGTTGGGGGGGGGGACTCCCGTCTTCATAGGCACCCGCTTGCCTGTGGCTGTTCTGTTCGAGAATTTGGCAGATGGCATGACGCTCAACGAAATTCTTGACGCCTACCCGACACTCTCTCGCGAAGCGGCTCTGGCGGCACTGCGCGAAGCGGAGGCGTCCCTGGAACGTGAGCAGGCTGGCGCCTGATGCGCGTTCTTCTGCGCAAGGCAAAGAGCAACTTTGACCTGGGCAAGTCAAGACGACCATTGCTCAGTACCCCGTCGCCAATCCTTCTTCACCTCATGGCACAGGCTCAAGCCCGGGGCGGGCCATAGCGTCCGGTCGCAGTTAAAGCACATCAGACTTTCAAAGTGTTTCGAATAAGTATTTATAATCGAAACGTCACAAGTAATTTTGCAAGGAGATTCACCGTGCCTTCCACCAATGCCATTCGCTTGCGTAAAAAATTTGAGCCTGCACTGCACGGAGCTTGCGAAAAATCTGCACGCTCCGTCATTTCGGTTATCCGTCGCGAAACCCCGGGGAAGACGTCGCCCGAAACCCTGACCGATCTTGTCGCGTCGCTGACTGGTGTTATTGAACGTTCGGCGGAACTACTGCTGGCCGGTAAACAGGTCCGTGTCATTGAAGACATCGAGGCCATGACAACCCAAGATGCGGCCAATCTTCTGAACGTCTCACGCCCCCATCTCGTCAAGTTGCTCGAAACCGGAGAAATCCCTCAATTGCCCAAGGTTGGTCGGCATCGTCGCGTCGCCCGGGCTACCGTACTCAAGTACAAGCGCGCTCGCGATGCACAGCGGGAATTGGCACTCAGGGAACTGGCTGCGCTCTCCCAGCGCCACGGTCTCGGCTATTGACCATGGCGCCAGTTGTCGTGCTTGACGCCTGCGTTCTTTATCCGGCGGCGCAACGCGATCTTTTCATGTGGCTGGCGGCCGGAGGTGTGATTCGCGCACACTGGACGAACGAAATCCATGACGAGTGGATACGCAATGTCGCGAGCGATTACGGCATCGCACGCAGTGAATTGGAGAGAATCGCCAAGTTGATGAATCGGGCGACAGGTGATGCATTGATCACAAGGTATCGTCAGCACGAGCAACTTTTCCAGAAAACCGACGTCAAGGATCGCCATGTCGCTGCCGCTGCGGCCGCAGCGCGTAAATATTCCGGCGCCGCAGTCGTGACGGTCATCACCTGGAACGTCAAGGATTTTGACCGCAAGGAAATGACCCAGGCCGGATTGGCGATCGAAAATCCTGATGCTTTTTTGTGCCAACTATTTGCCAACTCACCTGGCAGCGTCGCATCGGCATTCGTGCGAATGCGCGATAACCTTCGAAACCCACCCAAAACGAAGCGAGAGTGTCTACATACTTTCTCACTGCAAGGTCTGAAAAAATTTTCGAAGCTGCCAATGGCAGAACCTGATTGACCTGCTCGTCAATGGGGTAGTCTTGCCAGTGAACCCCTACCAATCCTCCTTCACCGCCAGCACCGCGTCCCGGCCCGCCGCTGCTTTGCCTGCCAGCCAGGCCGTGACAGTTCCAGCCGCCACCACGGCCAGACACAGTGCCAGCAGCCGGGTCCAGGGTGGCGCCAGGTCCATGGTCCAGTGAAAGCTTTGCGGGTTCACCACATGCACCAGCACCAGCGCCACTGCCAGGCCCAGAGCCAGGCCGGCAATGGCGCCCAGCGTAGTCCAGGCGGCACCTTCATACGCCACCACGGCCAGAATTTGGCGTCGTGTCAGGCCCATGTGGGCCAGCAGGCCAAACTCTTTGCGCCGGGCCAGCACTTGCGCGCTAAAGCTTGCCGCCACGCCAAACAGGCCAATGCCAATGGCCACCGCCTGCAGCCAGTAGGTGACGGCAAAACTGCGGTCGAAGATTTTGAGCGAGGTGGCGCGGATCTGTCGGGAGGTGCCAAATTCGAGCAACTGCCCCGCGCCTTCGCTGGAAGCGTCGGCCAGCTTGCGCAGCTCTTGCTGCACCCGTTCAGTTTCCACGCCCGGATTGAGCCAGAGTGCCAGGTCATTGGCGCGCCGGTCACCCGTGAGTTGCTGGAAGGCGTTCTTGTCAATGGCGATGGCGCCCGACTGGCGGGCATAGTCGCGCCAGACGCCAGCGACAAAAAATGGTGCGCCTTGGGACGGAGCCGACGCTCCCAGCGCCTGAAATGCGGCTGTCAGCGGGGTGAACACCGCACCTGAGACAGCGCCGTGCAGGTCAACCACGGCCTCGCTGACATAGATGCCAATTTGCCCGGCTGGCACCGGCAGAGGTTCGGCGAGCAGCGGCAGATTGCGCGCCGGGTCATCGAGCTCGCGGGCGATCAACGCCACGGCCGGCCGCGCCGGATCCAGCAGCAGAGACATCAGGCGTTGCGACTGCACGCGCTGCACGCCGACCACCTGAGCCGCTGCCTGCACAAAATCGGGGCTGAAGTAGGCCGTGTCGCTAGCACCCAGATTGCGGGCACTGCGCACATACAGATCGGCCGGCAGTACCTGGTCGAGCCAGCGTGTCATTGACTCGCGAAAACTTGCCACCATCACGGTCAGCGCCACTGCCAGACTGAGCGACGCCACCACGCCACTAACCGCCACCGCCGCACTGCCGCGCACGCGCCGGGCGCGCTCCACTGCCAGCAGGGGCAGTACGCGGCGCGCTACCAGTGGCGCGAGTTTGTCCAGCAACAAACCGATCAGCCACGGCAACGCGGTGATGCCGCCCAGCAGCAACAAAGCCACCGCCAGATAAGCCGCAACCGGAATGTCAAAAATAGCCGGCGCCTTTGCCAGCAGCACGCTGGCAGCGATCATGACGATGCCGACCCAGTGACTGCGCCGCGTCGCCAGTTCGATACCCAGACCTTTGAGCGCAAGCGCCGGTGCCATCTGCTGGGCCTGGCGTGCCGGCCACCAGCCACCGATCAGCGCCGCCGCCACACCGGCTGTTGCGTAGAGCAGTGCGACCAGGCCATCCCATTGCAGGCTGGGTGCCGCGCCGGCAAAGTAACCGCCGCCCAGGTCACCCCCCAGCAGGCGCAGCGCCAGCGCGGCCAGTGCTGTGCCCAGCGCCAGGCCGACCAGGCTGCCGACCAGACCGAGTGCCAGCGACTCCCACAACACCAGCGCTAGCCGATTGCGAGCACTCAGGCCCAGCACGCCCAGCAGGGCAAACTGCTGCGCTCGTTTGGCAACGCTTAAGGACAGCACCGAGAACACCAGAAAAGCGCCCGTGAACAGCGCCACTCCGGCCAGCACGCTGAGGTTGACGCGGTAGGCGCGTGACATATTGCTGACCTGCTTCAGAGCGTCACCCGGCTCGCTCAGCGTGACGCTGCTGGGCCAGTCTGAGGCGCTTTGCAGGCTGCGGACAAAAGCCTTGCGGTCAACGCCGCTGTGCAGGCGCAGATCGATGCGAGTGAGTTGACCCTGCTTGCCAAACAGCTCCTGTGCCGCGCCTATGTCCATCACTGCCAGCGCGCTGCCGGCCGCGCCGACACTGCCGGCCACCGTCACCGCTTTGATTTGCAGTGCGCTTTGCAGTTGCAGCCGGTCGCCGTTCAAACGATTGCGGGCGGCTGCATTCAAAAACACGCTATTGGGTGCGAACAGCGCAAGGCGGTCGGCGCTGGCAGCGGGTAGCGGCATCAGTGCCGGCGCCACGCCGGCCACCAGCAAGGCATCAACGCCGACCAAGCGAAGCGTTACCCTGTCCCCAGTGTCGGTCAGTGCATAGGTGGTGACTTCCAGCGCCGGTGAGGCCAGCGCCACCTGAGGGTGGTTGGCAACGCGGGCAAATAGGGCCTCGTCAATCGTGCCTTGCACGGCGCGCAATTCCAGATCCGGCTGGCCACCGACAGCGCGCACCGCCTGTGAGAATTCGTCCAGTGCCGAGGCGTTGATCAGATGCACCGAAAACGCCAGCGCCACACCCAGCATCACCGCCAGCACGGCGGCGGCGTTGCGCCAGGGGTGATGCCGCAACTCTTGCCAGGAGTAGGTTTTTAGCAGCGCAAAAAGAGGGTGGATCATGGGTGGGTGCGCTGATGCGGGGATGTGCATTCTGGATACACTGGTTGTGATTTTCTTTGCGTTGCCTTTGAATTGAATGAAAGCCTCAGCATGTTGACCTTGCCCACGTACCAGGATGTGATCGCCGCCGCAGTTCGGCTCGAAAGCCATGCACACCGGACACCCGTGTTGCGTTCGCGCACGGCGGATGAGCGGCTGGGTGCCAGTGTATTCTTCAAATGCGAAAACCTTCAGCGCATGGGTGCTTTCAAGTTTCGTGGCGCCTTCAATGCTCTGTCAATGTTCAGCACTGCGCAAGCTAAGGCCGGTGTGATCACATTTTCTTCCGGCAACCATGCGCAGGCCATCGCCTTGTCGGCCCGCCTGCTGGGCATACCGGCCGCCATCCTGATGCCGCTGGACGCGCCACAGGCCAAAGTTGATGCCACGCGTGGTTACGGCGGCGAGGTGATTTTGTTTGACCGTTTCAAGCAGGACCGCGAGGCCTTGACGCATGAGATCGCCCAGCAGCGCGGACTGACTTTGATCCCACCGTACGACCATCCGGACGTCATCGCCGGGCAGGCTACTGCCGCCAAAGAACTGTTTGACGAAGTGGGCGCGCTTGACTATTTGCTGGTGCCGCTGGGCGGTGGCGGACTGCTGGGCGGTTCGGCATTGTCGGCGCGTGCCTTGTCACCACTGTGCAAGGTATACGGCGTGGAGCCACAAGCTGGTAACGACGGCCAGCAGTCGTTTCGCTCGGGTGCCATCGTGCACATCGAGACACCCCACACCATTGCCGACGGCGCGCAAACCCAGCATCTGGGGCAGTACACCTTCGGCGTCATCCGGCGTGACGTGCAAGATGTGCTGACCGTCAGCGATGCGCAGCTGGTCGAGGCGATGCGCTTTTTTGCCGAGCGCATGAAGTTGGTGGTGGAGCCCACCGGCTGTCTCGGGTTTGCTGGCGCCTGCCATGCCGGTTTGCCGCTTGCCGGCAAGCGCGTCGGCATCATCATCAGTGGCGGCAATGTTGACTTGCGCCGCTTTGCAGAGTTTCTGGTCAAGTAAAGGGAGTCCCCCATGCAGCAAGTTCGACAACCCGCTGTGGCTGGCGCCTTTTATGCCGGGCAGGGCGCTGTTTTGTCGCGCGATTTAAGTGCGCTGATGGCGACCGCAAGGGCGGCTGGTGCCAGCCACGCAGATGCGCCCAAGGTCATCGTCGTGCCGCATGCGGGCTATATCTATTCCGGTGCAACGGCGGCGTTGGCCTACATGCGTCTCTCTTCCGTGAGAAAAACCATCCGGCGTGTGGTCTTGCTAGGCCCCGTGCATCGGGTACCGGTGCGCGGCTTGGCGCTGCCGGATGTCGATGCCTTTGCCACTCCGCTGGGTAACATTGAGATAGACCAACTCGCCGTCGCCGCCATCACCGCTTTGCCGCAGGTGGTGGTGAGTCGCGCCGCCCATGCCACCGAGCATTCGCTCGAAGTACAACTGCCGTTTTTGCAATCGGTGCTGGAGGATTTCAAGCTGTTGCCGCTGGTCGTAGGCGACGCCACGTCGGCGCAGGTAGCCGAGGTGCTGGAGGCGCTGTGGGGTGGGCCGGAGACGTTGATCGTCATCAGTACCGACCTGTCACATTTCCTGCCGTATCGTGCCGCGCAGACCGTTGATCAACAGACGGTGCAAAGTATTCTTGCCCTGGATGGCCGACTCACGCACCAACAGGCTTGCGGCGCCACGCCGGTCAACGGCTTGCTGCTGGCCGCCAGACAACACCATCTGCAAGCGCAACTGCTGGGCCTGTGCAACTCCGGCGACAGTGCAGGAGACAAAGGCCGGGTCGTTGGCTACGCTGCTTTTGCATTCACCGCTGACCCCCTTCATGATCACTGATCCTGCTAGCCGTGGCGGCACCTTGTTGCCGATTGCCCGCGCAGCCATCTCGGTGGCTCTCGGACGTTCACTTGCGGCTGCCGAGAATGCCGATTGGCTGCAGGAATCGGGCGCCACATTCGTTACCCTGATGCGCCACGCACAACTTCGCGGCTGCATCGGTACGCTGCAAGCGCGCCGCTCCCTGCTGGCCGACGTCAAGGCCAACGCCGTCGCAGCAGCATTGCACGATCCACGCTTTTCTCCCTTGACTCTGACGGAGTTGGCCGACACCCTGATTGAAGTGTCAGTGTTGTCGGCGATGCAAGCCATGCACTTTGACAGTGAAGCCGATGCGCTGGCGCAATTGCGCCCCGGCCTGGACGGTGTGGTGTTTGAATTTGAGCGTTGCCGCAGCACATTTTTGCCGCAGGTCTGGGAGCAATTGCCCACGACGCTTGAGTTCATGGCACAGCTCAAACGCAAGGCCGGGCGGTCAGCTGATTTTTGGGACGCGGATGTGCGTCTGCATCGCTACAGCGTGAGCAAATGGAAGGAAGCCGGGGGGTCATGATGCAGCAGTCCAGCTACGCAGGTCGTTACTGGCATCTGATTGCGGATGGCCGTATCCAGTGCGATCTGTGCCCGCGCGACTGCAAGCTGCACCAGGGCCAGCGCGGCGCCTGCTTTGTGCGGGCGCGCCAGGGCGACCAGATGGTGCTGACCAGTTACGGCCGATCGTCGGGCTTTTGCATCGACCCGATCGAAAAAAAGCCGCTCCATCATTTCTACCCGGGCAGCAGTGTGCTGTCGTTCGGCACCGCCGGCTGCAATCTTGCGTGCAAGTTCTGCCAGAACTGGGACATCAGCAAGTCGCGCGACATGGACCGCTTGATGGACCAGGCATCGCCTGACGCCATCGCCGACGCCGCCCTCAAGCATGGCTGCAAGAGTGTTGCCTTTACCTACAACGACCCGGTGATCTTCGCCGAATACGCGATGGACGTGGCCGACGCTTGTCATGCGCTGGGCGTGCAAGCGGTGGCCGTGACGGCCGGCTATATGCACGCGCAGGCGCGGCGCGATTTTTACGGCAAGATGGACGCCGCCAACGTGGACTTGAAAGCCTTCACCGAGGACTTCTATTTCAAGCTCACCGGCTCGCACCTGCAGCCGGTGCTTGACACCCTGGTCTACCTCAAGCGCGAGACTGAGGTCTGGTTCGAGATCACCACCCTGCTGATCCCCGACCACAACGATTCGGAGCAGGAGATAGCGGCTTTGAGCCATTGGATCATGCGTGAACTTGGACCCGATGTGCCGCTTCACTTCTCGGCCTTTCATCCAGATCACAAGATGCGCG
>SESE01000090.1_pt1 | contig 38337 bp, 29 predicted proteins | sample 3171371 | NCBI WGS metagenome assembly SESE01 (sample SAMN06051881, study PRJNA518727) | freshwater metagenome | biome: subpolar coniferous forest; feature: holomictic lake; material: water; isolation source: holomictic Lake 442, 13 m depth | place: Canada: near Kenora, Ontario | collected... | reverse complement strand
AATATGAAACGGCAGCCCCAGATTTTTCAGATACTCGGGCAGGATGTGATCCGGAAAACCGGGCTGCTTCTGGTCCAGATTGACCGCAATCAGCTCGAAATTGATGGGTGCCCTAGCTTGCAATTTCAGCAGAATGTCCAGCAACCCGTAGCTGTCCTTGCCACCCGACACACAGACCATCACGCGGTCGCCTTCCTCAATCATGTTGAAGTCCATGATGGCCTGGCCAACCTGGCGGCACAGGCGCTTCTCCAGCTTGTGGGTTTCACGCTCAATCTTGAGCTGCTTCGCGGCCGGTGCGTCGGCCGGCCGCGCTTCGGTCGCTGTTTCATTCTCGGTCCAGACGGCGCTCATTCATTTTTCCTTGGGTTCGATCAGGTAGATTTTCTCTTACTCTGATGAAAAATGAAGACCATCTTCAAAAATGGTTCAGCCAGAGTGTTTCCCCAGTGTCAATGTGAAGATATTCATGACCGAGCCAGGTGGATTTACTTTTCGTCCAGATTTCACAACCAATTGATCTAGCGCAACATCGCCAACTATGACTAGCGCACAGTTTCTGTCGTCATCATGATGTGCGTTCAGCTGAGAGCCGCATCATCAGGCCGATTGTTTTTTGATCCATCTTTTTGGTCGATGTAACGGTTTTTAGGAGTAATTCAAATGAACACATCCAAATTGCCTGCCTGGACGGTTGTGGCTGTAGCGGCCTTCGCGATGTTGTTTGCCAACGCGAGCGCGCAACGCCTTGAGCGATCTGGCATGGAAGTAGTCGACACCGTCTGCATTAGCTGCCATGCCAAGGGCGAGAAAGGCGCGCCCAGGATCGGTGACCAGCAGGCGTGGGTCGAGCGCGCATCCCAGGGCCTGACGGCTCTGACAGAGCACGCACTTGTGGGTATTCGAAACATGCCGGCACATGGCGGCAATTTGACGCTCAGCGACATCGAGATTGAGCGCGCCATCACCTACATGGTCAACCAGTCCGGGGGGCACTGGGTCGATCCTCTCGGGGGCGTGACGCCCGCCGCGCTACGCCAAAGCGAGCGACTTGTGCAAACTCAGTGTGCCAAATGTCACCAGAGCGGTTTGGATGGTGCACCCAAGATAGGGGACCGCGCCGCCTGGATCCAGCGTCTGAAGAAAGGGCTGGATGCGCTGGTGAAATCGGCCGTCCATGGACGCGGACCGATGCCGGCCGGTGGCGGCATGGCAGGCCTGAGTGAACTGGAGATCCAAGGTGCCGTGATCTACATGTTCAATTTTGGGATCGTCGCAGCGCCGTCAGAGCCGAGTGCGATGAGCAAGACCACCAACCCCTATCGCAAGGTTGTCGACGGCATGGAAGTCAATCTCGGTGTCGTTCGAGCAGAGACCATGTCGGCTGGGCAGGCACCCGGCAAGGTTCCGAGTGGCAAAGGCTACTATCACCTGAACATATCGCTGTTCGATGCCAAGACGGGTCTTGTCGTCACCGATGCGCAGGTCAAGGTGAATGTGAGCGATCCAATCGGGATCGAAAGCAAAACATTGGAGATTGTCTCGGCCTACAACACGATCAGCTATGGGGGCTATTTTCGCATGGACGGGATGATGCCGTATGCGATCACAGCCCAGATCCAGCGTCCGGGCAACGGTCGAACGACCGAGGCGAAATTCGAATACAAGACGCGCTAGACATCTGCCTTATCGCGTTGCACCGTGGCAGCAATGCTCACCACTGCCCGGTCTCGACCCGAATCGCCACTTCGCAGTCGTCAAAGATTTCAAGCTTGGCAATTTTGACGCGCACACCCAGCACGCCGGGCAATTGCATCAGGCGGTTGGCCAGCTTGCCGATCAGGGTTTCCAGCAAATTGACGTGCTCAGCGGTGCACTCATTGATGATGATCTGGCGCACCTTGCGGTAGTCAAGCACGCGGTTGATTTCGTCGTCACGCGGCAGCAGCGGCTGGCGTCCCAGGTTAAGTTCGGCATCGACCTGTATCGGCTGTGGGGCAGTCTTTTCAAACTCCAGAATTCCCAGGTTGGCGTCAAAACGCAAACCGGTCAACGTAAGGGACTGACTACCTTGATTGTGGGGCATGGTGCGGAACTTCACAGCAGGGAGAAATCGCGTTCGAACTTCATCAGGTGCTGGCCGCCATCGACCAACAAGGTGGTGCCGGTGATGGACTGGTTGTCGATGGCAAACTTGACAGTAGCGGCGACGTCGGCTGGAGTTGAGGAGCGACCCAGCGGTGACAGTTGGTGCAACGCCTCAAATTTTTTCTGACTCAACATATGGCTGGTCAGCGTCAAGCCGGGGGCCACTCCGACCACCCGAAGCTGCGGGCTGAGCGCCATAGCCAGCATGGTGTTGGCCGCTTCCAGTGCCGCTTTTGACAAGGTGTAGCTAAAAAAATCGGGGTTCTGGTTCCACAGTTTCTGGTCCAGCAAATTCACCACCACGCCCAGTGGTCGGCGCGCTTGCGCGCTGGCCGAGCCGTCGCGCAGCAGCACATGCTCATGCAGGGCTTGCGCCAGAATAATGGCGGCGCCAGTGTTGCTGCGCAAATGCTTGTCCATGGCGGCAAAGCTGAAACTGGCGGTGGTGTCGTGCTCAAAAGTGGAGGCACTGTTGACTACCGCGTCGACCCGGCCAAACTGCTGAATCACCTTGGGCAGCAAACTGCGCACCGCCGCCTCGCTCGTCAAATTGGCACGAAACGCGGCGCTCGCGCCCGATAGCTGCGTGCAGTCGGCCACCGTCTTAGTGGCATCTTCCAGTGAATCGCGGTAGTGCACTGCGACTTGCCAGCCGTCTTTTGCCAGCGCCAGCGCAATCTCGCGACCCAACCGTTTGGCGGCGCCAGTGACAAGAACCGTGCGGGTAGAAGTGGCTGCGGACATTCGAGGACAATTCCAACTGTGATGACAACAGCCTACAGTTTAACGAGCGCCTTGCAAGCCCATATTGCGCAAGCCATTGCCGCGGCCAATGGCTGGATCGGCTTTGATGAATTCATGGCGTTGGCCCTGTACACACCGGGCCTGGGTTACTACGCCAACGACAGCGCCAAGTTCGGCACCATGCCGTATGCCATCGAGGCCGGTCAGTCGGTTTCGGGCAGCGACTTTGTGACGGCGCCAGAGATGACGCCGCTGTTTGGACAGACACTGGCGACCCAGGTGGCACAGGCCCTGCAGGTGACACAAACCCGCGAAATCTGGGAGTTTGGCGCCGGCTCCGGTGCGCTGGCGTTGCAATTGCTGCAAAGTCTGGAAGCTTTGGGCTTGCCCTTGCCACGCTACAGCATTGTGGAGTTGTCCGGCAGTTTGCGTGCGCGCCAGCAAGAGAAACTGGAGAAGTATTCCCACACCGTGCACTGGGTCAGCGCTTTGCCCGACACGCTGCAAGGTGTGATAGTGGGCAACGAGGTGCTAGACGCCATGCCAGTGAAGTTGCTGGCACGGGTCAACGGTAACTGGCATGAGCGCGGCGTGGCGCTGAGCTCTTCCGACGCCGCATCCCGGCTGGTCTGGCAAGACCGCGCCACCGATTTGCGGCCCCCGGTGGAGATTGAAGGTGCGCACGATTACCTGACCGAAATCCATCTTCAGGGTGAATCGTTCATCCGCACGCTGGCCGACAAGCTCAGCGCTGGCGCAGCTTTTTTTATCGACTATGGTTTTCCCGAACACGAGTACTACCATGCCCAGCGTCACATGGGCACCGTGATGTGCCACCGCAGTCATCTGTCAGACACCGATCCGCTGTCTGATGTCGGGCTCAAGGACATCACCGCCCACGTCAATTTCACTGGCATCGCACTGGCCGCACAAGCGCCAGATTGGGGTGTGCTGGGCTATTGCACTCAGGCCCGGTTTTTGATCAATTGCGGCTTGGCGTCCCGACTGGAAAGCGCGCCACTGAGCGTGCGCGTGGCGGCGCAGAGACTGATCATGGAGCACGAAATGGGTGAACTGTTCAAGGTTATCGGCTTTTACAAGGGCGAGCCGTGGGATGCGATCGGCTTCTCGCACGGCGACCGCACCCATACCTTGTAACCTCGTCGTAGCCCGCCTGGTCCTGAGCGATTAGCATCGGGGCTTTGCCAAAGCTGGCAAACCCTGTCTGGAGAAAAATATGCTTCGTATCGTGTTCGTGTTGATCCAGTGGCTGGCGCTTGTCGGATTTAGTGCCGCTGGCGCTGCAGAGTTGCCGATGCTGCACACGCAGGGGACGCATTGGGTCAAGGCCGACGGCGCCCAGGTCAATCTGAAAGGCGCCAATCTGGGCAACTGGCTGATGCTCGAATTCTGGATGATGGGGCAAAGAAACGAGGCACTTGACGACCAGTGCACGCTTGAAGCAACGCTGGACAAGCGTTTTGGCTACGCCCAGCGCGAGCGCCTGATGAAGCTGTTTCGCGACAACTGGATCAGCACGCGCGACTGGGACCTGCTGCCCCGCTTTGGGCTGAATCTGGTGCGCCTGCCTTTCATCTGGAGTCTGGTGGAAGATGAAAAGAACCCACGTCATCTGCGTGCCGATGCCTGGCACTATCTGGATGACGCCATCAATCAGGCCGAAGCACGCGGCATGTATGTCATTCTTGACTTGCACGGTGCCGTTGGCAGCCAAGGACTGGAACACCACAGTGGCTGCGCCAACAAAAACCTGTACTGGAGCACGCCCGAGTACCAGGACCGCACCACCTGGTTGTGGGAGCAGGTCGCCAGCCGCTACAAGAACCGCGCCGCCGTGGCCGGTTACAGCCTGCTCAATGAACCATGGGGTGCCACCGAAACCCAAATGGCCGCGCTGATGAAGAAGCTCTACGCCAGCGTGCGCGCGGTGGACCCCAACCACGTCATCATCCTGCCCGGCCATAACCGCGGCATCGATGCCTACGGCAAACCTGGCGAGCAGGGCATGCACAACGTCGCCTTTGAAATGCACTTTTACCCGGGCTTTTTTGGCTTTGGCCAGCCTGGCGTTGAGGTACACCGCGGCTGGCTTCAGTGTGCCACCAAAGGGGACGGTAGCTGCGAGTGGAACGCACGCTTGAACGGTTTGGACGCGGCGTTCTTCGTCGGTGAATTTCAGCCCTGGGCCGATATGAGCGATGAGTTGGGCGGACAGATCACCCGTGCCAGCTTTGATGCCTATGCAAAGTTTGGCTGGGCCGCAGCCGCGTGGTCTTACAAGTTGATCACCAACAACGGAGGCCAGGGCAATGGCAATTGGGGGTTGGTCACCAACAGTGTCGCCGCCAGGGTACCCGCAACAGATTTTTTTACCGCTTCGTTGGCTGACATAGAGACGCTGTTCAAACAGTTTGGCAACCTGCCCTACGAGCCGCACCAAGGCGTCATGCGGTGGATGAACAGTGCCGTGCCAGCAGAACCTTTCAAGCCGCACTGAACGTCGCAAACCCGGTGCGGGAGCAGCGGGCCAGGGCTGTCAGCGGAGTCGAAACAAACTCTTATTTTTTAAGAATAGAGCCAAAACCTAGGGAATCCCCGGATGCGTAAGTCACTTTTCGGATGCTAAAGTGCCGTCACTGGAAACGTTTCCAGTACGTTTTAAACTAAATTTATCGTTGCTTCGTCATGGCGCTGACATAGTTGTTGCAGCATTTTTAACACCGAGCCCCCAGGAGACATTGAATGAAAACTTCCGCTACCCAGCGCATCCAGAAAGCCGTTCGACAGCGCCCAGCACTGCGCATCAGTCCCGTCGCAGCCGCATGCTCGACATTGTTGTTTGCCATGGGCGCCGCCTATGCTCAAGACGCCAATCTGAGCACCGTCACCGTGACCGGCATTCGGGCTGGTATTGAAAATGCAATCGCTATCAAGAGAAATTCTGATTCGATCGTGGAGGCGGTTTCTGCCGAGGATATCGGCAAGTTGCCGGACTCCAGCATTGCTGATTCGATCGCTCGCTTGCCGGGTCTGGCTGCGCAGCGCGTCGACGGTCGTGCGTCAGCGATTTCCATTCGCGGACTCGGGCCTGATTACGCCGGCGCAGTCCTAAACGGGCGTGAAGTTGTCAGCTCCGGAGATGGCCGTGCCGCCGAGTACGATCAGTTTCCGTCCGAGTTGGTGAATTCCGTCACCGTCTACAAGACGCCGGACGCGGCATTGATTGGCCAGGGCTTGTCTGGCACCATTGACATTCGCCCGGTCATGCCGCTGGACTCGCGCGGCCGGCAGGTTTCGGTCAACGTGCGGGGTGAACAAAACTCTAATGGCGGGTTGACGTCGAATGGCAATGGCGGACTTGGCAACCGCGTGAGCGCCTCATACATCAATCAGTTTGCCGACAACACCGTGGGTCTTGCGATTGGCTTTGCCCATCTGGACTCCCCCGGGCAATCGAAAAATTATGAGGCCTGGCAGTATGGTGACTACAGTCAATGGGGCAAAAGCCTTACCGGTGTGCCCGCGGTCGGAACCGGACGTGCCCTTTTCACCCAGGGTTTTACCGCGAACGTCACGTCCAGCAAACAGGTGCGCGACGGTCTGATGACTGTGCTGGAATTCAAGCCCAGCAAGGACTACCACAGCGTGGTTGATCTGTATTACTCCAAGTTCGACCAGGAGCGCGTCACGAACCAATGGACCGGCGATATAGGCTTGTGGGGCAGTCCGGCACCCGTATTTTCGAATGTTGGCACCTCGCTTGTGAACGGCAACACGGTCATTGCCAGCGGAACGGTTGACGGCGGGCACAGCGTCATCGACAACAAGAGCTTTCACCGGACCGACGAGCTCGCTTCGCTGGGCTGGAAAAATGAATTCAAGCTGGCCAACAAATGGACGGCGGTGGCCGATTTGAGCTATTCACACGCGAAACGCGATGAGAGCCTGATCGAGTCAATTGCCAGGCCGCTGGCTGGAAGCAGTTTCAATTTCTCCGGGTTGGGCAACAGCGGCGACCAGGCGTGGTCATCGAACCAGAGTTTGACCGATTCCAGCAACGTGCAATTGACCAACGATCCCAATTGGGCGCAATTGGTCACGCCGACCTACACCGACGAGCTCAAGGCGATTCGGCTGTCTGGCAAGCGCGATCTTGAGGGTGCGTTCAGCAGCGTCGAGGCTGGTTTTAACTACAACGAGCGCGACAAAGTCGTCCTGTCCAATGCCTACCGCCTCAGTTTGGCCAGCAACAATGTGGCGGTGCCGGCCAGCGCGTTACGCTCGCCGACCCAAATCAACGTCGGCGGCATCAACACCAGTGTTCTGACCTGGGATGTGCCAAGCATCATGGGCTTGTACACGCAGGCTCTGAAAGACCCGTGGTCGGCAAAAGACAACCAATATGGAGTCCACGAAAAGGTCACAACGGCGTATGCCAAGTTCAATATCGACACCGACATGGGTGCGGTCCCGATGCGTGGCAACATGGGTGTGCAAGCGATCCATACGCAGCAAAACTCAGAAGGAAATGCCTGGGTCAATGACACAGTGACGCCGGTCACTGGCGGTACTACCTACAACGATTTCCTGCCCAGTTTGAATCTGGCCTTCAATTTGAAGCCGGACCTGATTGCACGCCTGGGCTTGGCCAAGACAATGGCTCGCCCGCGCATGGACGACTTGCGTGCCGGCGCTGATCAACCGAAGCTGGTGGCGAACGACCCGGGTTCACTTTTTGGTCACTGGACGGCCGGCAATGGCGGTAAACCAGACCTTCAGCCGTGGCGCGCCAAGGCCCTGGACTTGTCGCTGGAAAAATACTTCGGCAAGAGCAGCTATGTGGCCGGTGCGGCGTTTTACAAGGCGCTTGACAGCTTCATCTACAGCCAGGATACGATTCGCGACTTTACGGGTTTCCCGAACACTTCCGGTCTGACAGCCTCCTGCTCGGCGTCCAACCCGGGTTGCAATCCAAATCTGGGCACCATCACCACCCAGGCCAATGGGCAAGGCGGCAAGGTTTATGGGGTCGAACTGAGCGCTTCGCTGGAGGCTTCGCTGCTGTCGCCCGCGCTGAAGGGCTTTGGTGTTGTTGCCAGCGAATCCTTCACACGCAACAGTCTTCCAAACGATAGCAATGGCAATCCGATCAACCTCGACGGCTTTTCAGGCATCGTCAACAACCTGACGCTCTACTATGAGCAAAGCGGTTTCTCGACACGGATCAGCCAACGCTATCGCGGACCTTTCACCGCGTCCACGCGCAGCATCTTGCTGACCACCGAATCGAGCACCCATATCGATGCTGAAAAGCAGCTCGACTTCCAGGTCGGGTATTCCTTTGAGAGTGGTCAGTACAAAGGCTTGTCGCTCCTGTTGCAGATCAACAATCTGACCAACGCGCCAGCGGTAACCACCCAGTCGCCTCAAGTCGGCGGTGTCAGCACCGGTTTTCTTCCATGGAAATACAGCGATTTCGGACGCACGATGTTGCTCGGTGCCAGCTACAAGTTCTGATTCAGGCCAGGTCTGAAAACCCTGCCGATGAATTTCGGCGGGGTTTTTTTTAAATGAAGGACATACATCATGCCGGCAAATAATATTCGGGAGATTGTGATCGTCGGTGGCGGCACCGCTGGCTGGATGGCGGCCGCAGCGCTGTCCAAAATGCTGAAGGATAGTTGCCGCCTGCGTTTGGTTGAGTCCGACGAAATTGGCATCATCGGCGTTGGGGAAGCCACCATCCCGCACATTGCCGTGTTCAACAACTTTTTGGGAATCAACGAGGACGAGTTTCTTCGCGCAACCAAGGGCACATTCAAACTGGGCATCGAGTTCGTTAACTGGGGTGCCATTGGCGAGCGCTACATTCATGGTTTCGGGAAGACGGGCCCGGACCTCGACGGTCTGCCGTTCCACCATTACTGGCTGCGCATGGCCGAACAGGGCAAAGTCAGCGACCTGGGCGCCTATTCCATCAACACTGCTGCGCCCCTGCAGGCCAAATTCATGCGTGCCCGCGTCGATATGCCGGGCTCGCCGTTGGGCGAAATCGTCAACGCCTTTCATTTTGATGCCAGCCTGTATGCGCGCTATCTGCGTGGTCTGGCTGAAAACAGCGGGGTGGTGCGCACCGAAGGCAAGATTGTGCAGGTGCTGCAACGCGGAACCGATGGCTTCATCGAGGCAGTGGTGCTGGAGAATGGTGAAAAGATCGGTGGCGATCTGTTCATCGACTGCTCGGGCATAAGGGGTCTCCTGATCGAGCAAACCCTGAAGACTGGCTATGAAGACTGGTCGCACTGGCTGCCTTGCGATCGTGCCATCGCGGTGCCTTGTGCATCGGTTGAACCGCTGTTGCCGATCACGCGGTCGACTGCCCGCTCCGCTGGTTGGCAGTGGCGCATTCCGCTGCAACACCGAATCGGCAATGGACATGTTTATTCCAGCAAGTTCATGGCAGACGACGAGGCGGCCTCCATACTGTTAAGCCATCTCGACGGCAGGCAACTGGCCGAGCCACGTTACATCAAATATGTACCTGGACGACGCAGACGGGTCTGGAACAAGAACTGTGTCGCCATTGGGCTCGCGGCAGGTTTTTTCGAGCCGATCGAATCGACCAATATTCACCTGATCCAGACGGCGATCTTCCGTCTCATGAAGATGTTTCCTGGCGCCGGGTTCGAAGCGGCAGACATTGATGAGTTCAACGCACAGGCACAGCACGAATACGAACGCATTCGTGACTTCATCATCTTGCACTACAAGGCCACCGAGCGTGACGACTCGCCGTTCTGGAACTATTGCCGCAACATGGATATTCCGGACACGCTGCGCCACAAGATGGATTTGTACCGCAGCAATGGACGAATCTTTCTGGCCGCCAATGACATATTTGGGGAAGTCAGCTGGTTGCAGGTGATGCACGGCCAGCGGGTGCGTGCCAAGGGGTACCACCCGTTTGCCGACCTGCGCAGCAAGGAGGACGTGGCCGAGTTTCTTGGCAACGTCGAGACCGTGGTCAGGAAGTGCGTCGATGTGATGCCCATGCATGCCGAATTTGTTGCAGCACATTGCGCTACCAGCGTGTAAACCGGAACATTGACGCGGAGTGTTCAGCGCTGTGTGTTCCTGATGGCATTGTCGAAGTCGAAATATTGCTTGGCGATGCTATTCATGAACACCTGTCTTAACATCAGTGCCAGCATGACTGATTGGCCGCAAATCAGGAGCGCCATTCGCACGGACCCGGTGCTGGAAGCCGAGGTAGGGCGCATTCTTGCGGGCATGACTCTGCCGCAAAAAATTGGCCAGATGACGCAGCCCGAAATCAAGAACGTGACGCCGGCCGAGGTGACCCAGTACTACATTGGCTCGGTGCTCAATGGCGGTGGCTACTGGCCCAACGGCAACAAGCTGGCTGCCATCTCTGACTGGGTCAGCCTGGCAGACCAATACTACGACGCATCCATGGCAACCAACATGAAAGTCAAGGTGCCGGTGATCTGGGGCACCGACGCCATTCATGGGCATGGCAACGCCTATGGAGCGTCGCTGTTCCCACACAATATCGGCCTGGGTGCGGCACATGATCCGGCACTGGTTGGGCGTATCGGTGTAGCGGTGGGGCGACAAGTGCGCGCCACCGGAATCAACTGGGTCTTTGGGCCCACTGTGGCGGTGGCGCAGGATGTGCGCTGGGGCCGAACCTACGAGAGTTTTTCGGAGGACGCCAGCCTCGTCAAAACCTACGTCGGAGCCTACGTTAGCGGGCTGCAGGGAAGCTTTTCGGACGATGGCAATGTGGTGGCCACGGCCAAGCACTTTGTGGGCGATGGTGCGACTGACGGAGGCAAGGACCAAGGGGTTGCCACGGTCACCTTATCGGACATGATCAACGTTCATGGTCAGGGCTATTACGGAGCGTTGGCCGCCGGTGTTCAAACTGTGATGGCGTCCTTTAACAGCTGGAATGACGTGGCGGCCGGCGTCAACTACGGCAAGATGCATGGCAGCCAGACAATGTTGACCGAAGTGCTCAAGCAGAAGATGGGTTTTGATGGATTCGTCGTGTCCGACTGGAACGGTACAGCTCAGGTGACCGGCTGCAATCAGTCCGGTTGTGCGCAGGCCATCAATGCCGGCATCGACATGGTGATGGTGCCCGACAACTGGCGTGCCTTCATTACCAACACGATCATGCAAGTGCAGACCGGTGAGATCCCGATGGCACGCATCGACGATGCGGTAGCGCGCATATTGCGGGTCAAACTGCGCGCCGGGATGTTTGGCAAAAAACCTTCGCAAAGTATTTACGCCGGCAGGCCCGAGGCTTTGCAAGCACGTGCGCTGGCGCGCCAGGCGGTGCGTCAATCGCTGGTGCTGTTGAAGAATAACGGCGCGGTGTTGCCACTGCCGCGTGGCAACAAAATACTGGTGGTGGGGAAATCCGCCAACAGCCTGCAAAACCAGACCGGTGGCTGGACGCTGGGCTGGCAGGGTACCGGCAACCCGAACAGCAACTTCCCGCTGGCCGACTCGATTCTGGACGCTATCCGGCAAGCAGCAGGTGGTGCCAATGTGATGTTCAGTGAAACCGCCCAAGGGGTCGATGTCAACCGCTTTGATGCGGTGATTGCTGTCATCGGCGAGACGCCTTACGCCGAGGGCAACGGCGACATTGCGACATCGGACACGCTGCGTCACAGCGCTCGTTACCCGGAAGATTTGCATGTGTTGCAGGCCGTCGCCGGCAAGCGCAAGCCGCTCATCACAGTGCTGCTGTCGGGTCGTCCGGTTTATGCCAATGATTTACTCAACTTGTCCGATGCCTTTATCGCTGCCTGGTTGCCGGGTACAGAGGGCAAAGGGGTGACCGATGTGTTGTTTCGCAATGCCGATGCTGGCATTGATCACGATTTCACCGGACGTCTTTCGTTCTCGTGGCCGAATGCCGACTGTCAGACTGCGCCGCACATAGGCGGCCCCGCTGACACGCCGCTGTTTGCACTGGGTTATGGTTTGAGCTACGGCAGCAAGGTAACGGTTGGCGAACTGGCGGTTACGCTCTCACAAAGCGGCTGTGGACAGGCCGCTGTTGTGCCCATCTTTAGCCAGTCGGATCGCGCGCCCTATGCACTTCACATCGCTGCCGAAGCCAACAACTGGACCAGCGAAAAAGTTGGTGCTGATCTGAATGCCACGCTGAGCTGGCCGCCTGAGCGACCCGTGATTCAAGTGCAGACGACGCAAATCAGCACGCAACAAGATGCCAAGCTGGTGCGTTGGTTGGGTGGTACAGCCAAATTTTTTGCCAACGCTTCGCGACCGGTGGATCTGAATTTTTATATCCGTAAGCGGGCGCTGTTGCAATTCGATATGGTCATCTTGCAGGCGCCGTTGGGGCGTGTGAGCCTGGCCATGGAGTGCGGTGACTTGTGCCGTAGTGAAGTAGAGCTCGGACCCATGCTAAGCAAGTGGGCCCTGAACAGTCGACATAAGATCAAAATCCCGCTCGCCTGCTTTGCCCTCAAGGCGGCGGATTTTGCCAAGGTGAACGTGCCCTTCAGTGTGTTAACGTCCCAGCCATTTGCTGCGGCGTTTGCCAATATCGAGATCGTTTCAGATGGGGCCAGTGACTTGGACGCCATGACATGTGATGACGTCGGAGTCGGCTCCAACTAGGGGAAATTAGTTCAATGGCAACAATCAAGGATGTCGCCCGCCTGGCTGGCGTCGGGGTAGGAACAGCATCACGCGTGGTGAGCGGCCGCGGGTCGGTGGCGACAGCGACGGCCCAGCGTGTGCGCCAGGCCATTGCCGAACTGGAGTTTCGTCCCTCTCATGCGGCGCGATCCTTGTTGTCCGGTTCGTCTCAAATGATTGGCGTCTACATCCCGATGCTCAAGGGAACGTTTTACACGCCTATTCTTGGCACCATCGACACCGAACTGCGTGTCACCGGCCGCCATATGGTGGTGGCCTTTGGTTGCGGTGACGGCGATGCCCGGCAGCAGGCGATTGAGGGCATCGAATTCCTGATCGAACGCGGCTGCGACGGACTGGTGGTGATGAGCAACGCCTTGCGCGACGAAGACATTGATGCGTTGGGCCCCAAGCGCAGCAAGCTGGTGGTTTTGAATCATAGTTTCAGCAGCATCGCTGATCAGTGCTTCGCCGCCGACCACACGCGCGGCGGGGTGCTGGCGGCCCAGGCCTTGCTGAAGATGCAACACCGCAAATTTGCCGTGATCGCCGGCCCGACCACCTCGCCAGACAATGTGGCGCGGATCTCAGGCTTCATGCGTGAGCTCAAGCGCGAAGGAATTGAGGCCACTCAGGTCTGGCGCGGCGAAGGTGACTTCTCGCCGGAGAGCGGCTGGGCGGCAGCGAGCGACTTGCTGGCGTCGGCACACCCCTTCACGGCGCTCTTTTGCGCCAATGACGAAATGGCAGTGGGCGCCCTGTCGTACTTTCAGCAGGCCGGTCGGTCGGTACCCGCAAGCATTTCGGTGATGGGTTACGACGATACGCACAGCGCCGAGTATTCGGCGCCGCAACTGACGTCGGTGCACATTCCGTGGCGCGACATCACATTGAACGGTCTGCGCTGGTTGCTCAATCGCTGCTATGACGAGACACAGCCGGTGCTGCGAAAGTTCCCGGTGAGCGTGACCTGGCGTGCGTCGGTGGTGATGGCGCCGGTGGCCGCGGAACGCAAGGCGGCTTCGCGAAAACAAGTATTTCCAGCGAAACGCTGAACTTACAAAACTAAGGGTAGCTACGGATGTGATCAGGCGTGCCTTGAGGCTAGAATTGGAATCCTTTCCAATGCGTTGGATACTGTATTGATGAAAACATGAAAAACACCAGCACCGACGATTTGCCGATTCTGCGGCGCAACGACTTTGCGCCAGACTTTCGGTGGGGTTGTTCGACCTCTTCATATCAGATCGAGGGCGCAATCCATGAGGACGGACGCGGCGAATCGATCTGGGATCGCTTTTGCGCCACGCCAGGTCACATTCGCGACGGCTCCAGCGGCGCAGTGGCCTGTGACCACTATCACCGCTGGCCGCAAGACCTTGACATGGCGCGCAGTCTGGGCACCAACGCCTACCGGTTTTCCATTGCCTGGCCCAGAATCTTTGCCAGCGGGCGGGGCCGTGTGCCCAATCAAAAAGGACTCGACTTTTACTCACGCCTGGTGGACGGCATGCTGGAGCGCGGTCTGGAGCCCTGGGTCACCCTGTATCACTGGGATTTGCCACAAGCCTTGCAGGATCAGGGTGGCTGGGCAAATCGCGACACGGTTGACGCTTTTGTCGAGTACACCGATGTGGTGAGCCGCCATCTGGGTGACCGCATCAAAAACTGGATCACCCACAACGAGCCCTGGTGTACTGCTTTCAATGGCAATTTTGAGGGTGCCCACGCGCCCGGTCTGAAGAGCTTCAAGACCGCCTTGCAGGTGTGCCACAACGTGCTGCTGTCGCACGGTTTGGCGATACCGGTGCTGCGGCGCAATGTGCCCGCTGCCAGGGTTGGCGCCGCGCTGAGCCTGCATCCTCTCAAACCTGCGTCAGAAAGTGCGCAGGACCTGGCAGCGACTGTGCGCCACGATGGTTTGCGCAACCGCTGGTTTCTGGACCCGCTGCATGGCCGTGGTTACCCGGCCGACATCTGGGCTATTCTGGGCGACAACGCCCCGCTGGTGCAAGACGGTGATTTGAAAGCCATCGCCACACCGACTGATTTTTTGGGTGTGAACTATTACTTTCCTGAAATCGTCGCCGATGCTCCGGGTGCTGGTGTCATGTCGACACGGGTGGTCGAGTCCGGCAATGTGGAACGCACGGCCTTTGGCTGGGAGGTGTCACCCAAAGGCATGGTGACGCTACTCAGTCGCGTCGCCAAGGACTATCAACCGGCCGAGATTTATCTGACCGAGAATGGCTCAACTTACCATGATGTTGTTACGCCCGATGGAAACATTGAAGACCTGGAGCGGCGCCGCTATTTGCAGCGGCACCTGCTGGCATTGCGTGAAATTGTGGCGCTGGGCATTCCAATCAAGGGTTACTTCGCCTGGAGTCTGCTGGACAATTTTGAGTGGGCCGAGGGCTACCTGCGCCGCTTTGGTTTGACGCATGTCGATTTCGACACGCAACAGCGTCGTCTCAAGCTCAGTGGCAAATGGTACGGCGAGTTTCTGAAAGGAGATCTGTGATGTTGAACCTGAAACAACTGGCATTGATCCCGGTCTTGGCGCTGGCCGCAGCGGCGCAGGCCGCCGGACCACGGGCCGAAGTGATTCACTGGTGGACTTCGGGTGGCGAATCGGCTGCCGTCAAAACTTTCTCCGATGCCTACAACGCCGCCGGTGGCGTTTGGGTAGATACGGCCATCGCCATTGGCGAGCAGGCTCGCTCGGTGGCGGTGAACCGCATCGTCGGCGGCAATCCGCCGACCGCTGCCCAGTTCAATACGTCCAAGCAGTTTCTCGACCTGGTGGAACAGGGCATGCTCAATAACCTCGACGACGTGGCGCTGCGCGACGGCTGGGACAAGTTCCTGCCAGAACCGGTGCTCAATGTGGTGCGGGTCAAGGGCCACTTCTACGCAGCACCGGTCAACATTCACATGCCGACCTGGTTCTGGTATTCCAAGGCCGCATTCAAGAAGGCCGGCATTGCGGCGGAGCCCAAAACTTTTGATGAACTTTTTGCCGTGCTGGACAAACTAAAGACCGCCGGCCTGATACCGCTGGCGCATGGTGGTCAACCGTGGCAAGAGAACATCGTGTTCACAGCGGTGCTGGCCAACGTTGGCGGTACCGACTTGTACCTGAAGGTGCTGCGTGACCGTGATGCCAAGGCGATCCAGGGCGACGCGTTCAAGAACGTGTTGTTGACATTCAAGCGGCTTCAATCCTACGTGGACAAGAGCGCCCCCGGGCGCAACTGGAACGACGCCACATCGCTGCTGATCACCGGCAAGGCCGGCGTGCAGATCATGGGTGACTGGGCCAAGGGTGAGTTCGCACTGGCCAAGCAATTGCCAGGCAAGGACTATGGCTGCATTGCAGGTTTTGGCCCGAAGTCACCCTACATCATTCAGGGCGATGTGTTTGTGTTTCCCAAGACCAGTAACGCAGACGCCATCAAGGCGCAAAAAATACTGGCGACCGTGATGTTGGCCCCTGCCGCGCAGGTCGATTTCAGCAACAAAAAAGGTTCCATCCCGGTTCGTACCGATGTCGACTCTTCCAGAATGGACATCTGTGCCCAACAGGGGCTGGCCATCATGAAAGACAAGTCACGCCAGTTGGGTAACGGCGAGATTTATCTGAACCCGGACCAAAACGGGTCCCTGTCGGATATCCTGACAGCCTACTGGAACAAGAACGTTGCAGTCGAAAAAGTCCAGAGGGACATTGCTTCAGCCCTGAAGAACTGATACGGCCTCGCACCACGCCATGACCCTCAAGCCCAAACAGTTGTTGCGCCAGTTGGTGTCTTGGGGCGCCCTGCTGCCGATGGCCACGACGGTTCTGGTGGCCTACCTGGGTACAGTGCTGTGGTCGTTGAAAGTGTCGTTCACCAACTCGCGTACTTTTCCGTCGGATGAGTATGTCGGTCTGGCTCAGTATGAACGGCTATTTGACAACGACCGCTGGCTGCTGTCACTGCAAAACCTGGCCCTGTATGGCGTGTTGTTTATCGCGGCGTGCATGGTGATCGGTTTCCTGCTGGCCGTTTTTATTGACCAGAAGGTGATGGCAGAAGGCGCGCTGCGGACGATTTTTCTTTACCCCTACGCCATGTCTTTTGTGGCCACCGGGCTGGTCTGGCAGTGGTTGCTCAATCCAGGTAACGGCATCCAGCAGGCGCTGCGCCAGATGGGCTTTGAAGACTTCACTCTCGACTGGATCATCGATCAGGACAAGGTGATGTACACCATTGTGATTGCCACCGTCTGGCAGGCCTCCGGGCTGGTGATGGCCTTGCTGCTGTCGGGTTTGCGTGGCATTGACGAAGAGATCTGGAAAGCGGCACGCCTTGACGGCATCCCGACCTGGCGTGTCTATGTTTCCATCGTGCTGCCGATGCTGGGGCCGTCCATTGCCACCGTGTTTGTTCTGCTGTTCACTGCGGTGGTCAAATTGTTTGACTCGGTGGTGTCGATGACGCAGGGCGGGCCAGGTACGGCCAGTGAGGTCCCTGCCAAGTTCATCATGGACCATCTGTTTGGTCGCGCCAATATTGCCCTGGCCTCAGCTGGATCGATTGTGTTGCTGCTGACGGTGGTGGCCTTGGTGGCACCGTTCATGTATGCGCGCAGCCGCTCGAACCGGATAGAGGACAGCAAATGAGCCGCGCCGTCGCACCGCAAACCGGACGTCGACCTTTTCGCCTGACGCCGGCGCGCGTGGGGGTCTACGCATTTTTGTTGTCAGCCGCGCTTTTTTTCTTGCTGCCGCTGTACATCATGCTGGTGACTTCGTTCAAAACCATGGACGAAATTCGGTTGGGCAATATCTTTGCATTGCCGATTCAAGTCACCGTCGAGCCCTGGGTCACAGCCTGGACCGCGGCCTGTACCGGGGTCTCGTGCGAGGGCATTCGCGGCGGCTTCATGAACTCTGTCTTCATTGTGATTCCCAGCACCGTGTTTCCGATACTGTTGGGCGCACTCAACGGCTACGCTCTGTCATTCTGGCGGCCGCGAGGTTCCAACTTGTTGTTCGGCATTTTGATGATGGGCGCCTTCATTCCGGCGCAGGTCATGATGTTCCCGCTGGTGCGCATTCTGGCAACGCTGGGCCTGTTCAGCTCGCTGCCCGGCATCGTTCTGATTCACATCATTTTCAGCATGCCGGTGATGACGCTGCTATTTCGCAACTACTACCTTTCGATTCCGCAAGAGCTGTTCAAGGCGGCGCGCATTGATGGTGGCGGCTTTCTGCGGATCTTCCTGCAACTGATGTTGCCGATGTCGACGCCGATCATCATCGTAGCGGCCATCATGCAGATCACGGGCGTCTGGAACGACTACATTCTGGGCCTGGTGTTTGCGGGGCGCGACAACCTGCCGATGACGGTGCAGCTCAACAATGTGATCAACACGACCACCGGAACGCGGCTTTACAACGTCAATATGGCAGCCACGATACTGACTTCGCTGGTGCCGCTCACTGTCTATTTTGTTTCAGGACGCTGGTTTGTGCGCGGTATCGCCGCCGGTGCGGTAAAGGGGTAATCGATGGCCAGCGTCAGTATTCACAATCTTTGCATCCGCTTTGGTGAAACCGAAGTCATCAGGAATCTCAATCTCGACGTCGTGGAGAGTGAGTTCCTGGTGTTGCTGGGGCCATCCGGTTGCGGCAAGTCGACCTTGCTGCACAGCATTGCCGGCTTGATTGACGTGGCCGATGGCCGCATCGAGATTGGTGGTCAGGACATGACCTGGGCCGATCCGACCGATCGCAATATCGGCATGGTGTTTCAGTCGTATGCGCTGTACCCGACCATGAGTGTCGAGCGCAATATGTCATTTGGCCTGCGCATCAATGGCACACCCAAGGCAGAGATAGAACGGCGGGTCAAGCGCGCCGCCGAAATGCTGCACCTTGAACCACTGCTCAGTCGCAAACCCTCACAGTTGTCGGGCGGGCAACGTCAGCGTGTTGCCATTGGGCGCGCTTTGGTGCGCGAGGCAGGGGTATTTCTGTTCGATGAGCCGCTGTCCAATCTGGACGCCAAGCTGCGCGCGGAACTGCGGCGTGAGCTCAAGCTGCTGCACAAGAACCTGCGCTCGACCATGATTTACGTAACCCATGATCAGGTCGAGGCCATGACCTTGGCGACGCGCATTGTCGTAATGTACGCTGGCAAGATCCAGCAGATCGGTGCCCCAGGTGAGGTCTACGAGAAACCTGAGAACCTGTTTGTAGCCGGTTTTCTTGGCGCGCCGGGGATGAATTTTCTGCACGGAAAACTGAAACCCGTTGCGGATTCCATCAGCTTTGATTCAGATGGCTTGACGCTTGACGTCACACCCTACCCTTTCAGGAACCGGCCGACCGTTGCGCAGGATGTGATCCTGGGGATTCGCCCGGAGAACCTGCGGATTCATGGCAACGGAGAACTGCAAGCCACCATCTCGCTGATCGAACCCATGGGCAATCACCATGTGGTGTGGCTGGACTTTGGCGGCAGCCTGCTGTCTTGCGTTGCATCGGGTGCGTTAACGTTTTGCGTCGATGAACCGGTTCGTTTTACGATTGATGTCGCTCGAATTTCGCTATTTGAGCAGGCCTCGGAACAGCGCTTGTAAGTCTGATCCGATAACTTTTCGTCAACCGGCTTAGGAAGGGCAATCGATGATGGTGCAACTGGGTAGGTGGCGAGTGGCGGCGCCGGTTATGTTGGTGGTCTTTTTGTTGGGTTGTGCGACAAGCCACAAGCCCAGCGGTGCTGAGGTTAAAACGTGGGTGACCCTGACCGATCAGTCCCAGCTTCTTGCTTTGCAAGAGGCAAACACATTTTCGTCCAAGGCGCCGCTGCCGCTCAACATCGAAGTTGATGCCGGCAAGCGCTACCAGGAGATGGTGGGCTTTGGCGCCAACATCACGGACGCGTCGGCCTGGTTGATCCAGCACCGCATGAGCGCGTCGCAACGCGAGGCCTTGCTGCAGGAATTGTTTGGCAAGGCGCCGGGACTCGGGTTCAGCTTTACGCGCTTGACCATTGGGGCTTCCGATTTCTCCCTCAATCACTACACGCTGGACGACGTGCCTGCCGGTCAAACCGACGACCCTTTGGCAAAGTTCTCGATCGATCCGATGCGTGCCGACGTGCTGCCGGTCCTGAAACGGGCGCTCGCCATCAATCCCAAATTGAAGGTCATGGCGTCGCCGTGGAGCGCACCGGCCTGGATGAAAAGCAACGACAACCTGGTCAAGGGCACGCTGCGGGTCGAGGCTTATCCAGCCTTTGCCCGCTACCTTGAAAAGTTTGCCGATGCCCTCGCCCTGGAGGGTGTGCCACTGTTCGCCCTGACCTTGCAAAATGAGCCGCACTTTGAACCCAACGATTACCCTGGCATGCGGCTTGACCCGACTGCGCGTGCCAAGTTGATTGGCGAGCACGTCGGCCCCCTGTTCGCCAAACGGTCGAAGACTGTGCGCATTCTGGACTGGGACCACAACTGGGACGAACCCCAGTCGCCCCTGCAAGTTCTCGCTGATCCAAAGGCGCGCGCCTATGTGGCCGGTGTGGCGTGGCATTGCTACCTGGGTGATGCGAGCGCTCAGTCCCTGGTGCACGATGCCTACCCCGACAAAGAGACCTACTTCACCGAATGTTCTGGCGGCCAAGGCAATGCGTTGTGGCCACAAACCCTGCCGTGGAACATGCACAATTTGATCATCGGAGCCACCCGCGGCTGGGCCAAAAGCGTGCTGATGTGGAACCTGGCGCTGGACGAAAACTACGGACCGCATCTGGGCGGCTGCGGCGACTGCCGTGGCGTCGTGATCATCAATTCCAAGACCGGCGAGGTGACGCGCAACCTCGATTACTACGCGCTGGCCCATGCCAGCCGCTTTGTCCGCCCGGGCGCGCACCGCATTGAGTCCTCAACCGGCGTCGATGGTATTGAGTCTGTCGCGTTCCAGAACGCCGATGACAACTCGATCGCTTTGATTGTGCTCAATTCGGCGGTCGACTCGCGCCGCTTCTCGGTGACTTTTGGCGGCCAAAGCTTTGAGCACACCTTGCCGGGTACTGGCGTTGCTACCTTTGTCTGGGATGCGCCGCGCTGAGTGGGCGCATGAGTCCAAGGCGCTGATCAAAGGTGCCATGTTGACCTTGAGGTGGCTGAAAGGCCTATCTGTGATATAGATTTGTATATAAAATGTGGCATGGGAATCGAAAAAGTTCTTGAATGGACCGGTGCATCAAAACGTGATTTGATGAACTTTCCTGAGGAAGTGAGACGTGCCATGGGCTACGCATTGGGCGTGGCGCAGCTGGGCGCCAAGCACCCGGCTGCAAAACCCTGGAAGGGTGAAGGCTCAGGGGTGTTGGAAGTTGTGGAGTCCGATGCAGGTAGAGCTTACCGTGCGGTTTATACGGTTCGTTTTCCCAAGGCGGTTTATGTGTTGCATTGCTTTCAAAAGAAGTCCCCCGATGGCATTCGCACGGCAAAGACAGACATTGAACTGGTTCACCAACGACTAAGAAGCGCACGACAACATTACGAGGAACACTATGGCAAAGCCAGCTAAAACCAAAATCAAGGATGCCGAGTTCGAGCGCAGCAGCGGCAATGTGTTTGCCGACCTGGGCTTGGCTCAGCCAGAAGAACTCAAGACCAAGCTGGTGCTGGCCGTGCGCTTGAACGAACGCATCAAGGCACTGCAGTTAAAACAATCAGAAATTGGCGCCCGGCTGGGGCTAGCTCAACCTAACGTTTCTGCCTTGCAGAACTATCGGCTGGACAATTTTTCTTCAGAAAAAATACTGGAATTTTTTAATGCGCTCGGCTATGACGTTGATTTCCTGATTCGACCAACTTCCGGTGATCAACGCGGCACTACGCAAGTGTTGATGGCAGCTTGAACGAGTGGTCACTAAGGATGAAACGCACTTGATCAGCAGAGTGCAGAAGGAATTCGTTGAGCGAGCAGAACTGATGGCCGCTGTTGGAGTGAAGACTGACCATCGATCCACGCAACAAAAATGTTTTGCATGACACATTCACACCGCCGACAGTTCCTGCGCAACAGCGTCACCACGGTGGGGGCTGCGGCCGCGCTGTCGCTGTTCCCGCCGGCGATTCGCAAGGCGCTGGCGATCGATGCACAGCGCGAAACCGGTACCCTGCGGGATGTGGCGCACATCGTCGTACTGATGCAGGAGAACCGTTCGTTTGACCACTACTTCGGCAGTCTCAAAGGGGTGCGGGGATTTGCCGACCGGTTTGCGATTCCGATGCAAGGCGATAACCCGTCGCAGCCACGCCAGGTCTGGCAGCAATCCCGTGTGGACGGTCTGGGTGCGGGTGTGGTGCAGCCGTTTCATTTGAACACGCTGCAAGACTTCGCCTTGATGCGCGCCGAGGGTGCGGCCCATACCTGGCCCGATGCACAACAGGCCTGGGCCGATGGCAAGTTGAGTCAGTGGACGCAGGCCAAAGGGGAACACGCGATGGGCTACTTTGCTCAGGCCGACCTGCCATTTCATTACGCGCTGGCCGATGCGTTCACGCTGTGCGATGCCTACCACTGTTCGTTTCAGGGCGGCACCACGCCGAACCGGCTGTTTCTGTGGACCGGCACCAACGACCCGCATGGCCTGGGCCATGGTCCTGCCACCTTCAACGACCTGGAGTCACTGCAAGCCAAGCCGGGGCGCGACAGCTACACCTGGACCACCTACCCGCAGCGCTTGCAGGCAGCGGGCGTCAGCTGGCAGGTCTACCAGGACATCAACGACAACTACGACGACAACTCTCTGGCGTTCTTCAAGGTTTTCCGTGACGCTTATGCGGATTTGCCGGGCACGTCAGCCGAGCTCAAGGTGCGGGCGTCCAGCACTCGCAACCTGGACCAGCTAAAGGCCGACGTGCTGGCCAACCAGCTGCCGCAGGTCAGCTGGATCGTCGCCAACGAGCTGGGCTCGGAGCATCCGGGCCAGTCCAGCCCGGCGCAGGGGGCTGACTACACGGCCCGTGTGCTGGCGGCGCTGACCGCCAACCCCGAGGTCTGGAGCCGCACGGTCCTAATCCTGAATTACGACGAGAACGATGGTTTTTTTGACCATATGCCACCGCCCGCCGTGCCGTCCTATGTGGCCTGGGACGCGGACCCGGCGCAAGCACTGTTGGCTGGCGCCTCTACCGTGGACACGAGCGGCGAGTACCACGAAAACCTGATCAACTACCGCAGCAGCGCGCAGGACAAAGCCTTGTTGCACCACCCCTACGGACTGGGCCCCAGGGTACCGATGCTGGTCATCTCACCATGGAGCCGCGGCGGTTGGGTCAACTCGCAGGTGTTTGACCATACCTCGGTGATCCGCTTCATGGAACAACGCTTCGGTGTGATGGAGCCCAACATCTCGTCCTGGCGACGAGCCGTCTGCGGCGACCTGACCAGCACGCTGGACTTCACCCGTCCCGAGCGATCAGCCTTGCCGACGTTGCCCGGCACGGCGGCACTGGCAGCGCGTGCCAGCGCCTTGCCCCAGCGCACCATGCCAACCGTGCCGCTGGTGCCTGAGACGCCGGTGGCGAAGATGCAGGCGCCCGGTGTGCGCCGCTCGCGTGCCTTGCCCTATCAACTCCATGTGCACAGCGCAGGCCAGTCGGCAACGCAGGTGTTGCAACTGGAGTTTGTCAACAGCGGCTCACAAGCAGCAGTCTTTCATGTCTACGACCGCTTGAACCTGGCGCAGATTCCGCGGCGTTACACGGTAGAACCCGGTCGGCAATTGGTCGACTCCTGGGCACTGGCGGCGCAGGGCGGCAGCTACGATTTGTGGCTGCTCGGGCCGAACGGATTTCATCGCCATTTCACGGGCCAGGTGAACGCATTGCCGGCAGCGCCCCGGCCCGACCCGGAGATCGAGATCGGCTACGACCTGGTCAAAGGCGAACTGACTGTGCGGCTGCACAACCGCGGCCATGTCGCTTGCACTTTCGAACTGCAGGCCAATGCCTACTTCGATACCAAAATGGTGCTTCTGCGGGTTGCCGCGCAACGCGAAGTCCGGCACACTTGGCCGATCAAACAAAGTGGCTACTGGTATGACTTCACGCTGCGCGTGATGGAGCTGGCGGGCTTCACCCGCCGCTTTGCCGGACGCATGGAAACCGGCAAGGCGTCCATCAGCGACCCTGCCATGGGTGCAATGACCCCACCGCCTCAGCGCTACTGAGGCGGGTTGTACTTCTTCAGGAAGGTCTCGATGGCGCCATAGACTCGGTAACGGGTTTCCTCCATGGCGAAGCCGTGCTCTTCTTTTTCCAGCTCCATGTACTCAACCACCTTGCCCAGTTTCTTCAGGCCGTCCCGCATTTCTTCACCGTGAACCGGCGGCACGCGGTAGTCTTTCTCACCGTAGGCCATGAACACCGGCGCCTTGATTTTGTCGGCTTGTTTCGATGGCGAGGTGGCAATGAACTGATCGCGCAGCTTGTCGGGGTCGCCGATCATCTCCTTGACCAGGTAGGAGAGAACCCGTTCTTGTTTCCAGGCGTCAATGGTGTAAAAGATGTTGGTCACGCCCAGCAAATTGACAGCGCAACGGTACAAGTCCGGGTCTTTCACCAGGCCCATCATGGCGGCGTAACCACCATAGCTGGCGCCCATGATGCAAATCCGTTTCGGATCGACCACGCCCTGTTTGACCAGACTGTTGACGCCATCGGTAATGTCGTCCTGCATCGACAACCCCCACTGGCCGAATGACTTCTTGAAATGCTCATAACCAAAGCCGGTGGAGCCGCGGAACTGCGGCTGCAATACGGCGTAACCCATGCCGGCCAGAAATTGCACTTCACTGCTGAAGCCCCAAGAGTCCCGCCCCCACGGACCACCGTGCACGTTCACCACCAGCGGCAAGGCCTTGGCTTCGCGACCCTGCGGCAGCGTCAGGTAGGAAAGAATTGGCAGGCCGTCGCGCGCCACATAGTCGTAGGCCAACTGCACCGACATCTTCTTGGTGTCAATCCAGGGTCGGATGGCAAACAGGTTTTGCAACTTCTTCTTGTCCGGGTAATACAGGGCATACTGACCTGGTTGCGTCGAGGAGTAGGAGTAGATCAGCATCGCCGCTTGGGCGTTGCTGGGATAGATGACGTTCACCAGACCCGGAAAAGCCTTGTCAATGCCGGCCTGCAAACTCGCCATGCTCTTGTCGAACCAAAGCGTCTTGGGTGGTTCTGTATCCATCCGCACACCCAGCAGCTTGCGCGTGTCGGGCGTGAAGATCAGGCCACCGGCCACATCCACGGTCTTGTCAGACGCCACCAATTCACCTGGTTTGTTGTTCACAAAATCGAATTTGTAAATAGCCTGGCGTCCCTCTTGCGTCGGCGCAGAAACAAACATGGTCACGTCGTCGACGTCAAAGCCCAGAACACTAAACTTTGGCTCGATAGTGGAGTGTGTTGACAGCTTGCGCCAGGTCGGGCCGACCTGGTCGCGGTACCACACCGTCATCTGACTTTCCTGCGCGTTGGTGGTCTCCACCACGCGAATCTGGTTTTTCTTGTCGATGACAAAGTGACGGGCCAAACCATTGACCTGGAAGTCAATTTCTTTGCGTTTGCCCGTCAGCGTGTCGACCCGGTAGGGCAGCACATCATTGTTCGGGAACTCGCCCAAGGCAATGATGCTGTTGGGGTCGTCATTGAAGGCCCGTCCCAGCATGGTCATCCAGCGCGGCTCCGAAACCCATGTGGCGTGATCCATTCGGCCACGGATGTGTTCCCACGACGGCATCAGAATGGCGGACTGGCTTGCGTCGCGGTTAATGGCATACAGGCCGGACCGTGATGACCGCTGCTCGCCGTCACGGTCAATGATGCTGAACACAAGGCGCTCGTCGTTGATCCAGTGAATATTGGTGACGTCCAGGGTCTCATAGCCCGCAACATTCCTGGCAACGCCGGTTTCCAGCTCCACCACGGCGAGTTGGAGTCGCCCGCCGATGTTGGTGGTAGTCGCCAGAAATTTCCCGTTCGGCGACAGCGTGGCAGAGGCAAACCTTGGCGTTTTGAACAGATCTTGCAAACTCGCCTGCGCCAAGGCAGAACCGGCAACCGCCAACAACAGCGCGGTCAACCCAAGCCGAAAAATGGAAATAAATATGCTCACGGAGGCAACTCCCGACTTTTGTTAAAAATGCCAACTCACCAACCGCATCGAATCTGAGACCTTCTGGGCAATTGGTCAAATAACAATTGATTAGAATAGCGGTGGAAACGATTCCATTCTAGCCAGAACCCATCGCTTGCCTATTAGGATAAACCAGCCCATGCGCTTATTTTTTCGACTTGCCCCCCTGCTATGGATCTTGCTGACCCCGGTGGTTCAGGCCGACGTCCGGCTGGCCCGGATCTTTACCGATCATCTGGTGCTACAGCGGCACCAGCCCATCCATGTTTGGGGCTTGGCGCGCCAGGGTGAGGTGGTCCGCGTGGCATTGCATCGCCAGGCTGTGCGAACCAGCGCCGATGCACAAGGCCATTGGCGCGCTGTGCTCAAGGCCGAGGCGGCAGGCGGGCCCTACACGCTGACAGTCAAGGGCGACAACACCCTGGTTCTGAAGGATGTGCTGGTGGGAGATGTCTGGTTGGCCAGTGGTCAATCCAACATGGAGTGGACGGTCGGGCAATCAGACAACGCGCAGCGGGAAGTCGCGAAATCCAATTTCCCGCTGATTCGCCATGTCAAGATTCCGAAGGCAGTTGCCTTCCAGCCAGCGGCGGATATTGGCGCGTCAAATTGGGTGGTCAGCAATCCGGCAACCAGCGGTGAATTTACCGCCGCCGGGTATTTCTTTGCGCGCAAGCTGCACCAGGAATTGGGTGTTCCGATTGGCATCATCAACGCGTCCTGGGGTGGCACCAACATTGAGACATGGCTCAGTTCCGCTGCGCTGGCGCTGCGGCCTGAGCTGGCAATGACACCCTTGCCGGTGGACGCGGCGCAGTACAACGCACGCTACCTTGAGCGCATGGTGGCGCTGGTCACGCGCTGGCAAGGCGCCGGTCCGGTTGCAGCCGATGCCACCGAAACGTGGAAGGAAATCGACTTTGACGACAGCGCATGGCCCACTTTGCAGGCTCCCCAGTATTGGGAAGAGCAAAGCCTGGAGGATCTCGATGGTGTGGTCTGGTATCGCCGCACGCTTGAGTTGACACCAGAGCAAGCAGAGTCCGACGCAAGCCTGCAACTGGGGATGATCGACGACTGCGACGAGACCTATGTCAATGGGCAGCGCGTCGGCGGCCTGTGTGGTTGGGACACGCCGCGGCGCTACGCGCTACCAGCCGGTTTGCTCAAGGCCGGAAAAAACATGCTGGCCGTGCGGGTGACCGATACCGGTGGCGGCGGTGGTTTCCACGGTGAGCGCAGTGCCATGCGCCTGCAATGGGGTGCCGACAGCATCGCCCTGGCGGGCAGCTGGAGGGCGCGTGTGGAAAACCTCATGGACAAAGGTCAACCAGGGCCCAACGATCTGCCCATGCTGTCGTTCAACGCCATGGTCAGCCCGCTGACCGACTTTCCGATCCGCGGCGTGATCTGGTATCAGGGCGAGAGCAATGTGCCGCGGGCGGCGCAATACGCGCAGACCTTCCCGTTGCTGATTGCCGACTGGCGTGCGCAATGGCAGCAACCCCGGATGCCGTTCTACTTTGTGCAATTGGCGTCGTTCCTGCCGCTGGAAAAGAACAGTTTTGCAGGAAGCCCCTGGGCCGAACTGCGTGACGCACAGCGCCAGACCGCCACGCTGACTGGCACCGGCATGGTCGTTGCAACGGATGTGGGCAACGCCAACGACATTCATCCGCGCAACAAGCAAGCCATCGGCTTGCGCCTGGCGCTGCAGGCCTTGAAAGGCGAGTACGGCAAAAAGAATATCGTGGCTAACGGTCCGGTGTACCGCGCCCTGCGCCTGCACGGCTCGCAGCTGGAGCTCAGTTTCTCCGGGCTGGGGGGTGGTCTGGTGGCAGCCGGCAGCGACGGCGTCTTGCGCGGCTTCGCGCTGGCCGATGACCGTCGGCAGTTCCGACCGGCGCAGGCGCGTATTCAGGGCAACAAGGTGATCGTGTCGCACCCGGACATCAACCACCCAACAGCCGTGCGCTACGGCTGGCTCGACAACCCGGAGCAAAGCAATCTGTTCAACCGCAGCGGTCTGCCCGCGTCGCCGTTTCGCACCGATGACTGGCCTTGGCTGACGGACGGGGTGAAGTACCGGTACTGAGTCAAGAACTGAGGTCCAGGTGTGCGTGGGCCGAGGGCGCCGCAGTGGGTGGCTCCGCAAATGTCCTCCGCCCTCTGGGCTCCCCCTTTATTTGGCAAAACCCCAAGTCCATGCTACGCCACCCACTGCATCGCCCTCGGCAACGAGCGTCTGTGGTTTGCTTACCTGGAATACCAACCTTAGCGTGCAAGATCAGGCTGCTGGGGCACTCAGCGCAGCGGCATAAAGAAGGAGGCCGAAGGCCGGGTGACAGCCGCGGAGCTGAGTGCCCCAGCAGCCTGATCCACCCGACAAGCTGAGCAGAGTTTAGCCAGTCATCATTTCGGAAAAGATCCATAGATCAAACCCCAACTGGGTGAATGCGTGAGCGCAACGCCGACGATGTAGGCAACACTCAGCAAAGCGGCAATAAAGAATGGCAGACGCTGCGCCAGTGGCGTATTTTTCCCCAAAGCATAGTGACCCAGAACGATATACAGCAACAAGCCCAGCACCTTGGCCGTGAGCCAGCCGTGCACAAAAGGATATTGCGCAATGCGCCAGGCCAGCCAGATGGCGGCACTCAGCAACACGGTGTCAACCATGTGGGGTGCCAGGCGCAGCAGTCGCCACTGTCGCCAGGGCCAGGACAGCAGCTGCAACACCCCGCGCAGCACAAACAGACTGATGCTGAGCACGACACAGCTGACGTGCAGGTTCTTGACAAATAGGTACTGTGCAGCGATGTCGTCCATGCTGCGCCTCAGCCGTCCTTGCCGTCAAGCCGCGTTTGCATCAACCAGGGCGCGAAGATCCAGAGGTAAATCAAAAATGCGGCGCTCCAGGCAACAGCGGCGGCGATCAGACTGGCGATGTAAAGAGAAGGCGCCAGCAGTGGCACCAACACACGCAGCACAGCGGCACTCATGACCAGCGCGTAAGCCAGCACTTCTGCCCTGGACGAATGCACCGGCCTGCCGGTGTGGCCGCGGGCGGTGCGGGTGATCATGCCGATGATGAGCCCGCCAGTGGTACCCACGGCCAGGGCGTGCACGCCGGCTGAAACCGTCACCAGGCCGATCTGTGCCAGCGCCAGCAGACCCAGTCCGATCGGAATCCAGGCATAGGCGGCGTGCAAAATCCACAATATCGGACGCTTCAGGGTCACCACTGAGCGCCAGCTGAGCAGGCGTCTGGTATGCATAACGCTGGCTAGCGCGAGAACCACAAAAGTAATGCCCCACGGCGCCGCAAACACCCACAGTGCCAACCCGAATCCGGTTGCCCCCAAGGTAAGCCGCTCTGCGGATGGCACGGCGCTCAGTTTCAGTCCCGGCGTCACCGCCATGGTGAAGGCCGGAATGACGCGCCCGGCCATGACACATTCAATCATCACGATCAGCGCCAGTCCCGCAAACAAAACCGCGAGTGCAGAGACTTGCAACAAGCCCATCACGGCCAGGTGGAACGCAAGATTCGTGCACGCCAGCAACACCAGAATCAGGGCCAGTGGCAGGTTGCGGTGATTACCGGCGCGCAGCAGAAGACTGACCAGAACGGCTGCTACCAGCGGCAACAGCGCCATGTCCAGCACCGCGTACAGCGCGTAAGGCCCCAGCACCGATGCCACGCGCGCCGCCAGCCACAACAGTGCCAAGGCTCCCAATGTGGCACCACGCGGCGTCGCCAATCCGGTCCAGTTTTTACCGGCAGTCAGCAAAAAGCCGACGATAATGGCCACCGCAAAACCAAACAGCATTTCATGCACATGCCATAGCAGTGGCGCTACATTTGGAACCCACTGCAGTCGTCCCAGAAACATCGCCACCCACAGCGGCACGATCAACGCCGCCAGCAACGCACCACCAATATAAAAAGGCCGAAACCCGAGTCGCAACAAAGGCATGCCCGCAAGTGGTTGTGCGGCGGCTTGGGCCGCATTGAAGATGGGCAGGGAATCTGGTTTCATGGCGACGGAATGACAGACAACAGAGGGAATTTTAATAAATGCATTTTACATGCATCTTATTTTTCGTTTGACTTAAAATCAGCTCACCGTCCACCTTGAACGGCACCGATGAGACTGACCGACTACACCGACTACACCCTGCGGGTTTTGATGTTCTGCGCCCTGCACCCGCAACGTTCGGTCACCATTGCCGAGCTGGCCGACAGCCACGCCGTCTCGAAAAACCATTTGATGAAGATCGTCAACGATCTGGCGCGCCAGGGTTTGCTGCAAACCACGCGCGGGCGCGGCGGCGGTCTGCGACTGCTAAAACGCGCCGCCGACATTCGCATCGGCGATGTGGTGCGCGCCAGCGAGACGGATTTTCGGCTGGTGGAGTGTTTTGACGCCAGCCACAACACCTGCACACTGACCGCCCACTGCCAGTTGAAGCAGGTTTTCACGACTGCGCTGCGAAGCTATATGGCCGAACTAGACAAAGTCACACTGGCTGACATCACGCGCCAAAAACCCGCGAGACTGGGAAACAGTAGCACTGCGGTAAACACACCACTTCAATCAAAGGCGACACGCAGCACCTCAAGCACCCGCGCATAAGCCTGCTCACGCGCTTCGCGGTTCGGTCCGGCATGCACGCCCTGGCCGGGGTTGACGCCATTGGGCACGTCGCGGCGCAGTGTAACGGCACCTACCGGGTTGTCAAAATCATGGTAGCTGTCGGGGTAGACATGGACTTCGGCACCAACAGCCTGGCCCAGCTCGATGCAGGGGCCGGGCGGTGTCCAGTCGTCCTGGGCCGCCAGCAGCATGAGCAACCGGGTGTTGGGTTGGTAACCCGTCTTGCGCGCGGCGCTGCAACCGGGGTAGAAAGCGATGGCGACGCTGGCCTTGACCGCCTGCACTGCCACTTCTTTGTTGTGCCGATCTGTCACCGCCAGCACCGCACTGCCGCCATGCGACCAGCCCAGCAAGGCAATTTTTGAAGGTGTGGCCCAAGGCTGTGCCGCCACCCAGTTCATGGTAGCCAGCGCATCACGGCGGCGTTCGGTCTGGGTGATGCTGCGGTCCGCCATCTTTTGTGTGCATAACCGGGTCACGCCACGGGGTATGAGACTGTCGGGAAACACCACCGCATAGCCCTGGGCCAGCAGCAGGTCGGCCATGGCCTGATGGCGGGCATTGAGACGCCCTTTGCGCGCGCCCGAGGTGGCGTACAAGCCGCCACAACCGTGCAGCGCCACCACGCTGCCCCTGGGCGGTGCAGCCGGCTGCAAAACCCAGGCTTTAAGCGGCGTGCCGTCCAGACTGGCAAAGCTGACCTCCTGCGGTGCGGCAGCCATCAATGGCAGTGCAACGATCCAACCGATCAACAGGGACAACAGCTTTTTCAATGGATTGCCGCGCCAGCTACGCAATTAACAAAAGCCAAGTTTGTCGCCAGGCTGCAGGCCGTGGCGATCCACTGGTTGAAGCATCAGACCCGGTCTGAAACCCAGCCCAGCACGCTGGCCAGCGCTGCACCGACATGGGCCGGCTGCGTGCCACCGGCCATGGCCATGTCGGCCTTGCCGCCGCCTTTGCCACCGACCTGAGCGGCACAGAAGTTAGCCAGTTCACCGGCCTTGACTTTGCCAACGGTGTCGGCGGTGACACCGGCCGCAATCTGCACCTTGTCGCCATCCACCGCCACCAGCACGATGACGGCGGTTTTCAGCTTGTCCTTGAGTTTGTCCATGGTCTCGCGCAAGGTTTTGCTGTCAGCGCCTTCGAGCCGGGCTGCCAGTACCTTGACCCCGTTCACTTCGACCGCCTGCGCCACCAATTCATCGCCCTGGCTGGAGGCCAGTTTGCCCTTGAGTGCAGCAATCTCTTTCTCCAGCGTCTTGACATGATCCAGCACATGGCCAATGCGCTCGTTGACCTCCAGCACCGGTGCCTTGAGGGTGCCCGCCACCTGCGTCACGGTGTCCTCAAGCTGCTGCAGATAGGCCAGCGCATTCTGGCCGGTAACAGCCTCGATGCGACGCACACCCGAAGCGACGCCGCCCTGTGCCACCACTTTGAACAAGCCAATGTCGCCGGTACGCTGCACGTGGGTGCCACCGCACAGTTCGCGGCTGGAGCCGATGTCCTGCACGCGCACCGACTCACCATATTTTTCGCCGAACAGCATCATGGCACCGGTTGCTTGAGCAGAAGCTATATCCATGACGCGCGCCTGCGTTGCCGCGTTGGCCAGAATTTCTGCGTTGACGCGGGCTTCGATCTCGCGGATTTCAAAGTCGGTCACCGGCGCATTGTGGGCAAAGTCAAAGCGGGTGCGATCCGCATTCACCAATGAACCTTTTTGTTGCACGTGTTCACCCAGCACTTCGCGCAGGGCTTTGTGCATCAAATGCGTCACGCTGTGGTTGCGCTGGGTGGCGGCACGCCGCGCGGCATCGACGTGCGCCGTCACGCTGTCACCGACCTTGAGTACGCCGGTTTTGAGTGTGCCGTGGTGGCCAAACACATCGGCCTTGATTTTTTGCGTGTCGACCACTTCAAACATTGCGCTGTCACAGAAGATGGCGCCTTCGTCGCCGACCTGGCCGCCGCTCTCGCTGTAAAACGGTGTCGTGTCCAGTACGACCACGCCCGATTGGCCGCTTGCCAGCTCAGTCACCGGCACACCATCAACGTAGAGCGCCACAACTTTGGCAGTTTCAGTGAGGAGCTCATAGCCGACAAACTCGTTGCCGTTCCCGCTGTATTCCAGCGCCTTGTCCATCTTGAACTTGCCGGCGGCACGGCCCTGGGCTTTTTGTTTTTCCATGGCGGCATGAAACCCAGCTTCGTCGATTTCCACCCCACGCTCGCGGCACACATCGGCTGACAAGTCCAACGGAAAACCAAACGTGTCATGCAGCTTGAAGGCCACGTCGCCCGGCAACACTTTGACGCCATCTGCCAGCGTAGTGTCAAGAATTTGCATGCCGGTTTCGAGCGTCTCAAAAAAACGCTCTTCTTCCATCTTCAGCACCTCGGTGATGCGTTTTTCATCGGCGCGCAGCTTGGGGTAGGCCTCACCCATCAGCGCCACCAAATCTGCCACCAGCTTATGGAAAAAAGGCGTCTTCTGGCCCAGTTTGTAGCCATGGCGAATGGCGCGGCGGATGATGCGGCGCTGCACATAGCCGCGCCCTTCGTTGGACGGGTTGACGCCGTCACTGACCAGAAAAGCGGTGGCGCGGATGTGGTCGGCAATCACGCGCAGGCTCTTGTTGTCCAGTTCGGCACATCCAGTCTCTCTCGCAGCGGCCTTGATCAGTGCATCAAAAATATCGATTTCGTAGTTGCTGTGCACGTGCTGCAAAATCGCGGCGAGGCGCTCCAGCCCCATGCCGGTATCAACGCAAGGCGCCGGTAGTTTGACCACGCTGCCGTCAGGCTGCATGTCGAACTGCATGAAGACGTGGTTCCAGATCTCGATGAAGCGGTCGCCGTCTTCACCCGGGCTGCCCGGAGGACCACCGGGGATGTGCTCGCCGTGGTCATAAAAAATTTCCGAGCACGGGCCGCACGGACCGGTATCGGCCATCATCCAGAAGTTGTCGGACGCGTACTTCTTGCCCTTGTTGTCGCCAATGCGGATGACGCGCTCGGGTGGCAGGCCAATCTCCTGGGTCCAGATGTCATAGGCTTCCTGGTCGTCAATGTAGACGGTGGCCGTCAGTTTGTCGGCGGGCAGCTTGTAGACCTGGGTCAGCAACTCCCAACCCCACTTGAGCGAGTCGCGCTTGAAGTAGTCGCCAAAGCTCCAGTTGCCCAGCATCTCGAAGAAGGTGTGATGGCGCGCGGTGTAGCCGACGTTTTCCAGATCGTTGTGTTTGCCACCGGCGCGCAGACATGCCTGCACCGAAGCGGCCCGCACGTAAGAGCGCTTGTCGGTGCCCAGAAATACATCCTTGAACTGGACCATGCCCGAGTTGGTGAACATCAGCGTCGGATCATTGCCCGGCACCAGCGGGCTGCTGGCCACCACCGTGTGGCCCTTGGAGGCAAAAAAATCAAGAAAGATAGTGCGAATGTCGGCGACACTCATTTGGGACGTGGTCATGGCGAGGTTTTCTTCGAACAGGGGTATCTCAACAATGTCGAGGCTTGGTAGCCAGGGGCGTTACCAGCCAGCGTGTGATTATCGCTGGTCCAATTACCAGAGCGTGAATCAAACGGCCGCGCCACCCCCTACCTGGCGGGCCGCGCTGTTATCCTGTGAAGGTAGGCGGGTACGCCAGCCCATCAACCATTCATCCATCCAACCCCGAAGAGAAGACCTTGAACCGAGACATCCATGGCCTTTGGCCCGCCTTGCTGACGCCAGTGGACGCCAGCGGTGAAATTGACCCAGAGCGCGTCGTAACCCATAGCCGGCGCATGCTTGACGCTGGCTGCGATGGTGTAACCCTGTTTGGCACAACTGGCGAAGGGCCGGCCTTTACCGTGACTGAGCGCAAAGCGCTTCTTGAAGCCCTGTTGAAAGGTGGTATCCGCGCCGACCAGATCATCGTGACCATCACTGGACTGGCGCTGGGCGATGCCATCGAGCTGGGTCGCCATGGCGCAAAGCTGGGCGTGCAGCGGCAGATGTTGATGCCGCCGTTTTACTTCAACCAGCCGCGTGATGCAGGCATTGTTGAAGCGGTCTCGCAAGTAGTGCGCGGCATTGATGATGATGAGCTCAGGTTGCTGCTCTACCACTTTCCACTTATGAGCTCTCTTGACATTTCTCATGTGGCGATTGCTGAACTGGTGCGGCGTCACCCCAACCAGTTGGCAGGCGTCAAAGACAGCAGTGGTGACCGGGCCCATTCACTGGCTTTAACGAAGGCATTTCCGGCACTGGCCATTCTGGTCGGAATAGAGACGGATGTCGCAGCGGTGATGCTGGCCGGTGGTTCAGGCTCGATCAGCGGACTGGCCAATATTGCCCCGCGACTGGTGCGCCGCGTCATCGATGCACCAGCCGACGTGTCTAAAACAGACCTGCAGTTGATGACGTCCCTGCTGGCGTTGCTTGGCATCCGCCCTGACATGCCTTTTGTTGGCGTCTACAAAGTACTGCTGGCGGAACAAAGTGGCGATGACTTCTGGTTGCACATGCGCGCGCCGCTCAGTGCGCTGGATGAAGCCGAGGCCCAGGCGGTTCGACAGGGCTACCGCGCCCTTGGTGCACTACTCAAAACCATTTAAATCAGGCAAGGAACAAAAACCATGATCTGTCAACCAAGCCTTCGCCGCCGCACGCTACTCGGTGCCGCTGCAACTTTGGGCGCGATGGCGCTGCCGGGCCTGGCCCAGAGTAAGACTGTGCTTCGTATCTCCACCCCGGCCGTGCCCGATGACTGGCACGCCAGGATGTGGACCGTTTTCAAGGACACGCTGGAGAAAAGCGCTCCCGGCGAGTTCGACGTCCAGATCAACCTCAATGCTTCGCTCTTCAAGCAAGGCACCGAACCGGCCGCCATGGCGCGCGGCAACCTGGAACTCAGCTCAATCTCGGCCTTTGACATTGCCAAGCTGGTGCCCGAATTTTCTGTCTTCACGGCCGGCTACGTGATCCGCGATCCAGCGCAGCAGCAGCGCGTTTTCAATGGCCCGATCGGTGCCGAGTTGTTCAAAACAGTGTCGAAGAAAATGGATGTCACGCCGCTGGCGACCGTTTACCTGGGGACCCGGCAGCTCAACCTGCGCGATGTCAGAAACGTCAGGACCCCGGCCGATCTCAAAGGCGTCAAGTTGCGCATGCCAGGGTCCAGGGAATGGCTGTTTCTGGGCGAGGCACTGGGCGCCACTGCTACGCCGCTGGCCTTCGGCGAGGTTTACCTGGGACTGAAAACAGGCACCATTGACGGCCAGGACAACCCGCTGCCCTCGGTGCGCGCCGCCAAGTTCCATGAAGTCACCAGGCAGATCGTGCTGACCAGCCACCTGGTGGACGGCATCTTCATTGCCATCTCGAACAAAAGCTTCAACGCCATGAGCGCGACGCACAAGCAGAAAGTTACGGCGGCGGCGCAGGCGGCGGCGGCCTACAACAACGAGAACCGCATCAAGGAAGAGTCTCAGTTGGTCGAATTCTTCAAGAAAGAGGGCCTGCAGGTCAGCACGCCCGATGTGGAGGCTTTCCGCAAATCGGTGCAAGCGACCTACCAGAGGTCTGACTACGCCAAGGTCTGGCCGAAAGGCCTGCTGGAGCGCATCAACGCTACCAAGTGAGCGGCCAAATAAGCATGAAACACTGGCTTCAAAAAGTCGCCAACGCGATTGGCGGTGGTTTGTTCCTGATGTTGTTTTGCGTCTTCATCGTTCAGATCGCCGCGCGCTTTGGCTTTGGCAAGCCGCTGGCCTGGACTGATGAAGCGGCGGTGATTCTCTACATCTGGGTCATTCTCTGGTCGGCCGCGGTGATCGTTCCGGAGCGTGAGCATGTGGTCTTCGATTTGCTGTGGAACAGCGTCGGACAACGCGCCCGCCAAGTGATGAGAATCGTTGGCAACCTACTCATTGGTGGCCTGTCACTGGTCGGCTTGCCGGCCAGTTGGGACTACGTCCATTTCATGGTGCGCGAGGGCACTCCCGTGCTCAATATGCCGATCATGTGGGTTTATCTGCCGTTTGTGCTGCTGCTGGCGGCACTGGTGGTGCGCAGCGGCTGTGCGATCTGGAGTGCCGTGCGCGGCACCGACCTGCAAGCCGAACTGCGTCTGTGAAAATTGCCGCCCCAAGCCAACTCCAATGACACTGTCAATCGTTGTTCTTATCTGCGTCATGGTCACCGGCATGTTGCTGCGCATGCCGATTGGCTTCTCGATGCTGGCCTCTGGCATTGCCTACCTGCTGGTGAAAGGGCAAGACCTTGGGCTGGTGGCAGAGCAAGTGTGCAACGGCCTGTACAACAGCTATGTTCTGCTGGCCGTGCCGCTGTTCATTTTTGCTGCCAACATCATGAATGCAGGCACTGTCAGTGAACGCATTTTTGACTTTTGCCGCATTCTCGTCGGACGCATGCGCGGCGGCATGGCGCAGGTCAACGTGCTGGTCAGCGTGATCTTCTCAGGCATGAGCGGCAGCGCCATTGCCGACGCCGCCGGGCCCGGCCTTGTGACCATCCGCCAGATGCTCAAAAGGCCGGAATACTCGCGCGGCTTTGCCGGCGCCGTGGTCGTGGCCAGTGCCACCCTGGGGCCCATCATTCCACCCTCCATTCCGATGGTAATTTACGCGCTGGTGTCGGGCGCCTCGGTCGGCGCCCTGTTTTTGGGCGGTGTCATTCCCGGCTTTTTGATGGCAACTCTGATGATGCTGGTGGTGCACGTCATCGCCACCCGGCGCAACATGCCGCGCGAAGCAAAGATCCCGATGCGTGAATGGCCGGCCATTTTCTTTCGCGGCGCCCTGCCCTTGTCGATGCCGATCGTGCTGCTGGGCGGCATCTATTCGGGTGTCTTCACGCCCACCGAAGCAGCCGCCGTAGCCGCCTTTCACTCCCTGCTGCTGGCCGGTGTGGTGTACCGCGCGCTGAGCTGGCGAACCTTCTGGGCGGTGGTCATGGAATCGACTCGCGGCAGTGCCGTGGTAACGCTGATTCTGGCCGGCTCTTTCATGCTCAACTATGCCTTTACCGCCGAAGGTGTGCCGCAAGCCATGGCGCTGTGGGTCGACGGCATGCACCTGTCGCAGCTCAAGTTTTTGCTGCTGGTCAACCTGATGTTTCTGTTGCTGGGCTGCTTCCTTGATGTGTCGGTGCTATTGCTGGTGTTTGTGCCGATGCTGCTGCCAGCGGCCAAACTGCTGGGTGTGGACCTGGTGCACTTCGGTGTGGTGGTGGTGCTCAACATGATGATCGGGCTGATTCACCCGCCCTTTGGCATGCTGCTGTTTGTGATCAAGGCCCTCACCGGCATACCGATCGGCGAAATGATGGTCGAGGGCTGGCCATTTCTCATCATGCTGTTGCTACTGCTGCTCGCCATGACGGTGTTCCCGCAGATTGTGCTGTGGCTGCCGCAAACCATGGGTTATGTGACGCATTGACGGCTGCTTGCTGCCATGGGCTTGATTTCTATAATCCACTATTGCCAGCTTTTGAATTTTCCGTTGCCCCCATCACCAACTTCGAGACACAAATTGCCATGGACACCAAGACCTCCCCACTTGCCCTGCTCAAAGACCCAAGCCTGTTCAAGACCGATGGCCTGATCAACGGTCAGTGGATCAAGGGCGCCAGCCGATTTGACATCCTGGACCCTGCCACCGGGCTCAAGCTGGCCGACGTAGCGAATCTGGGGCCGTCGCACGCACAGAGCGCCATCGACGCCGCCAACGCGGCCTGGCCGGCCTGGCGCAGCAAGACAGCCAAGGAGCGCAGCATCATCCTGCGCAAATGGTTTGATTTGCTGATGGCCAACCAGGAAGACCTGGGGCGCA
>SESE01000089.1_pt1 | contig 38942 bp, 36 predicted proteins | sample 3171371 | NCBI WGS metagenome assembly SESE01 (sample SAMN06051881, study PRJNA518727) | freshwater metagenome | biome: subpolar coniferous forest; feature: holomictic lake; material: water; isolation source: holomictic Lake 442, 13 m depth | place: Canada: near Kenora, Ontario | collected... | reverse complement strand
CTGGAATGGGCAAACGACTGCGCTGACGAGCCGCTGTCGAGAATTTCCGCGCTCGAGATCTCGGACGCGAACGGCGACAGCCGTGAAATCTCGGTCAAAACCGGCGGCTACGTGAAGATCGCGGCCCAGGCCGGCAACAACCCGTACGAGAGCGGCCTCGTCAAAAAGACGACCCCGCCCGCCGTCAAACGCGACCTGCGCGAACTGTCGAGGTGGATCGAGGAACGCCGCCAGCGCGGCGAACCGACCAAGTTCTGATCGGCGGCGCCTCGCCGCCGCCGGCCATCAGGCCGAGCGCAACTTTTCCACTAGCCTGATCAGGTCGTCCATGTCGACGACCTCGTAGTCAGCTGGCGCGTAAGGCGCCATCCACGCCTCCCCCGTACGGTTCATCCACACGGTCCTCAGGCCGCACGCGCGCGCGCCCTCCACGTCCGCCAGCGCATCGTCACCGACGTGCAGGATGCTCCGCGCCGGCACACCGGCCAGTGCGATCAGTGCAGCGAAAATCCTCGGATCGGGCTTCGCAGCTCCAGCCAGCACAGGGTCGATCGCGCCGACAAAATGCTCGCCCAGACCCACCCGGCGCACGCAGGCATTGCCGTTGGTGACGGCATACAGGGGCACCCACGCCGCCAGACGCTCGAGGCCAGCGCGCACCCCCGCGAAGGGCTCGATGTCATTGCGCGCCGCGAGGAACACCTCAAAAGCGCGATCTGCCATCGCCTCGTCATAACCGCTGGCGCGGGCCGCGCGGCGCAGTGCCTCGGTCCGGATCCAGCTAAAGTCATGGCCACGCTCCGGCGCCGCCGCCGCCACCTCGAGCCGCAGCGCGGTCAGCGCGGCCGGGTCAAATTGATCGGCGAGCGCGGGCATGTGGGCTTCCAGCCAGCCACGCAGGAGGGTCTCGGCCCGGATAAGCACCGGCGGCGTGTCCCACAGGGTGTTGTCCAGATCGAGCGAGATGACGCGTGGCGAGTTCGGCATGGACCTATTATCCTGCCTCGCTATGAAGCAGTCACCGTCCGTTTCTCGCCCCTTCGGTCCACCGATCGTAATCGCCCACCGCGGCGCCTCCGGCTACCTGCCGGAGCACACGTTTGCAGCCAAGGCCTACGCCCACGCGCTTGGCGCCGATTTCCTCGAGCAGGACGTCGTGCTGACGCGCGACGACGTTCCGGTCGTCTTCCACGACCTGGTGCTGGAGGAGGTCACGAACGTCGCGGCCGTGTTCCCCGACCGCCGGCGTGCCGATGGTCACTGGTACCTCGTCGATCTGGATTTTGCGGAGCTGTCGCAGCTGGCAGTCAACGACCGCGTGAACCCCGCCAACGGCGAGTCCACCTACCCGGGCCGCTTCGGCGAGCACCTGCCGCTACGCATCCGCTCGCTGGCGGAGGAACTGGCGTTCATCCGCGGCCTGAACCGCGGCACCGGCCGGCACGCTGGCATCTACACCGAGGTAAAGAGCCCGGCCTGGCACCGCGCCGAGGGCAAGGACCTCAGCCCGATCGTGCTACGTACGCTCGCGGACTTTGGATACAGCACGGCCGACGACAACGTCTGGCTGCAGTGCTTCGACGCGGCGGAACTCATGCGGATCAAGGGTGAGCTCGGCTGCCAACTGCGGCTGGTGCAACTGATCGGCGAGAACGACTGGCTCGAATCGCCCACCGACTACGACCTGCTGCGCACGCCTGCAGGTCTCGCGAGCGTCGCCGCCTACGCGTCCGGCATCGGCCCGTGGATCCCGCAAGTCGTGCAGTGGCCCGCACCTGGCGCCGCGCCGGTCTGCTCGTCGCTGGTGCGCGATGCCCATGCGGTGGGGCTGGCAGTACATCCGTACACGCTGCGCCTCGACCAGCTACCGGAGAACGCCGGCAGCGCCGCCGCCGCCCACCAGGCCCTGTTCGAGCTCGCGGACGTCGATGGCCTGTTCACTGATTTCCCCGACGTGACCTTGGCCGCTCTCGGCCGCCGGAGATAACACTCATGAGTGCACTGAAGCTGATCATCGGCAACCGCAACTACAGCTCCTGGTCGCTACGCCCGTGGGCACTGCTCACCCATCTCGGGCTACCCTTCGACGAGATCCTGATCGAGCTGGACACGCCAACCTTCGCGACCCAGATTCGCCAGCACTCGCCCAATGGCAAGGTCCCCGCGCTACGCGATGGCGATCTGGTGGTGTGCGAATCGATCGCGATCATGGAATACGCCTGCGAACTTGCTGGCGGACGCGGCTGGCCGGCAGAGCGCGCGATACGCGCCGAGGCGCGCTCGGTCGCCAGCGAAATGCACGCCGGCTTCAGCACTCTGCGGCAGAGCTGCCCGATGAACATCCGCGCCCGCGGTCGCCGCGTGGCGTCAACCACGGCGCTCGCCGCCGACATCGCGCGCATCGCTGCGGTGTGGAGTAGCTGCCGCGAACGACATGCGGTGCGCGGGCCGTGGCTGTTCGGCGAGTACAGCGCCGCCGACGCCATGTACCTGCCGGTCGCGTTCCGCTTCCAGTCCTACGGCGCCGACGGCCTGGGAACGCTCGCCCGTGAGTACATGGCGACCGCCCTGGCTGACCCCGTTATCGCGCCGTGGGTAAAGGCAGCGGAAGCTGAAACGCAGCGGCTGCCGTCGGAAGAGACCGGCGCAACGCCCTGAACGGTCAGTCGCCGGGCGTCACCGTCATGCCCACCTCGAGGCGAGCGCCAGGCGGCCCGTCGGCCACCGCGTTCACACCGAAGGTCACGCCCCGCACCGAAGGGTCGTAGCGGAACGCCTTCAGCGCCGGGAACGGATCGCTCGACGCTTGTCCGGTGATCTGGTCAATGCCCGGCACCGAGCAGCGCGCGCAGGGCTTGACCAGCGTCAGCACGACCGCCCCGAGGCGCAACGACCCAATGCCGTCCTCGGCGAAGGCCGGCAGGCCATCGAGCACCAGGTTGGGCCGGAAGCGCTCCATCGGCACCGCGACCGGCAGCCTGCGATTGAGCTCCGCCAACGACGACAGGCTACACACGAGCAGCGGGAACCCGTCGGCAAAGGCGACCGGAACCTCACGCTCACCGACGTAGTCGTGATCGGCGCGGCGCCCATGCCCGCTGGCAACGCGCACGAGGCGCGCCGGCGTACCGATCACCTCCGACAACCAGTCGGCCGCCGCCGCGCCGGCATCGCACGCGACCAGCGTGTCGTCCCAGACCCGGACCTCGAGCGGTGCGCCGGCAAGAACCGCAGCGCTATCGACGGCGAGACTCGCACGCCCCTCACAGGCGAGGCGCACACCGCTAGGGGTCAGCGTCGGCACCACGCGGGCGAGCGCCGGATGGCTGCGCTGGCTGAGAAAGCGACCGTCGGGCCGGATCACCATCCACTCGCGGTCGCCCTCAAGCCCATGCTCGCCCAGCTGCGCCGTCTGCAGGGCAGTGGCGCGGCAGGCCTTGACCGGATAGATAGCAATCGAAGCGAGCCGTGCCGCTGGCGCGGTCACGACGACGCTCAAAAGGTCAGCACCGAGTGAACAGGCACCGCCGCCGGCAGCCTCGCCCGCCCGCCCAGCGCGGCAAGTTCAGCAACGAAGGCGCAGCCAATCAGGTCTCCGCCCAGACGCCGAACGAGCTCCACGCTGGCTGCGGCCGTACCGCCCGTGGCAAGAACATCGTCAACCAGCAGGACCCGATTCCCCACAACGATGGCGTCACGATGCACCTCGAGCGAGGCACTGCCATACTCCAGCTCGTAGCTGACGCTCTCGACGGCCGCAGGCAACTTGCCGGGCTTGCGCAGCGGCACGAAGCCCGCACCGAGCTGCCAGGCGGCAAGCGAACCGAAGATGAAGCCGCGCGCCTCCATGCCTACCACGATGTCGACGCCACTGGCCCTATACGGCGCGATCAGCTGACCGATCATGGCCCGCAGCGCGCTCGCATCGGCGAGCAACGGGGTCAGATCACGAAACAGAATGCCGGGCTGCGGAAAGTCGGGAATCGTCCTGATGTACTTATCGAAATCCATTTCAAGCCTCATTGGAGCGCCAGGCTGCCTGGTAGCTCATCCCCAGCGATAGGATCCTCGCCAGCAAGTCGTCGTAACTCAGACCTGCAGCCTTGGCCGACTTGGCCAGATCCTCAATTTCTGAGAGGTTCGGATTGGCATTGGCCTCGAGCACGAAAATCGTACCATCATTCCTCAACCGAAAGTCCATTCGTGCATAGCCGGTAAGGTGCAACGCGCGATAAATGCGCTTGGTCAACCGCCCCAACTGCGCCATCACCGCATCAGGCAGGTTGTCCGCCGCTGCGGTACCGATGCCATGATGCGCAATATAGCGCCTGTCCCACTTGGCCTTGCGGGTGGCGATCGCCGCCTGCCCTTCCGGCAGCGAGCCGAAATGCATCTCCCAAACCGGCAGCGTCGTCAGCCGGTCGTTGCCAAGTACGCCGACATAGATTTCACGCCCCTCGATGTACTCCTCGACCAGCGCATCGCTCTGCGTCTGCTCGTGCACGAACGCGATGCGTTCCTTCAGGCTCTGCGGATCGGTACACACCGATGCTTGCGCGATGGCAAGCGAAGCGTCGTCGGTCGCTGATTTGACGAACAGGGGGTAGCGCAGCTTGGACGGCAACTGCACGCGCTTGCCGCGGCGGAACAACGCGAATTGCGGTGTCGGGATACGGTGATACGCCAGCAATTGCTTGGACAAGACCTTGTCACGCGACAACGTCAGCCCGCGTGGATTGCAGCCGGTATACGGCTGGCGGAGCAATTCCAGGAACGCCACGACGTGCTGGTCGTACTTGGCGATGCCGTCGAACTCCTCAAGCAGGTTAAAGACGATATTTGGACGCCATTCCTGGATGGTCATGCGCAGCTCGGTCAGGCTGTCGAGCAGGCCGATGCAGCGGACGTCGTGCCCAGCCGTCTTCAGGTGCGAGACGACATCGTATTCGGTGCGCCATTCATCGATCTGGCGCTGGTCGTAGCCGTCGAGCGAGTCCGGCGGAACCAGGCTCTCATGGGCGACGACGAGTATTTTGAGCTTCTTCATAGTATCAACCGGCGGCCGGCACTCCTCTCGAACGCATGCACCAGACGGGTCAGGATAGCCTCGACCGGCCGCACGGCCCGGCGTGGATCGCCGGCAACATACAATTTGAGCTGCCCCGCGCGATGAATCGCCGCGCGCATCACCTGATGCACGAGGTAGTCGCCACACTGCTCACGCGCAGCGATCGCGGCATGCAGCCGTGGGCGCAGCCTACGCAGAAAGGCGTCGGCGCGCCGCCGCTTCGCGCCCGGCACGGGGCTGAACACCTGCAGCAGCAGCCCATCCTCATCCCGCCGCGTCGGCGGCGTGTAAGTGCGCAAGCGCTCGTCGTAATGCTCACGCAGTGTACGCGTCGCCTTCGATAGCGATTCTACGTGCAACCGGCTGCGCACCGGTGGCGGTCGAGCCGCCACCTCCGCCATCAGGGCATCGACGTACTCGAGCTTGGCGAGCGCAGGCCAGTCCTGATAGTCGCGACGCCAGCGCGAGCCAGGCTTGAGCCAGACCGCAAAGGTCTCGGCGAAGTCCTCGGTCGGGTGACTCTGCGCATACCAGCTGCACAGGTGCTGCACGAAGCGGCGACTGGCCGGCCGCGGCCGGTAGCTGTCCGGATACGGCAACGAGGCTGGCCCAAACGTCTCGCGCCAGTCGCGCCGACGGCGCAGGCGATAGGCATTGTCCAGAGCATGACCCGCTTCGTGGCGCAGGATACGCATGAACCAGTTGCGGTTGCCACCCTCAACCTCGCGCATCATGCGCCGCTCGAGCAGTCGCAGACGCGGATGCGCGAGGTAGAACGGCAGCGCGAAGCCGGGCACGCCGTCCGGCGAAAACCACTCCTCGCCGAGCCAGCAGTGGGGCCTGAATGACAGCCCACGCCGTGCCAGCTCCTCATACAGACGTTCGATGTAATGCTCCATCGACGAGCCGCCGAGCGTGAGGCCCAGATCGCAGAAGCGCACATCGAGCAGCTCCTCGTCGGCGAGGCGCGCCCAGGCGCGGCGGCTGTTGCGTGGCGTGGCGGCTCGCGCGGGCACTGCATCCCCCCGGGACAACGACTAAGGCGCGACAATCCTGGCGAGCGCCGCGGCCAGCAGCCGATCGGCGATCGCGGCGATACGGCCGGCATCGGCGACGTCGGCGACCCAGTGCGCCGGCAGCGAACTAAGCCCGTACAAGGCACCTGCGAACTGGCCGACCAGCGCGCCGTTGGCGTCCGCATCGAGGCCGAGATTGACGACCGCGAGCACAGTATCGCGATAGCCGGTGCCGCGGGCCAGGCCGCCCAACAGCAACTGCAGCGCGGCGAGCACATCTCCACCGGCCAGCGTCGCAGGCGCTTCGGGGATGTGCTGCCAGCCGCCGGCCGCGACCGCCGCAACCTCACGTCGCAGGGGTTGGCGCTGCCACAGGCCGGGCACCGGGCTGTAGCCGGGCGCGAGCAGCACATCGCGCGGCTCGCCCCGCAGCACACCAACGGCAAGCGCCGCCGCATAGCGGCAGGCGTCGATGACCACGGGATGATCATGTGTCAGGCGGGCAAGGTCCGCCGCCAGCTCAATCGCCCGCTCGGGATCTGCGAGCTCGAACGCGGCGGCGATGCCGGCGCGCAGCAGCGGCTCGCGGTCAATGCGAGCCGCGTCGACCGGCGTGCCGGGAGCCGTCGCATGGCGGGCCAGCTCCCGTGCCATCGACGCGGTGATGCCGAGGCACTGGCCGGTCGTGGCGCCTACGCCATCGGTCTGCCAACGCGCCAGTCGGTCATAGGCGTCTGCGCGCACCAGCTCACCGCATTCGGTCAGGCTCTCGGCGAGCAGCAGCGCGACCGCCGCGTCATCGGTCCACGCGCCTCGCGGCAGCTCGTACGGGCCGCCGCCGATCAGATCGCCAATGCGCGTGAAAGTGCCCGGGCGGCGGTGCTGGGCGGGAGCGGCCAGCGCGTCGCCGAGCGCAAGCCCATACAGCAGACCGCGGTAACGATCCTGCAGCAGCGCCAGGTCCGCATCGATCGCCGGCGCATCCGTCGGGGACGCATTCACATCGCGTCTCCACCAGAGGGCGTACGACCTGCGTCGAGTGCGGCGAAGTCGAACAACGCTGGGTCTGCCAGCTGCGAGGGCTGCACGTCGCGCATCGCAGCGAAGATCGATTCGACCCGACCCGGGTGAGTGCGCTCCCAGTCGCGCAACATGCGACCGACCACCTCGCGCTGCAGATTGGGCTGCGAGCCGCACAGCGTGCACGGGATCAGCGGGAAGTGTCGGGCACGCGCGTAGCGCAGGATCTCGCGCTCAGGCACGTAGGCCAACGGCCGGATCACGATGTGACGACCGTCGTCAGACAGCAGCTTCGGCGGCATTGCCTTGAGCTTGCCGCCGTAGAAGAGGTTCAGAAACAGCGTCTCGATCAGGTCGTCACGATGGTGGCCGAGCGCGATCTTGGTGACGCCATTCTCGCTGGCGTAGCGGTACAGCGCGCCGCGCCGCATCCGCGAGCACAGGCTGCACATGGTCTTGCCTTCGGGAATCAGCCGCTTGACCACCGAGTAGGTGTCCTGCTCGATCACGTGAAACGGAACCCCGAGCGACTTGAGGTAATCGGGCAGCACGTGCGCCGGGAACCCGGGCTGCTTCTGATCGAGATTGACCGCCAAGAGCTCGAAGCTAACCGGTGCGCTGCGCTGCAGCGACAGCAGCATGTCCAGCAGCGTGTAGGAGTCCTTGCCGCCCGACAGGCAGACCATGATCTTGTCGCCGTCGGCAATCATCGCGTAGTCGGCGATCGCCTTGCCGACCAGTCCGCGCATCTCAGCCTGCAGGCGCTTGAAGCTGCGCGACGGACGCGGCGCCGCCGGCAGGACAGGCGGCACGATCCTGGGCACGAGCGGCAGGTCGAGGTCCACGGCCGAGTTCAACGCGGCTCGAGGTATTTCGCTTCGAAGTAACGCAGCGCAGGCGCCGCCGACAGCGGCCTGCCAGTGGCTTCCTTGATCAGGTCCTGCACCGTCATCTTCGCGCCAATGCCGTGGACATGTTCGCGCAGCCAGGCGAACAGGCCCGTGAACTCACCGCGGGCGAGCTCCTCATCGAGCGTCTCCTGGTCGCCGCGGAGCTTTTCCCACAGCTGGATTGCGATCAGCCCGCCGAGCGCGTGCGCTGGGAAGTAGCCGAACTGACCCACCGCCCAGTGGATGTCCTGCAGGCAGCCTTCGAGGTCGTTGGGCGGCACCAGCCCGAGGCGACGCTCCGCCGCCTCGTTCCACGCCGCCGGCAGGTCCGCCGCCTTCAGATCCCCATCGAGCAGGCTCTGCTCCAGCTCAAAGCGCAGCATGATGTGTGCCTGGTAGGTCATCTCGTCGGCGTCGGCGCGCAGCGAACCGCGATGTACCCGGGTCAGGTGGCGATAGAGGTTCTCCACCTCCCACTCGGGACCCGACACGCCCAGATGCTTGTCCAGCAGCGGCTTGAGAAACGTCAGGAACGGCCGGCTGTGGACGACCATCATCTCCAGCAGCAGCGACTGGCTCTCCTCGAGCGCCATGCCACGGTTGCTGCCTACCGGCTGGTCGCGCCACTCGGTAGGCAGACCCAGGTCGTACATCGCATGGCCTGTCTCGTGCAGCGCGCCGAGCAGGCCGGTAAACGGCTCGTTAGGCTCGAAGCGCGTGGTGACGCGCAAATCACCCGCCATTCCCTCGGTGAACGGATGCTCGCTCTCGTCGAAGCGGCCACGATCAAAGGGGAAGCCCAGCGCCTTCATCGCCTCGACGCACAGGGCACGCTGCTTCGACGCGGCGAACTTGCCGGTGATCGGCAACGACGGCTTCACCGACTGCAGCTCGATGCTCTCGCGGATCAGCGCTGGCAAGCGCCTGCCCAGCACCTTGAACAAGCCGTCGATATCGGCGGTCAGCACGCCGGGGCTGTACTCGTCGACCAGCGCGTCGTAGGGCGCAAGCCCAAGATGCTGGCCGAGCAGCGCCGCACGATCGCGGGTCAGCGCGACGACCTCGGCGAGATGTGGCGCGAAATCCGCAAACTGCTGGGTCCGGCGCGCCTCGGTCCACTGCACTTCGGCCCGCGCGCTGGCCTTGGCCAGGCGCGAGACCAAAGCATGCGGCATGGCCAGCGAATGATCGCGCTGGCGGCGCATCTCCCGCAAGTTGGCGACCTGCCAATCCTCCAGGCCCTGCGAGTTCGCCTGCGCCCGATCGATCAGACGCGACATCTTGGGTGAGGTGAGGATCGCGTGACATTCGGTTTCGAGCGCGGCGAGCTGTTCGCCGCGAACCTCGGCACTGCCGCGCGGCATCATCACCGCCGCGTCCCAACGCAGCGTCGCCAGCGCGCCACGGAACGCGTGCAAGCGCCGGAACTCTTCCTCGAGCTGTTGGTAGGGAGTCGCAGCCATGATTCCTTCGGGGCCGACCAGCCGGCGACGACGTTCGATCATCAGACCTCGCCGGTAGCGGGGCCGTGGATACGTCGTGGCGACGGGTCGGGCGGAACCATTCTACCCGAGGCCCCTCGCCGGAAACGGCCGGAGAGGGGTTAAATAACTGTTTTTATTGCGAAAAGATCGCCATTTCAGTCATTGACAGGGGCTTTTCCCGCCCGTCGCTCAGAAATACAGCCGCATCAGCACCTCGGCGATGCAGGCTGGCTTCTTCTCGCCCTCCAGCTCCACCGTGAACTCCTCGGTGATCTGCAGCCCGCCCGAAACGTCCTCGACCGCAAGCAGCTTGGTGCGCGAACGCAGCGTTGCGCCTTCCTTGACGGCGTTGGTGAAGCGCAGCTTGTTCATGCCGTAGTTGATCACCGTGCGTACGCCGGGATACAGCGGGGTATCTTCGTTCACGATTCCGCGCAGCAGCGGATAGAGCGACATCGTCAGGTAACCGTGCGCGATCGTCCGCCGCCACGGTGAGTCCTTGGCCGCCCGCTCGGGATCGGTGTGGATCCACTGGAAGTCGCCGGTGGCCGCGGCGAAGGCATTGATGCGTTCCTGGGTCATCTGCATCCAGTCACTGACATGGACTTCCTGACCCACCTTGGCGAGCAACTCGGCACGAGCATTTTCAATCGACATCTCTCATCCTTTGGCCGGCGTCCGACCGCTACCCCGGCCCGAGAGCCAGCGGGAAATCTCGACCGGAACCTGCTGGGCCCGGCCGCTCACGTAAATACCTATGTGCCCGCCGTCGAACACCAGCTCATCGCAGCGGCCACCCACGAGCCCGGCAAGCGGACGGGACGCCGATGGCGGTACGAGGTGGTCGGCGCTGGCATACACATTCAGCACCGGCACGCGGATGCGCCGCAGGTCGACCTCACGTCCCTCGAGCTGCAACCCACCGCGGACAAGGCGGTTCTCCTGGTAGAACCAGCGCACGAACTCGGCGAACGCTCGGCCCGCCTGATCAGGACTGTCGCGAATCCACTGCTCCATGCGCAGGAAGTTCGCCAGCTTGTCCGGGTCCCCTGCATCATCGACGAGAGCGAGGTACTTCTGCAATGTCAGTCGAAATGGCATCAGCGACTGGAAGGTGAAGTTCAGCAGCTCGCCGGGCACGTTGCCGCAGGTCGCCACCAGCGCATCCACGTCGATGCCCTGCGCCCAGCGGCCGAGCAGGTTGTCCGGGGTCTGAAAGTCGACCGGGGTGACCATCGTCACCAGCCGGCGAATGCGGGTCGGTTCAAGCGCGGCATAGAGCAGCGACAGCGTGCCGCCCTGGCAGACGCCCAGCAGGTCGGGCCGGCCAACACTTGCGGCGACGTGCTGCACCGCCCGATGTATGTAGCCGAGCACGTAGTCGGCGACTCCAAGACCCCGGTCGCCGCGGTCTGGATACCCCCAGTCCAGCAGGAAGACTTCGTGGCCGAGCCCGGTCAGCCGACGGATCAGCGACCGGTCGGGCTGCAGATCGAGCACCGTCGGTCGATTGATCAGCGCATAGACAATCAACAGCGGCGTGCGTCGCGCCGGCCGCGCCGTCGGCGCGTAGCGATACAAGGTGGCCTTGCCGTCCACCAGCACCGCCTCACGCGGCGCCGTGCCGAGCTCGACCTTGGGCAGCGCGGCGAGCGTCAGCCGCGATTGTTCGACACGCGCCTGGAACGCGGCCATCTCGCGCGGTAGCGCGCTCAGCTCCAACGCAGTCACGGGCGGCGCCTGCGCGCGCGCTTGGCCGGCCGCGCGGCGAGTTCCGCGCGCAGCGAGCGCAGCGAGTCGTGCAGCGCGTCCACCTCGGCGCGGGACGGGACTCCGGCGAGCCGCGCGGCCTGTTCCGCCAGCGCCTGCTGGCCGGCACGCAGACGCACCAACTCGTTGAACAGTTGCGCCTGTGCGGCGACGAACGCCTCGCCGCGGGCGGCCTGCTGGAACGCGGCCTCGGCACAATCTATCCAGGCATCAAAGGTCTCGCGCAGGGTCGCAGGGGCGGGCGCGGTGGCAAGACGCACGGCGAAGCGAGTGGCCGTATCGCGAGCGATCACGCCGAGTTGGGCGCTCCATGCAGCGAACGCCGCCGCCAGCACCGGTGTGCCGATCGGAGCGGCGGGCAGCACGCCGGCATAGAAGCTACGCGCGAGCGTCTCCAGCTCCGCCAGCCAGCGCGCCTGCTCCGCGGGCGACGCCGGCAGCTTTGCCGCGAGACGGGCGTAGTCGCTGGCGAAACGCGTGAAGGCTGCGCTCGCGCCGCCCAGCGCCTCGGCCGCGGCGGGGCCCGCCGGAACCGACAGGCCTTTCCAAAGCTGCAGCCAAGCGTCCAGACCGCCCATCAAACTTTACTTAATCTGGTTTGCGGTGCCACGGGAACCGAACTCTGGCACGGCGAACGCCCCCGAGATAAATTCTAAGTAATTGATAGTTAAATCTTTATGCACAAATTAAGCGCTGCCTGAACCATTCCTGATTTTCATGTTGCAATGCAAAAAGAACTGTTTATACTGCACTGCAACAAACGACTCTCCACCGGAGCACTCAAGATGACGAACAGCACCACTGAAATCAATGCGTTCCTCGAGAACTCGCGCAAGTTCGCCGAGCCGATGACCCGCCTACAGGCGCTGTCGGCCCGCACCTTCGAGCGCTTCGCCCGCTACGGCTACGAAGTCGCCGGCGATTACCTGAACCTCAGCCTGGCCTCGCTCCACGCCGCGACGCAGACCCACGAGCTGCCGGCGCTGCTGAAGAAGCAGACCGAGCTGACCACTGCCTACGTCGAGAAGCAGACCCAGCGCTCGCAGGACTTCCTGAAGCTCGCCGGCGAAGCGCAGGCCGACGTGACCCAGTGGGTCGACCACGCCTCGACCGAGTTTACGGCCCGCACGAAGGCCGCCAAGGCCGCCTGAAGAATCTCGACCCCTGGCCGCCACGGCGGCCAGGGGTCGTAACCTCCCCCCTCGGGATGGTGTGGCTACGGCTCACCGTCCCTTTTTTTTATTTGGTGTGGACACCCGCATGGGCTGGTGTTGCGAACTGGCAGTGACACAGGAATTGCGCTAGCAGGCGCTCACGCCGTGCTGGTTGTCAGCGCATCTCGGATCAGCGCATCAAGGCGCGCGCCGCGCGCGCACGCGTGTTCGAATGCAGGCTCGAAGTCAGCCAGGTCGCGCGCGGACATCCCCACCTCAGGCGCAGTGGCGACGTCACGCCAACGCGCAAGCTCATGCCCCACAGCCCCGCCGTCGCGTGGGCTTCGTCCCGGGTAAGCCCAAAATAGTCGGCGACCGCGAGCAGCTGCTCGAGCGACGTGATCGGGCCTGTGTCTTCGCTCAACCACGTCTTCGACTCACGGGCCTTATCCGGAAACGGTTTCACCTGCTGCTCATGCCGCCGCCCCGACACGCGCTATCCCTAGCCTTGCGCGGACGAGGTGTCCGGCATGCCCGCGCGTGTCGCGGCGATGCCTCGTTCCCGTGCACGGACGACGGACACCCCCCCTCGCGGCTAAGGATGCTTTGCGCGGCGTTGACGTCGCAGTCGTGAGCACACCGGCACTCACCACACATCCAGCGCCTGCGTGCCGCCGACTCACCACGCCCCCGTGCTCTTGCGCTCACGAACCCGCTGCGGCAGGTCCTCGTCCCTCATCAGCAGACCCGCTTGGTCGGCGCCGGTATCTAGCAACTGCCCGAGTCGCTCAACCTCACCCAGAACATGCAGCACCCGCCCGAGGTACTCGAGAGCCACCTTGGGGTCGCCCTTTTCGAGACGGGTGAGCGTCTTACGTCCGATGCCTGCCCGCTCCGCCAGCGAAGCTTGGGTGAGCCTGCGGCGCCGGCGCGCGAGCGCCACGTCATGGCCTAACTTCGCGATCGCTCGTGCTACCGGGGCGGGCAGCGGCAGAGGCACTCTCATTGTGAGTCCTATAGAGCCCAGTAATTGCCTTAATGTATCCTACAGAGACCATTATAGCGTTCATCGCTGCCGCAACAAATGTGCCCAGAGGACTCGTGACAGATCGGCTACGCCGCACCGATCTCGGACATCGGCCAATGTCTGCCCTGCAGCTACGCGGGCAAGAGGGGCCAAAACGGTGCAGCAACAGCGCCTTGATCTGCAGGAGCGGGACCTTTTGCGCTGCAAGGAAACAGCGCGTCATTCGCGCTAGACTTGGCCCATGACGAAGGAACGGCTGATCAAGAAGTACGCCAACCGGCGGCTCTACGACGCCTCGCAGTCGCGCCATGTGACGCTCGAGGACATCCGCGAATTCATCGTCCAAGGTGAGAAAGTCACCGTCGTCGAGGACAAGAGCGGCGTCGACATCACCCGCCTGATCCTGCTGCAGGTCATCGCTGAACAAGAGCAGTTCGGCAAACCGATCCTGTCGAGCCAGCTGCTCGAATCCATCATCCGCTTCTACGGCAACGGCATGCAGGAGTTCATGACCCGTTACCTCGAGAAGAGCGTCGAGACGTTCTCGCGCCAGCAGGACACGCTGCAGACGCAGATCTCCAAGCTGATGGTGAACGCGCCGCTGACCTCGATGGCCGAGCTGGCCAAGCAGAACCTCGACTACTGGACCAGGATGCAGGAGTCGATGGCGGCGACCTTCATGCCCATGATGCGCGGCGCGGCCGAAGCCAAGCCCGCACAGCCGACGCAGCCGGAAGGGACCGACGCGCCCGCCGCGTCGCCGAAGGGCAGCTCCAGCCGTTGATGGCAGGCGCAGGCCGCATGGCCTTGCGTTGACAACGCCCCCGTCCGGCTCCGACGATGCGACCCAGACGCGAGTCAGGAGCACGCATGAACATTCCCGCGATAGTAGATTTCGGCGACCCGTCGTCCCCGACAGCAGCCCCGATCGATGCCGGCCGCATCCTCGCCGGCCATCCCGCAGCGACCGTCGACAATCGCTACTCCGACCCGTCGCTACGCTTCCACTGCGGCACCTGGTCGAGCACCCCGGGACGCTGGCAGATCAACTACACCGAGCACGAGTTCTGCTATCTGCTGCGTGGCCGCGTGCGGCTGGTGGCCAAGGATGGGGCGACGCGTGAGTTCAGCGCCGGCGCCGCGTTCGTGATCCCGGCCGGATTCGTAGGCACGTGGGAGACGATCGAGGCGGCCGAGAAGCACTACGTGGTGCTGGAACCGGCCTGACTGGCACGGCAGTCGCGATAGGCGATCACCAGCGCCGCGGGCACCAGCGGCGCTAGCAGCACGCCAGCAGCGAAGCTCACGCCGCCCCCCAACATCGCCCCGAGCCGCTCGTGGCTGCCGGCAAACAGCGCCAACGCCGTGCCCACCACGCCCGCGCACATGCCGGCCGCCGCAACTACAACCGTCACCACCGTCACCAGTGCGGCGGTGGGCAACCAGCGACCGGAGACCAGCGCGGTGCTGCGCGACAGCGACGCAAGGCCACCGCAGCGCTCAACAACGCAGGTCATCGGCCAGAGGATCCAGGCAACACTCAAATACGCGCCCGGCACGATGAAGGCGAGCGTACCCAGCGTTGTCGCCACCACGTAGACCAGCGCCGCCAGCAGTGCGCCGGGCAGTGCCGCCAGCGCCACTCGCCAGTCGTCGAAGCCGCCGCGCACTAGCCCCTCTGCCTGCGCCCACAGCCGCAGCACGATCACCAGGTTCAGGTACAGCCACGGCACGAACGCGAGCGCAAGCAGCCCCCAGAGGCGGCCCGAGAAGGCCAGCTGCAGCAGCCCTTCGAAGCTGTCGGCGTCAGACGCCAGCGCCGAGACCGCCGCGCTGAGTGCTGCGCTGAGCACGGCCAGCAGAACGCTCGCCACCGCCACGCCGCGGTAGCCGTTGCGCGCAAGCCCAACGCTTGCATCGACACGCGCACCGAGCCCGGCAGCTGCCGGCAGCACGGTCAGTGACCTGCCGGCGCGTCGACGATCGCGCGCCAGTTGATGATCGCGTTCCACAGCATGCGCTGGTCACCGCGATTGAGGTCGCGGTGCAGCGGGTTGAAGTTGAAGCTGACCACATGGCCACGGCCCACCGGCATGTCGAGGATCGCCGGCCGACCGGCGAGATTGGACTCGCCCCAGGCCTGACCGCTGACCACCATCGGCGCACCCTCGCGGTCGCCCCACTCGAGCACCACCCCCGCCGGATCCGGCGGCCCGTCCAGACAGGTCGTGCAGTACGCCATGCGCAGCCAGCGACGCGGCGTCGCATACAGTGCGAAGTTCTGCCGGAACACATAGGTGCGCGGTGCGTAGCCGTAGGCAATCGGGTGATCGGGACGGGCAAAGCTGACGCGCAGGTGCACGCCGGGCGTGCGCGTCGTCGCTCCCTGCGCGGCCGAGGCGGCCTCCGCCCCGCCGCCCTGGCTGCTGCGCGGCACGCCGCCCGCGTCACGACGTACGCCGCGCACCATTCCCCCTTCAAGGGCGAGCATCGTGCCGTTGCCGAGCGTCACCAGCAGCCCGCCCTGCTCGACGAAACCCTGCAGCTGAGCAAAGCCCGCGCCGCCGATACCACCGGTGATGTCATCGGACGCGGCCGGCGTGCCCAGGCTCGGCGTCGCCGCGGTCTTGCGGTACGGCATCGGCCCCCAGGCCTTCGGCAGGCCCTGCAGCTGCTCGGCGAGCTCGAGGTCGACCTGTCCGTAGAGCAGCACGTCGTAATGTTCGCGCAGGTGCCCGGCACGAATGTCCTCATCGCGGACGTAGCTGTAGGGAATGTGTCGCTGGTCCAGCGTGTAGCGTGCCCAGCCGATCGAGTCGGTGTCGGCCCACGGCACCCACACACCGACGCGCGGCACCGGCGCACGGTGACGCGCCACGGTGGGCGCGACAGTCGTCGCGACGAACTCCAGTCCCAGGTCGGTCGCCGCCTGCGCCAGCACCGCATCGGCACCGACCCGCGCGGGCACGATCCAGGAGCCGGCGGGGTACGCCCGGCCGCCCGCCGCGAACGCCTGCTCGGCGATCTCGACCTCGAACGCCGCGAGCCGGAAGCGGGCTTCCAGCAGGCTTTCCTGGCCGGTATCGGCCAACAGGTAGACGCGGCCGCTGCCGCCGACGTGGCCCGCCGCCAGCGGCGGTGCGCTCAGCCGCTCCAGCGCCGCGTGCTGCACCGACGCATCGGCGCTCGCCAGCACCTGCAGGTGGTAGTGCGCGGGCAACGACCACGAGGTGTCGTCGTAGGGCTCGCTGCCCTCCTTCGGATAATGCTGCGGGCTGAGCAGATCCACCGCGTAGTTGCGGTAGGGCTGGTCCAGACGCACGACGTAGGTGCCGGCAGGGAACGTCCCCTCGCTCAGCTGCAACGGCGCGATCGCCCGCGACACCTCGATGCGCTGGTCGAGCAGGCGCCGCACCAGTGCCGCCACGCGCGCGGGATCGCCCTGATCAGCAGGGATCACATACGCGTAAGGGGCCTCATCTCGACCTTTCTGCCAGGAATGCAGCCCCTTCAGGTAGAAGTTATGCAGCAGTTCGCGGGAGTGCGCGGCGGTGAAGTCCAGCGCCGACAGTGCCGCCGTCTCGTTGTAGTTGACGTTGTCGCGTGCCGACCAGGCGAACTCCCGCGCCGGCGGCGGCACCAGCCGCCACCACTCGCGACTGGTGTCCTCAGGGCCCAGCGTCCAGCGCAACGTCTCGGCAGTGCCGTTGCCAAAAGTCTCGTAGCCACGACCGATCGCGTTGTGGTTCATCGCGACGGAGTCGAGATACAGGTGCGAGAAGCCCTCGCCGAAGTTCCAGGTCGACACGCCCGGCATGCCAAGCCCGTTCATCGCCTGCACCTCGTGGAAACTCAGCTCCAGGAACTCGCTGTAGGTCAGCGGATCGATGTTCGGGTTGTAGGGACCCGAGCCATTCCAGGACATCAGCAGCGCGACCGACTCGTGCAGGTCATGCACGACGGTCGGATGCCACTCATGGAACATGCGGTGCACGGCCTTGGTCGTCTCGTGAACCTGCTGGTGCGCGTCACGGTTGATGTCGACGAACGCGTACTTCGACCAGTACGGCGGCGACTGGCGCGGCAGCGTCGCGCGATCGGTCTTGCCCTTGAGGTAGGTGTAGAACCACTCGACCACCTTGTCGCGACCGTCCGGGTTCGACACGGGATTGATCAGCACGACGAGGTTCGAGCGGATGCGGCGAATCATCGGCGTATCGGACACGGCCAAGCGGTAGGCGAGCTCCAGCACCGACTCGGTTGAGCCGGTCTCGTCCGAGTGCAGGGCCGCATTGAAGTAGTAGATCGGCCGGGCGCCCTCGATGAGCTTGTCGGCGGCGGCAGGATCCGTGCGGCGCGGATCCGCGAGCGCTGCGGTCGCGCTCTTGAGCGACTCCAGCCGGCCGATGCCCTCCTCATCGGCGATCGCCAGCATCACGATGTCGCGGCCTTCCTCGGAACGGCCGATTGTCATCACACGCACGCGCGGCGAGGCGGCGGCGAGCGCGCGGCAGTAGGCGTAGGCCTGCGCCGAGGTGACCAGTTCGCCCGGCGCGCCAGCAATGCGGTGCAGAAATGCGCGCGGCGAGGGGACGGTCGCCGATGCCGGCAGGGACGCGACCCAGGGCGAGAGGAACTGCGGCTCGGTGGTCGCGCGCGCGATCTCCTCGGCAGAGCCGGACTCGGCGACGTCGACCGGCGGCTCGGCCGCCCGTGCCGCGCCAAACGCGACCCACAACGACAGCGACAAGACCAGGCGCACGTACCACGGGTATTTCATGTCGACCTCTGCATGCTCATCGACGTGCGGCCGCCGACGGCTGAAGTCTACACCCGGCACCACGACCGGCCGACGTCACATCACCGACAGCTAACGGCGGCTATAATCGCGCCATGGCTTACCGCATCCTGTTCATTACCGCCGAATATGCCCCGCTGGCGAAAACCGGCGGGCTCGCGGACGTCTCTACCGCGCTGACGCGCTACCTGCACCGCGGCGGCCATGACGTACGGGTGTTCATGCCCTACTACCGCCAGGTCGCTGCGGCCGGGCTTGCGCTGTGGCCGGTCGAGTTTCTGCAAGACCTCGAGATGACCGTCGGCGAGCATCGCTACCGCTACCGTGTACTGACCGGCGCGGCGCCCGGTGCCGACCTGCAGCTGTACTTCATCGACTGCCCTGAGCTGTACGATCGCCCCGGCATCTACGGCGAGACCGCGGACGAGGCGCGGCGCTTCCTGCTGTTGACACGTGCCGCCCTGGAGTGCGCACAGCGCATGGCGTTCGCGCCCCACATCCTGCACTGCAACGACTGGCACACGGCATTGGGTCCGTTACTGCTCAAGACAACCTACGCCTGGGACCAACTGTTCGCCGCGACGCGCTCGGTGCTGACGATCCACAACCTCGCCTATCAGGGCGTGTTCGGCGCCGAGCATGCCGATGAGCTGGGCCTCGGCGACGCCTCCTGGCTGCTGCACCAGCAGGATCTGGCCGAGGGGCGGATCAACTCGCTGCTGCACGGCATCCTTTATGCGGACCTTGTCACGACGGTAAGCCCCGGCTATGCGCGCGAGATCTGCACGGCGGAGTACGGCGCGGGCCTGGACAGCTTCCTGCGGGCGCGCGGCGAGCGCGTCGTCGGCATCCTCAACGGCGTCGACTACGAGGAGTGGGACCCCAGCACGGACCGCTACCTGCCGGTACGCTTCGGCGCCGACGATCTGACGGGAAAAGCCGCCGTACGACGCGCGCTCAGCGCACGCGTCGGCATCGCGATCCCGGACGGCGTACCGCTGATCGGCATGATCAGCCGGCTGGTCGGCCAGAAGGGCATCGAGCTGATCATCCCGGTGCTGCCTGAGTTCCTGCGCCGCGGCGACTGTGCGCTGGTGGTGCTCGGCACAGGCGAAGCGCGCTACGAGGACTTCTTCGCCGGGCTCGCGCTCGAGTTCCCGGGGCGGGTGGCCTTCCATCGCGGCTACAGCGAGGAGCTGGCGCACTGGATCGAGGCTGGCGCCGACATGTTCCTGATGCCGTCGCAGTACGAGCCTTGCGGGCTCAACCAGATGTACAGCCTGCGTTACGGCACCGCGCCAATCGTGCGTCGTACCGGCGGACTCGCAGACTCCGTCGTGCACTATTCGCGCGACGACGGCACCGGCACCGGCGTTGTCTTCGATCACTACGAGGCGGCGAGCCTGCGCTGGGCGCTGGACTATGCGATCCGGCTATATCGGGAGCCCGCGCAATGGGCGCGATTGGTCGCGAACGCGATGCGCCAGGATTATTCCTGGACGCAGCAGGGCGCCTGTTACCTGGAGCAGTACGCGCGCCTGGTGGGACCGAGCTGACCGCACCGTCCGCCGCGCTTCAGCGCACCGGAAAGACGCCCTTCTCGTCGAACGGGATGGTGTGCAGGAACGCGAGCCCCGTGCTCACCTTGCCGAGCAGCCGGTACTCGGCCGGATGCGCGCTGTCCTTGAGTCGCGGCAGCACCTTCCAGAAGGTCGTGGCGAGGTTCGTCGTCACCAGCATCTCGAACTCAGCCTCACCAAAGGCGGGCACCGTGAACGCGTCAGCCGTCACGCCGCGGCCTAGCTCTTCGCCTGCGAGCTCGATCGTGTAACTGATGCCCTTGATCGGCAGCGCCAGACCGTTCGGGTTCTGCACGCGCATGCGCACGCGGAAGCGCTGCTCGGCGAGCGAGGCGTCCTTGATCTCGATCGAAGCCAACGACAGCCGTGGCCGCTCGAAGTGCGGCGCGAGCGTTGCGCAGCCCGCGAGCAGCAGAAAAAGCACACCAACGGCGCATCGCATGCGCGTTCCCTGAGCTATGTTCATCAACGCGTCTCCTGCGACATGGCGCCGCGACGAGTGCTTTAGGATGGGCGGCCTAGAGGCGACCATATAACTGGTTCCAATAGCGACAGCGTGCGCCGAGCCAGCCGGGCACCTCCTGCCAAGTGAAACGCCACTCCCAGTTTCCCTCGAGGGTGCCGGGCGTATTCATGCGCGCCTCGCTACCACGACCAAGCAAGTCCTGCATCGGCACGATAGCAAGTCCCGCGACCGACGCGAGCACCGTGCGGGTCAAGGCGTCGACCGCCTCTGCCGGCGAGGTGCCGAGATAGTCGGCGACACGCCCTCGCGCGTACTCGTCGAGGTGCGTAAGCCAGCCCGCCGTCGTGTCGTTGTCATGAGTGCCGGTATAGGCCACGCAACGGGCGATCCAATTGTGCGGTGCGTGCAGGTTGCGCCCGTCGCCGTCGAAGCCGAACTGCGCAACACGCATGCCCGGCAGCCCGAATTCGTCGCGCAACTGTTCCACCTCCGGCGTAATGACACCGAGATCCTCGGCGACCACGGCGAGGCTGCCGAACGCCTGCAGGGCCGCCGCCAGCAGCGCCCGGCCTGGCGCCTTGCGCCATTCTCCGCTCACCGCGGTGGGCGCGCCGGCAGGCACCGCCCAGCAAGCCTCCAGCCCCCGGAAGTGATCGATGCGCACGAGGTCGAACAGCTCGAACTGCGCGCGCAGCCGCTCCAGCCACCAGGCAAAACCCGTCGCAAGGTGCGCCTCCCAGCGATACAGCGGATTGCCCCACAACTGGCCGTCGGCGGCGAAGTAGTCGGGCGGTACGCCAGCCACCGCGGTCAGTCGCCCGCTCGCATCGAGCTGGAACAGCTCCGGGTGACCCCACGCCTCGACGCTGTCAGGCGCCAGGTAGATAGGCACGTCGCCAAACAGGCGCACGCCACGCGCAGCCGCGTAGCCACGCAAGGCCTGCCACTGGGCGTAAAAGAAATACTGGCAGGCCTCAATCTCGGCGATCGCGGCGGCAAGCTCTGCGCGTGCGCGCTCAAGCGCCGCAGGCGCGCGCGTCCGCAGCGCCGCCGGCCACTCCCACCAGGGACGGCCAGTCTCGCGCTCCTGGATCGCCGTGAACAGCGCGTAGTCGGCTAACCAGTGCGCGCCGTCGAGCTTGAAGCGCACGAATGCGTCGCGCATCGGCCCACTGCCTGCGTGCAGCGCAGCGCTTGCCGCCGACAGCAGCGCCGCACGTGGCGTCTCATCGAGGCGCGCCGCGTCGAGCAGCCCGACGCTCGCGAGCGTCTCAAGGTCAATCAGAGCGGGATCACCGGCGTGGTTGGAGCGCGCGAAATACGGCGAACGATCGGCGCCGACCGGACCCAGCGGCAGGAACTGCCATACGCAGAAGCCTCCCGCCACGAGCCAGTCAACGAAACTGCGCGCAGCCTGCCCGAGCGCGCCGTGCGCTGCGTCCGGCAGCGACGTCGGATGCAGCAACACGCCAGCGCGGCGGCGATCAAACACCGGCAGGACAGCGAGCTCACTCATCAGCGGCACGACTCCGGCGCGCCGATGCCGGCGCTACAGCCCTATTCGATCTCATGATCCGTCCTTAGGAGTCGGGCGACAGCGGCGCGGCCGCAGCAGCTGGCCGCTCAGCCCGGCGCCCGCAGCATCTGCGGCGTGACCAGTACGACGCCCTGCTCGGTGACCTCGAAGCGGCGAACGTCTTCCTCACGGTCGACGCCTATCTGCATGCCGTCCGGAACGATGCAGCCCTCGTCGAGGATCGCCCGCTGGATCATGCAGCTCTTGCCGATACGCACCCCCGGCAGCACGACCGTGCCGTGCACGAGCGATCGCTCGTCAACACGCACGTCCGAAAACAGCAGCGACTCACGCACTGTCGCCCCCGAGATGATGCAGCCGCCGGCGACCATCGAGTTGACCGCCATGCCGCGCCGACCGGCGTGGTCGTCGAGGATGAACTTGGCCGGCGGACGCTGCAGCTGGTAGGTCCAGATCGGCCACTCCTCGTCATAGATGTTCAGCTCGGGCCGGACATCGACGAGCTCCATGTTCGCCTCGTAGTACGCATCCAGCGTGCCGACGTCACGCCAGTACGCCTGTGCACGGGTACGCACGTCCTGGAATGCATAGGCGTAGACGCGCAACTCACTGAGCGCGGCGGGAATGATGTTCTTGCCAAAATCATGCTGCGAGTCCGCGCGCGCCGCATCCTCGGTCAGCAGCCGCTCGAGCAGCTCGGCGTTGAAGATGTAGATGCCCATGGAGGCCAGCGCCGTGTCCGGTCGGCCGGGGATCGTCTCGGGACTGGCCGGCTTCTCGGCAAAGCGCACCACGCGATTGGAGTCGGTGACCGACAGCACGCCGTACTCGCGCGCCAGCGCCACCGGCACCTCGACCACGCCGATCGAGATCGCGGCGTTCTTCTCGACGTGCGCGGCGATCATCGGACCGTAGTCCATCGTGTAGATGTGGTCGCCGGCGAGCACCAGCACGTGTTTAGGGTGGTGCGCGCGGATGTACTCGAGATTCTGGTAGACCGCGTCCGCCGTGCCCTGGTACCAGTGCGGGCCCACCTGCTGCTGCGCCGGGATCACGCTGACGAACTCGCCGAACTCGCCACGCAGGTAGCCCCAGCCACGCTGCACGTGCTCGATCAGCGACTGCGCCTTGTACTGTGTCAGCACGGCGATCTGACGGATGCCGGAGTTCACGCAGTTGGAGAGCACGAAGTCGATGATCCGGAACTTGCCGCCGAACGGCGTCGCTGGCTTCGCCCGACTGGTGGTCAGCTGCTTGAGCCGTTCACCGCGTCCGCCGGCCATGATGATGGCCAGCGTACCGCTGGTCAGTCGGCTGACGTAACGGCCGGAATTACCTAGCGGGGCCTTGAGGCTCATGGATGTTCCCGTGTGATCTGGGGGCTATGGTACCGTGCAATCGGTGCTCTGCAACCGCACCAACAAGCGATTGAACTCACAGCTCAAGACCTTCCTTGCCCGCCGCGCGCCGCAACTGCGCAAGCTCGGCGCGCTCGCGCGCGGCGAGGTGGCGCCGCTGCTGGGCCTGCACCGTGAAGCTGACCACTGGGTGCTGCTGAGCTGGGTGCCGAACGCCGTCCGTGCCTGGGCGGACGGCCGCCCACTCACCCGCATCGGCGCCGGGCCCGTCTACGGCTGGGCCGGCGCTGAACCTCCCACCAGCCCCTGGCGCCTGCGCTGGCGCGACGCGCGCGGCGTGCAGCACGAACGCCTCGACCCCTACGCATTCGCGCCCGACCTGCCCGCCGAGGCACTGATCGCGCACGCGCAAGGCAGCGCGAGCGCGATGCACCAGTTGTTCGGCGCACACCCGCTGCAGCGCGACGGCGTGAACGGACTGCGATTCGCCGTCTGGGCGCCGCGAGCGCTCGAGGTTCTGTTGGTACTGGACCCTATTCGCCTGCCGCTGCGCGCGGCGGCCGCTGGCGCATGGGAACTGTTTGTGCCGGACCTTGCGCCCGGCTGCTGCTACCGCTACGAGATCGTGTCGGAGGCAGGTTACGCCCTCAAGACAGATCCCTACGCCCGCCAGCTTGAAGAGCGACCGGGCTGGCGGGCAATCGCCACGGCCAACAGCACGTACCCCTGGACCGACCAGGACTGGCTCGCGGCACGCGCGACGCGCGGCCGCGGGCGGCCCACCTCCGTATACGAGCTGCACCTGGGCTCGTTCGCACAACGTGACGGCGCCCCCCTGAACTATCGCGAACTGGCCGAGCGGATCGTGGCGCACGTCGTGCCGCTGGGGTTCACCGACGTCGAACTGCTGCCGGTGATGGAGCATCCACACGCCGCCTCCTGGGGCTACCAGACCAGCGGCTACTTCGCGCCCACGGCCCGGCACGGCTCACCGAATGACTTTCGCGCCTTCGTCGATCATCTGCATCGCGCCGGGCTTGGCGTGATCCTCGACTGGACCCCGGCGCATTTCGCGACCGACCCTGAGGCGCTGGCCCGCTTTGACGGCGAGGCTCTCTATGAGCACGCCGATCCTCGGCGCGGCGAGCATCGCGATTGGGGCACGCTGGCGTTCGACTTCGACCGTCCGGAAGTGCACTCCTTCCTGCTGTCCAGCGCGCGCTACTGGCTGGAGGAGTTTCACGTCGATGGCCTGCGGGTCGACGCGGTCGCCGCGATGCTCTACCTGGACTACCAGCGCGCCCCGGACGCATGGCTGCCCGAGGCGGACGGCGGCAACGAGCACCGTGCGGCAGTGAGGTTCCTGCAGGCGCTGACCTCACTCGTGCACGAGCGCTTTGCCGGCGTCGAACTGCATGCGGAGGATTCCTCGATCCGACCCGGCACGACCGCGCCGGTCGCCGCCGGAGGACTGGGCTTCGACTACAAATGGAGCCTCGGCTGGATGCACGACTCGCTGCGCTATTTCGGCGTCGATCCACTGTTCCGCCGCCACCATCACGACGAACTGATCCACGCCACGCGCTACGCGGCGAACGAACGGTATCTGCTGCCGCTGTCCCACGACGAGGTCGTGCACGGCAAGCGCTCCTTGCTCCGGCGACTGCCTGGCGACGCCTGGCAGCAGCATGCAACGCTGCGGCTGCTGTACGCCTGGCAATGGACCCACCCGGGCGCCAAGCTGCTGTTCATGGGTGGCGAGGCGGCACAGGCCACGGAGTGGGACCATCGCCACGCGCTGCCCCAGCCTAAAAGCGCCGCAGCCCGCGGCATCGCCCGGTTGGTGGCGGACCTGAACGCCCTCTACCGCCAGACCCGGGCGCTGCAGGCGGATGGCCCCGACAGCCTCGTCTGGCTCGACACGGAGGATCGACTACGCTCGATCTACGCCTTCGAACGGCGTGCCGGCGGCGCGATCGCGGTCGTGGTGCTCAATGCGACCCCCGTGCCACGCTACGGGGTGCGCATTGGCCTGCCGTTCGCGGGTCGCTGGCTGGAGCGCCTCAACACCGACGCGAAGCTTTATGGCGGCAGCAACGTCGGCAACCTCGGCGAGGTCGCCGCGGCACAGGATCCGGCCATGGGACGGCCTTATTCGGCCGCGGTCACCCTGCCACCGCTGGGCGCGATCGTCCTGGTGCCGGCCTGAAGGGCTTATCGGGCTCCTACCCCCTCAGAATGGGTCGAGTTCGAATTTAAGATCGTTATCATCTAAGTACTATTGTTTAGTATTGACTAGTACTAATTTAGTGATATGATCTACCTCAACATGGAAACACCAGAACACATCGAGCTGCCCCCGGACCCCACCGACGAGCCACTGGACGTCGAGGGCCTGGCCCGCAAGTTCCAGAAGGAACTCAACTCCGGCCTGATCGCGCTGGTGCTGCTGTCGGTGCTCGACCGCGCCACCGACGACCTGTACGGCTACCAGATCGCCAAAAGCCTGCAGGCGATGAGCCTGGGCGGCAGCCCGATGAAGCAGGGCGCGCTCTACCCGGTGCTGCGGACACTGTCCGCCCACGGCCTGCTGGCCAGCCGGGTCGTGCCTTCCTACGCCGGCCCGCCGCGCCGCTACTACCGCATCACCGCCGCCGGCCGCGAGACGCTCGCACGCTGGCAGGGCATCTGGACGACGACCCGCGAGTTCGTCGACGCAGTGGCCAATCCCGCCGCCCCCACCTCCACCGATAGTGAGCAGTCATGAACAGGCCAGCCCCCCGCTCGATCGACCAGTACCTCTCGCAGCTCAATGACGCGCTGCGCGGCGAGGATCCGGCCCTGACGCAGGACGCCCTCTACGACGCCGAGGAATACCTCCGCGCCGAGGTCGCGCAACACCCGGGCAAGACCGAGGCCGACGTGCTGGAGCTGATCGCCAGCACCTATGGCGCACCGGACGAAGTGGCCGAGGCCTACCGCACGACCGAAAAGACCGTGCGCGCCGCGACCCGTCCGATTGCCCCGCCGCCGCGGCACACGGCGCTCGGCCGGTTCTTCGGCGTCTATGCCGACAGCCGCGCATGGACGGCGCTGTTCTACATGCTGCTCGCGATGGTGACCGGCATCTTCTACTTCACCGTCGCCGTCACCGGACTTGCGATGTCAGCCGGGCTTGCGATCCTGATCATCGGCGTGCCGTTCTTCCTGCTGTTCATTGGACTGACGCGCGTGCTGTCGCTGGTCGAAGGACGCATCGTCGAGGGATTGCTGGGCGTACGCATGCCGCGCCGCCCACTGCGCTCGACCCAGGGCATCGGCCTGGTCGCGCGGATCAAGGAAATGCTGCTCGACCGGCGCACCTGGACGACGCTGCTGTACATGCTGGTGATGCTGCCGCTGGGCATCCTCTACTTCACGATCGCGGTCTGCGGCATCGCGCTGTCGCTGGGCTGCATCGCAGCGCCAGTGCTGTCGATCCTCAACCAGCTGGGCCTGACCGTGAACGACGTGCAGTTCAACGGTGAGGTCCTCGGCTGGCCTCTGACCCTGCCGTTCGCCGCGTTCGGCGTCCTGCTGCTGACCGCCGTCATGCACGGCGCCCGGGCGCTCGGCCAGCTGCATGGCAGCATCGCCCGCGCGCTGCTGCTGTCGCAGGACGGCGAGTGAGCTGCGACGCCCCTGCCAATGCCTACCTCGAAGCGCGTCTGGCGGGCGCCCTCGACGCTGAGTTGCACTGGACCGCCACCGACATGCGCTGCGAGGGCATGCGCCGGCCGGATGGACTGGGCCTGCGGGTCACGTTCCAGGGCCATGTGGCCGGCCGACCGCTGACGCTGGTGTTCGCGGCCGCCCGGCTCGGCGAGGGCGAGTCCGCCCACGCGGTCCCGGTCAACGTCACGCTGATCCGCGAGGGCGACACGATCTACGGCACGCAGGGCGACGGCCGCTGCCTGCTGGATGACGTTCGTCAGGCGCCGCTGGTCTCGCCCACCGCCGCGGGCACGGTGCGCCTGTGGCAAATCGAGGCCCGCGGCTTCTGCCTGGACCCGGCGCGCGCCGCCGTCACCGGCAGCAGTGCGATACTGTTGTCCCGTTTCGACTTTCGTGGACAGATCTCATGGGAACCCGACCCCACCCCGCCTGCGACACCAGCAAGCGCGCCGCCTCGATCCTGAGTCTTGGCCGGCGCTGCGTGCTGGCGCTGCTGCTGCTCGCAGGGACGCTCGCGGCCATCCCCGCCGCCGCAGCGGATCCCGCGCACGAACCACTCGACCACTTCCCGAGCAGCGAGCTGACCCTCGACGCAGGCGGCCGCTCCTACCCGTTCAAGGTCTGGATGGCGACCACTGACGCGCACCGCGAGCAGGGACTGATGTACGTGACCAAGCTGCCGACCGATCGCGGCATGCTGTTCGTGTTCGAGTACCCACAGGTGCTGAACTTCTGGATGAAGAACACCAAGATCCCGCTGGATCTGCTGTTCATCGCGGCCAACGGCAAGGTGATTCGGATCGCCGAGAACGCCGAACCCGAATCGCTCGCTTCCATCAGCTCGATGGGAGCGGCGCTAGCGGTACTTGAGCTGGCCGGCGGTACGGCCAGGAAGCTCGGCCTGCAACCAGGCGTGCGCGTGCAGCACGCGGCATTCAAGTCGCCGTAGAGGCACGCCGAGCGCTTCAGGCGACCGGCGGCTCGAACGACGGATAGCGCTCGAGCAGATCGCCGAGCGGCTCCTTCATCGCGCCCAGCCACGGCTCGTAGTGTCGCCACTGATCGACGCCGTCAGCGTAAATTGGCCGGCGCACCTGCTCGGAACTGATGGTCATCACGGTACGCGCCGTATCGTAGAACCGCAGGCAGCGCTCCTCGAAGTCCAGTCCGCAGTAGGCGAGCAACCGGCGCACCTCGGACTCGGGATCTGCGACCAGCGCCTCGTAATGAACGCGATGGACCCGGCCCGGCAAGACCGCGTCGGTATGCGCCATCAGCTCGTGATAGTCGCGGTAAAAACGACCCATCTCCTGCAGGTCGTAGCTAAACGGCACGCCGTGCACGAACAGCTGCTTGAAGCACGAGAAGCCGCAACCGAGCGGATGCCGGCGCGCGTCGATGATGGCCGCACGCGGGAACATCAGGTGGATTAGACCGACGTGGCCGAAGTTCGGCAGCATCTTGTCGACAAAACGTTGTCGCCCGAGGGGCCGATACGCCTGTGTCCGCGTCAGATAACGCGACGCAAGCGCCTCGATGTCGCCGCGGCCCAGGGCAATGATCGACTCCGGATACGTGGACACATCGCCGACGCGGGACTTCAGCGCGAGCTCTTGCACGATCGCGGGCATATCGGGCAGTTCACGCGTGCCCTCGATCTGTGAGTGACTCGCGAGAATCTGCTCGATGAGCGTCGACCCCGAACGGGGCAGCCCAACCACGAAGATCGGATCACTCGCATCGATACCCCAGCCGGCACGCTCAGCGAAGAATCGCGGCGTATAGATGGCCTCCGACCGCCTCACGTCAGCAGTCATCGGATCCGGGTGATAGTCAATCGTGCCGCGCTGCAGCCAGTTGCCCTGCTGGTAGTGCTCGAAGGACTCCTCGTAAAGAGCCGCGTCCTCTAAGGCCTTGCCGATCGAGAACTCGAGCTTGATACGCGGCTTCCCCAATGCCGGGGCACGCGCAACCTGCTCGCGCATCGCAGCACGGTCTTCGTCGCCGAACTCAAAGGTCTTCAGGTTCGCGAGGCTCCACCACGCATCGGCAGAGCCCGGATCCAAAGCCAGGGCGCTTCGGTAGGTAGCAATCGCCGCCGCCTGATCGCCGACCTCGCGCAGCAGGTGCCCAAACAGGATCAACGCTGTCGGGTCACCTGGGTAATCCGCTATCACCGACTCCATCAACGCCCGAGCTTCGGCATTGCGTCGCACGAAGCGCAAGGCCTGAGATTTCAAGATGCGATACGCACGGTTGCCCGGATCCGTTGCAAGCAACCGATCAAGCAGCAGCAGCGCGGCGTCGGTGCGTTGCTGGGTGTTAAACAGCATGGCGAGATCAAAGCGGGCAGCGGCGTAGCCCGGTGCAATCAACAGCGATTCGACGAGCTTACGCTCCGCCGTCTCGTAGTCGCCACGACGTGCAGCAACGTCAGCGTGCAGGCGCAACGCCACCACGTCACGAGGCACTAGCGCCAAATGCGCGCCTAGCAGCGCATCTGCGGTCTCCAGCCGATTCTCCGCCAGCGCCGCCTGGGCGTCGGCCAGCTCTGGCGGATCCGTCGTCAGGCGCGTGTAAGACAGGTACGCCGCGTCACCACCCGCCTCATCACCGGCCTGAAAGCGCAGTGCCGCCAGTTCACGCCATGCATCGGCAAGGCCCGCATCCAACGCGAGCGCCCGCTCGATCTCGGCCTGCGCGGGCGCTGCGTCACCGCAAGCGGCAAGCGCACGTCCCAGCTCCAGATGAGTGCTGGCGATGTCCGGATACAGAGCCACCAGCGGCTGCAGTACCGCTACCGCCGTGGCCGGATCACCGATCCGGCGGCAAGCCGTGGCGAGCAGCAAGGTGGCTCCCTCGTGGCCGGCAAACCGGCCGAGGATATCGCTCGCTGCACGGGCCGCCGCCGCCGGATCGGAGTCCATCCTGACGGAGGCCCGCATGAGTTCCAGGTCGGCAGAGGCGGTCGACATCGCGATGGTCTCCTACAGAGTCGGGCGAGCGTGCGGGCCGCGCCCGCGTCACACAGCGCGGCTATCTAAACGGACTGGCCGGGGCGAGTCAAACCGCAAACAGGCAGGCCGGGACGGCCCCGCATGGGACAGGTTACACTCGCCGCGACGTCGTGTTCCGGCCCTGAGGATGACCCCTTGAGCACCGCTGCCCCCCTCGACGAAGCCACCATCATCAGCACACTGCAGAGCTCCAAGGCTCAGGCAGCCGCTGGCCGAATGGCGGAGTCGGACCAGATTCTCGTTCGACTCGCACAAGCGGCGCCGAACCACCCGTCCGTCCTCAACGAGCTTGGCGTTCGCATGCTCAACCGCGGCGTGCCCGACCAGGCACAGGCGCTGTTCGAGCGCGCGACGATGGCAAATCCAGGCCATCCGGCCCTGTGGTCGAACCTCGCAGCAAGCTACAAGGCCCTGGGCCGGCGGGCCGAGGAACTCGATGCGATCGACAAGGCGCTGCAGCTCGAGCCTCGCCATATCTCGGCGCTGCTACAGAAGGGCGCCCACCTCGAGGAGACCGGCAACCTCCGTCCGGCCGCTCGGGTCTACGCGAACCTGCTGTCGTTCCTGCCGCGGGAAGCGGCCGAGGCGCCGCACCTGCGCGAAGCGGTTGCTCACGCCCAGCGCATCGTCGATGCGGATCTGGCAACGCTGATCGCCAAGCTTGAGGAACCGCTCGCCGGCATTCGCGATCGTCACGGCGGCAAGGCCCAGCGTCGCGTCGATCGCTGCCTCGACACACTGATGGGAAAGCGCACCCCCTTCTATTCGAAACCCACCTGGATGTTCATGCCGGAACTGCCGGCGATCGAGTTCTTCGAGCGCTCGGACTTCCCCTGGCTGGATGCGTTCGAGGCCGAGACGAACCAGATCCGTGCGGAATTTCTGCGGGTGATGACCGCCGACCGCGATGGCCTGCAGCCGTACCTGGACTTCTCCAAGGACCTGCCGCTCGACCAGTTCCGCGAACTGAACCGCTCCCGCCGCTGGAGCGCTTACTTCCTCTGGAATCAGGGCAAGCCCGTGCCGGGCCACCTCGCACGCTGCCCGGTCACCGCTCGGCTGCTGGAAACCGCGCCGCGCTGCCGCATAGAGCATCGCGCGCCAACCGGCTTCTTTTCGATCCTGGATGCCAACACCAGCATCCCCGCCCATGTCGGCGTCACCAATACGCGCTGCACGGTGCACGTGCCGCTCGTGGTGCCGCCCGACTGCGGCTTTCGGGTCGGCTCGACAACCCGTGAGTGGGTGCCGGGGCAGGCCTGGGTATTCGACGACACGATCGACCACGAAGCCTGGAACCGCTCCGACACGCCGCGTGCGATCCTGCTGTTCGATATCTGGAACCCGCTGCTGACGGCAGCCGAGCGAGAGATGATCAAGACGGCGACCGAGATCTACGCCGAGTATTACGAACTGCCGCCGGACCATAACCTGTGAGCGGAGCAAGCATGAGATCGACCGTACTTGCCATCTGCGCGCTTTTGAGCGCCGCGCCGGCAATGGCCGAGACGCTGGCGCACTGCGTTGGCATCGATGCCGCTGACGCCAGACTTGCCTGTTATGACGCGGCCGCGGGACGACCCGCGCAGCCCGCTGCGACCGCGCGGATGCGTGAGGCGGCTCCCGCAGCGGCAGCCGCCACCGTGGCGCCACCGACGGGCGCCGCTCGCAACGACGACCCCGCCAACTTCGGCCTGACGCCCGCACAGCGCAAGACCGAGCCTGTCGGCCCGTCCGTGATCCAGGCGCACATCGCAGGCCTGAGCACCGACCGCATCGGCAATGCCATCGTGACGCTGGACAACGGCCAGACGTGGATCCTTGGCGACAACGACTCGCGCCTCGAGGTCGGGCAGACCGTCACGATCAAGCGCGCGGCGTTGGGCTCTTTCCTGATGACGACACCCGACCGGCACGCTTACCGGGTGCGACGCAGCCGCTAAGGATCAATGGGTCGTGGGGCCCGCAAGCCGCTCCACCCAAGGATCCAGCACGGGCTTCAGCGGGACCAGCTGGCGAGCGTAGTGGCGCCAGTGACCGACACCGGAGCGATCCAGGCCGCGGCTCAGCTGAGCCGTGCTTGGCGTGGCGTGCTCGCGCGACTGCACGCGCTCGGCGAAGGAGCCCATTCCATCGGTCCACTTGACGCCGAGAAAGTCGCAGATGCCGCGCATCTCGCCGCTAAAATCCGCCATGACCTCTTCGTACCGCACCTGCCGCCAAGCCAGGCCCAGCACCGGACGCACACTCTTCGCAAACGTCATGACCGCGTCGTAGAAGCGGCCCGCGCCATCGAGCGTCAGCATCTGGTACATCGCCGGGTTCATCTTGAAGCGGCGACGGAAGCAGCTGAGGATGACGTCCCGCGGATCGCGGCACGCAAACAGGATCTTCGCGTCGGGGAACAGCCGGGCTATCAGCGGCAGCTTCAGCGTATTGAGCGGATGTTTGTCGATGAACACCTTACCCTCGACCCTCGCGCCGGTGGCCGCGACGGCCGCCCAGTACGCGGCACGCAAGGTCGCGAGCGTCGCCTCGTCCGCATCGGCCAGTGAACGCAGATCCAGCGGCTCGCGCATGTACCTGAGCACGCCGTCGGTCAGCAGCTCGTGCTCCTCCAGACTGATGATATCCGGGTGACCGTCGAGCACGACCTCGAGCAGCGTCGTGCCTGAACGCGGGAATCCGACCAGAAACACGTGCTCGCGCACGGGCGCGGCACCGACGGAAGGGCGCACCGCCCAGCGTGGCGCAATAACGCTGAACGCCGCATTCAGCGCGCGGGCGTAGTCGAGAACGCTCGAGCCCGCCGCATGGCGACGATTGAGCGTCATGAGCGCCTCGTTACAGGCGCTGTAAGCTGCGAACGCCTCGTCATAACGGCCCAAGGCGTCAAGCGCATCGCCGAGCAGGCCGCGGGCGCGCGCCTTGTCATAGGCGCCGGCGCGGGGATCGGCGATCACGCCTTGCAGCAGCGCCTCGGCCTCAGCGTAGCCGCGGCCGCTCAACTCGGCGGCCGCCAGACTCAGCATCGCATCGGGATAGCCAGGCACGCGCGCCAGCGTCCGCTCTGCCCAGAGCCGGGCCTCGGCGTGCTCGCCACGGTGCGTCGCGATGGAGGCCAACGCCGCCATGGCGACGATATTGTTCGGATCGAGGTCCAGGGCCTTCAGATGACTTTCGCGGGCAAGCCCCAGCGAGCCCAACGCGATCAGCGCGTTCCCCCGATTGGCGTGCGCAAAGCTGAGCTGCGGCTGGCGCAGTAGCAACTCGTCAACATGATGCAACGCGTCAGCTGGACGGTCGACCCGCTGCAGGCACAGCGCGAGGGCGTTTCGAGCCGGCACGTCATCGGGCGCCAGCTCGACCGCTCGCTCGAGCAGCCGCACGGACTCTTCCAGACGTCCCTCGTGCTCACGCAGCGTCGCCACGACGTTCAATAGCAGCGGATGCTCGAACCCGGCCGCCAGCGCCTCAGCCGCGATCGCCGCGGCGCGGTCAATGTCGCGGTTCTGCGCCAGCGTCAGCACCGTCTCCAGCATCTTCAGGTCGGCATCGAGGTCGCGCGCCATGTGGGATCCCTGCTAGGCCGGCGGATCGGAGCATGATGCCAGAACCAGCCGGGCTGCAACGACGCCGCCAATCCACAAAAAAAAACGGCGGGCCGAAGCCCGCCGTCCTTGGTTCCGAAAGAAGCTTTCGCTTCTCTTAGAACTTCGCGCTCACGTGAGCGTAGATGTAGCGTCCCAGCGTGTCGTACGTGCCCACGAAGGTGTTGTCGTTGCAGGTCGAGTTCGGGCAATCCGAATAGTTGCCGTTGACAATGATCGGCGGCGACTTGTCCTGCAGGTTGTTGACACCCAGGCGGAACGTGACACCCGTCGACAACGGAATCGACGCCGACATGTCGATGTAGTTGAACGCCGAAATGTGCGCGGTTCCCGGGAAGTAGGCCGCGGCAAGCGCCGGATCCGAGCTCGTGCGGTCCGTGTCCACCTTGCCGATGTAGCGCCAGCGCAGCGTCAGATCCAGGCCGGCCCACGGGGTCGCCCAGTTGGCCGTCGCCACATGCCGCCACTTCGGGGTCGGGCTGCCGCAGGTCGAACCGAAGTAGCCCGTGCAGTCGTACGCCGCACCGGTCGTCAACGGCTGCGTGTCCCAGTTCGAGACCTTGGTGCCGCTGAGGTTCAGGTTCATCTTGCCGAAGGTGCCCATCGTGAAGCCGTAGTGCGCCGCAAGGTCGATGCCCTTGGTGCTGACAGTACCGATGTTCTGCTCGGTCGCGTCCATGTAGTTCGTGTTGTTGAACCACAGCGAGCCGGTGCCCGCACCGCGATGGATCAGACCGCACAGGGCCGGATCGCCGGTGTTGGCGCAGTTGGCAATGATCGTGTTCGACGACAGCGACGAGATCGTGCTCTTGATCTTGATGTCGTAGTAGTCGACCGAGACGACCAGGTTCGGGATACCGGCCGGCTGCACGACGAAGCCGAACGAGTAGGTGTCCGCGACTTCAGGCTTCAGGTTGACGTTGCCGCCGATGCCGGTGTTGATCTGCGCGGCGGGGTTCGGAAGGATGTGGCCGTACTGCGCCGCGGTCACGCCGGTGCGCATGCACTGCTCCAGCGTGTACGCCGGCGTCGAGCCCCAGCATGGGTCGGCCGTGCCGCCCGAACCGATGACCGACGGGGTGAACAGATCGCCGATGCTCGGCGCGCGAACCGCGCGGTTGTAGCCGCCACGAACGCGGATGTCCTTGATCGGCGCCCATTCAACGCCCAGCTTATAGGTGCTGGTGCTGAAGCCCGAGGTGTAGCTCGAGTAACGGTAACCGCCTTCAAGCGCCAGCAGATACGCGCCCGGCTTCTCGTCGAGCAGCGGCAGGTTGAACTCGGTGAAGAGCTCGGCGACGTGGAAGCCGCCGTGAATCGCGCTGAACGCCCCGTTGCCGCCCGACGCGAAGCCGTGCGCAAAGATGTAGTCAGGATCGAAATCGTACTTTTCCTGACGATACTCAGCACCGACGCTGAGGTTCAGGCCGCTGGCCGCGGTCGGCAGCTTGACGCCGTACTTGCCGAGGTCGCCGGCAACGTAGCCGGACACGATGTACTCAGTCGACTTGACCGCGTAGCTCGACTGCACGGTCAGGTAGTCCAGCTGCGCCTGGGTGACACCACCCGGGCTCCAGATGTTCCAGGGCACGCAGGCCGGGTCGGAGCCGTTGAGCACGGACACGCAGACCGGAGCGCCGCCGTTCGGGTTGGCAACCACGTTCAGGGCATTGTTGACCTGCTGTGAGCCCAGGTAACCACCCTCGATGTTCTCCATCTGGGTGATGCCGATCTGGCCGTACACATCGTAGCGCCACGCCTCGCTGATCTTGCCCTTCGCGCCGATGACCTGGCGGAAGGAGTTCGACGAGTAGTTGTCGACGCGCGGGCCGCTCTCGACCGAACGACGCGCAGCGTAGACGGTGATGTTGTTGCCGGTGCCGCCGAACGTCGACTGGTTCGCAGCGATGTTCTCAGGCGTGCACATGATCGACACCTCGTACGGCGTCAGCAGCGGGTTCGCGCAGCTGATGGTCGGCGTACCGAACGCGAACAGGCCCGACGGGCCGTACTCGGCGCGGGACTGGTTGCGGGCGTACATCGTCTCCGAGTACGCGGTCACATGGTCGTTGACATCGTACGACAGGAACGCACCGGCGGTGTAGCGCTCAGCCTGGCGCTGCACGAAGCTCAGCGCGCCGTAGTTGTACGCATCGGTCGATGAGGTGTACGGACGGAAGCCGTTAGGACCAGCAACAGTCATGTCGGCGAGCGTGGCGTAAGCCGAGCTCGGCGTCGCGCCTAGCAGCAGGAAGCGGCCGGTCGCGCTCGAGCTTGAGCCGCCACAAGCGATTTTCTTGCCAGCGGCGCCCGGGTTCGAGCCAGGGCTGTTCAGGGTGCAGGCCGCGTAGTCGACCTTGTTGCCGGCAACCGGCTGCGCATTCAGGTAGGTCGCGTAGACGGTGGCGTTGCCGCGTCCATCAGCAAAGTTCGCGCCCGCGAGGAACGAGACGTCCTTCGTGTGGCCGATGTTGACGTTGGCCGGGGGCAGCGGCTGGTTCTTACGCGTCAGAGCATCGAGCTCCATCGCGTTGTTGTTCTTGTGCTGACCAAAGCCGTAGTTAGCATCGATCTTGACGCCTTCGAACTTCGTGTTGAGGACGAAGTTGACGACGCCGGCGACCGCGTCGGCGCCGTACACGGCGGAGGCACCGCCGGTCAGCACGTCCGCGCTCTGGATCAGGTCGGCCGGAATCTGGTTGATGTCGGGGCTCGACGAGGTGCCAAGGCCAGCGCCCGGGCTCATGCGACGGCCGTTGATCAGGACCAGCGTGCGCTGCGAGCCGAGGCCACGCAGGCTGACGGTCGCGGTGCCGTTGGAGCTGATCGACTGGCCACCGCTGTTCTCAGCAATGACCTGTGGGAGGTTGTTCAGCAGGTCCTCAGCGCGCACGAGACCGGTCTGCTGGATATCCAGCGACGTGATCGTCGTGACGGGGCTGATCGAAATGTCATTCGGCGACTGCGTCAGGCGCGAGCCGGTGATGACGACGTCTTCGAGCGTCGGAGCCGGGGCCGTCGGAGCGTTCTGCGCGAAGGCAGCCGAGCCGCTGACCGTAGCAACCGCCGCGAGGGCGAGGTGCACTGCCTGCCGCACATTGCGACTTGTATTCGTCATTCGTTAACTCCCAATGGTTTTCATTACCGTCTGCCAGGCCGCTAGCGCCTTAACTTTCCGGTCTTTTCTTGCTGCTTAATCGTTACAAACGAGACTGCGTCTCGTACGCAGTCCCCGCTTATGGCAGAAATACTACACGAGGTAGGTAGTGTGTGCAAAGAACCGTAGGTTTCGCCGTGCTTTATAAGGCAAATGGCGCACTTCGACCTAGGTGTGACAAAAACACAACACGGCCCGTAGAAAATGCTGCATCGCGGCAGTCGACGTCCGCCAAAGGCCGCGAATAGGGGCTCAGAAGAACCAGCAGTTGGTCGCGACCGTAATCCGTAAGTCCTTGCCGTAGAAAGGAGTTACTTCATGGAACAGGTAGGAGGGGAAGACCACAACCTGCCCTTCAGTCAGCCGCAGCTCCAGCGGCCGCAGCGCAAACGGCGGGTGCAGGCGGGCATTGGCCGGATCGGTGTAGGCCTGCGCCCCCTGACGGGGATCGAAAAATCGCAGCAGCCCGCTGTCTGGCCGACCCTCGACCTCCTCCCCGGCCCGGACGCAGTAGACCGCGGACCAGGACGCCAGCGGATGGTTATGGGCGATGAACGAGCCCGCCTGCCGGGTGATGTGGAACCAGGTGTGGTTGTGCAGCGTCAGCCGAGCGAGATCTTCCTGACGCAGGCTGGTCGTCGCCAGCACGGTCTTCACCACCGCATCGAGCATGAACTGGCGCAGCTCCTGCACGCAGGGCTCAGGCCAGCGGAACAGGTTGAAGCGGCTCTCGAAGGTTTCCTGTTGCGCGATATGGCTCGGCGTCGGGTTGCGGTGTTCGTCATCTTCGCGGGCGAGGAATAACGCCTCGAGATCCCGGTTAAGCGCCCCGCAGGGCTCCAAGCGCGCTTCGCCCAGCGGCACGGCAAACATCGGGCTGATGGTCACGCTCGGGCTCACCACCACGGCACCCCCGCCTGCTCCGGGCCCACGAAACGGACCCGCGCGGTGACCAGCACCAGCGCGCCCAGCGAGCGCACCAGCGCGATTTCATGGGTCATAGCACCGGGAAACACCGCCATCTGGCCCGGCTGCGGCCGCCAGGTGACGTGGCCATGCTTGTACGGCATGCGCGCCTCGCTGGTGGTGGCATCGGGGAACATCGTTCCCAGACGCGACTCATGCAACCGCAGCACGCCGCTGTCGAAGCGGGACGGCGACGGCTCAGGCGCCGCGACGCAGTACACCGCGAGCCAGGCGCTGTTGGCGTAACTGATCGACGGCACGCAACCCTCCGGCTGCACGATGCTGAACCAGGCGCGCGACTCGACCCTAAGCGCCGCGAACTGCTCGGGCGCGAATTGGTTGATCGACGCGGCCACCGCGCTGACCCCGGCCAGCATGCCGCGCGCCAGCCGCTGCACTGGCTCCTCCGGCCACTCATACAGGTCATCGCGGCTGCGGAACACGCGCGGCGCCGCCGGCCGCGACGGCTCCTGCCACTGCGGCGTAGCGCGGGCCGAGAAAAGCGGCAACAGCGACTCATTGAGGGCAGGGGCATCGGGCAGGACAACGACGCCGAACGGCGTTGCGAAGATCGGCACGATCTCCGGCGCAGGGACACTCATGGCACTGCCGCCCGCACAGGCTGCAGGTCGGCGAGGGACTCGCGCAGCGCCGCCAGCTCCTGCTCGTAATGACGGGCGCGGCCTGAGGAACGTCGATAGAGCGGTTCGCGCACCTGCCAGACGCTGGCGGTCTTCACCGAGCGGTCCGCCCGCGGGAAGTCGAGGTAAGCGCGATCCCAGGGCAAGCCGAGCGCTGCGCACAGCGCAGCGCCCGCGCCTGCGGGGTCTTCTACCAAGTGGTCGTAGTCGAAAGCGATGATGTCGTCACCGTACAGCTGCTGCCAGTGCGCCATGACGCGCCGGTACTGCCGATAGTAGTGGCCCGTGTCGAGCAGATCGAGTGCGTAATTCATTCGGTGGTCGAGATGCAGGAAGAACGTCGACAGGCAGGTGTCGAGCGGAGCGCGGATCGTATGGACGATCTTCGCCTCCGGGAACAGCGTCTTGATCAAGCCAATGTAGAGAAAATTGTCTGGCCGCTTGTCGGTAACCAGCTGGGCGCCAGGGAACAATCGCACGATCGACTGGCGATACTCGTCCGCCAGCTGCCCGAGCGCGGCGCTTGAGACCCGCTGCAGCGCCTCTGGAAACGGCGCCAGCTGCGTCGCAACCGCCGCGGGGATCAGGTCGAGCTCGCCGCCGGCCGCGACCCCCGGTGCGCCGGCGAGCAGCTGCTCCGCCAGTGTCGACCCGGAGCGGAACATGCC
>SESE01000086.1_pt1 | contig 39681 bp, 30 predicted proteins | sample 3171371 | NCBI WGS metagenome assembly SESE01 (sample SAMN06051881, study PRJNA518727) | freshwater metagenome | biome: subpolar coniferous forest; feature: holomictic lake; material: water; isolation source: holomictic Lake 442, 13 m depth | place: Canada: near Kenora, Ontario | collected... | reverse complement strand
TACACAGATAGAGAAAAAGCCTTAGCCGGGGATGGACGGGGAAAGCGGGGATAGGGCACTGCCGCAGCCAGCATGGGCTCCAGCCCGGGGCGCCGCTGCTGCGCCTCTCGGGGGGCGCGGCCGTGGCACCCCGGGCTGACTTCCGGCAGCGCCGGAAGCCGCCTTCGGCGGGCCCATGCGGGGGGTGGGTCGGCGCCGGTCTGTGTGCCCTGTGGTTCCGCTTTATCCCTCAAATCCCCAAATCGGTGGCGAAGCTTTTTCCTGCGACCCCGCCCCTCTCCGCGCCCCTCCGCTCCTCGGCCGTCCTCAGCGTTCCTGTTCGCCTGTGCAGTTATCACCGTCCATCCCATTTATCCCCGTCATGCTTTTTCTTTGGTTGATGTGGACGCACTAGGAATGGGCTGACGCCGATCTGTGGTTCCGCTTTTGATCTTGAATGGCTGCGGGTATGTTGAGGGATCGCAACCCGGAGCCGTCGTGATGAAGGGTTATGCCGGTCGCATCCTGGACGTGGACCTCGCCAGTCGCACCTTTGGCTTTCGCCCCCTGGACGAAGCCACGGCCCGGCTCTACCTGGGCGGCAAGGGCTACGGCACCCGCCTGCTCTACGACCTGACCGCGGCTGGTATCGACCCGCTGGGCCCTGAGAATCCCCTGATCTTCGCCACGGGGCCCCTGAACGGCTCCCTGGCGCCCCAGTCCAACCGCTTCGCCGTGGTCTGCAAGAGCCCTCTCACGGGGGGTATCGGCAGCGCTGCCTGCGGGGGCTCCTTCGCCTTCGGCCTCAAGAAGGCGGGCATCGACATCCTGATCGTGCGCAACCAGTCGCCCACCCCCCTGCGCCTGGAGATCGACGGCGATAAGGACAGCGTGACCTTCCTGGACGCCACCGACCTCTGGGGCCAGGGCACTCGGGCCACCCAGGAGGCCCTGGGCAAGGGGCGGAACCACGCTGTGATTGGACCAGCCGGTGAGAACAAAGTCCTCTACGCCGGCATCGTCTCGGACGAGCGCATCGCCGGGCGCACCGGGGTGGGCGCCGTGATGGGCTCCAAGTGCCTCAAGGCCATCTCTGTCACCGGCACCCGCAAGCTGGAGCTGGAGGATCAGGAGAAGTTCAACGACTACACCAAGTGGCTCCGAAAACTCTTCCGGTCTCACCCGGTGCTGGGGGAGAAGCTGCGGCGCTACGGCACCATGGGCATCGTCAACACCACCAATGCCCGGAACATCCTCCCCACCCGCAACTTCAAGTACGGGCACCACGACGACGCCATGAGCGTGTCCGGCGAGTACCTGGAGGACCACGGCCTGGTCGGCGTAAAGTCCAGCTGCATCCACTGCCCCGTGGCCTGCGGGCGGGAGGTGACGGTGGAAGGGGTGGGCCGGGTGAAGGGCCCCGAGTACGAGACGGCGGCCTTGCTGGGCCCGAACCTCGAGATCACGGACCTCCGCTGGGTCAATGAGTGGAACTTCCTGGCGGATGACCTGGGCATGGACAGCATCAGCCTGGGCGTGACCTTGGGCTTCGCCATGGAGCTGCAGGAGCGGGGCCTCCTCCAGAGCGGCCTGACCTTCGGGGATGCCACGGGGATCAGCGCCATGATCCAGGACATCGCCCACCGGCGGGGCCTGGGCAATGACCTGGCGGACGGCGTGAAGCGCATGAGTGAGCGGCACGGGGGCGCCGACTTCGCCATGCATGTGAAGGGCCTGGAGCTCTCGGCCTACGACCCCCGGGGCTCCTACGCCCAGGGTGTCGAATATGCGACCACCAACCGGGGCGGCTGCCATGTCCAGGGGGCCAGCATGTATTTCGAGTCCACCGGTCCCCTCACCATCGACCCCCAGAGCCTGCGCCTCAAGGCGGAGATCCCGGTGGTGCAGCAGAACCTGGCCTGCGCCATCAACTCCATGGTGCTCTGCATCTTCACCACCTACGGCATGATCCCCAGACAGGTCCACGAGCTGGACCCCAAGGGCCGACTGCACCGCACGATCACCTTCCTCTTCGAGCGCAGCGGCCCCATGTATCGCCTGCTCACGAAGCTGAAGCTCGCACCCGTGACCTGGTTTGAGAAGTGGCTCACCTACATCACGGGCCAGACCTTCACCTCGGGCCACCTGCAGGAGATCGGCGAGCGGATCTTCAACCTGGAGCGCATGTACAACCTGCGGGAGGGGATCGGCGGCGCCGAGGACACCCTGCCCCACCGGATGCTGCACGAGTCCACCTTCCCGCATCTGGACTCCGGGCATCCCCTGGATCAGCTCCTGCCTCGCTACTACGAGATCCGGGGCTGGGATCCGCAGGGCGTGCCCCTCCAGCGCACCCTGGACCGCCTGCAGGTGCGCACATGAGCATCACCGTCGAGCTGACCTACGACCTGGCCAAGGCGCTGGGAAACCGCCGCCTCGAGCTGGAGGGAACGCCCACGCTGCGGCAGGTGTTGGCTCTGACCCGGGAGCGCTTTGGAGCCGAGGGGGCAACCTTCGACCAGCTGACCCGGGTCACCGCCCTGGTGGTGAACGGCGTCCTAGCGAGCCGCACCCACAGCCAGGAGACCCCCCTGCAAGACGGGGACCGGGTGAGCTTCCTCAAAGCCGCCGCCGGCGGCTAAGTCAGCGCTGGAGCTCTTCCAGGGCCCCCTGGGCGGCTTCCCAGTCGCTCATGGCGTAGGCGAGGTCCGCTTCCAGGGCCTTCTGCTCATCGAGGCGTTCGCTAAAAGCCTGCCAGTCGGCGGGGTCCATGGCGGCCAGCACCAGCTGATGGCCCGTGAGCTTGGCTTCCAGGGCGGCGACCTTCGCTTCAGCTTCGCCCACCAGGCGCTCGGCGCGCTTGAGGGCGCGCTGCTTGTCCTTGTCGATGGGGGCGTGGGGCTTGGCGGCGGCCCTGTGAGCGGGCTGCACCTTGGCCTGGGGTGGCTCAGGCTTCTTGTCGGCCTTCTTCAGGGGCTCAGGGTCCTTGCTGCCCGCTTCATCTTCGCTGCCCAGATCCAGGTCCACCCAGGCCTGGTGTTCTTCGTAGCCGCCCTCGCGGAACTCGGCCCGGCCTTCGTGGACGCGCAGCAGCGAGTCCGCCACGCGGCCCAGGAGGTAGCGGTCATGGGTCACCACAATGGCCGCCCCGGTGAAGCTCAGGATGGTGTCCTCCATGGCCTCCATGCTGGGGATGTCCATGTGGTTGGTGGGCTCGTCCAGTAGCAGCAGGTTCACGCCGTTGCGGATGAGGGTGGCGATGCTGAGGCGGGCCCGCTCACCGCCAGAGAGGGCCGTGACGGGCTTGTCCACCTCATCGCCCCGGAACTGGAACTTGGCCAGGAAGCCCAGGATGTCCTGCTTCACAGCATTGGGCGTCACCGCATGGATCTGCTGGAAGACGGTGTTGCGCGGGTCGAGGTTCCGGTGGTGCTGGTCGAAGTAGCCCAGCTTCACCTGGCTACCCAAGCGGGCCTGGCCGGTGATGAAGGGGATCTCCTCGGCGATGGCCTTGAGCATGGTCGATTTGCCTGTGCCGTTGAGGCCCACGATGCCCATCTTCTGCCCGCGCTTGAGCTGCAGCTGCTCCAGGGGCTTGAAAAGGGCCTGGCCGTCCCAGCCCACGCTGGCGTTCTCCAGCACCAGGGCGATGTCGCCGCAGCGCTGGGTCTCGGGAAAGCTGAACTTCACCTTGCGGCGGTCCCGCAGCGGGCTCTGGATGCGGTCCAGGCGGGCCAGGTGCGTGCGGCGTCCCCGCGCCTGCTTGGTGTTCTGGCCCGCAATGTTGCGGCGGATGTACTCTTCCTGGTTCTTGATATAGGCCTGCTGCTGCTCGTAGTGGCGCTCGAGCAGCTCCAGCTCCTGCTCCTTCTTCTGCATGAACTCCGAGTAGTTGCCCTCGTAGGCGCGGGAGCGGCCCTGCTCCAGCTCCAGGATTTCGGTGGCGATCTTGTCCAGGAAGTAGCGGTCATGGCTGATGACGGCCACCGTGGCATCGGTGTCCTGGATGAAGCCCTCCAGCCAGCGCAGGCTGGGCAGGTCCAGGTGGTTGGTGGGCTCGTCCAGCAGCAGCAGGTCGAGGCCCTGCAGGACGGCCTTGGCCAGCATGACCCGGCTCTTCTGGCCACCGGAGAGGGTCTCTACGGGCCGCTCGAAGTCGGCGGCGCTGAAACCCAGGGACTGGAGGATGCTCTCGGCGCGGGCCCGGATCGTGAAGCCATCCAGGTGCTCAAAGGTCTCCGTCACCTTCTGGTAGCGGTCCATGACCTCCGTCAGGTCCGCACCGGCTTCGCCCATGCGGTGTTCAAGCTCCCGCATCTCATGCTGCAGGCGCTCCACATCGCCGAAGGCCGCCAGGGTCTCTTCCAGCACGCTGCCCTGGGTCTCGGGGATGAGGTCCTGGGCATAGTGGCCCATGCGGATGCCCCGCTCCTTGGTGGGCCGCACCACCGTGCCCGCGTCAGCCTCAAGCTGGGCCAATAGGAGCTTAAAGACCGTGCTCTTGCCGGCCCCATTGCGCCCGATGACGCCCCAGCACTCGCCCTCCTGGATGGCCCATGTGACGTCCTTCAGCACCTCTTGGGGGCCGAAGCGCAGGTCAACGTGGTTGAGGGAAGCGAGCATGGAGACTTTCAGCAAAAAGGCCACCGTGAGGTGGCCTTCTGGTTGGTGGAGCCAATCGGGATCGAACCGACGACCTCTTGCATGCCATGCAAGCGCTCTCCCAGCTGAGCTATGGCCCCATTCGGGAAGACCCAGTATCCCACTCCATCCTGGCTTGTGCAAGCGGGGAAGCCGGAACAGTTGCTAGGGAGTCAGGCGAAGCTTCTGGCCGAGGACAATCCGGTCGCCCTTGAGGTGGTTCCAGGTACGGAGATCCGCCATATCCAGAGCGTGTTTCCTGGCAATGGAGGAGAGGGTATCCCCCTTCTGGACCACATGGGTGGCCGGGGCCTTGGGGGGACGGGGAGCGGGGGTGCTCGGTCCCTCAGGCAGCTGAATGCGGTCACCCGGATGCAGCACCTTGGCCGCTTCTGGATTCAGGCGCACAAGATCACCCAAGGAGACCTCGTTTTCCCGAGCCAGCTTGGCCAGGGTATCCCCGGCCTTGGCGCGGATCACCTTGGCAGAGGCCGTCGGGGCTGCTTCTTTTGCGGGAGCCTTCACCTTAGGCACGGGAGCGGGCTTGGCAGGCACCTGGATGGGTGAAGCGGCAGGTTCAGACGACACAGCGCTGGGTGCAGGCGCTGCCGTCGCAGCAGGGTCCCGGGCTGGGGGTGGTTCTGCCACGGGTGTCCCAGCGGGAGGAGTCTGGCGGTCCAGCTCCGCAGGCAGGGACGGCAGGGGCTTCAGGGGGCGGTCGCCCAGGGCCTTCGTGCCCGAGGTGCGGCTGGCCAGGTCCCGGTCGTCCAGAGTCTGGGACGGCGGCGGCGGCACGAGCAGGCGCTTACCAACCTTGAAGGTGCGGGCCTCCATGTCGTTGGCCGCCAGCAGGTCCTCCGGGCTGAGCTTGAATTTTTTGGCCACCTTGGCGAGGGTGTCCCCCTTGCGGACGGTGTAGTTCTTGAAGTCGAGGCGCTGCCCGGCGGGCATGCGGGCCAGCTGACGCAGGCAGTCCACGGCCTGGCCCGGAGGCACCCGCAGGGCATAGGTGCCGGGCGGGGTGGAGCCCCGGAGCAGCTCCGGGTTGAGAGCCCGCAGGGTGGCCGCATCGGTCCCCGCACAGCGGGCCAGGACGGTCAGGCTGGTCATGCTGGAGACGGTGACGGTCTCGTAGGCGTAGGGCGTGAGGGGCAGGACGTGGAGCCCGTAGCGCTCGGGGTTATGGCCGATCAGGATGGCGGCGCAGAGCTCCGGCACATAGTTCTTGGTCTCGGTGCGCAGCCAGCGGCTGCGGTGGAGGTCCCAGAAGTTGCGGCTGCCCACGTTCTGGATGGCGCGCTCCAGGGTGAGGGGGCCAGCGTTGTAGCTGGAGGCTGCCAGGTACCAGTCGCCGCTGATCTGATAGAGCCGCTTGAGGTAACGGGCCGCGGCCCGGGTCGCCTTGATGGGGTCGCGCCGCTCTTCCACCCAGGCGGTGCCGTTGAGCCCGTAGATGCGCCCGGTGGAGCGGATGAACTGCCACATGCCCACAGCCTTGGCCCGGCTGTTGGCATCGTTGCGGTAGCCCGATTCGATGAGGGCGAGGTAGGCCAGGTCGGAGGGCACGCCCTCCTCCGCAAAGACCTGGCGCACCATGGGCAGGTACATGGACGCGCGCCCCAGGGCGTTCTCCATGAAGCCTTTGCGGGAGGTGGTGAACAGGTTCACCCAGGTCAGCACCTTGTCATTCAGGTCGATGGGGTAGTCATAACTCGCCCCCTGCTCTGCTGCCCGCACCCGCTCCAGCTCGGCCCGCAGTTCATCGCCCGTGATGCTGACGACCTCGTCCTGGGCCTTGAGGCCGGGCTCCGGCTCGGCAGGCTCATCCCCGGCTTCGGGCTCCTGGGCATCCTTCATGCGCTGCAGGAGGGCCTGTACCTCAGGCTGGCGGAGCAGGTCCGGAGACCAGTCCGCCGTGAGGGTATCGGCTTCTTCACCCAGGCGGGCGAGGGCCTCATCGTCCTCTTCCTCCAGAGCCTTCTCGGCGGCTTCCACCAGGAGGCGGAGGCGCTGGATCCGCTGCGGGTCCGACTCCGGCGGACGCACCGCCGGGCTGGCCTGGGCCACCGGGGCCTGGGGCGCCGGCGGTTCCACCGACGGGATCCCCAGGAGGAGCGAGGCCAGGAGGCGGACCGGCACTAGTGGCTTTCTGCGCTCACCAGGGCCGCATAGGCCGTGGGATCCAGCAGGCCGTCGAGGCCTCCCGTGAGGCGGATCTTGACCATCCAGCCCGCACCGTAGGGGTCCTCGTTCACGGCCTCCGGGTGGTCGGCCAGCGTGTCGTTGACCGCCAGCACCTCGCCGGCCGCCGGCAGGTTCAACTCGGAGACCGTCTTCACGGACTCCACCGTGCCGAACTCCTCGCCCTGGCCGATGGCGGCGCCCACCTCGGGCAGGTCCACGAACACCACATCTCCCAGGGCCTCCTGGGCGTAGTGGGTGATGCCCACAACAGCGGTGCCATCCGCAGCGGCGCGGATCCACTCGTGGTCCTTGGTGTACAGCAGGTCGGCAGGGAACATGGGGCCTCCGGAAAAAGTTGGATGAGCGGGGTTCTTTTTGTTGCTTTAGCTGAGAGCTGACAGCCGATAGCCGACAGCCATTTATTACTTTTGCCTCTTATAGAACGGCGTCTTGATGATCTCCGCCTCCACTGCGCGGCCCCGGATCTCGATCTGGATGCGGCCGCCCAGGACCGCCTGATCGGTGGGAACGTAGGCCAGGCCCAGGTTGATGCCGCAGGTAGGCGAGGGGGCGCCGCTGGTAACGAAGCCCACGGTGGCCCCGTCCTTCACCACGGGCATGTGGTCCCGGGCGATGTCGCGCTTCTCGAGGGTCTTGAAGCCCACCAGCTTGCGATGGGCCGGGGCAGCCTTGGCAGCCAGCAGGGCGTCGCGGCCGATGAAGGAGCCCTTGTCGAGCTTCACGATCCAGCCCAGACCGGCTTCCAGGGCATGGATGGTGTCATCGATCTCGTGGCCGTAGAGGGCCATCTTGCACTCCAGGCGAAGGGTGTTGCGGCAGCCCAGGCCCGCCGGCAGCAGGCCGTGGGGCGTGCCAGCCGCCATCACGGCATCCCACACCTTGGGGGCATCGGCGGCGGCGCAGTAGAGCTCAAACCCGTCCTCGCCGGTGTAGCCCGTGCGGCTGATGAGGCAAGGCACACCGGCCACCTGGCCGTGAGTGAAGAAGTAGTAGCCGATGGGCTCCAGCGGGGTCTCGGTGAGGGGCTGGAGGATGGCCAGGGAGCGGGGGCCCTGCAGGGCGATCTGTCCGGTGGCGGGACTCTCATTCACCACGGTGCAGTCGAAGGCGGGGGCGTGGGTCTGGACCCAGGCGAAGTCCTTGTCGCAGTTGCCGGCATTGACCACCAGCAGGAACTCCTCGTCGCCCTCCCGGTACACCAGGAGGTCATCGACAAAGGTGCCGTTTTCATAGAGGAAGGCCGTGTAGTGGATCTGCCCGATGACCAGCTGGGAGACGGCGTTGGGCGTGAGGTGCTCGATCAGGGCCAGGGCCCCGGGGCCCTTCACCCGGATCTCACCCATGTGACTGACATCGAACAGCCCGGCCCGGGTGCGCACCGCCTCGTGCTCCGCGAGGATGCCCGCCGGGTACTGCACCGGCATGTCCCAGCCGCCGAAGTCGACCATCTTGGCGTTCAGGGCGCGATGGGCTGCGTTGAGGGGGGTCTTCATCAGCTCGGACATCGGGGGCTCCAGAAGCCCCAGTCTAGCCCCGCACCACCCAGGGCAGAAGGCCAGCCAGCTCCCAGCCCAGGCTCCAGGTGCCGTCCTGACCACACTTTGTGACGAGGCGCACATCCAGCGGCAGGACCTCAACCCCCGCCCGGGCGGCCTGGCCGAGGGCCTCGCCGTAGGCTGGGTCCACCTCTCGGGCTGCATCAAAGCAGGTCACATCCTGGCGGTGCACGAAGAAGGCGATGGCCCCCCGGTGCCCGGCCGCCACCATGGCCTCCAGCTCCCGGAGGTGCTTGGCCCCGCGCAGGGTCACCGCATCGGGAAAGAGCGCCCAGTCCCCCTCCTTGAGCGTGGTGTTTTTCACCTCGATGTAGACCTCGCGGCCCTCGGCATCCGCTGCCAGCACATCGATGCGGCTGTTCTCGGCCCCATAGCGCACCTCGGTGCGGACATTGCGGAGGCCCGGCAGGCCCGGCAGGACATTCCGGCGTGCGGCCTCGGCCACCACGCGATTGGGCATCCCGGTCTCCACGCCCACCCAGCCCCCCGGGCGCTCGACGGCGAGCCAGGTGAACCCTAGTTTGCGCTTGGGGTTGGCCGCCCGCTCCAGGAGCACCCGGTCTCCCGGTTCCCAGCAGGTCTTCATGGAGCCGGTGTTGGTGGTGTGGGCCGTGACCAGGGTCCCATCCTCGAGGTGTACATCCGCCAGGAAGCGCTTGTACCGGGTGACGAGAGTCCCCACCACCAGGCCGGTGCGCTCGACCAGGCTCACGGCCACTGGGCCAGGATGCATTCCAGGGCCTCGGGCAGGTCGGCAGCCACCAGATCGGCGCCGGAGCCATCCACATTGGCGCCATAGCCTGTGAGGACCAGGGCTACCTTGCAGCCAGCCCGGCGGCCCGCCTCCAGGTCGATGGCCTTGTCCCCGATCATCCAGGACCGGGAGAGGTCCAGGCCATGGTCTTCCGCAGCCCGCTGGAGCATGCCAGGGTTGGGCTTGCGGTCCGGGTGATCGGCCACGGCGTACTCCCCCTGCCCTTCCTTGTGATGGGGAGCCACGTAGATGGCATCCATGCGGGCCCCCTCGGCGGCCAGCAGCTCGGCCATGCGCTCCATGACGGCATCGAAGTCCGACCACTGGAAGCGGCCCCGGCCGATGCCGCTCTGGTTGGTGACCACCACAACGGGATGGCCCAGGGCGTTAAGACGGGCCACAGCAGCGGCGGCCCCCGGAATGAGGACCAGCTGCTCAGGGTCGGATAAGTGGTCCACTTCCTGGTTGAGGGTGCCGTCCCGGTCCAGGAAGATGGCGGGTCTCAAGGCAGCCACTCAGCCACGCAGACATCGAACTGGCGAGAACCGCGCGGGGCGCGGCCACTGACCCAGAGCAGCTTTCGGCCGTCCGGGCTGAAGTGAGGGAAGCTGTTGAACACGCCGGTCCAGGTGATGCGCTCCAGGCCCGTGCCATCCAGGTTCACGCGGAAGAGGTCGAAGCCCCGGCCCCGGCCCTGGTCGTCGTGGTGGTTCGAAGCGAAGACGATGCCCTTCCCGTCCGGGGTAAAGATGGGCGCAAATGCCGCGCCGGGCAGGCGCGTGACCTGCCGCTTGCCCGTGCCATCGGCGTTCATCACCCAGATGTCCATGGCCATGGGCTCCACCAGGTTCTGCTTGAGCAGCTCCTGGTACTTGACCGTGGCGGCCTCGCCCTGGGGGTAGTTGGTGCGCCAGGCGATGAGCTTGGAGTCGGGGCTGAAGACCGCGCCGCCGTCATAGCCCAGGCGGTCGGTGAGGCGTACCGGGTTCCGGCCGTCCACATCCACCCGCCAGATGTCCACGTCGCCGCCCCGCTGGCTGGTGAAGATGATCCACCGCCCGTTGGGGGAAGCCGTGGCCTCGGCATCATAGCCGGCGGCCGGGAGGAAGGGCTTGAGGTCGGTGCCGTCCACGTTGGCCGTGTAGAGCTCGAAGTCCTGGAACACCGGCCACTGATACTTGCCGGGGGTGTAGGGCGGACCCTCCGGGCAGGCGGCGCCGGCCCCGTGGGTGCTGGCGAAGATGATGCGCTTGTCGCCGGGCAGGAACCAGCCGCAGGTGACCCGCCCGCTACCGGTGCTGACCCGCTTCTGGTCAGAGCCATCGGCGTTCATCACGAAGAGCTGATCGCAGGGGTGGCCGTCCCGGGTGCTCTGGAAGATGATCTTCTTCCCATTGTTGGACCAGTAGGCCTCGGCGTTGGACCCCGTGGCGGTGAGTTTTTTCACGGCCCGCAGGTGGACCTCCCGGACATCCAGGAGGGGATTGGGCGCCGACACCGGCGCTGGCGCCTGGGCCAGGAGCAGCAGGGGGCAGAGAAAGGCCAGAATTTTCCGATTCATCAGAGCTCCGAATCCGGCCGAGTCCGGACTTCAGCAGGATGCCAGACTTGGCCGCCTGTTGGGACATCAAAGCCCCCTGCCCGCCTCCCAGGCCCTTCCCGGCCGCTGCAGAGGTCAGACCAGGGGCAGGCGAATCCGCAGGTTGGAGCCCCGCTCGGTCAGCAGGACCTCCAGGGCCCCGCCATAGGCCGTCAGCAACTGGGAGCAGATGGCCAGCCCGGGACCAGGGGCCCTGCCCACCGACCCAGGCCGCTGGTCCGGGAAGGGCATCCTGGACCCGGTTATAAAGGCCGGGTCGATGGACGCCCCGTCGTCAAAGACGTCCAGCTGCAGCACCTCAGGTCCTCCCGACGTCTGGAAGGCGAGGTGGCTGCCCTCCCCCGCATGGGCATGATCCAGCAGGTGGCTGAACAGCTCCTCGAAGTCGGCCCTGACGCCAAAGATCCGGTCTGTCGTGGCCTGGAACTGCAGCTCGATCTGCACGCCCTCCCGGATGCGGCCCTCGGCCCGGGCGATGGCGATCTCGGCCCGCAGGAGGGTGTGGATCCGCAGCCAGTGGGGGGACCCCGTCTCCGCAGCCCCGCTTCGCCGACGCAGGGCCTCGATCAGGCTTTCCACCTCGTCCAGCGCCAGGCGGATCCGCTCCCGGCTGGGGGGCAAAGGCTCGGGGACTCCGGCGGCGTCCTCAGCAGGGCCGGCCTCCTCCCGCAGAATGGCGAGGGGGTGGGCAAATTTAAGCAGCAGGGAGGGGAGGAGGGCCTCGAGAGGGGCCCCCCGGTCCCGAGCTCGGAGCGCCTCCTGGGCTTCCAGCAGGGCCTCGTAGGCCTCCTCCAGGCCCTCGTAGCTGGTGCCCAGGGCCTGACTGGTGGAGTCGATCCGGTGAACGAGGCCTGCGTTCTCAAGGCTTACCTGTAGGAGTCCGCCGTGGAGGGCAGCCAGTTCGGTCTCGAGCGGGAGGAATGGCGCCCCAGCCCGATCCGCCGCCAGAAAGCCCCAGAGACTGCCTTCGGCGATCCGGCTCCGCAGGGGTAGCAAAAGGGGCTGGGTGCTGGGGGACCAGAGCCCCAGGCCGATGCCCGCATGCCAGCAAGGGGAGTCAGCCAGCTCGGCCCCGGCAGTGACTACGCCTCCCGACAGCTCAGCCATGGCAAGCATCATCGGGTGGTCCGCAGCCAGCACGGGGGCCTGTTCCAGGGCTCCATTCCGCCACTCCAAGCCCGTGTGGTAGGCCCCACTGGTGTGCAGCTGATACGACCGCAGACGCCCCAGCCCCAGCTCCCCCTGGAGCTGGCGGAGCACCCGGACCAGGATCTCCTGACCGTCCTGAAGGGAAGCCAGCTCCCGCCCCAGGGACAGCAGGCGGCTCATGTTGCGGCTGCGCTGCTCCAGTTCCGCCTGGGCGGTCTGGAGCTTGATGGCCCCCTGGCGGGACTCGAGCAGCTGGGCCTCCAGGTGCCCCACCACCTGCCGGCTGAACTGCCGGAGGGCCAACCCCTCTCGGCCCTCCTCCAGACGGTCCCGCTGGCCGTGAAGATAGGCCTCCACCTGCCCCACAAACAGGAAGGGGTCAATGGGCTTGGGGATAAAGCCATCGCAGCCAGTGACCAGGGCGGTCTCCCGGTCGCTGCGCATGGTCTTGGCCGTGAGGGCCACAATGAGGGTGTCCTGGAGGGAGGGCTCCTGCCGCAGCTTGGTGGCCACCTCGAAGCCTGAGAGGCCCGGCAGGTTGATGTCCAGCAGGATGAGGGGAGGCCGCAGGCTCAGGGCCAGCTCACAGCCCCGAAAGCCGTCCTCGGCCCAGTGCATCTCATAGCCGGCCTGGGACAGGAGCCGCTGGACGAGACGCCAGTTCATGGGGTTGTCCTCGATGCAGAGGATCCGGAGCGGGGCGGCGCTCATGCGGAGCCTCCCTTCGCCAGGGGCATTTCCACCACGAAGGTGCTGCCCTCGCCCTTCACGCTGGCGGCGGTGATCCGGCCATTCATGAGGCCCATGAAGCGCTGGCTGATGGCCAGCCCGAGGCCCGTGCCACCGAACTGCCGGGTGATGCTGCCGTCCACCTGCTGGAAGGGCTTGAAGAGGCGACCCAGTTCCTCCTGGTTCATCCCGATGCCCGTGTCTTCGATGCGCACCCGGAAGCAGCCGTCGGCAACGGTGCCCTGGATGGAGACGGTGCCGGCCTCGGTGAACTTCACCGCATTGCCCGCCAGGTTCGTGAAGACCTGCCGCAAGCGGGTGGGGTCGCCCATCACGCGGACCTCGCCGACGGGGCGCTCATAGTCGATGGCAATGGGCCGCCCCTGGATGAGCCCTGCGGCCATGGCCCTGACTTCGTCCAGCAGCTGCACGGGGTCGATCTCCTTGAGTTCCAGCTCCATCTTGCCTGCCTCGATCTTGGAGAGGTCCAGGATCGAGTCGATGAGCCCCAGCAGGGACTTCCCGCTCTGGTAGATGATCCCCAGGTCCTCCCGGGCCTCGGGCTCCAGGGTGCCCCGGGGATCCTGCATGAGCATGCCGGAAAACCCGATGATGGAGTTCAGGGGCGTCCTCAGCTCGTGGCTCATGTTGGCCAGGAAGTCGTCCTTGAGGCGGTCCACCTCCTTCAGCTTCCGGTAGCTGGTGAGCAGGTTGTCGTTCACATCCCGCAGCTCCCGGGTCTTCTCCTGGACCTTCTCCTCCAAGGTGCTGGCCCAGGCTTTCAGCTCCCCCCGGCTCTGCTCCAGGCCCCGGGTCCGCTCGGTGACCAGCCCCTCCAGGTTGGCCCGGATCTCCTCCAGCTCCCAGATGGTCTCCATGAGCTGGCGGGTGCGCTCCTCCACCCGGTACTCCAGCAGACGGTTCTGCCGCTCGATCTCATCCCGGGAGACCTTGAGGCGCTCGGTCATCACCGCAAAGGACTGGCTCAGGTCCTGCACCTCGTCCCGGGTGTTCACCGTCACGGACACCCCCTCCAGGTTGCCCTGGGCCACCTGCTGGGCTGCTTCCGTGAGCTGGATCACGGGCCGGAGGTAGATGTTGGACAGGAAGACCGCGGCGCCGATGCCCAGCACCAGGGTGACAAGGCCCACGGCGAGGCTGGCCCGGATGTTCTCCCGGATCGCCCGTTGGGTCCCCTCCGTGGTGAAGCCAATCACCAGCGTCCCGACCTTGTCAGCCCGGGGCTCCTCGTAGAACACCGGCGCCACAGCCACGAGCATGCTGTCCTCCCGCCGGGTGTAGGTGTGAGAGACCCCCTCCCGAGCCACCTGCCCTACCGCCCACTCCGGGGTGGTGGGGGTGCTGTCCAGGGGCTCGCCCTTGGGACCATAGACGGCGCTGAAGCGGAAGGCCGGGATGTTCTGCACGCCCTGGAGGACCTTGGCGATGTCCCGGGTGTTCCCCATGCTCACCGCCGGGCCCAGAGCATAGCTCGCCGTCTCGGCCACCTGGCGGGCACTCAGTTCAGCCTGGGACTGGATCTGCCGTTCCGCCCAGCGGGGGTAGTACAGCAGATTGAAGGCGATGAACGAGAGGACCAGGATGCTGATGACAGTGCTCAGCTTGGTCTTGATGGAGACACGGAACATACGGGGGACCCTGGGAACCGTCTCCCAGCCTAGCAGTGGCGGCCGGGTCCCGTTCCCATTTGCGTGGGCGGCCCTCCGCTAAAGCTTGAAGAGGTTGACCTCTCGGTTGAGCAGGTGCACCCGCACACCGAGCTGATCAACGGCCCCGCGGGCCACCTCGAGGGCGCCTTCGCTCTCGATGGCCTTCCCCAGGACCCGGTTGATGGTTTCCTTCAGGGCGTGCACATGGGCCTCCTGGCGGCCCAGGATCTCGTGGAGGTGGCCGGCCAAGGCGCTCACCTGCTCCGTGGCCGAGGCAATCTCGTCGCTGCCGATGCCCTGCTCCCGGGTGGAGTCCCGCACCACGGCAGTGGCCTGCTGGACGTTCATGGCCAGGGACAGGATGTAGTTGCTGGTCTGCTGCTGTTCTTCGATGACCGAGCGGATGGCCCCTGCCTGCCGGTGGATGTTGCGGTTCGCCTCGTGGATCAAGGAGGCCTGGCCCGCCTGCTGGAGGGCCTCGCTGCGGATGCCGGCCACCACGCTGTCGGTCTCGCTGACGGACTCCAGGATGGCCTGGAGGGCCACCTCGCTCTGGGCCACGGAGTCGGCCCCGTCCCGCACGGCGTCCAGCCCGAGCTCCACCTGCTGGTAGGCCTTACGGATCTCCGTCTGGAGGGCCCCGATGATCTGCTGGATCTCCTGGGTGGAGCGCCCAGTCTGCTCCGCCAGGTGCTTGATCTCGTCGGCCACCACGGAGAAGCCCCGGGCCTGTCCCTCTCCCGTCCCGCCCTGGGAGGCGATGATCGCTGCGTTCAGGGCCAGCATGTTGGTCTGCTGGGCATGGTCTCCGATGTAGTCCAGGATCTTGGCGATCTCCGAGCCCATCTGGAGGAGGCTCCGGGTGGTCCCGTGGAAGTCCTTCACCACCCGCTCGATGACCTGGATCTTCTCCCGGTTCCGAGCCACCAGCTCCATCCCCCGGCCGGCGTTGTGGATGACCTTCTTGGTGTAGCGCTGGGCGATCTTCACGCTGTCATCGATGGCGGAAGTGCTCTGCTCCAGGTTCTCGGCGAACTCCCGGGTGTGTTCAGCGTGGCCGGCGAGATGGTCAATGTTGCGGCCCACATCCTTGATGGTCACGTCGAAGTCCCGAAGGGCCGCGGTGATGCCCTCCACCACGACCAGCAGCTCGTCCATGCTGCGGTTGATCTGCTGCCCGCTGGCCGCCATCTCGGTGATGGTGGCCGTGGTGCTCTCCGAAGCCAGACTCAGCTCGGCTGAGCTGGCGCTGATCCCGACGGAGGTCTCGGTCAGCTGGTTGATCTCGCGGTGGAACCCATCGATCAGGACCCGCTGGCCCTGGTTGGACTGGCGCACCGCATCCCCGGACTCCCGGATGAGGGCCGAGGCCTTAGAGAGCTCCCGGCTGGCCGTACGGATCTGGACCACCATCCCCCGGAGGCTCGCCACCATCCGCCCGAACCCCCCCACCAGGGAGGACACTTCGTCATCGCTGTAGACCGCCGTCAGGCGGTCGATGCGGCCCTCGCTCACCTGCTGGGCGTTGCGGCTGAGCAGGAGCAGCGGGTGCTGGACATCCCGGAGGAGGAGCGGGATGAAGTAGGCCAGAAAGGCCCCCGCCAGGAGGAGGATGACCAGGTTGGGCCGGAGCGCCATCCAGACGGTCTCGGAGTACTCGGCCTCCGGAATCACCACCTGGAGGTGGGAGCCGTCGGACAGACGCATGACAACTTCCACATCGCCGCTCCCTGAACGTGCGAGGCGGGCCCCCAGTACGGCCCCGCCTCGGGCTGGGGACAGGTGAAGCGAGAGGCCCCCGCCGGCCCCCAGCTTGAGGGTGTTGATGAACCCTTCCAGGTCTTCCTGGGAGCCCGGGAAGGCCAGGGCGGCTTCGACCACATCCACCAGGTGCCCCACCTCGTAGGTGGCAAAGCCCGTCACCTTGGTCTGGATGGAGGACTGGAGGGTCAGCCCCGAGACCAGGATGGACAGCAGCAGCACACCCCCGGCGATGCCCAGCATCCCGAAGCCGAACTTGGCCCTCAGGCTGGTGGTGAAGCGGTCGTCCAGCTCCTCGAAGCCCGGCGTCTCCGCCAGCGCCCGGAAGGCCCGCATGAGGTTCTGCTTGGCCACAAAGTAGAGGCTGATGGCCCCCAGAGTCGAGAGCACGAGGAACATGGCCAGGGTGATGAAGCTGGCCCAGAGGCTCCGCTCGAGGTACACCTTCACCCACAGGTAGCCCCCCCCACTCAGGCAGAGGCCCAGGTAGAAGAACAAGGCCGAGCAGGCCTGCGGGAAGCGGGTGAGGAGGCGGGCGCTCGTGGGACCCAACCCCCGGGTATCCAGGACGCGGCCCAGGCGGCGCACCTGGAGCAGCGAGAGGGTGGCAGAGACAGCAAAGAGTCCGGCTCCGGCCAGGAAGCCTTGGAGGGTGAAACGAAAGCCGAGGGGGGCGGTGAAGGCCCAGAGCACCCCACTCACGACCCCGAGGATGGCCCAGACCAGCAGGGTGCCCGTCTTCAGGCGACCGAGGATGAGCGCCCTGGATGGGTGGGCACGGAAAGAGGTCCCCGACCCGTACTCAGGCAGGCTTCCAGAAGTGGAATCGGGCGGCGCCATACTCGCGTGTTTCGGCCAGGTCCCAGCCGGGCTGTAGTTCCAGCGCGGTGGCCCGGGCGGTTTCGAACACCAAAATCCCCTCCCGAGAGAGCCAGCTCCTCATGGGTAAAGCCAGCCTGGTCCAGAATTCGGTTGCGAGTTCATAGGGTGGATCCAGGAAGATCACGGCCTGATCCTTGAAGGCAGTAGCGCCCAAGCGACGGACATCCACTCGGAGCGCCGCCACGGGGGTGCCCTTCAGGTTCCGCTCCAGGCAGCCCCAGGCCGGCTCTGCCGACTCCACGCAGGCGACCGGCGCATAGCCTCGGGAATGGGCTTCCAGGCCCACCGCACCGGTGCCTGCGCACAGGTCCAGGAAGGGACCGGTGGGCCAGCGCTGGAGGATGGAGAAGAGGGCCTCCCGGGCCCGGTCAGCGGTGGGGCGCACCCGCAGGTCCCCCGGGGGCGGCGCCACCAGGCGACGGCCCTTCAGGGTTCCGGCCACCACCCGCATGGGGCGGTTCAGTAGGCCCAGCGGAGCAGGGTGGCGCCCCAGGTGAACCCGGCGCCAAAGGCCGCCAGGGCCACAAGATCTCCCTTTTCCAGTCGCCCCTCGCCCACAGCCTGGTGGAGGGCGGTGGGGATGGTGGCGGCCGTCGTGTTGCCAAAGCGGTCGATGTTCACCATCATCCGGGCGGGGTCGAGCTCCAGGCGCCGGGCGGCGGCATCCATGATGCGGATGTTGGCCTGGTGGGGCACGAACAGCTTGAGCTGGTCGCCCGTGAAGCCATTCCGGTCCAGGAGCGACTTGCTGTTGTCGGCCATCTCCCGGACGGCGTTCTTGAAGACCTCGCTCCCGGACTGGTGGATGCAGTGTTCCTTGGCGGCGACGGTCTCGGCCGTGGCAGGGCGCAGGCTGCCCCCTGCGGGCATGTGGAGGAACTCGCCCCCGGAGCCGTCCACCCGGTGGTGGAAGTCGAGGATCCCGAGGCCCTCCTCCACCCGCTCCACGATGACGGCACCAGCGCCGTCCCCGAAGAGAACGGAGGTGGTCCGGTCCTCCAGGTTCAGGACGGAGGTCATGATATCGGCCCCGACCACGCCCACCCGGCTGACGGCCCCGCCGGCCACCATGGCTGCAGCGGTGGTGAGGGCATAGAGGAACCCGGAGCAGGCGGCGTTGACGTCATACCCGTAGGCACCAGTGGCCCCAATCTTGTTCTGGATCCGGCAGGCAGTGGAAGGAAACTGCGTGTCGGGGGTCACTGTGGCGACGATGATCAGGTCCAGCTCCGAGGCCTTCATCCCCCGGTTGTCCAGGGCCATCTGCAGGGCGGGCGCCCCCAGGTCGGAGGCACCCGTGCCAGGCTCCGCCCAGCGGCGCTCCCGAATACCCGTGCGGGTCCTGATCCACTCGTCGTTGGTCTCCATGAACTTGGACAGGTCGTCGTTGGTGACCACCCGTTCGGGATAGCACTCACCGGTGGCGGTGATTCCGACAGGGGCAACAAGGCGACGGGTCAAGGGTCCTCCGGAATAAACCCTTATCATCGCATGAACGGCAGAGCCCGTCAGGCCTGGATCCGTAGCTCCCTGAGCAGCCCCAGCATCCGCTCTGGATCCAGCATCCGACCCCACCCCTGAGCAAGGTGGACCCGCCCCCCACTCCAACCTTTGGCAAGGCCCTCAGGCTCGGGCTCCCAGGCGTCCTCCCGCAGGGAGACCATGCCCACCACCCGCACCACCGGCAGGCCGAAGCGGCGCAGCACCACCAGCAGGGTGGGCGGCGCAGAAGAAGCCCCGCAAGCGGGCAGGTCCCGCCAGGCCAGCACAGGTAGGAAGCCTCCGGCGTGGAGCACCACCCCCTCGATGCCCCGGGGGGCGCCAGGCAGGGGCTGGCTTGCCACCAGAGGCAGGACCTCCACCACAGCAGTGGGTGGCAGCAGGAGGTGCTGCCCTGCGGCCTCCACCTGAAGCCAAAAGCCGGAGTCAGACATGGGTCAACCGCCTGGCCTGGGCCAGCCCGGCAAGCTCCATTGCCTCTCGGGGGTCCAGCACCCACAGGATCCCGTCCTCCCGGTGGGCGCCCCCCATGATGCCCGGGACCCTAGCCAGCTCTGGCAGGCTGCGCAGGAGCACATTGCCCTTGCCCAGCACCTCGTCCACCCCCAGGGCGATTCCCTCGTGGCCATCTTCCACCAGCACGAAGGCGGGGTGGGTCTCGGGGGCCGGCAACCCCAGACAAGCGAGCAGAGAGGTCATGGGCACGACGCGCCCCAGCTCCTGGACGGGTGCCCCGCAGACCAGGGGGATCCGGCCAGCCCGAACCCGCAGGACGCTCTCCAGGGGCAGCCCAAAGGTATGCTGCCCGCAGCGGACCTTCAGGCAGGCCAGCACCACCCGGTGGAGGGGCAACAGGAGGCTGATCAGGCTGCCCCGGCCGGCTTCGCTGCTCAGGTGCAGCTCCCCGCCCAAGGCCTCCACCTGGCTTCGCACCACATCCAGCCCAACACCCCGGCCGGAGAGCTCAGTGACCTCCTCCCGGGTGGAAAAGCCGGGCTCAAGAACGAGGCGCAGGAGGGCCTCTGGCGAGGACGGCTCCTCCCCCAGGAGGCCCAGGGTCCGACCCCTGGCTGCGATGCGGGCCAGGTCAAAGCCCCGCCCGTCGTCCTGCAGCTGAAAGCACAGGTGGCGCCCCTGCTGGGCGGCGGAGATGCCCAGGGTGCCGGCTTCCGGCTTCCCGGCAGACCGGCGCGCAGCCGGTCCCTCCAGGCCGTGGTCCAGGGCGTTACGGATGAGGTGCAGGAAGGGCTCCGCCAGCCGCCCCAGGAGGTCCCGCTCCACCGCCAGATCGCCGCCGCGGAAGGTGATGGCCAGGGGCTTTCCGCTATCCCGGGCCAGGCTCTTGGCGAGGGCCTCCAGGCGGCTGAACAGGGTCTCCACCCGGACCATGCGCATCTGGAGGAGGGCGTGCTGGACCTCCATCAGCCCTTCCTCCATGTCCGCCAGCAGGGCTAGTGGAGCTTCGGCAGGAGCAGCCTGACCCGGGCCAAGGAGGTGGCTCGCCTGATCCCGCAGCTGCTCGACGCCCTGCAGGCGCACCTCCAGGTCATCCACCCACTGCACGGGCAGGCGGAGGAAAGCCACCTCAGGCGCAGCAGCCTCCCGCGGGGCCGGGGCCAGCGCTGCGGGCTTGCGCAGACCGAGGGGGACCTGGGACGGCTCCGCCAGGAGGCGGCAGGAGCCCAGCTCCCCTGGCGCCAGCCCCAGGGCCTCCAGGTTTAGATCGGCGGAGGCCGCCAGGACCAGGAAGGTGATGCCGTCCGTCCCCGCCGGGGCCTCCCAGGGCAGGGTGGAGAGGATCTCCCCCTGGGCCGCCAGGGCCGCGGAGACAGCCCGCAGGCGGGCATCAAAGGTGGCCAGGTCCAGGTTCAGCAGCAGGCCCCGGACGGGCAGGCCCTCCAGCAGCACGGCCGTCGTCCGCAGGCGCTCCTGGGCGCTGAGGGCCTCTCGAGCAGAGGCTGGCAGGTCCAGGAGGGCACAGAGGTTCGGGGCAGCGCCCTCCAAGGGCAGGGCCAGAGCCTCCAGCTCGCCCATTTGGCGGCGGATGGCCTGCAGGTGGTCCGTTGGCTCCGGCCGCCCACGCTTCAGGCCCTCCAGGCCGTCCTCCAAGGCCTGGATTCCGCTCGCCAGGGTCTCCAGGAAGGTCTCTGTGACACTCAGGCGGCCCTGGCGCACCAGGTCGAAGAGATCCTCCAGGCGGTGGGCCGCCTGGCTCAGGGCCGGAAACCCCAGCATCGCCGCCATCCCCTTGAGGGTGTGGGTGGCCCGGAACAGGGCATTGAGATGGGCCCGGGCCAGGTGGGACGCCTGGGGTGTCTGCAGGTCCTTGAGGGCAGTCCGCGCCTGGGCGAAGAGCTCCTCGCACTCGGTCCAGACACCTTCAAAGGACTGATTCACGCCTGGGCCTCCCCCACTCCCCCATCGGCAGCGACAGCCCCGGTCTGGAATCCCGCGAGCCCGCCTGCCCCCTGCCCTACACTGGGAACATGCGCACCCTGGCCGTTCTCCCGTCCCGTTACCAGGCCTCCCGCTTCCCCGGGAAACCCCTGGCCCTCATCGCCGGCCGGCCCATGATCCAGTGGGTCTACGAGGCTGCGAGCCGGGCCGAGGGGGTGGACCGGGTGGTGGTGGCCACGGACGACGACCGGATCGCCGCTGCCGTCCGAGGCTTTGGCGGCGAGGCCGTCCTGACCGACCCCGCCCTGCCCTCCGGCACGGACCGCACCGCCGCCGCCCTGGAGGCCCTGGGGGAACCCTTCGACTGCGTGCTGAACATCCAGGGCGACGAGCCTGCGATGCATCCGGGCACCATCGCCGCCGTGGTGGCCCTCATGGTGGCCCAGCCCGACCTGCCCATGGCCACCGCTGCCTGCCCCTTCCTCCACGCCGACGAGCTGTTCAACCCCAATGCCGTGAAGGTGGTGGTGGACGACCGCCAGCGGGCCCTCTACTTCAGCCGCAGCCCCATCCCCTACCTGCGCAACTCGACCATCTTCGCAGCGGACTTCAGGCCCTGGCTGGCCCCGGAGCAGCTGGCCCACTTCCAGCGCCACCTGGGCCTCTATGCCTACCGGCCGGAGGCCCTGCGGGCCTTCACCCGGCTGCCGCCCCACCCCCTGGAGCAGCTGGAGATGCTGGAGCAGCTGCGGGCCCTGGCGGCGGGCATACCCATCGGCGTGGCCCGCACGCCCCACCTGAGCCTCGGCGTGGACGTGCCGGGGGATGTCGCCGCCGCCGAGGCCCTCCTTCGGGAGCGTGGCCTGGCACGGTAGACTTGGGGTCCGGACGGGAGCCCCCATCGTCCGCAGGAGACCCCGTGAGCCACCACAAAGTCATCGTGATCGGAACCGGCCCCGCAGGCTATACGGCCGCCCTCTATGCTTCCCGAGCCAACCTCGCCCCCCTGGTCTTCGAGGGTGTACAACCCGGCGGTCAGCTGACCATCACCACCGAGGTCGAGAACTACCCCGGCTTCAAGCACGGCATTGCCGGGCCGGCCCTGATGGACGAGATGCGCGAGCAGGTCCTCCGCTTCGGCACCGAGATCAAGGCCGAGACCGTCCTCAGCGCCAACCTGGGCGTTCAGCCCTTTGCCCTGTCTTCGGACAAGGGGGACTACACCTGCGACGCCCTGATCATCGCCACCGGCGCCTCGGCCCGCTGGCTGGGCCTGGGCCGGGACGAGGAGCTCTCCCGCTCCGGCGGCGGCGTCAGCGCCTGCGCCACCTGTGATGGCTTCTTCTACCGCGGCAAGGAGATCGCCGTGGTGGGCGGCGGCGACACGGCCGTTGAGGAGGCCGTCTTCCTCACCAAGTTCGCCAGCAAGGTGCACCTGATCCACCGCCGGGATCGCCTGCGGGCCTCCAAGGCCATGCAGGACCGCGCCCTGGCCAACGAGAAGATCCACCCCGTCTGGAACCAGGCCGTGGTGGAGATCCTCACCTCGGTCATTGAGACCCCCCTCGGGGACAAGATCGAGAAGATCCGCGCCCTCAAGCTCCAGAACACCGTGGACGGCTCCCTGTCGGAGCTGCCCGTGACGGGCCTCTTCGTGGCCATCGGCCACCAGCCCAACACCGGCCTCTTTGCGGGTCAGCTGCCCATGGACGAGACCGGCTATCTCCAGGTGGAGAAGGGCTCCACCCGGACGCCTATCGCCGGTGTCTTCGCCTGCGGCGACGTGCAGGACCACACCTACCGGCAGGCCATCACCGCCGCCGGGAGCGGCTGCATGGCCGCCATCGATGCCGAGCGTTGGCTGGTGGAAGCGGGTCTGGCCGAGTAGGGAACCAACCCTGGGCTGCCCCCCATGCCTCTTTCGGCCCCGGGCCCCGATCCTGCCATGCTGAACCTCGGAACCACCCACCCATGAACCTCCTCGCCATCACCTGTCATGGCGACCTCGTTGAACGCCTCCGCCTGGCGTTCGAGGAGGCCGGGCACGAGGTGCGCCACATCGTGGATCCCCTGGAGGCGCTGGCGCAGGATGCCTGGACCGATGTCCATGCGCTGCTGGTGGACACCACCGGGGACCCCATGGATGGCTTCCGCCTCTGCCGTCTCCTGCGGGGCGAGGCCCGCGTGCTCTTCCGCAACCTGCCCATCTTCCTGGTGACCAGCCAGGAGCCCAGCGAAGCGGACCGCCTGAGCCTGCGGGAGTCGGAAGCGGATGGCTTCCTGGACGCCAGGAGCACGGTCCAGGAGCTGCAGGAGCTGCTGGACCCGCTGCTCTCCGACGGGCCCTCCCAGGACAGCGGCCTGCGCCTGCCGGTGCTGGCCACGGGCCTCTTGGACAGCCAGGCCCAGCAGGCTCAGTCCATCCTGCAGGCCTGCGGCATGGAGGTCCACGCCGCCCCCCGCCGGGAGGCTGCCAAGCTGCAGCTGACCCTCCGTGCCCCGGTGGTCCTCCTGGGGCTGTCGGCCGGCGGTGCGAAGGGGGCCGTGGCGATCCTCACCCACCTCCGAGAGGCGGACCCCGGCGTCTACGCCATCCTGGTGGGTCAGGTGAAGGAGGAAGCGGCCCAAGTGGAGCTGCTCCAGGCGGGCGTGGCGGACTGGCTCTCCCTGCCCCTGTCTGCACCGCGGCTGCTTCACGCCTGCCGGAAGGCCATCGAGTGGACCCACGCCCGTCGCATCCAGTCGGAATACCGCACCGCCCTCCACAACCTGCGGGAGCGCAAGAGCACCCTGGAGCGGGAGGCCGCTGCCCTGCGAGATGAGGTCCTCACGGACGCCCTCACGGGGCTCCACAACCGCCGGGCCTTCGATCAGAACCTAGAGAACGCGATGCGCCAGTGGGAGCGCCACCGGCGCGGCTTCGTCCTGGTGTTCGCCGATGTGGATCACTTCAAGCGCATCAATGACCGGTATGGACACCCCGTCGGCGATGGCGTCCTGCGCCAGCTCTCCGCCTGCATCCGCAGCGCCCTGCGCAAGTCCGATCTGGCCTTCCGTATCGGCGGCGATGAGTTCGCCATCCTCCTCTCGGAGACCAGCCTCCGGGCCGGCGAGGCGGTGGCGGACAAGCTGCGCGCCCGCATCGACGGGGAGCCCATTCAGCTGCCCGGTGGCCAGTCCATCTACCCCACGATGAGCTTTGGCGTGGCGGGTCCCGGTGCCCCGTCGGCCGCCGCCCTGCTCTCCCTGGTGGACCAGGCCCTCTACCTGGCCAAGAGCCGGGGCCGGAACCGCGTGGTGGTGTCCCGGGACGGGGACGACCGGGCCTCAGACCCGCCGGCCTGAGCGGCCCTCAGCGCCGGAAGTCGAAGAGATCGCCCAACCCACGGAGGGTGAGCACCAGGTCGATGCGATCCTCCCGGCCCGCAGACATCAGGGGGGAGTTCACTGCCACGTGGGTGTACTTGAGCACATAGGCCACGCAGGGCTCCACCCAGGCCACCGCCACCTGGCTGGAGGCAAAGCCCTTGATCTTGAAGTCGTAGTTAGCGCTGAACTCCAGACGCAGGCGATCGTCCAGCAGGCGCTGGATGCCGCCAACCTGGAGGCCCTGCTGGCGCACCAGGAAGCGATTGAGGCCCGTGGAGAAGTAGGCCAGGTTGAAGCGCCCCCCGTCCCGGGCCCGGATGTCGACGCTGACCGCGTTGTCCGTGCCACCGGCGGCCAGGTCGGAAGACTGCCGGAAGCTGAGGCGCCAGCGGTCATCGGGTTCCACATCCAGGTCCGTGTCCACCGAAGCCCAGCCCTGCTTGTAGCGCCCATCGCTGAGGATGATGGGAGTGGCGTGGTACCGGGTGGCCACCCGCAGGCGAGCCAAGTCCGTGAAGCCCGTCCCGGAGCCGGAGCGGCCGAAGATGTGCTGCTTGAGGCCCACCTCGAAGCTGCGCTCTCCGGAGGCGCTGTCATTCACACCCGGCGCTGAGTCCACGGCATCGAAACGCGGCAGGACTCCGGCCCCGCCATAGGGGCCCGTGCCGGTAAAGCCGAAGTAGGGTTCGGCAATATGCTTGATCTCGCCCTTGTAGCCCAGCAGTGAGACATCCTCGAAGGTGCGCCCGACCTGCGGCCCCGAAAAGCGGAGGTGGCCGGAGAAGAGGAGGCGGGTGGCGGGATCGCCATCCACCTGGAAGGGACTGGTGGCCGGGTTGACCGAGGTCCCGTTCTCCCCGGCGCTGGGATCAAATACGGACTCCGACAGGGTGCTGGTGTAGCGAGTGGCGCGCCCCGCCATCTCCAGATCCGCCCGGAAGGGGCCCCACTGCCCAATGCGGCCATGGATGCGCATGTTGCCATCCTGCCGCTCCCAGGCATAGTGCTGGTCCCCGGCCGTGGCACTGCCCTGGATGCGGTAGGCAAAGCGCCCCGCCCGCACGGCCCCGTCCAGGTAGAGGGGTCCCGCCAGCGACACGGGGAAGAAGCGGAACTCGGCCTGAGGCAGGGTCTGGCGGCGCAGGGAGGCCGGGAAGTCCGGGCTGTAGAAGGGGTCACCCTGGTCGCTGGTGAGGAAGAAGCTGCGCTGCTCGGCGGCAGAGAGCGAGAGGCTGCCGAAGGTGAAGCTCCGGCCCACGTAGAGGGCCGAGTCGAAGCTGGTGGCCCCAAGGCCGCCGATGCCCTTGCCCAGGTCCGCATCCACCAGATTGTCCGAAGCCTGGTTCACATCCGCCGTCAGCTGCCAGCCGTCCTCCCGCTGCCAGACCTCCTTTAGCGAGGCCCGGTAGCGCTGGGTGTCGAGGCTGCGCTGGTGGATGGTCTGGCCGGAGAAGCTGCCCTGGTGGGTGACATCCGGACGCCAGCGGATCTCGGCGCCCCAGAGCATGCCTTCCTTGCTGAAGTACTCCGGGGTGAAGGTGGCATCGGCGGTGGGGCCGAGCACCTGGTAGTAGGGCAGCCCCAGGGTGGTCCCGAAGGAGCTGCTCATGCCGAGGTTGGCTGGCAGCAGGCCGGAAGCCCGGTTCGCCTGGGCCGGGTAGATCGCCCAAGGCAGGTAGTAGTATGTAGGGACCGGTCCCAACCAGATGACGGCGTTCCGGAGGGTGGCAAAGCCGTCCAGGTCCACCTTCAGGCTCGACATTCGAGCCTTCCAGCCGGGATTCACCTCCGGGCAGGGGCTCAGTTCCACGGCGTCGAAGGCCCACTTGCGTAGGGTCGCAAAGGCCACATGGCCCGAGCGGAGGGTCCAGGAGGGCGGCAGGTCCATCTGCAGGGCCCAGGCCTCGCCCGAGCGGAGGGTCCAGTTCATCTCCAGGCGCTCGGCCAGCAGGCGCAGCTCCGGCGCTTCCAGGCGGATGTGGCCCTGCGCCAGGAGGCGGCCTTCCGTGATGCGGTACTCGATGCGGTCCGCCAGGAGCAGGACGCCTTCGGCCTGGATCGCCCCCTGCTCCAGCACCCACACATCGCCGGCCTCGCTGACACGGTCACCCCGCCAGTCGAAGGGTATGCGGCCACGGCCCGCCTCACTGGGTAGGCGGTAGGGACGGAGGGGAATCAGCTCTGCAGGGGTGCGGGCGTCGAGGGGGCCGAGGGCCGGCGCGGATGGCAGGGCCTGGGCCCCCAGGAGGGTGGCCGCAGTCCCCAGGGTCAGGGTCCGGCCGCCCCGGCCGATCCGGCCCATGGGCCTAGTGGTGGTGCGGCAGGAGCCGCGCAGTGAACAGGAAGATGCCCACGCCCATCAGGATGGCCAGGGTGCTCCGGAGACCGGACACCTTCTGGACCTCGGGGAGGAGGTCGGAGCTGGCCACGTAGAGTGCCAGGCCCGCCGTGAGGCCCAGCGTGGGCCCCGGGGGCAGGTTCAGTACGGACTGGCCAGCGGCCCCCACCAGGGCGGCGAGGGCCAGGGTCCCAGCGGCCAGCAGGGCCGCCCGGTTGCCGAAGCCCCGGACCAGGAAGATGGAAGCAATGGTGCCGCCTTCGGGAATGCGGTGCAGCAGGATCCCCAGCACCACCAGGGGCCCCAGGTTGCTGTGGGTGGCCAGGGCGGCGGCGATGGCCACCCCGTCCATGAGGCTGTGCAGGGAGAGCCCCACCAGGGCCAGCACCCCGCTCAGGGGCGAGCCATCCTTGTGGGTCTCTTCGCCGTAGTGGAAGTGCAGCGTGATGCCGTGCTCCATGACGTGGACGAGGAGGTAGCCGCCCAGGACCCAGAGGGCATTGGCTTCGCCGCCCTTGGCCTCCAGGCACTCGGGGATGATGCGCACCAGGGTGAGGGAGAGCAGGTAGCCCGCCGCCACCCCGGAGAGCAGGCGCATGAACTGGGCCCGTCCCTGGAGAAATCGCACCACACCCCAGCCACCCAGAAGGGTGGCCAGGGATGCGAGGGGTGCCAGCCAGAAGATGGACACGGGGGGCTACTCGGACTTGGCCTTCTTGGCCTTGGGCGCCTTGGCAGCGGGAGCGGCCTTCTTGGCAACCGGTGCCTTGGGGGCCTTGGCAGCGGGCTTCTCAGCCTTGACCTTGGTCACCTTGGGGGCGGTTTCCACGGCAGCGGCGGCCTTGGGCTTGGGCTTGGGGCCCGGCTTCTTCCGGGCGGGCGCTTCGGGGGCAGGCGCCGGGGCCGGGGGCGCCGGAGGGGCAGTCTCCACGGGGGTGCTCACCTTGGCCCGGGGGGTCCGCCGGGGCTTGGGGACTTCAGCCACGGGTGCGGCAGGCGCAGCACCAATGCGGGGGCGGGGGCTGGGGGTCAGCAGGCTGGCCACCAGGTCGGCACTCAGGCGGGGCGGCTCAGGCTGGGCCTCGTAGGCGTCCTGGGTATCCGAGGACTGGGACGCGCCGGAACCAGCTTCCTGGCCCTCGCTGCGCTCCCCGGCACCCTTCCGGCGACGCCGGCGGCGCTTCCGCTTGACGCCATCACCCTTGGCTTCCTCGCCGGCTTCGGCAGCGGCTTCCTCGGACTCATCGTCCTCGGGCTTGGCGCTCTCGAAGAGGGCACGAAGGCGCTCTCGCTCATCCAGGGCCGCCCGCTGCAGGTCGCGGCGGTCGTACTTGAAGCCTTCCTTGCGGGTGTCCTTGGCGGGCTCGCCCAGGGCCTTCTCGAAGGAGATGGGGCTGTCCCCACCCAGAACCACGGTCTCTTCTTCCTTGGAGCCCTTCTCGCGGGGCGGCTTGGGGGCCGGCTTCTCGGCCGGGGCCTCCTCAGCACGCTCGATCTCGGCAGCCATCTCACCGTAGCCCATGGACCAGTCGGCCAGGATGATGACCCGGGCCTCGCTCTGCTCTTCCATCTGGTTCAGCTCGCGGCGCTTCTGGTTCAGGACGGCCGCAGCGATGGCCGGGGCCAGCTTGACGCGGATCTCGCCGATGCCACCCTTGGCCAGGATGCCGTGGATGCGGCGCACCACGGACAGGACCAGGGCTTCCAGGGTCTTGACCTTGCCCGTGCCCGTGCAGGTGGGGCAGGTCTCGTGGTTCACGTGCTGGAGGCTGGGGCGGATGCGCTGGCGGGTCATGACCAGCACGCCGAAGCGGTTGATCTTCCCGACTTCCATGCGGGCCTTGTCGGCCTTGAGGCAGTCCACCAGGCAGTCCTGCACGGAGCGGATGTGGGACTCCCGCTTCATGTCGATGAAGTCAATGGCGATGAGGCCAGCCAGGTCGCGCAGCCGAAGCTGGCGGGCCACCTCTTCAGCAGCCTCCATGTTGGTCTTGAAGGCCATGTCCTCGACACCATCACCGGAGGTCTTGCCGCTGTTGACATCGATGGCCACCAGGGCCTCGGTCTGGTCCAGCACCAGGGCGCCGCCGCTGGGCAGAGGCACCTTCCGGCCGTAGACGCGATCGATCTGCTCCTCCAGCTGGTGGCGGGAGAAGAGGGGCTTCTTGCCGGTGTAGTGCTTCAGCACATCAAGGTACTGGGGCATGGTGCGCTTGAAGAAGGTCTGGGCGGCGTGGAAGGTGTCCAGGTCGTCGATGGAGACCTCTTCCACATCCGAGCTGAAGGTGTCCCGGAGGGTGCGGGTGACCACATCATCCTCCTGCCACACCAGGCCCGGTCCCTGGCGGTGCTTGTAGCGGTTCAGCACCTCCTTGTAGGAGTCCAGGAGGTAGTCCAGGTCGCGCTGGAAGTCTTCGAGGGTCACGCCCAGGCTGGCGGTGCGGACGATCACGCCGATGTCCTCGGGGATGTCCAGGGTGTCCACCAGCTGCTTGAAGTGGCGGCGCTCGTCCGTGCTCTCGATCTTCCGGCTGATGCCGTTGACGGGGTTGCCGGGGGTGATCACCAGGTAGCGGCCGGCCATGCTCACCTGACCGGTCATCATGGCGCCCTTGGAGCCCAGCTCTTCGCGCACGGCCTGGACCAGGATCTCCTGGTCGCGGCTTAGCACGTCCTGGATGCGGCCGCGGCGGCCGTCTCCACTCATCTCCCGGGGCAGCTCGCCCAGGGGCAGGAAGCCGTTCTTGTGGCCCCCGAAGTGGACGAAGGCAGCCTGGAGGCTGGTGTCCACGCGGACGACCCGGGCCTTGTAGAGGTTGCCCTTGATCTTTTCGTTGTGCAGGAACTCGACGTCATAGTCGAACAGCACCCCGTCAAGCAGGGTGGCCACGCGGATCTCTTCCGGATCCGTGGCGTTAATCATCATGGTTTTCTTGGGGCTCAAAGAGGCTCCTCTCGAGGCCCCAGGGGCTTGTCTGCGGCTGACGCCCGACAGGCTCAGCGGCCCTGGGGTTATATGGCTTGGAGATGGGGAATCGGGAAACCGAAGGGGGCCCTGCCCTGACTTCGGCCACCCGGGAGGAAAAAAAAGGGATGGTCGTGATCACCGGGCCTGGGCAACGCCTCGAACGGCACGCGGGATACTCAAGTATTAAAACCACTTATTTCCAGGAGTGCAAGGGGGTGGCCCAAATGGGGAAGTTACACCGTTGTCACACGGCGTTCCTAGGACCTTCATGCCCGGAGCCCAGGATCAAATCCAGAAAAGGAGGCATCCATGAGGATCCGAAGCGCAGTCCAGGCCATCCTGGCGGGCCTATTCCTGGGAATCACTGCCCAAGCCCAAGCCGTCAAAGTAGATTCCAAGCTCCCGACCTACAAGAAGGTCTCCGGCGTCACCGGGAACCTCAACTCCATCGGCTCGGACACCCTGAACAACCTGATGGCGTTCTGGGTCGAGGGTTTCAACAAGAAGTACCCCAACGTCAAGATTCAGGTCGAAGGCAAGGGCTCCACCACGGCCCCCCCGGCGCTCATCGAAGGCACCAGCCAGCTAGGCCCCATGAGCCGGGAGATGAAGGCCGAGGAGATGGACAAGTTCGAGAAGAAGTACGGCTACAAGCCCACCAAGGTGGCCGTGGCCATCGACACCTTGGCGGTCTTCGTCAATAAGAACAACCCGATCAAGACGCTCAGCCTCCAGCAGGTGGACGCCATCTTCTCCAAGACCCGCAAGGGCGGCGCTGCCAAGGACATCAAGACCTGGGGCGAGCTCGGTCTTACCGGGGATGCGGCCAGCCGCACCCTCAGCCTCTACGGCCGCAACAGCGCCAGCGGCACCTACGGCTACTTCAAGGAGCACGCCCTCTTCAAGGGTGACTACAAGGACACTGTCAAGGAGCAGCCCGGTTCGTCCTCCGTGGTGCAGAGCGTCGGGTCCGATAAATACGCCATGGGCTACAGCGGCATCGGCTACGCCACGTCGGGCGTGCGGGCCCTGCCCCTCGCTGACGAAAAGAAGAACGGTGGCCAGGCCTTCCCAGCCACCTACGAAAACGCTCTTAGCGGTAAGTACCCCATGTCTCGTTACCTCTATGTCTACATCAACAAGGACCCCAAGAAGCCCCTAGATCCCCTCACCCGCGAGTTCTTGAAGTTCGTGCTCAGTAAGGAAGGTCAGGAAATCGTGGTGAAGGATGGCTTCCTGCCCCTCACCGCCAAGATGGAAGCGGAACAGGCCGCAGTTCTGAAGTAGGGCATTCCAGTGACCGCGCGCCGGGGATCCCCTCCGGCGCGCGTTGCTGCAGATGTTTGTAATTGCAGCCAGGACCCAACCGAGATCCTCATGTCCAAGCCACCTCTCAATCAGCTCCGAGCCCGCCGTCTCGATCGCGTCATGGCGTTCGTGATCTCCAGTGGTGGCCTGCTGATCATTGGTGCGGTGCTCGCCATGCTGTTCTTCATCGCCAGGGAGGCCATGCCTCTCTTTGGATCTGCGCAGAGTCGCTTCCTCGGAACAACGGCCTCCAGCCCAGCCCAGGGCCTTTGGCTGGAAGAGTCCGGCAAGGCCGGTGTCCTTCTTTCCCCCAGCGAAGGGCTCCGGGTGCTCCGCCTACCCTCCGGTGAGGTTCTCGCCTCCGTGGAGGGTGGTCCTGGGCGACCTTGGCGTGCCCAGACCCGGCCTGATGCCAAAGGAGAATTCCTCGCCATCGGCGCTGATGGGCTGCTTTCCCTGGCCCGCATGGAATGGGGCAAGCCCGCCGGCGAACCTGATCCCGCCCGCTGGACTATGTCGGCCAACTGGCTAGGCAAGTTGCCAATTCCAGCTTCGGCCCTTGCCCTGCTTCACTTTCGAGTCCTGGAGAGCACTGGCTTGGGTGGGGGCGGATCGCTCCTCCGGGTGGCGGCTCTTTCCCGGGATGAACTGGTCTGGTTCGAGGCCCCCCTTGAATCCCAAGAGCCAGTGGTCTTCAAGTCCCTTCCTATCCCTGCAGGGTTGCGGGTAACCAGCGCCCTTTGGAGCCCGGATGGGGCCTCTCTCTTTGTCGGAACCGCCCAAGGAGAGCTGCTCAACATCGAGATGACTGGCGAGCCCCAGGTGGCCCTGCGCGCAGCCTTCGGCGAACCAATTCGCACCCTAGGCTTCGCACTGGGTCAGACCACCCTGCTGGTGGGTGGAGAGCAGGGGAAGCTCGCGGCCTATCAGCGCGTCCGGGTCGATGAGGTCTTCCAGCTCCAGGTATTCCATACCTTCCCTCGCCTTCAGGGACCCGTGCTGGGCTTCTTTCCCAGCCAGCGGGACAAGCGCTTCCTGGCCTGGACCCCTGAGCAGGCGGTGGTGGATCACCTCACTACTGAACAGCGACTCTTCTCCGCGCGCCTTGAGCAGCCCGGCATCGCCGCGCTCGCCCCGCGCGGGGACCTGATTCTTCACGCCTCTGGAACCGATGGCGCCCTCCGACAGTGGAGCCTCGATGCACCCCATCCGGAAGTCAACGCCCAGGTGCTCCTGGGCAAGACCCACTACGAAGGCTACGCAACGCCCACCTACGTCTGGCAGAGCACCGGCGGAACCGATGATTTCGAACCGAAGTTCAGCCTGATTCCCCTCATCTTCGGGACCATGAAGGGCACCTTCTACGCCATGATCTTCGCCTTCCCCCTGGCTGTCTTGGGTGCCCTCTACACCTCTCAGTTCGCCAGTCCAAGATTGCGCAACACCATCAAGCCCGCCGTGGAAGTCATGGCCGCCCTCCCCTCGGTGGTGCTGGGTTTCCTGGCCGGCCTGATCATGGCTCCGCTCCTGGAGCGCCTGGCCATGCCGGTGGTCGTGTTCCCCTTCGTGGTGCTCTTCGTCACCGCCCTCTGCGTACCGCTGTGGACCCGATTGCCCAGGGCCTTCAAGGGTTCTTTCGGTGATGGCAAGGAAGTGCTCTGGATGGTGCCGGTGTTGCTCTTGGCTGTTTACCTCTCCGGCTTCGCGGGCCCCTGGGTAGAAGGAGCGCTGCTGGGCGGCAGTTACCGAACCTGGCTCCAGACCTCGCTGGGCGTCACCTACGATCAGCGCAACAGCATCGTCGTCGGCTTCGCCATGGGCTTCGCCGTGATTCCCATCATCTTCACCATCAGCGAAGACGCGATCTCCAGCGTTCCCAAGTCCCTCACCTCGGCTAGCCTCGCCTGCGGTGCCAGCCCCTGGCAGACCGCCTGGCGGGTGGTGCTCCCCACCGCCAGCCCAGGCATCTTCTCCGCCAGCATGGTGGGCCTGGGCCGAGCCATTGGCGAAACCATGATTGTCCTCATGGCCACCGGCAACACGCCCGTCATGGACTGGAGCCCCTTCAATGGCATGCGCACCCTTAGCGCCAACATTGCCGTGGAGATCCCCGAGGCTCCGCTGCACGGCAGCCTCTATCGGGTGCTTTTCCTTGCCGCCTTCCTGCTGTTCCTGCTCACCTTCCTGCTCAACACCGTCGCCGAGTTGGTTCGCCAGCGCCTGCGGAAACGCTACGAGTCCATTTGATGTCCAGGCTGACTGATCATTTCCGCCGAGGCAGCTCCTTCGTCTGGGGCTCGGCAGCCATGCTGGCCCTTGCCCTGGCCATGATCGTGGGCCTGGTGGCCTTCATTGGCATCAAGGGGTTGGGCATCTTCTGGCCCAGTCCCCTGGTGCAGGTGCAGACACCCGCGGGACCTGTGCTGGGCGAGATCACAGAATTCGAACCCCAGCATGGGGAGGAAGCAGCCAAGGTCCAGTTCCGGGTGGGCAATCGTGACCTCTTCGGCCAGGACTTCCGCTGGCTCAAGGCTGCTGACCTCAGTGCCAAGCAGTTCCCGCAGGATGCCCTCCTGATCGAGCGCCTGGAATACGGGGCCTTTCTCGGCCGATTGACAGAACTGAAGCGTGATGGGAACCCCCTGGCTGTCGGTCCCACCGCCTACCCAGAGGCAGCCAAGCAACTGGCCGACGCCCAGCATCTCAGACAGCGGATCCAGGCCATCGAAAAGAAGGATGTCGGCGAACTGAACCGGCGCATCGAGGCCCTGCGCATCGAGCGGAAAAAGCTTGAGCGGAAGGGCGCTACGGATGCCATCGCTGCACTGGACGCCAAAGAGAGGGTCCTGCAGTCTTCCTATGAGGCTCTGCAGGGCGAACTGGACCAGGTCCGGCAGCAGTCCCGGAATCTGACGGTCACGCTGATGTCGGTGGACGGTCAGTCCAAGGAGATTCCGCTGGCCAGCGTCATCCGCATGGTACCCGCCAACGATCTCAGCTGGTTTGGCAAACTGCGCGTCTACCTTTCAAGGCTCTGGGAATTTCTGGCCGATGATCCCCGGGAGTCCAACACCGAGGGCGGCATCTTCCCGGCCATCTTTGGCACCGTGATGATGGTGCTGATCATGTCAGTCCTGGTGGTTCCCTTCGGCGTCGTCACCGCTCTCTATCTTCGGGAATATGCCCGCCAGGGGTGGCTGGTCCGCGCGGTCCGAGTGGCTGTCAATAACCTGGCTGGGGTGCCCTCCATCGTCTTCGGAGTCTTCGGTCTGGGCTTCTTTGTCTACACCCTCGGGGGGAGCATCGATCAGCTGTTTTTCGCAGACAAGCTGCCCACCCCGACCTACGGCACTGGCGGCATCCTCTGGGCCTCCCTCACCCTCGCTCTACTGACCGTTCCGGTGGTGATCGTGGCCACCGAAGAGGCCCTTGGCTCCGTAGCCCGGTCCCAGCGGGAGGCCAGCCTGGCCATGGGTGCCACCAAGTGGCAGACCCTCTGGAACGTGGTCCTGCCCAGCGCCACCCCTGGCATCCTCACCGGCCTGATCCTCGCCATTGCCCGTGGTGCGGGCGAGGTGGCGCCCTTGATGCTGACCGGCGTCGTCAAACTGGCGCCTTCCATGCCTCTGGACAGCACCTTCCCCTTCTTCCACCTGGACCGGAAATTCATGCACATGGGTTTCCACATCTACGACGTTGGTTTCCAGAGCCCCAATTCCGAAGCAGCCAAGCCCATGGTCTTTATGGCCTCGTTCCTGCTGCTGGTGGTGGTGGTGGTCCTCAACCTGTTTGCCCTGAGACTCCGCCGCCGTCTGCGGGAGCGTCTGGGCGGAAGCACATTCTGACCATGAGCTACGGAGTCCTCCCCATGCAAATTGATGACCCCCGGCCACTGCCGGAACCCATCACAATGCCCGCCCCGGCCCCCGCACCATGGGATGCCGCTGCACCGACTTCGGTCCGACAGGGTTCCCTGTCCCTGACAGATCCCTCGGTTCTATCTGCCCCCACCATGCTGTCCGTGGAAAAGCTGAACCTCTATTACGGATCGAAACAGGCTCTCCTGGACATCGACCTGAAGGTGGCCAAGCATTCAGTCATGGCCTTCATTGGTCCCTCCGGTTGTGGCAAGAGCACCCTCCTGCGCTGCCTCAATCGCATGAATGACCTCATCGATGACGTCAAGATCACAGGCCGAGTTCTGCTCGGGGATACCGACCTCTACGCTCCAGACACAGATGTGATCGGGTTGCGCAAGCGGGCTGGCATGGTCTTCCAGAAATCGAACCCCTTCCCCAAGTCCATCTTCGAGAATGTGGCCTATGGCCTCCGCATCCAGGGCGAGAACAACCGCACTGTCCTGGAAGGAGCCGTGGAGCAGAGCCTGCTGGGGGCAGGCCTCTGGAACGAAGTGAAGGACCGTCTCAAGGATTCAGCCCTGGGTCTCTCCGGCGGCCAGCAGCAGCGCCTCTGTATCGCCCGGGCCCTGGCCGTTCGCCCCGAGGTGATCCTCATGGACGAGCCCTGTTCAGCCTTGGATCCCATTGCCACGGCCCGGATCGAGGAGCTCATCTTTGATCTCAAGAAGGATTTCACCATCGTCATCGTCACCCACAACATGCAGCAGGCAGCCCGGGTGAGCGATCACACGGCCTTCTTCTGGATGGGTAAACTGATCGAGATGGGGCTGACCGAAAAAGTGTTCACCACACCGTCCGTTCGGATGACCGAGGACTACATCACCGGGAGGTTTGGCTGATGCGCCATTTCGATTTGGAACTGAAGGATCTCCGCGATGGCATCATGGCCATGGCCGGGGTGGCGGAGGAGATGATCGACCTCACCATCCAGGCCCTCGCTGAGCGCTCCTCCGCCAAGGCGGATGCGGTGAACGTCCTGGATCGCACCATGGACGAATGGGAAATGAAACTGGATCGCCTCTGCGTGGACCTGCTGGCCCTGCGTGCGCCGGCGGCCTCAGACCTCCGCCTCATAGCCTCCAGCTTGAAGATCATTCCGGAACTGGAACGGATCGGCGACCACTGCTGCAACATCGCCCGCCGAGTGCCCCTGGTGCATCCACCCATCCTCGCCGGGGATGCGCTGGAACGATTGGGCACCGAGACCCGGAGCATGGTACGGCGCGCCGTGGACTCCTTCATCGGCAGCGATGCAGCCTTGGCCCATGAAGTCATCCAGAGTGACGACTCGGTGGACGCGATCTACAGTGCCATCTACCGGGACCTTCTGCGCCGCATGCTGGCGGATCCACTCTGTGTTGAGCGGGCCAGCCACCTCATCCTGGTGATCAAGAACTGGGAGCGCATCGCCGACCAGGCTACCAACATTGCCGAAGAGGTATTGTTCATCCTGGAGGGGCGGAGTGCCAAGCATCCCTACCTCCGGGAAGAGAGCTAAAGTAGCCCATGCCCCATCTCCTCCTCCTCGAAGACGACTCTGAGATCCGCCTAGGCCTCGAGCAGCATCTGCGCCGGGAGGGCTTCACCCTGACTGCGGTCGGAACCGGCAAGGATGCCCTCCTGGCCCTTGCCAAGAAAACCCAGGGCCCCAAGCTGGACGCGGCCCTATTGGATCTGAGCCTGCCGGACATGGACGGCCTGGATGTCTTGCGGGCGATCCGCGCCGATGCCACCTACCGGGGGCTCCCGGTGATCCTCGTGACCGCCCGCAGCGAGGAGATCGATCGGGTGCTAGGTCTCGAACTGGGCGCAGATGACTATATTTCCAAACCCTTTTCCGCCCGGGAGCTGGCCGCCCGAATCCGGGCCCTCTTGCGTCGCTCCGCCCCGGCGGAAACTCAGGATCGTGCCCCTCAGCTCGCCTATGGACCCATCACCGTAGACCTGGACATGCATACAGCCCGGGTAGATGGGCAGGCCATTGAGTTGACCCGGCGCGAGTTCGAATTGCTGGCCTACTTCCTGAAAAACCCCAAGCGGGTGCTCACCCGCGAAAAGATCCTGCAGCAGGTCTGGGAGTTGGAATACCTGGGGGAAAGCCGCACCATCGATGCCCATGTGCGGCGGGTCCGCGCCAAACTGGGAGAGGTGGCGGCCGCCTACATCGAGACCGTGGTTGGGGTTGGCTACAGACTGGGTGGACCAGGTACTGCCTGATCACCCATGCGCGGGAGGATCACCCGGAACTGGGCTCCATGACCGGGAGTGCTGGTCACTGTGACCTCGCCCCCCATGAGCCGGCAGAGGTGCTTCACGATCGCCAGGCCAAGCCCCGTTCCGGGCTTGTCCAGGGTGCCGGGCATCCGGTAGAACCGCTCAAAGATCCGGCCCTGTTCGGCGAGTGGAATGCCAGGACCAGCATCCTGGACTTCCCATTGATGCCCCTGCTCCGACAGGGTAACTCTTAGCTGGACTTGCCCCCCAGGGGGGCTGAACTTCACCGCGTTGGAAATCAGGTTCTCCAGGACCTGACTGAGCCGCAACGGATCAGCCATGAGGGGCATGCCATCGGGAGCCTGAGCTTCAACCTGGAGGCGAAGGCCAGAGGCACTGTGCCGCGCGTAGAAATCCCGCTCCAGACTGGCCAGGAAGGAGCCGAGCTGCAGGCCTTTGGGGTGCAGAGTCAAGGCCCCACTCTCGATCCGGCTCAACTCCGAGAGATCCCCCAGCAGCAGGGACAGGCGATCCACGGATCGCATGATCGACTGGGCACTAAGCAGAGCCGACTCGTGAAGCTGTTCCTCCTGCAGGTTCTCTGCAGCGATACGAATTGCCGTGACAGGGGTCTTTAGCTCATGGCTGACATTGGAGATGAACTTCTGACGGGTGGTCTCCAGGGCTTCCTGGCGGGTCACATCATCCAATGTGAGGAGTACCCCAGCTATGGTTCCAAGGGGCGCAAAGGGGATGGCGCGAATGCGCAGGGCCCGGGCCGCCCGAGCGAGGCGCCATTCCGAAGGCTTGCCCAGGAGAGCCTGGGCAATCGCGTGGCTGCTGTCGGAATCGGTGAAGACCTCCTCCACGATCATTCCTTCGGCCAGAGGGGCGCCGAGCCCCAACAGTCGCTGGGCGGCAGGGTTGAATCGCTCCAGAGCCTTGGCCATCCCGAAGAGCAGCACTCCCTCTTCCAGTCGAGCAATGATGCTGGGGTGGAGTTGGTCTTCACGGGCGATTTTTTCTTTCAATTCCAGGTTTTCCAGTTCAAGGGCAATCCAGGCATCTGGGAGTTCCTGTAGCGAACGTGGTCGCCCACTCCGAAGGAGCTTGTCCAGCGGATCCGTCACCGGCCGGACCTGCCATCGGGCGAGAATGATGAGGACAAGAGCCATCGTCGCGCAGAGTCCCAGCATCCAGATGAGCGATGCGCCCTTGTGGAGGTTCAGGCCCAAACCCACCCCCAGGAACAGCACCGCACCCATGCTGAGGAGGGCCCGGCCCAGGAAGACAGGAAGGCCGGTCTGCTCTTCCTTGGGGAATTCGTGAGGGTCCATGGCCTCTGACTTTACACCGTCCGCCGGCCTCAACCCAGGGCTGGACCCGCAATTTACACTCCGGTCACATCCACAAACCCATTACAGTTGAGAGTGTTGTTTTTCGGGAGAGACCATGTCGATGAACACCCTGATGCGCTGGCTGAAACCTCGGGAAATGGTCTTTTTCGACCTGCTCGAAGCCGCTACTGCCAATGCCTTCTTGGCGGCTCAGGTGTTCGACCGAGAGATCCGCAGTGGCGACCCGACCCGGTTCGCGGAACTGCGGAGACAGATGAAGGACCTTGAGCACATCGGGGACGACTTCACCCGCGAGATCATGGATCGCCTCAACCACACCTTCGTCACACCCATCGACCGGGAAGACATCATGTCGCTGGCCCATGCCATCGATGATGTGGTGGACCGCATCCACTATGTCTGCGAGCGTCTGATCCTCTATCGGATCGTCCATGTGATGCCTGCAGTCACCGAGTTGAGTTCCATCATCGTTGAAGGCGCAGGCGAACTGGTGCACTTGATCAAGTATCTGAGGGACATGTCCCACCAGAAGGAGATCCGGGACCGCATCCAGCGGGTCCACACCCTCGAGAACAAGGCGGATTCCGTCTATCATGCGGCCCTGGCGCAGATCTTCGAGGACCCGAAGGATCCCATCGAGCTCATCAAGTGGAAGGAGCTCCTGGGGCAGATCGAGGACGCCACGGACAAGGTCGAGTTGGTGGCCAAAGTGATCGGCTCCACGGTCATGAAGAACGCCTGAGTCCAACATGATCGAAGTCTTTCTCATCCCCTCCCTGGCGGTGCTGGTCCTGCTCTCCTGGGGCATCGACTACATCAACGGCTTCCACGACACGGCCAATTCCATTGCCACCGTGGTGAGCACCGGCGTCCTGCCCGCCAAATATGCCCTGGCCATGTCGGCGGTCCTCAACTTTGCCGGAGCCCTCGCCGGCACTTCTGTTGCTACCACCATCGCCAAAGGCATCGCCGACAGCCAGCATGTCGTGCCGGCGGTGATCGCTGCGGCTCTATTGGCCGCGATCACCTGGGATCTCTTGACCTGGTGGCTGGGCATCCCCTCCAGCACCAGCCACACCCTGCTGGGTGGCCTGGCCGGGGCCGTTGTCGCCCACGCAGGCTTCCACGCCTTGCATGTCAAGAAGTTGAAGGAAATCGGTGCCTTTATCATCATCTCGCCCGCCATGGGCTTCATCGTGGGGATGATCCTTATTTTGGTAATCCTCTGGATCGTGCGGCACTTCGCAGGGCACAAGGTGAATGCCGTATTCAGGAAGGCCCAGCTCGTCAGCGCGGCCGCCATGTCCTTCACCCACGGCCAGAACGATGCGCAGAAGGCCATGGGCATCATCTGTCTCGCAATGATCGCCTACAACTTCCATC
>SESE01000085.1_pt1 | contig 40290 bp, 38 predicted proteins | sample 3171371 | NCBI WGS metagenome assembly SESE01 (sample SAMN06051881, study PRJNA518727) | freshwater metagenome | biome: subpolar coniferous forest; feature: holomictic lake; material: water; isolation source: holomictic Lake 442, 13 m depth | place: Canada: near Kenora, Ontario | collected... | reverse complement strand
TGCGACTCCGCCAGTCCAGTCAATTTTGCCATCTCCAGCAACTTCTCCGACTCCAGCGCCGGTTGTTCTTGAAGATATAAAAGAGGTTGTTTCTGCTGTAGTCACAGAAGAACTTCCGGAATCGCCGTTACAGCAGGAAATCCCTTCCGAGGAATCTCCAGAGTTACCCGAACCACCCGAGCTTCTTGTTGAAGCAGAAGTGCCTGCGGCTATCGAATTTTTCGAACCAGAGCCAGTAAAAGAGGAACCTTCGGTCAATGAGCATCTGGTTTCTTTTGATTCTCCTCAGATGATGGGTGGTCTTACTGTTCTTGGTACCCTTGATATTCATGCTGGCAGGAATAAAAAAAACCGTAAAAAGAATTTTCAGGAGCAGGCTGATGCGTTGAAAGACGAATTTGAGCCAAAGGTACCAGAACAGCCACGGGCAGAAGAGAAAGTAGTTGCCGCAAAGAAGCCTCTCAAAGCTGTTGTTGAGGCGAAGCCAAAGCCTTTGGTTGCGGAGAGTTCTTCCGTCAAAAAGAAAAAAGGAAAGAAGAAAAAGAAGCCTGAAGTCGATGACAAGGTAATCTCTGCGAATATTCAAAAAACGATCAGCGGTATTGATGATCGCAGCGGGACAGGTTCGCGCCAAAAATTTCGCAAGCTGCGCCGCAATGAGCGTGAGCGTGAACATGAGGAAGATGAGGCGTTTCGTGAGTCACAGCGGATGATTGTGAGGGTTACCGAGTATGCGTCGCCGCATGAACTGGCGGAGCTTATGGGAATTACGGCAAAGGATATTATCCAGAAGTGTTTTGCCCTTGGCAAGTTTGTTACTATCAATCAGCGGCTTGACAAAGAATCGATTGAACTTATAGCCCTTGAATTCGGCTTTGAGGCAGAGTTTATTACAGAGATTGAAGCTACTGCGGTTATTGTAGCGGAGGATGCGGAAGCTGATTTACAAACCCGTCCGCCGGTGGTCACGATTATGGGACATGTCGATCATGGAAAAACTTCACTGCTCGATTATATCCGAAGCAGCAAAGTTGTTGCCGGTGAATCGGGTGGTATTACCCAGCATATCGGTGCTTATGAAGTCACCGTGGATGGTGACAGAAAAATCACTTTTCTTGATACGCCAGGTCATGAAGCGTTTACTGCCATGAGAGCCAGGGGCGCACAGGTGACCGATATCGTTATTTTGGTTGTGGCGGCTGATGACAGTGTTATGCCCCAGACTATCGAGGCTATCAACCATGCCAAGGCGGCGGGTGTGCCGATTGTTGTTGCACTCAATAAAATTGACAAGGTCGAAGCAAATCCGGAAAAGATAAAAACCCAGTTGTCCGAAGCCGGAGTGCTTGTAGAAGAGTGGGGTGGTGTTTATCAGTGCCAGGAGATCTCTGCAAAGAAGGGTATTGGTATTGCTGAACTCATGGAAAAAGTGTTGACCGAAGCTGAAATGCGGGAGCTGAAGGGTAATTATTCAAGGGATATCCCGGCAAGTGGCATTATTGTTGAATCAGAGCTTGACAAAGGCAAGGGCGTTATTTCAACTGTGCTTGTTCAGCGTGGACTCTTGAAGGTAGGAGATCCTTTCGTTGCTGGAAATACCATGGGCAAGGTTCGTGCTCTTATGGATGAAAGAGGGAAGAGAATTCTTTTTGCAACTCCTTCACAGCCAGTCAGAGTGCTTGGGTTTGAGGATCTTCCGCAATCAGGAGATGCTTTGACCGTTATGGTGACAGACAGAGAGGCTCGCGACCTGGCGCAGAAACGGCAGGTTATCCGTCGGGAACATGATTTCCGCCGCAGCACCCGTGTCAAGCTTGACAGTATTGCCCGCCAGATCAAGGAAGGGCTGATGAAAGAGCTGAGCGTCATTATCAAGGCGGATACCGATGGCTCTATTCAGGCACTGGCAGATGGATTGATGAAAATTCAGAATGATGAGGTCAAGGTACAGATCATTCACCAGGGTGTTGGCCAGATTACTGAAACCGACGTTTTACTTGCTGCAGCTTCCGATGCCATTATTATTGGCTTCAGGGTGCGCCCGAATGTCAATGCTAAAAAGCTGGCAGAGAAGGAAGATCTTGATGTCCGTTTCTACAGTGTCATTTATCATGTGCTTGAAGATGTCGAGAAGGCGCTCGAAGGAATGCTCTCTCCTGAACTTCATGAGGAGAGTCTCGGCTCTCTTGAGATCCGCCAGATCTTTAAAGTGCCGAAAATTGGCAATGTCGGCGGATGTTATGTGCTGGAGGGCAAGCTTTTCCGGGATTCAAAAGTCCGTCTCCTTCGTGACGGTGTTCAGATCTATGAAGGCCAGCTTGCAGCGCTGAGGCGCTTCAAGGACGATGTCAAGGAGGTTGATGCGGGCTATGAGTGTGGTATGAGCCTGAAGAACTATGACGACATCAAGGTTGGCGACATTGTCGAGGCTTATAAAATCGTCGAGAAAAAACGTAAACTTTGAACAGCTTATTGTTGACACATGTCGATACGTACTGAGAGAGTTGCATCATTACTGCAGCAGGAACTTGGAGCAATTCTTCAGAAGGAGCTGCCCCGTAGCGGTCCGATTATTACCGTTGTCGATGTCAAGGTTACAGTAGACCTCAGCATCGCAAGGATTTATGTTTCTATTATTGGTACGCTTAAAGAACAGGCTGCGGCAATGGCCGCATTACAGGATAAAACGAAGAGTATCAGAAAAATTCTTTCATCGAGAATTCGTCACCATTTCAGGCGTATTCCTGAACTCGAATTTCATGAAGATCACCTCTACGAGCGTGCAAACAGGATTGAACAGCTTTTGAACGATGTGAGAAAAGGTTCGATTGAAAACGATTAACAGAGAGCTTTTTTTGAAACAGTTTGCATGGAAGAACAGCGTAACAAAGCACCGCTTTTTGATGAAGGCGATTTTCTCCTGATTGATAAGCCGCTCGACTGGACCTCGTTCGATGTTGTGGCAAAAATCAGGAATACCTATAAGCAGAGCGGGCTGAAGCGCAAGGTAGGCCATTGCGGAACGCTCGATCCGAAAGCTACCGGCTTGCTTATTCTGGCTACTGGTCGGAAAACCAAAGAAATTTCCGCTCTTGAAGTGTTTGACAAAGTCTATGACGGAGCTATAAAGCTCGGTGTTATGACAGAAAGCCATGATAGTGAAACTTCAGAATACGGTCATTGCAGTACAGATCACCTGACAGAAAGTATGATCAAGGCAGTTGCTTCCGAATGCATTGGTATTCACCAGCAGCAGCCACCCATGCATTCTGCCGCTTGGCACAACGGCAAACGCCTTTACGAGCATGCCCGCAAGGGAGTGGTGATCAAAGAACGAAAAGCTAAGGAGATTGTTATCTATCGCTTTGAAATTACCAGCATTGAACTTCCGATGGTTTATTTTGTCCTGCATGTTTCCAAAGGCACTTATATCAGGGTTATAGCGCATGAGTTCGGCTCGGCACTTGGTGTTGGAGGCTATCTGGCATCTCTCAGGAGGGTTTCCATTGGCTCCTGGCAACTGAGTTCATCAAGAACAGTATCTGAAACCATTGAAGTCATTTTGCAGCAGGGATCTGGTACCTCTCCGTGTGATGGAAGATAAAAGGAAAAGTATGCAGATTGTTGAGTACAATAATAACAATGTCTGCAGCTACGGCACTCTCTCTTCTGTTGAGTTTCTTCCCCTGCCCTCTGTTGTGACGGTAGGATCCTATGACGGCGTGCATAAAGGGCACAGGACGATTCTTGCCCGATTGGTGGCTGTTGCTGAAAGCCGCCATTTGAGAAGCGTTGTTGTGACCTTTGAGCCGCATCCAAGAAGGGTGCTCAACAAAGTGGTTTCCGGTCCACCTGGGCTGTTGACCACACTTGATGAAAAAATTGATCTTCTTGCCGGGGCCTGCGTTGATCTTCTTTTTGTCGTACGTTTTACTGCTGATTTTGCTGCACGAAGTTCGGACGATTTTATAAGAAATGTTCTGGTCAGACTGCTTGGTGCACAAAGTATCATTGTAGGGTATGACCATGCTTTTGGTCGTGACAGAAGCGGTGGGTGCCACACGCTTGAAACTCTTGGACGTGAGCTTGATTTTGATGTCGAAGTTGTCGACGAAGTGCGGATTGGTAATGAACATTTTTCAAGTACACGGATAAGAACTCTCCTTGAAAGCGGCAAGATTGAGGAGGCAAATGAATTTCTCGGCTCTCCCTATTTAATCACCGGCACCGTTGCTCATGGTGACAAGCGCGGACGGGATATTGGATTTCCAACAGTGAACCTGGCGTTGTCCGATCCGAATAAACTGCTTCCCCGTGCTGGTGTCTATCTGGCTCAAACGGTTGTGAATGGAGAGCCCTTTATGGCTATGATGAATATTGGTGTTCGACCAACGGTCTCTACCGAAGGGATTAAGACGGTTGAGGCTCACATTATAGGATATAGTGGCACACTTTATGGGCGAATTATCAGGTTCAGTATCCTCAGGTTTATCAGGGATGAGAAGAAATTTACGACTCTTGAAGAGCTGAAAATCCAGCTTGAAAAAGATAAAAAAACGGTAGAGATGTATTGTTAATAATATTATATTCAAGGTCAACCGATTTAACATAACAAACGAAGAGATATGAGCCTGACAAAAGAGTATAAAGCGGAAGTTATCAAGCAGTTTGGCGCTTCAGAAAAGAATACAGGAAAATCCGAGGTGCAGGTGGCATTGTACACCCGCAGAATCAGTGATCTTACCGGTCATTTACAGTTGCACCCGAAGGACAAGCACTCCCGCCGTGGATTACTTATGCTGGTTGCAAAGCGCAAAAAAATGTTGAATTACGTTAAGAACGTTGATATTGATCGTTATCGTAAGGTGATCGGTGAGCTTGATCTTCGCAAGTAAGAGGTCAATCCAGATTTTGATAGCCTGATTTCTGCAGGGGTTAGCCCTGCAGGTTATCTTTTTAACAAAGAATGCACCAGGGAAAGCTATGTTGGAAAGTATGACCGGATATGGCAGCGCCGAGTCCGTCGACTGTGGTGTTCGGACACTTGTAGAGTTGCGGTCAGTAAACAACCGGTTCGCAGAAATCAGTGTCAAACTTCCCCGTCAGTTACTCTCTTTTGAGCTCGAAGTTAGGGAACTGGTTCGGTCACATTTTCAGAGGGGAAAAATCTCTGCTTTTATTCAGATTCAGATTGATGAAGAGCAGTCGGTTTCATTAAGCGTCAATGCTGTAAAAGTAAAAGCATATAAAGAGTTGCTTGACACCCTCAAGAGGGAATCTTCTCTTGAGGCACCCATTCTTCTTGAGCATATCCTCAGGTTTCCTGACATATTCGATAGCGGAACGGCTTCACTTGACGATGTCGATCAGCTTTGGCCACTGGTCAAAACTCTTCTGCAAGAGGCGATTGTTCGTCTTAAGGCAATGCGGCGCAGGGAAGGCGAGGAACTCTCAGTGGACTTTACTAAAAGAATTGCTGAAATAGAGGATACGCTTGGGCTCATCACCACTCTTGCATCTGATAATCTTGAAGCGGTCAGAAAAAGACTTGCGGCTAAAGTGGAGGCTATTGCAGGCAAGGATTTGAGTTACAGCCGGGATCGACTTGAAATGGAACTAGTTCTTGCTGCCGATAAACTTGATATTACGGAGGAGTTAACCCGGTTTGCCAGTCATAACAAGTTTTTTCTTGAAGAGTTAAGGAACGATGAAAGCGGTACTGGCAGAAAACTCAATTTTCTCCTTCAGGAACAGTTGCGGGAAGCAAACACTATTGCATCAAAATCCCAGAATGCAGAAATTTCCCAGAAAATTGTCCAGATCAAGGAAGATCTGGAGAAAATAAGGGAGCAACTGCAAAATATAGAGTAGTTTCATGGTTGAAGAGCGGCAGCAGCAGGGAAAACTGGTTGTTTTTTCAGCTCCATCAGGTACGGGAAAGTCGACTATAGCCAAGATGGTGCTTGAGCGTTTGCAAAATATCAAGTTTTCAGTATCAGCCACTACCCGTATGAAAAGGGCGGATGAGCGGGAGGGTGTCCACTATTATTTTCTGGATAGAGAAGATTTTGAGGCTAAAATCCTCTCTGGCGGCTTTATTGAACACGAGTTTTTTTTCGGAAACTGTTACGGCACGCTGCTTGACAAAACTCACCAGGTCATTGATTCCGGGGCACATATTTTGCTTGATCTTGATGTGAAGGGCGCGCTCAATGTGAAAAAGCTTTTTCCGGACACTTCGTTATTGCTGTTTATAAAACCACCGAGTATGGAGGTTTTAAAAGAGAGGCTCAAAGGGCGGGAGAGTGAAGATGAAGATGGTCTGAACGCTCGCCTGGAGCGTGCCCGGTTGGAACTGGGATATGCAGATCAGTTTGATGAGGTGGTTGTCAACGATAATCTTGAACAGGCGGTTACTACGGTGACGGCTATAATCAGCAAATTTCTTTCAAACACGTAAAAAATAAGTGCAATGTCGGTTAAACCTGTTGACCTGAATAAATTAAGAAATGCGCATTCGAATTTGTATGAAACTGTGGTTGCCATTTCAAAAAAAGCAAAAAGATTACATGATGAAGAACGGGCAGAACTTGAAGACAAGCTTCTTCCCTATAAGGAGATGATCCGCAATCCAAGCAGCGAATCCGAATCGGACAAGATTTTTCCGGAACAGATCGCGATCAGTCTTGAATTTGAAGTTCGTGAAAAGTCTTCTCACAAGGCAGTTGCCGAGTACTTTGAGCATAAATACGACTATACACTCGAAAAACCAGTAGAAAAAAAGGTTGTTCAAACAGAAGATGATGATGAAACTGACGGGGATTAACCAGATCACCCTTCGAGTTAATGACCTTCGTACAGCCGAAGTATTTTATAGTGATATTCTTGGCATAAAACTCGATCACAGGGTTGGTGCGAATATTACCTTTCTTCGCCTTAACTCGGATATGCTGGTTCTTGTGAAGGCCGAAACACCAGGATCTCCTGAGGCAAGAGATATCAGGGTCGATCATTTTGGGTTCAGGCTTGCTTCGGATGCTGAAGTTGATGCTGCTGCACTTTACCTCGATAATAAGGGAGTCCATATTGTTACCCGACCAGCTCATCGTCGGGAAGGCAGGGCTTTTTTTGTCATGGATCCTGACGGCAATCTTGTGGAGTTTTATTCCATGCATGAAACGGGTCTACAGCAAGATACTTCAGATATAGACATATCAACTCCCGGTTCTCTCGATATCGGCAGCCGCCATAGAACAGCAGAAAAGAGCGAAACAAAAAGGCCGCGCCGTTCCAGAAAATAGAGCTGAATCCTTCAGCCCGGATACTTCTGGTTTGTTATAAGCAGCCGTTCAGCTTCCGCAAGTTGTTCCGGGGTGTTAATGCCGAGAATCTCGTCTGGATTGTCGGTCTTGAAGGCGCAAACCTTTTTCCCGCTTTGAAAGCAGATGCCGAAAACGTCAGTCAGATAGTACTCTTGTTGAGCGTTGTTGGTGTTGATTTGTCCAAGAGCCTCGAAAAGTATGCGCGTGTCGAACACGTAAACACCGGAATTGATCTCCCTGACAGCAAGTTCCTTTTCGGAAGCATCTTTCTGTTCCACAATTTTCAGGACGCTGTCACTGTTCAACTCTCGAATAACTCTTCCGTATCCAGTTGGATCATCAAGCTCCGCAGTCAGGACGGTTGCTGCCGCATGGCTGGAACGGTGAAATGCAATCAGTTCCTGCAGAGTAGTGGCATTGACCAATGGAGCGTCTCCTGACAGAAGAAGCACCTCTCCGTTAAAGTCATTGAGGAGTGCTTCAGTCTGCATGACGGCATGGCCGGTTCCAAGCTGTGGTTCCTGAAGTGCCACAGTTATCCTGTATCGGGCAGTAGCTTCTTTGACAAGTTCAGCCTGATGTCCAACAATTATGACTATTTTTTCAGGATCAAGAGAGTTGGCGGTATCGATCACATATTCGATAAGAGGACGACCGTTAGCCCGATGGAGCACCTTTGGGAGGTCTGAATTCATTCGAGTACCTTTTCCTGCGGCCATGATAATTACTGCAAGTGCCATTGATTACCTTGATATTCAGTGTGGAGCATCAGAGAGAATTATAATAACGGTTCATCGGCTTCGCCTACATGATGTCTGCTTTTTGGATTGTTTTCCCTGTCGACAATAAGAACCATAGGCTTAAAGTTTCGCGCCTCAGCCACATCCATGACGGCAAAGGTCATGATAATGATCTCATCTCCAACCAGAGCGCATCGTGCGGCTGCCCCGTTGAGCTGAATTTCCCGGGAGCCATGGGCTCCTTTGATAATGTACGTTTCAAATCGTTCGCCGTTATTGTTGTTGACAACAAGAACTTTTTCGTTAGGAATCATATCGACCATTTCAAGAAGCTCACTGTCAATGGTGATGCTTCCTTCATATTCGAGATCACCGCTTGTCACTATAGCGTTATGTATTTTTGATTTTAAAACGTGTAATTTCATGAACAAGAATACTTCTATTGTTTTATAAATGCCTCTCCGCTTCCCCGGAAAATCCGGTACTTTTTCAAGGCTTGATCGCTCTCAAAACCCTCTCCCCGAATTGTTTCATCAAGCTTTGAAATGGTAACAAACCTGTCCGAACGAATAATTTTGTCGTCGGCAGTTCGTTTGACATACTCTGTTTTTATAACAGTTGTGTTTCCGGAAACTCCGGAGGTAATGACAACATTGCCTTGCGCCTCAATATCCTGATTATCATGGATAACGGCCTTCTGTGCCGTTATGGTTGTTGTGGCATAGCCGTTGGCATCAAAGAGGGTAACTCTGACTCCTCCATCAAGATGATGTTCGCTTCCGCCATTTATTCTGTATTCTGCTCCGTGTCCAGCGTCAATGACTCCATGTTTTATACCTGATTCTGTAAGGGAAATCCTGATTGTCCAGCCTTCCTGTACAGGGTGATTAAGACCAATAAAGGCCATATCAGGAGAGCGGTGCTCCTTGACAGGATCGCCGCACCCTGACAAAATCAGAATAACGTGCAGAAAAAGAACAATAACTTTTTTCAAATCAGAAAATACTTACTTGATATTCAACTGGTTCAACACTTTGAAGGTGAGGTCATTTTCGGGAGTTACATAGACGGCTATACTCTTTTCAAGAACAAGACTAAAACCTTCCTTTTGAGCGATAGATTCGACTGCGGCCAATACTTTTTGCCGGATCGGAATAAGCAGTTCCTGCTGTTTCTTTTCAACAACACCACCACGCCCGAAATTCTCCTGTTGATATTTTTCAACAGCCTGGCCTTTAAGGTTCAGTTCCTTTTCCTTCTGTTCTCTAACAGTTTTTGTCAAAGATCCAGCTTTTTGGCGGTAATCTGCGACTGATTTCTGATAGTCCCTGTTCATGCGTTCAAGCTCTTTCTGTAGCGGGGCGACTGTTGTCTGCAGGGTGACTTCAGCTTGCTTTGTTTCGGGCAATTGCTGCAGAATTTTTCCTGAATCGACTACACTGATCTTCCCAGCTTCTTGTGCTGCGAATGATTGTGGCGCAGCCAGTACCAGGCTTAGCGCAACAGCCATAATGATACGGCGAGACATGTTCATAAATACTTTTGAGTGATACATCAATTTTATGGTTTAAGTTAGTAATTGTCAATAAGTTGATACACTGGAGCGTATAATTCGCCACACCCATAACCCTGAAGGTAATAATTCCTTGCTAAAAAAACTATACGAAGCTGAAAAACCAGTATTCCTAAACCAGACATTGCATCAAAAGTACTTAAACGTATCTTATTCCATTTTTCTGTGTTACAAAAAAACGGATGCCTGGCTGTTGAGCGGTACTCTCCAGGCAAAGATGCCTGTAAATGATTTAATACGGGGCATTGTAACGCTTCGTTTTTTTTGAAAGGATTTATGAGTATAATCGACATGCGTTTTTAAGTCCCCACCAGTTGTTCAATAAACAAAATTAATAATGGGTTCTTACAATAAAATCAAAACACGCGTTCGACAGCTTTCTGGCCACGAAGTAACCGCTCGGGTTGAGCTTCAATGCGAGTGCCGTGATGTTCATGACTGGCGCATTTGTCCTGTGGGTATTGACCGGAATAGTGCGGTTTTTTCCCTTGGAGTAGGAGATGATATCGGATTTGATCGAGGTTTGATTACGGACTATAACTGCAATGTTCATGCGTTTGATCCGACGCCACGATCGATTGAGTGGATCGAATCCCAGGATTTTCCTCAGCAATTTCATTTTTATCCTTATGCGATTGGCGGAAGGGATGGTATAATGAAACTTTTTCCTCGTATGCCGAAAGGCAAGCCTTCATCAACGATGCTTACGGTAATGAATGAAGGAGTTAAAGAAGCTGGGGAGGGTATAGATGTAACGGTCAAAAGACTTTCAACATTGATGGCGGAGCTTGGTGTTTTTCACATTGATATTCTTAAAATGGATATTGAGGCTGCCGAATATGAAGTCATTGATGATTTCCTTGCAGCTCATCTTCCAGTTTATCAACTGTTAGTAGAGTTTCATCACCGATTTAGTTCAGTCCCCGTGCAGAAAACCAGAGATACTCTTGATAAATTGTACAAGGCTGGATACAGGATTTTCTATATCACTGAAAAAGCAAGGGAGTACTCTTTTATTCATCTTGATACTTATGAAAAGTATCTCCACAACGCGTGAGTGGGGGGATACTTTTTTTTTATAAAAACTTTTTCTGAAAACACTGTCCTGGCAGTTGCACCACACTGTTTTTCAGCTCAAGTTCAAAAAGATGAACCAGAAGTGAAGATACATCGATGGTTGACGCAGTTACCAGTGCATCAATATGAATTGGTTCTGAGCCCATGCAGCTTATAATGGTCTTTTCCATTGCGGTAAGATGGTTGGTTCGCTCATTATTCTGTAATCCGGATCTTTCGATACAACTTTTTGCAAATTGTGCTCCGAGCTCGCTGACAATATCGTCAACACTCATGACTGCTTTTGCCTGCCCCTGCTGGATAAGCTTGTTTGTTCCCCTTGACGTTCGGGAAAAAATGCTTCCGGGTACAGCAAAAACCTCCCGGTTTTGTTCAAGAGCTGTAGAGGCAGTGATAAGCGATCCTCCTTTCAGATCTGATTCTATGACGATTGTTCCGGCAGAGATTCCTGATATGATGCGATTTCTTTTCGGGAATTTTCCGGGAGAGAGTTCCGAGCCAAGCCACTCTTCCGAAATGATTGCTCCCTGTTCAATTATTTTGGGCCATACTTTTCCTTTCGGGTCGGTATAGATAGTGTCGACGCCACTTGCAAGGACGGCCACGGTTATTCCTCCGTTTTCAAGAGCTGCGGTATGTGCCGCCATATCGATGCCATAAGCCAATCCGCTGAAAATGACAATTCCGCAGTTGACCAACTCCCGGCATATCAGTGCAGTTGTTTGTTTGCCGTAGAGGGAGGCATATCTTGTGCCCACAACGGCCAGACCGGGAGTAGGCGCGGAAGGAAGTTTTCCCCGTATAAAGAGACAGGGAGGCGGGTCATAAATTTCCTGCAGAAGGGGAGGGTAATCAGGGTCAAGAATGGTTACAATGCTGGCGTTGTAGCGGTGAAGCATGGCAATCTGTTCTTCTGCGTTTTTCTCAGCCGCCTGTCTTGTCGGTGTATGGTGAAGAAAATGGTGAATCTGCCGTGCCAGAGATTCACCGATTCCTGGCACATTCATAAGATCATCCACACCTGTATGCAGCACATCCATCAGCTCAGGCAAATGCCTGGTGATTGCCTTGATTCTTGCGGGGCCGATACCCGGAATAAGAGTCAGGACAAGAAGCAGCATCCTGTTTTCCATTGCTGTGGGGAGTGTCATAATGCGCGGAGGTCAGAAGTCCCTTTTGATGAGAATGTTTGCATATCCTTGAAGGTATTCCCGCCCTTCAGCATAAGGCAGGGTCTCTATTGCCGTAAGTGCCTCCTCGGTATTACGGTTTATCAGTGCGGCTGTTTCTTCAAGGACACCACATCGTTTGTAGATTGCTTTTACTTCAGGCACCCTCTCTGCACCGATGCCTTTGTTGATGATAACGGAGTTCAGAAGATCATGATCTGTGCCTGTCGTCAGTTCGAGAGATCGAAGCAGCAGGTAGGTCTTTTTACCATTGATGACATCTCCGCCAACAATTTTGCCGGATTTGCCATTAACAGCCATGATATCAAGATAATCGTCCTGTATCTGGAATGCCTGTCCAATTTTATCACCAAAAAAAACAAGCTTTTGAAGCTGCTCTTCTGTTGCGTTGCCAGCAACACCGCCAGCTTCAAGAGCTGCCGAAATAAGACGTCCGGTTTTCTTTGCAATCATATCAAGATAGTCGGTTATTGTGGCATCATTTTTGTCCTCAAGTTCCATATCAAGCGCCTGTCCTTCACAAATAGTGATATTTGCATGGTTCAGAATATGGATGAGTTCGGCATGGCGGTTACTTTTTGCCTCCAAGGCGAGTTCATAAGCATAGGCAATCATCATATCTCCCGAAAGGATAGCGGCATTGATGTTCCAGAGCTTGTGTACAGTAGGCCTGCCGTGACGGAGTTCTGCCTGGTCCATGATATCGTCATGAATCAGGGTGAAGTTGTGCAGAATTTCAACCGCCAGAGCGACATTGAGGGCATTTTCTGAAGAGCCGCATACTGCTTCAGAGGCAAGCAGTGTCAGAAAGGGACGGATCCTTTTTCCTTTACCTTCAAGAATATATCTGGCTGGTGCATAAAGCGTAACCGGCCTCTCCCTGTCGAAACATTTTCCGAGCGCATCATTGATCAGCGAGTGGTACAGATAGTACTTTTTTTCTACAAGTTCCTGGGTTATGGGCATGGTCATTATAAAATCGTTCATTGCATGATGATAAGTTTTTTGTTCCGAAGCTTCTCTATGGTGGCGGATCCGGTCAGGAACATGACAGCCCTGAGGTCGTTCAGCCAGGTTTCAATGGTTTGTTCAAGAGTACCTTCATGAAGGGCTTTAAGAATATATCTTGCAGACGCAGCAAGCTGTGCTCCAAGTGCCAGTGATTTGGCGATATCAGTGCCGCACTGAATTCCTCCAGAAGCAATAACTTCAATAGCGCTGAATTGGGGGGACTTTTTCTTGAGCATACTGATATCAAGCAGGCATTGTGCGGTAGGAATGCCCCAGTTCAGCAGCTCTTCGAGAGCGGGAAGGCTGAAACGGTTGTCCTGGCCGAACTGCCGCGTATAGCGAATCTCTTCTACTTTCTGCCAACTGATTCCACCTGCACCAGCGACATCAATGACTTTTACGCCAGCCTCGATGAGCTGGCGTGCGGCAGATGCGGAGATGCCGCATCCGACCTCTTTGACAATAACCGGGACAGGAATTGTTTTTGTGATTTTAGTGAGCTGTTCAAGAACATGGCGGAAATCAGTATTCCCTTCAGGCTGGAAGAGTTCCTGCGCGGCGTTCAGGTGTACGATAAGTCCATCAGCTTCCACCAGCTCAAGCAGGATATTGAGATTGTGTTCCGTCACACCCTTTGCTATTTCAGGAGCTCCGATATTGGCAAAGATCTGGACGGAAGGAGCATATTTTCTTGTAACAGAAAAGCTTTGGCGATGCGAAGAGTTTTCAAGTGCCTGTCGCATGCTGCCAACACCCAGTGGAATGTTGAAATGTTCAGCAGCCTCAGCAAGACGCTGGTTCAGAACCGCCGCTTCGCGGTATCCTCCCGTCATGGATGAGATCATAAGCGGAGCACCAATTTTTCTGCCAAGAAAGGTTGTTGACAGGTCAATGTCGGAGAATGATAGTTCAGGAAGGGCATTATGCTCAAACTCAAATCGTTCAAGGCCTGTAGTTTTGCGGTTAAAGCCAATATCGCCATGAAGGCATATCTCCACATGGCTGTGCTTGCGCTCAATTGTTATATTGTTTTTCGTGTCGCTCATGCCGCAGGAAAAGGTACCTTGAAAGATTTGTAATACTTGATGTTAAAAAGCATATAACTTAACAAAAATTCCATAATTTTTCACCTCCATCTTGAAGGTGGCCCATGCTGAAAACACTGTTTGATATAGCCGTGCGTCATCTGCTCGGACGTCGCCGGCAGACAATGACCACAATTTTTGGTGTTGCTATAAGCACGATGGTGCTGATAACCACCAATTCACTGATGCGGGGGTTGCTTGACTCCTTCGTGGAGACTATTGTGAATGTTGCGCCGCATATAACGGTTAAAGGTGAGAAAACTCACCCGATGCCGCTAAACCTCATTGATAAAGAAAGCTCTTCTGCCGTTGCTTTTGTTGATAATAATATCCAGAAGCTTGAGCGTGAAGAGGTGAGGAACTATCGCCAGATTCTCACGGTATTCGGCTCGCATGAGTATGAAAAAAAGGTTTTGGCAGCCTCGCCCTATGTCGAGTCACAGGTTATGGCTGTAAAAGGAAGTCGTAACCAGCCACTTCTTCTCAAAGGAGTGCTGATAGAGAAGGAGGATGCTATCAGCGGTATCCGGAAAAAACTGATACAGGGCGACATCACCATGTTTGAAAAAACATCGAATGCGCTTCTTGTCGGAAGGACTGTTGCCAAGGATATGAACCTCAAACTGAATGACCAGGTTGTGATCATTCCTGCCTCAGGAAAGAGTCGCCAATGCAAAGTTGCCGGTATCTTTTTTTCCGGTGTCAATGCGGTTGATAACAGTGTTCTGGCGTCTCTGAAGCTTGGGCAGATTATTGAGGGGCTGCCACCCAACAAGGTTACAGGCATTGCGCTCAAAGTGTCTGATCCTTTTGCCAATGCGTCACTTGCCAAAGATCTGGAGCGTATTACCGGATACCGGTGTCTGACCTGGCAGGAGGAAAATGCAAGTATTCTTTCGTTGTTCGCCCGTATCGGCTATATCGTTTTTTCGCTGGTGGCGTTTGTCGGAGTTGTTTCCGGTTTCGGAGTGGCCAATATCCTCGTTACGACGGTTTTTGAAAAAAGCAGGGACATTGCCATTATGAAGTCGCTCGGATTTTCTGCACTTCAGTTGATCGGCATGTTTATTTTTGAAGGTTTTATGGTAGGATTGGCTGGAGCGCTTGCGGGAGGAGTGCTGGCAGTCGGGTCTATCAAGTTGATGGCCAGCCTTCCAATTGAAAGTTCCCAGGGACCGCTGACTCAAACCGGATTCAGCATGTCTTACAATCCTCTCTATTTTCTGATCATCATCAGTGTAACTGTTCTGATCAGCACAGTAGCGGCAATTCTGCCCTCAGCACGGGCGGCTAAACTTGAACCGGTCAGCGTACTCAGGGACAGCAGTCTGTAGAGTTCAAAGCTTTTCCGGGCAAAGTTTGTTCCGGGTGCTGCAGCAGGTAGAGCTTGTAGTAAAGCCCTCTTTTTGCAAGAAGCTCCTGGTGATTTCCGGTCTCCCTGATCACTCCTTTATGCAGGACTATAATTCTGTCTGCTTTCTGAACAGTCGAAAGTCTGTGAGCAATGATAATAGAGGTGCGCTCACTCATGAGGCGGGCAGTGGCCGCATCAATAAGTGATTCGGTTTCAGTGTCAACCGAGCTGGTGGCCTCATCAAGCACAAGAATTTCCGGATTGTAGAGGAGCGCCCGGACGAAGGCTATCAACTGTTTTTGTCCAGACGAAAGGCCCGTGCCGTTTTCAAGTACCCTGTACTGGTAACCCCCCGGAAGCTGTTGAATAAACCGGTCAGCTCCGACAACCCTTGCAGCCTCCTTGAGCGCCTCGTCAGTGACATCAGGATTGCCGAATGCAAGGTTTTCCCTTATGGTGCCTGAAAAGAGAAAGACATCCTGCATGACAACACCAACAAGTTTTCTCACCGAGCGTTCCGTTATTTGCTGCAAGGGAATGCCATCAATGGTTACTGACCCTTTTGCGAAAGGATAGAGCTTTGATATAATGTTGATCAGTGTTGTTTTTCCACTACCTGTGGCGCCGACAATAGCAATTTTTTCTCCATGCCGGAGGGTAAATGAGATATCTTTCAGCACCCAGTTTTCGCTTTCGTAAGCAAACCACAGATTCTTGAACTCAATGCTTTCTTTGAACGAATCGAGATCGTTCAGTCCCGAATGATCTTCAATTCCCTCTTTTTCATCAAGAAGCCGAATAATGCGGTCTGAGCTTGCAATGGCCGTCTGAATAACGTTGAATCGGTCAGAAAGATGCTGTAACGGTCGGAAAAAGAGCCAGATATACTGAACAAACGAGACAACAACTCCGATAGTAAGATCCGCCTTGAGCAGTCTGATGCCGCTGTACCATATCACAAGACCGGCTGCTGCCGAACTCAGTACCTCAATCAGCGGATAGTAGATGGAAAAATAAAAGACTGTTCGGATATTGGCATCCCGGTGATCCGCATTGATGGCCGCATATTTTCCCGCTTCGCGCTTTTCCCGGTTAAAGAGTTGAACAATAGTCATGCCGGTGAGATGCTCCTGAAAAAAGGTGTTGAGTCTTGCTATATGGGTGAGTACATCCTGAAACGCAATCCGTACCCTGTTTTTGAATGCTATGGTCGCATAGATCATCAGGGGAAGAATGGCGAGAACAATGATGGTCAGTTGCCAGTCTATCCAGGCCATCAGCACAACAATGAACAGGAGCTGCAAAAGGTCGCCCAGAATAGTTATTATTCCGCTGGAGAGCATCTCGTTCAGTGACTCAACATCATTCGTTGTCCGGGTGATAAGGCGGCCTATAGGGTTTCGGTCATAAAACCTGGCCGGGAGCTTCTGCAGATGAGTGAAAATATCCATCCGGATGTCGAACACCGCTTTTTGGCCGATAATCTGTGTCATCCATGTGGTGATATATTGCTTCACACCGTCAAGCAGAATGGCACCTGCAAGGTAGAGGCTGATCACGGTCAGCCCTTTGAAATTGCCTCGGGCGATATAATCGTCAATAGCGATTTTGGTCAGATAAGGCCTCAACGGGCCAAGAAAAGAGCCCGCAATGGTGATGGCAACGGCTATTGCAACAAGTTTATTATAGGGTTTGATATAACGGAAAAGTCGGGCGATGATATAGCGGTCAACCGAACTTTTTTTCTCTTTTTGCAGTGTATCATCCTGCTGCGGCCTAAAACTTTTTTTTGTTGAGTCGTTACTCATGCTTTTCCGTGCCCGAGCCTCTTGTTTCAATTTCACCCTTCAGTTCACTGGCCAGCGCTTCTGCCTGGGCTTTTGACGGTGCTTCGGCATAGATTCTCACAACAGGTTCGGTATTCGATGGTCTTAAATGAACCCAACTGTCTGAAAAATCAAGTTTCATTCCATCAAGTCTGTTTACTTCGGCGGTATGGTAGTGAAAGGCGATATCGTCAAATATGTTGTCAAGCGATTCCCGATCTGCTTTGTCGAGTACGATTTTCTGCTTCGACATAAAATAATCAGGGAACTGATGCCTGAATTGTGACAATGTTCCACGGTTGTTTTCGTTGCGCCAGAGGGTGAATGCCTGAACAATCAGCGCGATGCCGACCAATGCATCACGCCCGTAGTGCAACTCAGGCAGAATGACTCCGCCATTCCCTTCACCACCAATAACAACCGCTTTTTCTTTCATCACCGCGCTGACGTTGGCTTCGCCCACTTTGGCGCTGTAACATGCCACCCCGTATTGGTTGGCAATATCACAGAGAGCCCGGCTGCTTGAAAGATTGTTTGCCACTGGGCCAAGTTTGTGCTTCAGGTAAAAATCCGCACACGCTACCAGGGTATACTCTTCTCCGAAGAGCGTGCCATCCTCGCAGAGAAGAGCGAGCCGGTCAACATCTGGATCAACAATCAGAGCAAAGTCGCATCCGCTCTTCTGGAGTGCTGCGATGGTGCCGGATAAATTTTCTTCAATGGGTTCAGGGTTTCGGGGAAAGAGGCCTGTTCCACCACAGGCAACTTGCACAACGCTCTCAATACCCAGCTGTCCACAAAGCCTGGGAACAATCGAAGAGCCTGCTCCCTCAACACAGTCAACAAGTACCTTGAAGCGTTCTCTGGCGATTGATGCAGGATCGATACAGGGCAACTGAAGAACCTTTTCAATATGATAATTGTCATACTCGTTATTATGGCTGATTGCTCCGATAGAATCCCAGCGAGCAGTGACAAATTGCTCTTTTGCTGCAATATCAAGAAGTTCGTCCACCTCTTCTGCGTTTAAAAACTCCCCAAGGTGGTTGAGCATTTTCAGAGCATTCCAGGCAACAGGATTGTGTGATGCGGTAATAATCAGCCCACCATCAGCCTGTTCGGCAACAACGGCAATTTCCACAGTTGGAGTTGTTGCGACACCAAGATCGATAACATCGCACCCGCAAAGCACCATCGTATTGCTGACAAGATCACTGATAGCCTTTCCGGTTGGCCGGGTATCCCTGCCGATAACAATTCTGGCTTTTTTTTCATGATTCCGCCGAAGAATCCACGCAGCAAAAGACATTGCAAAAGCATTGAGATTTTTTGGAGTAAGGCTTTCGCCAACAACTCCTCTTATCCCGGAAACGCTGATCATCAGGCTCATAAAAGCGAGGTTATCATGATTAAAATTTTGCGCAATATACAGAAAAAAGAGGGATGAAGAGTATACTGGGTGTTGGGTGAGTGCTTTCAGGGATAAGATGAAGGGGGCTGGCTTGAGAGACGACCTCCTCTCTTTCGTCATTATTTTTCTTGTTTGCCGTTTGAATTGTTTCTTCTATATTGCATACCTTTTGTTATTCAACAATATTACATTCTAAGCGTATATGCCTTTACACAAATCGGCTGAAAAAAGACTGCGGCAGTCAGAAAGAAGAAATGCCAGGAACAGAGCAAGGAAAAAAGAGCTGAAAGTTCTTGTTAAAACCATGCAGAAACTGATTGATACCAGCGCGGACAAGGCTGTTGTCGAGGTTGCCTATCGCTCGGCTGTCCAAAAAATTGATCGCCTTGGGGTAAAGAATTACATTCACGCCAATAAAGCGTCTCGCAAGAAATCACAGTTGACACGGCTTTTGAACAGTTATGTGAAGGCTGATTAAGAGTAAGTAATCTGCTGGCAAGACCAAAAGTGGTTTTCGTTTTCTGACATCCGAACTGTGTGGTTTTTTCAGTTCGGATTTCCATACCATCGATTTATGTTTGCATATTTTCGCGGCAAGCTGGTTTCAGTCTTGTCTGAAGAGGCTGTTGTCGAAGTTTCTGGTGTCGCGTTCCGATTCCTCATTTCTGCGACGACAAACCGTCAGTTACCCGAGACGGGTAGCGAGGTTCATCTTTTTTCGCATCTTTATGTCAGGGAGGATACCCTGCAGCTTTATGGCTTTTCACGGGAAGAGGAGCGTCAGTTGTTTCGGTTGCTGCTCCTGGTTTCAGGTGTTGGTCCAAAGCTTGCACTTGCAATTCTTTCCGGAATGCAGGTTCAGGATATTCATGAAGCTATTCTGGCCAATACTCCCGAACCGCTTTACGGAATTACCGGTGTTGGCAAGAAAACCGCAGCAAGGATTATCCTCGACTTGAGGGATAAACTTCTGAAACTTTCTCCTGTTCAAGGTGTGGTTGGCCCTGTTTCGCTTCAGACAAACCGGTTGAGGGAAGATGCGGTCAATGCTCTTGTAACGCTTGGATTTTCCAGGATTACTGTCCAAAAAGCCGTTGTCAGCATTCTCGAACAAAACACAGGACTTACTGTCGAAGAGGTCGTTAAATCAGCGCTTGTTTCAATTCATAATAGTTAGGAGCTAACGGTGACCTACCAGGAAGCTCTCGCTTTTCTTTATCCTTTGCATCGGTTTGGTATTAAACCCGGCCTTGATCGTGTACACACACTGCTCAATGTTCTGGGGTCACCGCATAAACGACTGGGGCTGGTTGTTCATATCGCTGGCACTAACGGGAAAGGAACTGTTGCAGCGGCGCTTGCCTCGATCTTTCAGGCCGGAGGCAAGAAAACCGCTCTCTACACCTCACCTCATCTTGTTGATTTCACAGAAAGAATTCGTATTAACGGTACTCAGATTCCTCAAGAAAAAGTTTCACACTATTGCTCAGTCTTGCAGCGTTTGGCTATTGATAACCAGTGTACCTTTTTTGAAGTGACAACAGCCATTGCTTATGCCTGGTTTGCCGATGAGGGAGTTGATGCCTCTATCGTAGAAACTGGAATGGGTGGACGGCTTGATGCAACCAATGTGGTGGATTCTGCTTATGCCGTCATACCAAGTATAGCCATGGATCATACTGCATGGTTGGGCGAGACGCTCGCAGAGATTTCCGCTGAAAAAGCCGCGATTATCAAAAAAGGGTGCAGGGTATTCACTGCAGTGACTGAACCTGAGGCATTTTTGCCGATCCAGAAGATGGCGGAATCATGCGAGGCTCCACTTTTTGTTGTCGGAAGAGATTCAGTCAGTCGGGTCTTTTCTGCTGAGCCGGGAATGCTTGAGCTTGAGCTCAGGACAGCTTGCAGCAGCTACCCCTCTTTGAAGGCTCCTCTTACCGGATCGTTTCATGCCTCCAATGTCTCTCTTGCCGTCATGGTTGCTGAAGATGCCGGAATTGCGCCGGATCAGATCTCTTCGGGTCTTGAACGGCTCTTGCAGACCGGCTATAGAGCAAGACTTGAAAGAATTGGCTCCTCTCCGACAGTGCTTCTTGATGTCTCGCACAATCCTGATGGTATGCGGTCAACGGTCAACGCCCTGTGTTCATTCCGGCAAGCATATCGTAATGTGTACGTGATGCTTGGTTTGGCTTCAGACAAGGATGCCAGGGCGGTTATTATCGAGCTTCTCCGCCTTGACTGCTCGTTTGTGCTGGTCAATATTCCCACCGAACGCAGTGTTCCGGCTGAAGAACTTTGCTCTTTATGCTACAAAGAGGGGGCCGAGGCAACAGTATGCAGCAACGGTAGAGATGGACTTGACTATTTGCTTGAAAAAGCTGGCGTGGATGACCTGGTTCTTGTGACAGGTTCTTTTTACCTTGCTGGTGACATTATTGCGTCGGGTATGTGATAAAGCAATCACTTGAAATGCGTGTTTTTATAAATATTTTTTTATATTCGAATCAAGCTACAGTGGTTCTTCATGTATAGAAGAAGAGATTCCTTTCCATAATTCCTTGTTGTGATTATACCTTTTTTAAGCATAGAGGTTCTTCCCCTGCCATCTTCTTTTTTTCTGCTTTCATGTTATATGAAAAAGCGTTAAAGGTAATCTACGTTTATAATGCGAGGCATTGACCATGATGTTGGGAGCACGGGCAAGAGGTGACGTGCTATCCGTCGTTTTGCTGTGGCTTTTTTAAAAACAAGCTTTGAATACAAAAATACAATGTCGAACAATTCGATTTTTAAAGGTCTGGACATTAACATGCTCCAGAAAAAGAAGGTTGCTGAACTGCATGCTTTAGCCAAAGAGCTTGGTGTTATGGCTGCAGGTTTACGCAAGGAAGAGCTGATTTTCAAGATTATCGAAGCCCAGTCACAGAAGAATACCGATTCTGAAAGCGGGAATGTTATGGTGAACACCGGTGTTCTGCAGGTAATACCGGAAGGTTATGGTTTTTTACGGTCAGCCAATTATAACTACCTCTCTTCCCCAGACGACATTTACGTCTCCCCATCCCAGATCAAGCGTTTCAATATGCGCACCGGAGATACGGTATCCGGCCAGGTCAGGGCTCCCAAAGAGGGTGAACGGTTTTTCGCCTTGCTGAAAATCAATACGATTGACGGCAACGATCCTGAAATTACAAGGGAGAGGCCCTACTTTGAAAACCTTACCCCTCTTTTTCCCCGGGAACGCTTCAAACTCGAAACCAGGCAGTCAGAAGCTTGCGGTCGTATCATGGATATTTTTACCCCTATCGGAAAAGGGCAGCGAGGCTTGATTGTGGCACAGCCGAAAACCGGTAAAACCATGCTCTTGCAGATGATTGCCAATGCGATCATAAAAAATCATCCTGAGGTGTATCTTATTGTTCTTCTTATTGATGAACGACCTGAAGAGGTGACTGACATGGCCCGGAGTGTACCAGCAGAAGTCGTAAGTTCCACCTTTGATGAAGATCCGGAACGTCATGTCCTTGTTGCGGATATGGTTCTCGAAAAGGCGAAACGGCTTGTTGAGGTTGGCAGGGACGTGGTGGTTTTGCTTGACTCCATTACAAGGCTTGCCAGGGCTCATAATACCATCATTCCTCATTCCGGAAAAATTCTTTCGGGAGGTATTGATGCCAATGCCCTCACCAAACCCAAACGTTTTTTTGGAGCGGCCCGCAATATTGAGGAAGGCGGCAGTCTGACCATTATTGCCACAGCGCTTATTGATACCGGATCGCGGATGGATGACGTTATCTTTGAAGAATTTAAAGGTACAGGTAATATGGAGCTTCTGCTTGATCGCAGGCTCTCCGAGCGTCGCATATTTCCATCGATCGACATTCTTCGCTCCAGCACTCGTAAAGAGGAGCTGCTTTTCACTCAGGATGAACTTTCCAGAACATGGCTTCTCAGAAAGTATCTCGCTGATAAAAATCCGATTGAGTGCATGGAGTTCATGCGAGAGAAAATGGCCGATACCAAGGACAACAAGGACTTTTTCAAATACATGAATGCCTGAGCTGTACCATGGAGGTCTTAAGCCATGAGTTGCGACAGTACTTGATATGTGCCAGGCCAGGATTTATTGACTTACCTTAAAAATATTTGTAGTTCAGAAAATTTTTTCTATATTATCTGCCTTTAAAACAAGAGGAAAGACACTTACTATATGCCCTGCGGAAAAAAAAGAAAACGTCATAAAATGGCGGTACACAAGCGCAAAAAGATGCGTCGGAAGAACAGACACAAGAAGCGCCAGAGATACCAGAATAAGTAAGTTCCGGTACTCAAGTACCTTGGTTATAGGTTGAGAATATAGCTCAGTCGGTAGAGCATCTGCCTTTTAAGCAGAGGGTCGAAGGTTCGAGTCCTTCTATTCTCACTGGATGCAAGAGTGCATTCAGTAGTTTTACAAGCCCGAGTGGTGAAATTGGTAGACACACTATCTTGAGGGGGTAGCGCCGAAAGGTGTAGGAGTTCGAATCTCCTCTCGGGCACCTGTTTTTTAAAAAAAGCCGCTTTGATGCGGCTTTTTTTTTTATGTTACATCTGCGTTCGTATCAGCATCAGTGATCACGAGAATCCTCTATGAATATTGCAGTATGTGTCTGTCAGGTACCCGATACCATTTCGGTTATCGGATTTATTGATGGAACTACAGATTTCTCAAGAGCCCCATTGAGAACAGATAGATCAGGCTGGCAGAACAGTCGAACCTTCGCTCTATTTTGCTTGCGGCCATATCGGGTGCACTCCAGCATCTTACCAGGATCGGAGCCGCCAGTACGGTGGTTGCAATCAATAGTGACAGTCATGCACCGATTTTTCATCTTGCTGATTACGATAGAGTTGGCGATGTTCAATTGGTCTTGCTTAAACGGCTTGATGCGCTACAGGAATTTTTGAAGATGAAATGATTAACAGTACTTTAGTGTTAGAAAAACTGGATTCAAATATTTCATCCATCGATACAATGTTAATTTATTTAGCTCATGCGTAAACTTCAGGTAGATATTCTCGGGCTTTCTACAAGCCCTCATACTAACGGAGCTTATGCTCTCATTCTTTATGAGTTGGAGGGGAAACGAAAGCTTCCGATTATTATTGGTGGTTTTGAAGCTCAGGCAATTGCCCTGAAACTTGAAAATATAAAACCACCGCGGCCCTTTACTCACGATCTTTTCAAGAATATTGCCGATGCTTTTCATTTGCACGTTAATGAAATCATTATTGACGAACTGCACAATGAAACTTTTTATGCCAAGGTTATCTGTGAGGTGAACGGTGAAGTGCATGAAATCGATGCACGTCCCAGTGATGCCATTGCAATTGCTGTGCGTTTTAATGCACCACTGTTTGTTACCGAAGAGATTATGAACGAGGCTGGTATCAAGGAAGAACAGAAGGAGGAGACCGAGGCTGCGATGGAACCCGAAGAAGTCAGTACAGGTCTGCTCACTCCTGATGCACAGCTCGATGAACTCCAGTCAAACCTTAATGATGCTATAAGCAATGAAAATTATGAGGAGGCCGCAAGGCTGCGGGATGAAATATCCCGTCTGAAAAGAAGTTCATGAGCAGAGGCATCTGAACGTGATACCTCTGTACTCTGTTTGTTTCGCCTTATTCTGTTGTTGTGCCGAAGCTGAACAAGAAGCTCCATCCCTGTTTTGTTTTTGTGGGAAGGCTTTTGACGGCATCGAAGCCGTAGCCGTAATCAAGCCCGATCTGCCCGATAATAGGCAGGTAAAGCCTTAGGCCAAGGCCAGCCGATTTTTTCAGGTCTGAAAAATTGACGGCTTGCGTATTTTCCCAAAGATTGCCAGCCTCAACGAAGGTCAGTCCGTAAATGCTCACAGATTGTGACATGGTAATGGGATAACGCAGTTCCGATGTGAATTTCGAGTAAACCTTTCCCGCATACAGACTGGTGCTTGTTGTGGAGCTGACACCAAGCTTTGAGCCGAGGCTCCGGTCATCATAGCCTCTGAGAGGAACGGTGGGGAGAGAGGACATGCCGCTGCCTCCCATATAAAAATACTCTGTGTAGGGGATATAATCGTTTTCGTTAAAGGTCGCAAGATAGCCGTGTTGTGTCGAAACGTTCCAGACGAGATTCTTTGTAATCGGGATGTACCAGCTTGAGGTTCCGAGAAATTTGTAAAAATCAACCGTGCCAGGCAGTGGTCCTCCGGTAAGTTGTCCCGTGATGGTGTTTTTGCTGCCCTTGCGCGGAAAAAGTGGGCTGTCGATGCTATTACGGGTAACTGTTTGCGTTATTGAAAACTGATCAGCCTGATCGGGAGCATTAGGATCTGTATAATCGATAAAACTCAGGAATCCGCCTTTGCTGTGCAGGTATTTCAGCTTCCAGTTAATGGCGCAGTAGTCGTCCGGCCAGGTCAGGCGTCTTCCAACTGAAAGGGTTGTCCCGTATTGGTCAATGATGGTCGGGTTGTAGTTGCTGTCGTTGGTATAGTCATAAGCGCTATGGGTTTTGAAGGCTGAAAATCCCACTGCAGTTGGTCCGCCGAATGCCCATGGTTCAGTAAAATTAAGGCTGAGGGTTCTGTAGTTGTTGGTGCCGAACTGCCACTGGAAGCCGAGTTGCTGCCCATCTCCGTGCGGTAAAGGTTTGTAGGCTTCAGTGTCGAAAATATCGTGCAGCGAGAAGTTATTGAAGGTGACGCCGAGTGCGCCGGTAAAACCGCTGCCACTATAGCCGACTGAAGCGTTAAAAGTATCGGTCTGTTTTTCGGCGACATTATAGGTCAAATCAACGGTGTTGGTCTCGGGGTTTGGCTCAATATCAGGAGTAATCTGGGATGGGTCAAAATAGTTAAGCATGCTGAGTTCCCTGATGCTGCGCACAACATTTTTTCGGCTGAACATGTCGCCAGGAACAGTGAAGAGCTCACGTCGGATCACATGATCTTTCGTTTTGGTATTGCCTCTGATATTGATAGTGTTGAGTTGGAACGGTTCGCCTTCCCTCAGAGAGATAACCAGATCGACCATATCAGGTTTGATGACTTGTTCCTCAAGATTTGCCTTAAAGGAGAGGTAGCCACGATCAAGATAGATCGAGCTGATGTCGGAGTTGTCCTGCGAGAAATTCAGACGTTCCTGAATCAGTTTTGCGTTGTATATATCGTCCTTTTTGATCCTGAATGTTTTATCAAGAATGTCAGTCGTCGCAAATTCTTTTGTATTGCCTGACCATGTTATGTTTCTGATATGGTATTTCTGACCTTCCTCAAGATAAATGTCGAGAAAGAGCCCCTTTTTTTCAGGGGTATAACTGATCGAATCGCGTAAAACACGCGCATCGCGATAGCCGCTATTGCGGTAAAACTCAACCAGCAGGTTTTTATCGTCATTAAATTTTTCGGTATCAAGTTTTGGACTGCCGAAGATTCTGCGCCACCAGGAATTTTGACTGGTTTCCTTGAAAACCCCTCTCAGTTTATTTTGGTCAAACGAGGTGTTGCCGTGAAAGGTGATTTTTTCAATGGCGACCTTTGATCCTTCGGTAATTGAGAACAGTGCGTTTACATGATTTTTAATCACTTCCAGGCGCTGAAATTTTACCTCTGCAGTCAGATAGCCTTTTGATGCATAAAATTTTTCAATTTTTTTCGAAGCGGTCAGCAACTCCTGTTCGCTGATTTTCTTGCCAGTCACAAGAGCCGCAGTTTTTATCAGTTCAACACTATCCAGCTTGTTGTTGCCTTCAAAGGTAACCTTGTCAAGCACTGGCAGTTCACTAACAATGAATTTCAGTGCGATGTTGCTCTCTCCGAGATCATTTCTTTCAACAGTGATATCACTGAAAAGCTGCTGTTTCCAAAGGTATTGCAGTGCTCCTGAGAGTTCCACTCCGGGAATTGTAATCCTGTCCATGGTTTTGAGCGGAAGACGGGCCGTTAATTCCTGTTCGCTGAGAGATTCAAGGCCGCTGAAAGAGATTTTTTTTACGGTGTAGAGATCTTGTTTTACCTCGCGTATTGTCTTCTGTTCAATAATACTGGACTGTTTGGTCGGCAGATTTTTCGCTTCAACATTTTTTCCCGCAGGATTAAGGGCAAGAGCAAACAGAACAAAGGCTATCAGTTTTTGGGTTTGTTTCATGAAATTTGAGGAATCAATCAGGTTAAAGCTTGTTGAAAGGGAAATTTTTTGTCTGAATTTGTTCGCTGGTTTGGCCAAACCTTCGTTCCCTGCTTTGAAATTCCCGTATAGCATCATAAAGCTGTGAACGACGAAAGTCAGGCCAATAAGTGTTTGTAAAGTAAATCTCGGAATACGCGCTTTGCCAGAGCAAAAAATTGCTGATTCTGAACTCTCCGCTTGTACGGATCAGAAGTTCCGGGTCGGGTATCGATGCTGTTGCAAGGTATGAGGCAAGAAGCTGCTCATCGACAGCTTCAGGATTGATCAGCCCTGCCTTGACATCAAAAGCAATAGCCTTGCACGCTTGCATAATATCCCATTGGCCACTGTAACTGAGTGCAATGGTCAGTACAAGTTTATTGTTGTTTTTGGTGAGTTCCATCGTTTTCTTTAAAACAGCGCTCACCTCTTTCGGCAGCAGATCCATCTCTCCAATGACATTAAGACGGATATTGTTGTCATGGAGTTTACGGGATTCCCGACCGATAACCTTGACAAGAAGCTGCATCAAAGCGGAGATCTCTTTTTCCGGTCGTTTCCAGTTTTCTGTCGAAAAGGTGAAAAGAGTGAGATATTTAACGCCAAGTTGTGAGCACGATTCAACCACATCCCTGACTGATTCCACACCAGCAGCGTGACCATCAATTCTTGTTTTTCCTTTTAGCCTTGCCCATCGACCATTCCCGTCCATAATGATGGCAATATGGCATGGGAGGTCACACGATGACTTCAGCTCAAACTGTACCTGTTTATCTGCAACGTCAGTATCTGGAGAAAACCAGTGTGCTTTAAGTGTTGATGAAAAGTCTGCTATTTTTATGAGTGCCATAACTCCAGATTATTCCTTACCTATTGACGGGCATTCATGGTGGGTGTAACTCATGAATAATTACTTCTATAGACTAAATCAAACCGAGTTGAATAATATGCAGTTATTTCTTATTATACAAACTTTACATGGAGAGGAAATGCTGCAGGGAGATCGGTGTTTTTTCTTTTGAAAGTCATCACTGTCAGTCACCGATACTGTTCTCTCAAAATAATTCACAACAAACGTGAAATTAAGTAGTTACGAAGAGCTTCGATCCAAGCTTGTGTCATACGAGGTAACCTGTGAAGAGGTTGTGCGTTTTTATCTGAAACGTATAGATAGTCACCGGGATGACAATATTTATATAACGGTTTTTGCTGAGCAGGCGCTGGAACGGGCAAGAGGCCTTGATCGAAAACTCAGAGAAGGAGGGCATCCCGGCGCCCTGTTCGGTATGCCGATGGCAATCAAGGATAACATTGCCATAAAAGGGGAACGACTTACTTGCGCCTCAAAAATTCTTGAGAATTACGAAAGTGTCTATGATGCAACATCAGTGATTCGTCTGGAAGAGGAAGACGCTATTTTTCTGGGTAAAACTAACATGGATGAATTTGCCATGGGTAGTTCGAATGAAAATTCAGCGTATGGCAATGTCCCGAATCCTTATGATAAAAAAAGAGTGCCCGGCGGTAGTTCGGGGGGGTCGGCTGCGGCAGTTGCCAATGATCTTGCCCTGGTGGCTCTTGGGTCAGATACTGGCGGCTCTGTCCGGCAGCCAGCAGGCTTCTGCAATATTGTTGGCTTGAAACCAACATACGGAAGAATTTCTCGCTATGGCCTTGTGGCTTTTGCCTCCTCTTTCGATCAGATAGGCGTGCTTGCCCGTAACTGTGACGATGCCGCGCTGGTGCTTGGGGTTATGGCAGGCAAGGATGGAAGGGATGCTACCTCTTCCTACTGTACTGTGCCTGATTACTCTGCTGAAATGGCAACGGTTTCTGTTGAGGGATTGAAGATTGGTGTTCCAAAGGAGTATTTCCCCGAGAATCTTAATCCGGATGTTGCCTCTATGGTGAAGGGAAAGCTTTTTGAGCTCCGCGATCAGGGAGCTGAACTTGTAGAAATCACACTTCCGGATAGTAAATATGCTATAGCTGCCTATTATATCCTGGTCACGGCCGAGGCCTCATCCAACCTTGCCCGTTTTGACGGCGCAAGGTACGGTTATCGCTCACAAAATGCTGGAGATCTCGCCGCCATGTATGTGAATTCGAGGACGGAAGGGTTTGGCAGGGAGGTCAAGCGCAGGATTATGCTTGGAACTTATGTCCTTTCGGCCGGATATTATGATACATACTATAAAAAAGCACAGCAGGTACGACGCGTGTTTCAGGATCGGTATCGGGAGGCGCTTGAAAAGGTTGACGTTATTGCCGGGCCGACATCGCCGTTTCCTCCCTTTGGTATTGGTGATAAAACCGGCGATCCTCTTGAAATGTATCTTGCCGATGTCTTCACCGTTCCGGCAAGTATTGTCGGTATGCCGGCTATCAGTGTGCCGCTCGGGTTTGACAGTTCCAGCCTTCCTGTTGGCATGCATCTTATCTGTAATTTTTTTGAAGAGGGAAAGCTGCTTGGTATCGCAAAACGTATGCAGCCGTCATTATAATTTTTGTTGGAGTATGTAGCGTTAATTTTAATAAATCTGTATTATGAGTGTATTAGTCAACAAGGATACCCGCCTGCTTGTGCAGGGGATAACCGGTGCGGAAGGTACCTTTCATACCTCCCAGATTCTTGAATATGGAACCAATGTCGTTGCTGGAGTCACTCCCGGAAAAGGGGATATACTGTATAATGGCAATGAAAAAGACAAATTTTGCCGACCAGTACCAGTCTTTAACACGGTACGTGAAGCTGTAGAGAAGGCCGAAGCCAACGTAACGGTTATCTTTGTTCCGGCTCCGTTTGCAGCCGATGCTATTATGGAGGCTGCTGAGGCCGGGCTGAAAGTCATTATCTGTATTACCGAGGGGATTCCGGTTAACGATATGATGAAAGCCTTTGCTTTTGTCAAGCAAAAAGGAGCCGTGCTTATCGGGCCGAACTGTCCGGGCGTTATTACTCCTGGTGAAGCCAAAGTAGGCATCATGCCTGGTTTTATTCATAAAAAAGGCACTATCGGCGTCGTTTCCCGCAGTGGCACCCTGACCTACGAAGCAGTACACCAGCTTACCCAGGTAGGTCTCGGTCAATCAACCTGCATCGGTATCGGTGGAGATCCAATCATTGGCACCCAGTTTATCGACGCAGTCAAGCTCTTTGCCGCAGATGATGAGACTGAAGGACTTGTGATGATTGGTGAAATTGGTGGAAGCGCAGAGGAAGAAGCTGCCGCCTACATACAGAAATATTTCAAAAAGCCGGTGATCGGATTTATTGCTGGACGTACCGCGCCTCCAGGCCGCCGTATGGGCCATGCCGGAGCAATTGTATCCGGAGGAAAAGGAACTGCCGAAGACAAGATAAGAGCGATGGAAGAGGCGGGCATCAAGGTTGTTGACAGCCCGGCGGATATAGGTGAAGCTATGCTCAAAGCTCTCGGCAGACAGTAACTTGATTGTTTATAGAGGGCTTATAAAATAAATCCGGTAAGTCCTCTATATCGAATAGTTAAAATCCCTCAGAGACCCAGAGTGACGAGATCGTGAATATGCACTATACCCACCGGACGCTGTTCATTGTCGCAGACCAACAACTGGGTAATACGGTAAGTTTCAAGAATATCAAGGCATTCTTTCGCCATAGTGCTGGTTGTCACGGTTTTTGGATTTGCTGTCATGACGGTTCCTGCACTGAGGCACAGAAACTCCCTGCCACTTTGAACTAGTCGGCGAAGGTCACCATCGGTAAATATGCCGCAGAGACGTCCCTCACCATTGACTACAGCGCTGACGCCATATCGCTTCGAGGTCATTTCAAGGATAAGATCGGTCACTGAGGCACTTTCTGCTACGAGAGGCAAGGCGTGGTCTTTTGCCATAATATCAGTTACTTTGACGGTCAGCCGTCGTCCTAGCGACCCTTTAGGATGGGTCAGCGCAAAATCTCTCTGGGTGAAATTTTTTTGTTGCATCAAACAAATGGCAAGGGCATCTCCCATTGCCAACATTGCTGTTGTTGACGTTGTCGGCGCCAAATCGTACGGACATGCCTCTTTTTCTATATCGGTATCAAGCATGATATCAGCGTTTTGAGCAAGAAAAGAGCGTTGATTGCCCGTCATGGCAATAATCTTTGCACCGATCTGCCGGAGTGCCGGGATAATGAAATTCAGCTCCTCTGTCGTGCCACTTTTCGACAGACATACAACAACGTCATCATGGTCTACAATACCAAGGTCTCCATGGGCTGCATCTGCCGGGTGAAGAAACAGCGCTGTTGATCCTGTTGATGCCATGGTTGCCGCGATTTTTTGACCGATAATGCCTGATTTTCCCATGCCTGAAATGATGATTTTCCCTTTGCATGACGCCAATAGCTCCACGGCATTCGAAAAATTGCTGTCAAGCCGTTTTGCTATCATAAAAATGGCCTGAGCTTCCTGTTCAAGAATTGTTTTGCCAGTTTCGGTAATGTGTTCGCATTTGGATGTTGCGCTCATATCTTGTCAGGATAGATACGTTCAATGAAGAAAAGATTGTGGGTTGCTATTTTTATATACTGTAATATCGGCTAAATTGTGTGAATATAATTTTCTTTGCTAATCATAAACAGTTTCTCATGAGTTGGGTACCTCTCCTTGGTTTTTCCTTTTTGGTTTTTTTTCTGCTGGTTTTTCTTTTCAGCAAGTTTTTGGGCTATATGAAAAAAGAGCAGAATCTGGTCATAGAATCCTTCAGGGATTCGCTTATTGACAAAGATAATCCCGTTGGCCTTAATCGGGAAGAGCTTGAAAAACTCAAGCAGCAGCAGCAGGAAGCCCAGCGCCACCTCAGTGATGTTATATCAAGAATACCTGTGATTCAAAAGGATGGCAGATTTCAGATTGATGAGGAAGCGATACGGCAGCGCCGGGCTGCGGCTCACGACGAGGGAACATCAGGGGCGGTTAATGACGGTATAATTTAAGTTGTTCTGATTTTTCTTCTGCATGCTCTCAAAGTTAAAGCTTCTCTTTAAAGATACCGTTATCTACGGTTCGAGTACTATTCTTGCCCGTAGTCTCAATTATCTTTTGGTTCCCCTTTATGCCAACAAACTCACCACGTTTGATAATGGTGTACAAACCATTATCTATGCCAATATTGCACTGGCAAATGTTCTGTTTTCTTATGGCCTTGAAACCTCCTATCTCAAGGTAGTTTCGGATTCTGCACATCTCGACAGGGATGAAACACAGCTTTTTTCCACGGCGTTTATCACTCTCCTGGTGACTTCAACGCTTTTTGCTGCCATCATTGCCCTTTTTGCCCCCTTTATTGCTCAACTCATAGGGCTCTCTGCCGGAGATTCCCTCTTTGTCCGATATGCAGCCCTTATTTTATGGATTGACACTCTTCTGGTCATTCCATTTGCAGAACTTCGCCTTAAGAGAAAAGCCGTGCAGTTTGCCATTGCACGAGTAGTCGGTGTTATAGCGGTTGTCGCAAGTGCAATTATTCTTATTGTTCCTTTTCATGTCGGATTGCCGGGAGTTTTTATCGCGGAGGCATTTGGTTCATTGATCAGTCTTCTGCTGGTTATTCCCGTTTTCCGTCAGTTCAGGATCTTTTTTTCAACCATGCAGTTGCGTGAAATGCTTCGCATCGGTTTGCCTTATGTGCCGACCGGAATTGCAGGGTTGCTGATACATCTGATTGACCGGAACATTTTAATTCGCATACCACCTCCAGAGATTGAGCGAATCTATGGACATGGCTATCAGGCTTCTGATATTGTTGGCATTTATGGAAGAATTGCGGCTTTTGGTGTTGTGTTGCAGCTTTTTATTCAGGTATTCCGTTTTGCATGGCAGCCGTTTTTTCTGCAACACGCCAAAGATCCCGAGGCAAAAAGGCTTTTTCAGCACGTACTCAGCATTTCAACCCTTTTTACCATGTTTATGGCGCTTGCCGCCACTTTTTTTGTCCCCGATCTTGTCCGCCACCACTATTATGACCGCTTTTATCTGCTTCCTCCGCGTTACTGGATTGGACTTTCAATTCTGCCCTGGATTTTTTTGAGTTATGTTTTTGACATGATCTCAACGAATCTTTCTGCAGGACTTCTTATAACCGGTAATACCCGCTATCTGCCTGTCGTCACCTTTGCGGGTGCGGCAGTGACTGCTCTTTTTTGCTGGTGGCTTATCCCGCTGAGCGGAATGGACGGCGCCGCTTATGCCATTGTTGCCGGTACGGCCGTCATGTGCCTTGTTATGGCCTGGTATTCTCTGAAAGTGTTTCCTGTCCGTTATGACTGGCTTAAACTTTGTCTGTTGCTTGTGGCGGGTATCGCACTGGCCATGTTGCAGTTCAATACAGCTCCGCTCTTGCAGAATCCATTAACGATTATGGTATCGAAAGTGGGACTCCTGGTCATTTATTTTACGATCGCACTCGCCTTATTTCGCCAGGAGGTTCAGCTTGTTGCGATCAAAGTTGCTGACAAATTCAGAGCGAAATGATGCTAAATCTATAGTGATCTTTTCAAGGCCGAGGCCCGATCGAACGCTCCACTCTTATTAAGTGCCTTTTTGTTGCGATACGATCAAGCACTTTTTTCAGTGAATCCCGTTGTTCCGGTGTGCATACTTTGGCAAGTTCATGAAAATGGAGCGCCAGCTCACGCTCTATTGATGTCTGATGGAATCCGATACCCGTAGCGATTGTCTCAATTTTTTTACTGTCTGGATGATCTTTCAGCGATTCTTCAACCAGTTGTGTTTTGAGCACGGTAATCCTCTCCATTTCAGGTCTGACTTTGAGAAAATGCTCCTTGCGCAGTTTACGGAAGGTGAGGTTTTGCGAGTCAGTAAGGCCAAGAGTTTCAATAAAAGAGTCCGGTTGTCCATTATGATGCCTTTGATGCAACAATGGTGGTAACTTGTGAGAGTTCTGCAACCACAGAACACCAAGCAATGTTACATTGAACAGGGCGAGAAGCACAAGCGCTGTTGAAACAAAGCGTTTTGAAGAAATAAAGTTCATGGAGCGGCTGCTTTGGTTGTCCGGGTATAAATCAAGGCAGGCCGACACCTCATACCGGCCTGCTCATTAACAACTCGGGTTTGATTACTTATTGCCACATCATCATTCGGCAATTGCCACGAATGGGCATAAAATCCTTCATTGCTTTCATGGATGAGTCGCGCTGGGCAGGGGTTAATATTGAGTTCATTTCAGTTACATGAGCGCTCCTCATGCGTGCAAGCACGGTATGCTGTTTTCCAATCTTTTCTGCAAGCAAGTCAATATTTTTTGCATCAGGGGTTGCTTTCAGTGATTCTTCCCTTAACTGACGCTCAAACGTATCGAGCTTTCTCTGCTCAGCAGAAACAATGCGGAAATTCCTTGCCTGAAACTCCTCCATCTGCTCACATTGCTTGTCGTTCAGCCCGAGATTGCCCTGCATCATATCCATTCTGCATTCCTGCATCCTTCCTGGCCCAAAACAACCCATACCGCGTTGAACATTTGGAGCCGCTGAAGCAGTGCTGAAACCAAGAAGTAATGCACTTGTTAAAATCATCAATGTTTTTTTCATCGAATTTCCCTTTTTGATTAGCTGAATTGTAGCGTGTTCCTTGCTAAATAATTCTGGCGATCAAGGAGTCTGGTTTTCATAAGAGGCGACCTGATCATAATAAGCAAACTCCTGATTCGAGTAGTCATCACTCTGGTTAAAAGGCACTTCACTGATCGTTGCTATTGATTCGTCACCTTGCTGAACTGACAGCGTCGTGGATCCAAGATTAATGACAACAACAAGCACCATTAATGCGAGTCTGTAATCAATGCGAAAGCCGGAATATTTCGAGCCGATTTCACTCTCGACTCTGTGCATCAACCGAACCCTGAACTGATGATGGAACTCGAGAGGAGCCAACTCATCAAGAAAATTCATGGTACTGCTGACTTCCGCTTCTATGTTTTCATCATGCCGTTTCATCATCGTATCCTGTTTCATTAAGTGTGACGACAGGTTTGTCAAAAACTTGTGGTTTAAAAAAAATTAATGTTCCGAATAATAGGCATAGAGTTTGTCGTGAAGTTTTTTTTTTGCTCTGTGTACCAGAGATTCAACTGCTGAAACCGATGTTTTGAGGATATCAGCAATCTCCTGATTACTGTATCCCTCCTGCTTGCTGAGCAAAAATGCTGTTTTCTGGCTTTCAGGAAGCGTATTAAGAGCATCCAGCAGGATTTTTGCCCGTTCGGTTTGGGCTAATGCTTCGGGTGGATTATCATGGGAGGGTGAAGCAATATCATCTGCGGGGTCAGTAATACCTATCATCCGTTTCAGCGAACTGAACCGTTTTTTTCTGTTCAGATGGCGCAAGTGGTCAAGGGATTTCGTGACAGCGATTCTGTATATCCATGTTGAGAGTTTTGACTCTTCACGGAACTGGTCAAGAGATCGAAATACCTCGACAAAGACATCCTGGGCCAGATCCTCAGCATCTTCACGGTTAAAAACAAAGCGGTAACAGGTATTGACGACCATCTCTTGGTGGTCGTCCACAATGCCCCTGAACAGCTTTTCTTTTGATGCCATCCCGGGTTGTATTTTATTTCTTCTCTGTTGGTTGAGACTCAAGCCAGTTTTGAGGCAAAGGCAAGAACTTTATCAACCTTTTCCTGTGAGTCTGCTTCACAATAGAGGCGCAGTACCGGTTCAGTACCGGATGGCCGGATAAGCATCCATCCGCCTTCAAAGTGATATTTGTAGCCGTCGAGATCGCTGAATTTCAGAACTTTGTAGCCAGCGATGTTTGTTATATCACCCGTTGATGCACGATCGATAATAACCTGTTTTTTTGCTTCGCTGACACGCAAGTCTAAGCGGTTATAACAGAAAAAGCCATACTCATCGTAAAGCTCCTGAACAAGTTCAGCAAGAGTTTTTTCCCTTCGTGTCATCATTTCGAGGATCACAAGAGCGGTATAAACTCCGTCGCGTTCCGGCAGAAATGCAGGAATGCCTATGCCGCCCGACTCTTCTCCGCCAATAAGGATGTCATTAGTGGTCATGAGTTTGCTGAGATACTTGAAGCCTACCCGGAGCTCATGGATGATGAGATGATGTTTCTCGCATATCTTGTCGATGACATCGGTCAAAGCAAATGTTTTAGCAACTTCACCCGTTTTGTGCTGATACTCGACCAGATCCTTGAGAATAATCGCAAAGAGTTTATGGGAATCCACAAATGTGCCATTTTCGTCAAGCATGCCAATCCTGTCGGCATCTCCATCATTGATAATACCAACATCGGTTTCAACCTCATTGAAGAATTCGATAAACTCTTTGATATACTGAGGCATTGGCTCTGGATTGATGCCTCCAAAACTGGGATTGATGCTGCAGTGATAGCAACTGAGCATTGATTCATCGAACAGGCTGGAGACAAGATCCTGTCCGGCACCGAACATGGCATTATGTGCTATTTTTATTCTTGACTCTCGGATCATGGGGAGATCAATGCTGCATTTCAAATGGCTGATATAAAATCCCTTCATATCAATCAGCTCAATCAGTTTTTTATCAGGCACAATTATCGTTTGCGGGTCTGTCAGCGTAAGATAGTTTTCAATTTCAGCGATCACTTCCGGATCTGCGGGGCCACCGCTGGGAGATTTGATTTTGAAACCATTATAGATAGCAGGGTTATGAGATGCAGTAATTACAATACCGCCTGCAAGCTGTTTGGCTTTCGAATAAAGAGAGACTGCTGGTGTTGACACAAAGCTGTCAGAGAGCAATACTCTGAGCCCCTGTGATGAAAGAACGCTGGCAGTATATTCGGCAAATTCTTTGGACATGAAGCGTGTATCATATCCGATGCAGACGCCTTTTGCCCTGTTTGGATGGGCAAGAAAATATCTGGCAGAAGCCAGTGCTACAAGTTTAAGGTTATCGAAGGTATAATCTTTTGCTATAATTGCGCGCCATCCGTCAGTACCAAATCTAACTTGCATTCTTTATTGATGTTGATATAATTAAGAACAAAATTCTCTCATTCATTAGGAAGAAAAACAAATAAATATGTTAATAAGGTACGGATTCCATATCGTTCATCCAATTATCTCTCTTTTTTAATGCAAAAGATGCTGTTTGTTTTAGCAGGAGAAGTATCCGGGGATATGCATGCTGCCGGAGTTATTGCTGAATTGTTGAAAGCCAGGCCCGATATCAAGGTTTTTGGCATAGGCGGTCAAAAAATTCGGAAGCTTGGTGCGGACTTGTTATATGATACTGCACAGATGAGCATTATGGGGATTGTAGATGTGCTGAAACATGCGGCTTTTCTTCGGCGGGTTATTCGTGACCTCAAGGAGGCTGTACACCGTGAAAAGCCCTTTGCGGCTTTCCTTGTTGACTATCCTGGCATGAACCTTATGATGGCCCGTTTTTTTCATCAACTCGGAATACCTGTTATTTATTATATCTCCCCCCAGGTCTGGGCATGGAAAGAGGGGCGGGTCAAGGCTATTCGCGCTCATGTTGACAGGTTGCTTGTTATTTTTGACTTCGAGGTTGAATTTTTCCAGCGCCACGGTATTAAGGCGGAATTTGTCGGTCATCCCGTTATTGAAGAGCTTGCTGAAGTCATGCTTCCTTCCAGAGAGCTTTTTTTCAAAAAACATGCTCTTTCGTCGGAAATCAGGCTTGTTGGACTTCTTCCGGGAAGCCGCAAGCAGGAGATTGCCCATATTTTTCCGGAAATGCTGAAAGCGGCACGGTTGCTGAGCAGTAAGTATCCTGCCGTTTTTCTTTTTGGACGAGCTCCGAATCTCGACGCAGAAGCTTACCGGGTTTTGTCGCAGTACCGTGACCTCTCCGTTATCGACTGTTCAGCCTATGAGGTCATGCAGTACAGTGAGCTTGCTCTGGTGACCTCAGGTACCGCTACGTTTGAATCGCTTTGTTTTGGTGTTCCCATGATTGTTGTTTATAGAACAGGAAGGCTTAATTACATGATTGGTCGCCAGTTGGTAAAGCTGAAGAATATATCACTGGCAAATATTGTGGCCAAAGGGCTTATGAGTGGCGACAGGGCGGTGCCTGAGCTTATTCAGCACGAGGCCCATGGCGCAGAGATATACCGTCATGCTCGAATAATTCTTGATGACGCCAATGTTGCTGGCACGATGCGTCGTGAGTTGCTTGCTGCCCGGGCAAAGCTTGCCGAAGTTTCTCCCTCACCCAGAGTTGCTGGTATTTTACAGGAATACCTTTAAACGAAAAACGTGCTCCTATGGAAAAAGCTGTTGACTATCTTGCTCATCATCCGGTACTGTTTTTTATTGCAGTCATTGTTGCCTTCATGATTCTGTTATCTTTTCTTAAAAAAGTTGTACAGGTTTTTCTCGTTATTGCAGCTTTTCTTGTGCTCTATGCGGCATATCTCTCTGTGACCGGAGGCCATATTCCTGAAGCATTTCACCACATCGAACAGTTGGTTAATAACTCGTTCCATTTTTTGTCCGACCTGTTCTGGTCGTTCCTGAAATTCCCGAAAAAGGAACTGTAAATACTCGGTGAGTTCAGGATATTTATTTTCAACGGTTTAACGCTCTTTTCACTGTTATGGAACGACGTGAGTTTATAAAGAAACTGCTGATGCGCACAGGTATTGGCGCTGGTGTTGCCGTAGCAGGAACAGCAGGGCTTATTGGATATTACCAGCCGAGAAAAGAGTTTTATGGCAGTGATGCAGAGGGGGCGGAAGGAAAAGAGAGGCTCGACGGATCAAAAAAAGTGGTGGTCATTGGCGGCGGTCTGGCGGGTATCAGCGCCTCTCTTGAACTTGCACTCAGGGGTTTTGAGGTGACGCTGGTTGAGTCTTCTCCTCTCCTTGGAGGCAAACTTACTGGTTGGAATCTTGATGCTCTTGGCGAGAGTTTTCCTGTGGAGCACGGGTTTCATGGTTTTTTTGACCAGTATTACAATCTTAATGAGATGTTTGCCTCTGCGGGGGTCAAGCAGGAGGTTTTTTCAGCCTCTCCCGGATATCCCGTGATGTTTAAAAATTCTCCTGAAGAGGTGTTCGGCCAGACGCCGAAGTTATTTCCTCTCAATGTACTCTCTATTGTAGGGCAGTCCCGCAAACTTGACTTGATCTCCTTTCTGAAAAATACCAGAGGATTGCCTTCAATGGGGGAGTTGTTCCGATACGAGTACAAAAAAACATTCAGCAAGTATGATTCGATCGATTTCATGACCTATTGCCGCCAGGGAGAGGCGTTGCCCGCCTTTGTTGATACGGTGCTGCATCCTTTTTCTGATGCAACCATGAATCGGATGGAGGCGTTGTCGGCGGCCGAGGCTCTCCGCTATTTTCATTTTTATTTTATGGGCAGTCCTGAAGGGCTCGCGTTTAAAATAACGAATCGCGATTGTATGACCGCTCTTGTCAATCCACTTGAGGCCAGGCTGAAGCAGCTCGGGGTGAAGCTCCGGAAGGGGAGTACGGCAAGAAGCATGAAGGTCAATGGGGAGAAGGTTGTCGGGGTTGTTGTGGACTCGCCGGAAAGTGGCGCATCTCTGTTCTTGCAGGTTAATCCGTCGGGAGTACCGCGAGAAAGCTTTGCTGCTTATGTTACTGCCGATGGGGTGCCGATTATGGTTGGACGAAAGGGCAGTGGTTATATCGCCTATGACGGGCGCTGCACCCATGCAGGCTGCCCTGTACAACCCGATACTCTTGCTGGCGGGTTTTACTGCCCGTGCCATGCAGGCAGGTATAATGCATCAGGTGTACCGGTGAGTGGGCCGCCCAAGGCTCCCCTTGCCAGGCTTGCAGTTGCGCTTGAAGGAGGAATGCTTGTGGTGAGCCGTGAAGGGAGTTTTGACGGGGGAGAGGCGGAATTGTTGGCTTGTGATTATTGTGTGGTAGCTTCTGACGTGCGAGGTACCCGGAAGTTGATAAAAGCATCAGAGTTGGGCCGTCCTGAATTTGAGTCGCACGTGGCCGCGCTCGGAGAAGCGGATCCCTATGCGGTATACCGTCTCTGGATTGATCGTCCGCTTGATTCGGCAGAGTTTCCTTTCTATACCGTTTCGGGTTATACCTATACCGATTCAGTCTCTCTCTATTCTCATTTCCAGGAGCCGTTTATCTCATGGGCAAAAAAGCATGGAGGCTGTGTTGTAGAACTGCATGCCTACGCCATTGCCCCGAAGGATATCAGGCCTGAAGGGGAGATCAAGGCTGCGATGCTTCAAGAGTTGCATCTCTTGTTCCCTGAATCCAGAGCAGCGACGGTTTTGCATGAACTCTTTATGCAACAGTCTAATTTTACCCGGTGGGCTCCTGGAGATCACGCCCGTCGTCCCGGCCTTGAAACGCCGTTCTCGAACCTTTTTTTTGCTGGAGACTGGGTAAAAGTTGATGCTCCGGTTTTTCTCATGGAGGCGGCAGCCTTCACCGGACGCTTGGCTGCCAACGCCATCTTCCGGCAAGAAT